>Ga0209479_1000205_pt1 | contig 117667 bp, 105 predicted proteins | sample DewCreD2012metaG_2_FD_184112 | JGI IMG/M metagenome (GOLD analysis project Ga0209479, IMG submission 184112) | Hot spring sediment bacterial and archeal communities from British Columbia, Canada, to study Microbial Dark Matter (Phase II) - Dewar... ...
CGCAATCGCGGGATTAAGGTAGGGTCGGTGACTGGGGCTAAGTCGTAACAAGGTAGCCGTACGGGAACGTGCGGCTGGATCACCTCCTTTCAAAGAGAAAATTGACCCCATACCCTGGACTTTTTTTAATCACCAAATCCCAAGTACCAAATCCCAAACAAATCATAAATTCTAAATCCCAACCCGCCACCCGCCAAGCATCGTGCCGGATTGGCGGGCAGAGGAGATTTAGAGTGGCGGACAAAATCCGAAATTACAAATTCTGAATTATTGCCTACACACGGGACTAAAGTCCCTACTCCTTTCTTGATACAAGATACATAATACAGGATACACGATTTTTCTCGACACGCGATACAGGATGCAGGATACAAGATACAAGCAGGGCAAGACTAACACCTAACTAGCGAGTAGAGAGTAGCAAGTAGCGAGTAGAATCTGGAATAGAGACTTTATTAGAAAATCAGAAAATCAGATTATCAGGTAGTGAATATCAGGATATCAGAATATCAGTTATAAGACCTGAGATCCTGCTTTTCTGATATCCTTCTTCCCGATTTTCTGATAACCTGATATCCGCCTCTATGTTCATTAATTTGCGATTCATCGCACCACATTAAATTTTATTGTCGGATAAATCCAACCCTAAAAAAATTATAAAAGGAGGGTGAACTGCAAGAAACACGCCTTGACTTCTTTAGAAAAAAGTATAATATTAGGCAGGTGGTATATGAAAAAAGAGATAACTTATTTTGAAAAACCGGGTAAGGTTAATACAAATAAAACGATTGAACTTGCTTTAAAAAGGGCAGAGGAATTAAAGATTAAAGATATTGTCATTGCCACCTGCACTGGATATTCGGCGAAGATTCTATTAAATAAGGCAAAGGATAAAAATATCATTGTGGTGACACATCAGGCAGGCTTTGCCAGACCAGGTGAGATGGAGATTAAACCCGAGGTTGTTGAATTTTTAAAGAAAAAAGGTGCAAAAGTCTATACGGGCACCCACTTCTTTGGTGGTTTTGGCAGGGCAATAAGGTTTAGATTCGGTGGTCTTGAACCAGAGGAGATTGCAGCAAATACATTAAGGATATTTGGTGAAGGAATAAAAGTGGCAGTTGAGATTGCAATAATGGCACTTGATGCTGGATTAATCCCTTATGATAGAGAAATCATCTCTATTGGTGGGACTGGTTCTGGTGTTGATACTGCGATAGTCTGCCTACCCAGGCATGGCAAGGATTTTTTCAATTTTGAAGTAAGGGAGATAATCTGTAAACCGAGAAAGAGAAGATGAAATCCATTGTCGCAGTTGTAAAGACAAGTCCAAAAACGGTTCTTGAGGATATTGAAAGATGTCTTAAACTTGCGCAAATAGAAACACAACTGCCCAGGAATGTGCCTACAATCTTGAAGATAAATATCTCCTGGCACTTCTGGTATCCTGCGTGTTCTACAACACCCTGGCAACTTGATGGTGTGGTATCAACTCTTTATAAACTTGGGTATAAGGATTTAATCCCTGCCCAGAACAGAACTGTGGTGATAAACCCCAAACTTGGTGCTGAGAATAACCATCTTAGTTCGGTGATGCGTAAACACAGACTAAAATTTATCTATCTCTATGAGCCGGATGTGAAATGGATATACTACAGACCAAAGGCGAGGATGCTGGTCCTTGATAAGATATACAAAGATGGTATACAAATTCCAGAATTATTTATTGGCAAGAATGCCTTTCATCTACCTACATTAAAGACCCATGTGTTTACCACTATGACCGGTGCGATGAAGAATGCATTTGGAGGATTGTTGAATGACAACCGTCACTGGACCCATTCGGTTATTCATGAGACGCTGGTTGATTTACTACAGATACAAAAAGAGATACATCCAGGAATTTTCTGCCTGACCGATGGAACATTTGCAGGTAATGGGGCAGGACCAAGGTTGATGAAACCCGAGATAAAGAATTATATCCTTGCCAGTGGCGATTCTGTGGCAATAGATGCGATTGCATCAAAGATGATGGGCTTTGACCCGATGTCCATAAAATTTTTGAATCTGTCACACGAGAGGGGTTTAGGAAAGGCAAAACCTGAGGCGATTGAGGTTTTAGGTGAGGATATTAGAAATATAAATTTTGGTTTTAAGGTTGCAGACACATTTGCATCAAAAGGGCAGAAGGCAATATACTGGGGATTCTTAAAGCCTTTAGAGCATTTCCTTTTGCGCACACCGATCGTTCCCTGGTCCTATTTTGCCTCAAGGGTATACCATGACTTTTACTGGTATACATTCCGGGGCAGGCCAATTGTTAGAAAATTCTTAAAGACCGAGTGGGGAAGACTCTTTGAAAATTATAAATAATCCCCCTTACCTTTTATTGCCCTGGTTTGCCCTATTTGCCACTGAATGCCTTCAATCGCCACCAATTGCCATCAAGTCTCTTGTCGGTATTGAAATGTGAGGTGTGATGATGGATGTAAAGACCTTTGTTGTTGGCTTTATTGAGACCAATATGTATCTCATCTATGAAAATAAAAATGGTATTATCGTTGACCCCGGATTTATTGAATCCGAAGCAGAATTTATAATCAAAAAATTAAAAGAAGAAGTTTCTGATATTCCAATGGTCATTCTCACCCATTGCCATTTTGACCATATCTCAGGTTGTGAGATTTTAAAAAAAGAATTCAATAGTAAGATTTATTGTCACAGATTTGATGAGGAAAAATTGCTTGATGAACAGAAGAATGGTGCATTATTCTTTGGTCTATCCTGGAATCCATTAAGACCCGATGGTTATCTTGAGGATGGCGAGATTATAAGTTTTGCCAAGCAAAAATTAAAAATACTACACACACCAGGGCATACAAGTGGTGGCATATCAATCCTACTTGATAATAAACATCTCTTCAGTGGTGATACAATATTCAAAGACGGTATCGGCAGAACTGACCTTTATGATGGTGATTATGATGTTGAGATAAATTCAATTGTCAATAAGATACTCACTCTGCCTGATGATACGATAATCTATCCTGGGCATGGAAGGAAAACATCAGTAAGGGAAGAGAAAAAGAATTTCCCAGGGTAATATTTCGTATAATATTTTTTAAAATCCTTGTTTTTCATCTTTTCAAAGAACTAAATGTCAGGCTGAATTTATTTCAGCATCTGAAGTATTTTTATAATTGTAGTTGCCGAGCTCGCTCAACAGAAAAAGTCAAGCAATCTTGACCACTACAAGAACATTGGCAGGATCGTCCGCCATACTCCGTGGTGGACTCGCAGGAAACGCAGGAATCGCAGTATCGCTCGACAAGAAAGGGTAAAGAGGTGTAAGGACGTGAAACGTTGTAACGTGAATCGTAAAACGGGAAAGAAGAGGGCAATTTGGGGCAGGTGGAGGCAATCGGGGGCAAATTGAAGGCAATTGATGGCACTTGAGAGCAAACAATCCTTCCAACGACTAAAGATATTTTTGATAAAGGTAAAGAATTTCTATTTCTTTTTGAATATCCCGAAGATTCCACCCTTTTTATCATCTTCATCCGGACCGGGTGGAGAAGGTTCTGTCTTTTGTTTTTCTTCTACTTTTTCCTGAATCAATTTTACAAGTCCGGAAGAGATCAAACCATAGAGGATTCTCCCGGTTTCAAATTCAGAGAGTTTTACCCTTTCTGAAATCTGTCTTATTGATAGAGTGCCATCGACAAATGCCAGGACCTTCCATTCTTCAGGTCTAAGATTTATCTTTTCAATCCCTACATCCGGCACTTCAACAATCTTCGGCACCATATCAAAAGAAGGGATCAATCTCTGGATTTTGTTTAATTCATCAATCCTGCGTGCAGCGTCAAGGATGACCTGTTGTATCGGAAGTTCCACGGTTTTTTCAAGGGTCTCTTCACCTGGTCTGAATACAAATCTTCCTTTACGCCATTGTAATATAGAGTCGATCGCCTGCTCACCTATAAGATTATTGGTTTTTGCGTGGACAACCATTCCATCTTTGAAATAAACAACACCAACATCACTTGGGGTTTGAATTCTTAAACTGCCATCCTTGGCACCCAACTGTATTAACTGAAAGACATCGGTCAATTCAAAATCTTCTAAACTTCCCTCTAATGCCATTATTCCTTATATACCCCCATTTTTCTGTATTTATCAATCCTCTTTTCAATCAATTCATCAATTGGAATTTTGAGTAATTCATCAAGATTTTTCAATACCGCTGATTTTATGTTGTCTGCAGTCTTTTGATAGTCCATATGGGCACCACCAAGCGGTTCAGGAATGATTTCATCGATGATTTTAAATTGTAGTAAATCCTGGGCAGTAATTTTTAACGCCTCAGCAGCATCCTTATTTCTTGAAGCGTCACGCCATAGTATTGATGCACATCCTTCAGGTGATATTACAGAATATATCGCATTCTCCATCATCAATACCCTATCACCCTGGGCAATGGCAAGGGCCCCGCCAGAACCACCCTCACCCAGTATAACGACAATAATGGGAACCTTTAACAGGGCAAATTCAAAAAGGTTATAGGCAATTGCCTCAAATTGACCCCTCTCTTCAGCCCCAACACCTGGATATGCACCAGGTGTATCAACAATGCTGAGCACCGGGATCCTGAACTTTTCTGCCATTTTTACTATTCTGAGCGCTTTGCGATAGCCCTCTGGATGGGGCATACCGAAGTTTCTTTTTATCTTTTCTTTTGTATCCCGCCCTTTTTGCTGGGCAACGATAGCAAATGAATATTTACCGATTTTGCCTAATCCAGCAACAATTGCTGGGTCATCGCTGAATCTGCGGTCTCCGTGGAGTTCAATAAAATCAACCGTTGTGGCATTGATTATGTCAATTGCATAAGGTCTTCTTGGATGGCGGGCGAGCTGGACTCTCTGCCATCTACTGAGATTTGAATAAATCTTTCGCTTTAATCTTTCTGCCTGTTGCTGGAGTCTTTCGATCTCATCATCAACACCACTGAGTTTTTTGAGTTCTTCTATCTTTTTTTCCAGTTCGATAACCGGTTTTTCAAAATCAAGATAAATGCCGCCGTTCATAGTCTATTAAAATGAAAATCCTATACCAATTGTATTTATCATACCTAAATTATAGGGGTAGATTGATGCACCGTATTTAATGGTAAGATTTCTGGTGCGCATACCAAGATAAAATCCAGGATAGATTTGGTCACGATAATTTATTGATAATCCGGTTTCAAAATTGTCGGTCAATTTTATTTCCCCGGCAAGAGAAGTTTCGAAAGAGGTGGTATTAACAAGATAGTGTATATCACAACTTATTGTAAATTTTTTGATAATCCGATAATACCCGAGGCTCAATTTTGCAGGTAAATTCACTTCTTCATTCGCAATTTTAATCGTGCCGCCCAGATTGGTTGCACCTGCACTCAAACCGCTAAATCCATTTATATAGGCGAGTGAGAAGTCAAATCCCAGTGTTGCGCCTGAGTAAACATATAGATTTTCATAGATATATTTTGCCTTTATACCTATTCTGCCATTGGTAGAGATATTTTTTGCTACACAAAAACCTAAATAAAAGTCACTACCTGTATAAAAGCCTGTTGAATCTTCGGTCGGGTAATCAGGTCTTGCTTCAATCATCCCGTAGTCATAATTCATTATACTGATACCCAGGTCAAAATCATTTAATCTTCTGCCGATGCCAAGATTCATATTTCTCATTGATGCATATATTTTAGTGTAGTAAAAAGTGAAATTATAGCCACCCTCATCCATTTTAAAGATTGCGGGGTTGTAAAATATCGCCTCATTACCGGATGAGGTTGAGTAATATGTCATTACCCCTTTTGCTGAGGCGGGCATTAAGAGTCCATTGATTCCTGCGGATGAAATTAATATAAATATGAAACCCATTTATTCCTCAATTATTTCAACATTTGCCCTTGGTAGTTTTACTCTTTTATTGTTTTCGAGTTCTACCTCAAGGACGCGAACCTTTGATTCAGTCTCTATATTTTCTAAGGCAACAGGAAGGTCAACAACCTTACCAATCATTCCAAAATAAGGTTCCCTTATTATTCTCACTGCCATTCCAATTTCCAGACCTGAACCTGTTGAGATATGTGCGATCTTTTTATCCGGTGCCTTTTCAATCGGAACTATCACCTCAGGACGCATCACACCTGCCCTGATCTGAGTGGCACCATTGATCGATGCCTTTTTTCCAACCAGTGCCTTGAGAAGATTGAAGGTTCTATCTGCCATTCTCAGTCTGCCAAAACCTTCAGTAACGATTATGGTTAATCCAACATTTTCCGAACCAGTGATGGCAACGCCAATATCATAACCCATAAACTTTTTCAGATCCTGGTCTTCAATTCCACCAACAATGATCCCTTTTGCGCCAACATTCCGTGCCTTGATTAAGGTTTCAAACGGTGCAAGGGAACCGCCAATTATTATCTTATTTTTAAATGATTCATTTATATCCTGATCAGTAAGAATTTTATCAGGACTATCAGAGGCAAGAGCGAGTTCACCAATTGTCTCTCCACCAATACCAAATATGCCCTGGATAAAACTTCCTTCGGTTTTTATCAGGACCCCTTCATTAGGAAATACCTTGCTCACCTCACCATCAATATAAGCAATTACCTGGACCGGGATAGGTGGTTCTCTTAGAATTACCTGTCCTGTGATCTTTGAGACGCTTTCCACTGTGCCGGTTATTGGACTTTTGACTGTTGACTTGAATAATCCAAAGAATCCCTTGCTCTGGGCAATGACTTCATCTTTTTGCACATTATCTCCAGATTTTTTCAACATTGCTTCATCAATTTCTTCGGGCAGTATGCCTAAGAGCCCTGCCACATTGACAGTCTGGACACTACCAGGAAGGGATGTTTTCGCCACAATCTGCTCAGCCTTGACTTTATCGCCTTCCTTCACAAGCACCTCACCCGGCAAAGGCAGACGCCTCTGTTTCTCAACAACAGTATAAGCCAGCACCTTTAAGCCTGGAGTATAAGCATGCGCCAATGAAGCCTCCTTTGAATATATATTATATCGATTTTTTCAAAAAGGTCAAGAATTTCTTATCATTTTTCTTGCTGTTGCCATATTCAGAAGGTCTTCTTTGATACCTGTGCGCGGTGTTTCCATAATAAAAGGGTGGTGTTTAAAAGCAGGGTGGTTTATAATAAATTCCATTCCTTTACCAATCTCTCCTTTTCCAATGTGCCAGTGTCTATCCATTTTTGAGCCCAATTTTGCTAAGGAGTCATTGAAATGAATAAGATAGATGTGTTCAAGTCCGATAAATTTCTCTAAACTTTTTATTGTTTCGTTGACGCCTTTTTCAGTCCTCAATTCATAACCCGAAGCAAATGCGTGGGCAGTGTCAAAAACAATTCCTATCCTCTTTGAGTTCACTCCTTTTATTATTTCTCCTAACTGTTCAAAATTATATCCAAACTCATTTCCACTTCCTGCTGTATTTTCAACGAGTATTAATACATTGTTATTGATATGAGATAGTGCCTTAATGATTGCTTCAATCATCTTCTTTATCCCTGATTTTATATCCAAGTTTGAACCACTGTGAGTAATCAGATATTCGGCATTTAATTTCTCTGCCCTTTTTAAATCCTCCATTAATGAGGCAATGGATCGTTCATATAAGATATCATTACCTGAACCGAGGTTGTTTAAATAGGGGAGATGGACAAAGACCGGTCCGATACCATAATCAATTATTTGTTTCTTAAAGATTGCACTGTCTTCATCATCAATATCTTTATATTTCCAGCTTCGTGGATTCCTGGAGAAGACCTGGATTGTTTCAGATGCTGTTTGTTTTGCCCTTGTGCAGACATATTTAAAACCACCGGCAATGGAAATATGGAAACCTAATTTCATTCAAAATAAAAATTTATTTTTTGCAATTGAGACAGAACGGTTTATTTTTCTTTAAAACCATACCCTTACCACATTCCGGGCATTTTTGTGCAATTGGAGGATAAAACGCACTGAATCCACATTCCTTACATTTATACAACCTGCCTTTTTTACTTGAGAATATAATCACGGTGCCGTTACAAATCGGGCAGGGAATATCGTGAGTGAGGTTTTCTGTATATTTGCATTCAGGATAGCCACTGCAGGCAAGAAATTCACCAAATTTTCCCTTTTTTATTACAAGCGTCTTACCACATTTTGGGCAGGTCTTATTCGTTGTTTGCACCTCAAGATTTTCTGAATATTTGCATTCAGGAAATCCTGAACAGGCAAGGAATTTACCGTATTTTCCCCATCTGACCACCATAGGCCTTCCACACTGTGGACAAACTTTGTCAATAGTCTGCTGGATGTTTTTCTTTATACTTTCTGCGTCTGCATTTGCTTGATTTACAATGGTCGCAAATGGTTCATAAAATTCCTTTACAACTTCCTGCCATTTTTTCTTGCCGGCTTCAACGAGGTCAAGTTCTTCTTCCATTCTGGCGGTGAAGGGTATTTCAAAGATATTATTGAATCTGGGTATGATTATATTATAGACTTCTCTTCCCAGGTCGGTCGGAATGAGTTTATTATTATTTTTTACTACATATCTACGGTCAAACAGCGTTTGTATTATATGGGCATAGGTAGAAGGTCTGCCAATGCCATTCTCTTCTAATTTTTTGATCAGGGTTGCTTCGGTAAATCTTGGTAATGGTTCGGTCTGTTTTTCTTCGATATTGATTTTCTTTAAAATCACGGTTTCACCAACCTTGAGTTTTGGCACAAAACCCTTCTGGGTTGTTTCAGCAGTCAGCAATTGATAACCAAGGAACAATAATTTTGTTTCTTCTGCCTTGAATTCAAGCCCCATATATTCCAGAAAGACTTCTTTCAATTCATATCGGGCATTTGCCATTTGTGATGCGACAAATCGCTCGAATATCAATTTATATATTTTATATTGATCAGGCGTAAGATAATCAATTATTGAATCAGGTTCAATATTAATTCTTGTTGGTCTGATCGCCTCGTGACCGGACTGGGCACTCTTTTTATCTTTAAATTTTCTTGGCTCCCTTGGTAGATATTCACTTCCGAACTTACCATCAATATATTCCCTCACTGCCTCAATTGCCTGGTCATTGACCCTTGTGGAATCGGTCCTCATATAGGTAATCAAACCAATTGTTCCCTGGGGTAGATTTACTCCTTCATAAAGGCTCTGGGCAATCTGCATTGTCTTTTTCGGAGTTATATTGAACTGTCTTGAAGCCTCCTGTTGCAGGGTGGATGTGATAAATGGTGGGGCTGGTATCTTCTCAGGGGTTGTTATTCTATAAGCAGTTACAGTGAATTTTGTATTAGGTTTTAAAAGATTTTTGATATTATTAAGTTCCTCTTCGGAAAGGATTTTTCTTTGAACCCCTTCAATTTTTATTAAGTTGGCGTTGAAGGATTCGTTTGCATTTGTTTCAAACACACCAGAAATATTCCAGTAAGGAGTGGGCTGGAAAGATTCAATCTCTTTTTCCCTTTCACATATCAGTCTTAAGGCAACGCTTTGCACCCTTCCGGCTGAGAGCCCTGATTTTATAACTTTCCATAAAAATGGACTTGTGAAATAACCTACAATGCGGTCAAGGACCCTGCGTGCCTTATGTGCATCTACAAGATTTATATCTATTGAGACCGGGTTTTGAAGTGCCTTTCTCACATATTCCGGTGTAATCTCATGGAATAATGCCCTTTTTATGATTGGTGCACTGGAATTCAATTCTTCGGCGATATGCTGGGCAATTGCTTCACCTTCGCGGTCAGGGTCTGATGCGATATAGACCTTGGCTGAGTCCTTACAAACCTTTTTGATTTCATTAATTATTTTTGCCTTTCCCTTGATCTTTATATATTTTGGTTCAAAGTTATTCTCTATTTTTACGCCGAGTTCTGATTTGGGCAGGTCCTTTATATGTCCCCTTGATGATACAACTGTATATTCTCTGCCAAGAAATGACTTTATAGTCCTGGCTTTTGTTGGTGATTCGACAACAATGACCTTTTTGTTTTTGTCCACATTTGATTATACCTAATTATTATGCGGTGTCAAGAAACAAATTCTATTTCAAATGAACTAACTTTGCCATAAATTTTCTACCCGCAATCTCTGCACAGACATTATAAACCCCTGCGGGTAATTGTCTGCCAGCATCATCATCAAAATGCCATATAATTTCATAATCGTTTTGAGAAAGAATAGTTTTATCAATTAATTTTTTAACTTTTTTGCCAAGACAGTCATAAATATTTAATCTTATGCTTGAAGAGGGCTCAATCTTTAATTGAAAAATAACCTGCGCTCGAGAAGGATTCCCTATAATTTTGATCGGAGAATTGCCCGCAAGGGTTTTTTTGTATTCAGCAACGGCAAGACCGTGTCCGGTTGGTTTTAACCATGGGTCACCAAGCAGGGTCATACCATAATGCCAGCATAGTTCGTCAAAGGTAACTCCATCTGAGGTGATATGGGTGAACCAATCTTTGAAAGCCTGACCGAGTGTCTTATGCTGGGATAAGGGATAATAGAAATAATAGAATTCAAGCATACTACCGGTCTTGGTTGATCCTACTGCACCCAATCCATAACTCTGATTGAATATTGCCCTGCCTCCACCATAACCATTATCTGTATACCTTGCAAATGAACAGGCAAAGTGATTGTAAAAATTTGCCGGTGGGTCTTGATTTGTATATTCATAACTATAATAGGTATCCCAGGAATTTCCGTTATTATACCTGAATTGATGTCCACCAGGCCAGGAATGGGCAAAGAGTGCTACCCAGGCTTCTGGTGTATTGAGTTTTGTCCTGTAGATAGATGCCCTTGTTGTTTCTGCATGCCAGTAGTTCATTGTATCAGGATACAATACTGATACATCATTAGCCCATTGAGGAGCCCAGGGAATCCAATCATCATCGCAGAATACCAGTGCCCTATGTTGTAAGAGAAGTGTATCGTAACGATAGGCATTATTTTTACGAAAATAATTTTTCAATAAGACTGTATCTGTTCCTATTCCGGTCGTCATCAATCTACCAACATAAATCTCCGGGTTGATGTCGCCGGTATGCCCGTCATACTTTCCATTTCCAGTGTTCATTGTATCAAGCCAGGTGCCATTCAAATCCATATAAAACAGGTCTATGGGAAACTGGGCATATCCGTATTGATTGTAGTCGTTTGCAATCTCAAACCAGGTAACAGGAAGATTGCCGATAAAAAGCGCACCTTCTATGTTGTTATTATTATAGAGATTTTGTAAGAATGTTCTCAGGGTTTCGGGTGTTCCACCTGAGATTTGATAACTCAGGACTGTGTAATTTTCTAATTGGAGATTACTGATGAGTTGATTGATTCCATTCGTCAGTGCACCAGCAATGCTTTGCTCGGTCAATATCGCAACATTGCCTGCCCTGCCATTTCCATAAACAACTTTGTCCAGAATGCATTGAAATTCTGTATATGGATTCTGTTCAATCCATTCTTCATAGGTTTTGGGTCTTGTGCCTTCAGGACCTGCCCATTTTAATAAGGGAATATTACTGTAGTCAGCACTGAAAAGGGTTGAAAAAATAAAAATTGGAATGAGTATTTTTGACATTTCATCTCCCTTTTTTGTATTTAATCTCGGGGCGGAGGGATTTGAACCCACGACCCCTTGGTCCCAAACCAAGTGCGCTAAGCCGCTGCGCCACGCCCCGGAAAATTATACCATATAAATTTGCTAACCGTTCTGTCAATGATTATATATAACTTTAGTAGAAAGTCAATATTTATGGAATTTATAAAAAGCCTGAGTTTCAATAAAACAGGGCTAAGGCACTATTTTTTCAGATGACCTGAGTAAAGCGTTTTAATAAGAGGGTTCTATCTTATTAACACCACCTTTTCTATCTTTGTTAAATCACCTGCTTCTAAGTGAACAAAATAAACACCTGGAGAAATCTTGCGACCAGAATCGTCGGTTCCATCCCAGAGAATCGTTGGCCGTTCACCGTTTACCGTTAACCGAGAAAAATCACGCACCATCCTGCCTGTTACATCGTAAATCTTTAACCCAACTGATATGGGATTTGAGATGCCAGATATGTGTTCATTCATTGTTTCGTATCTCGTTTCTGATATTTCATATCTGATATCCAATTTGTTCCTGAATGGATTCGGATAGATATTAAGGAGTTCTTGCAAAGAAAGAATTTCGAATTTAGATTCTTCACCTCCAACAAAATAGAAGTTGAGATTTGTCTGCCAGAGTGCCCATAACCGTGGCGACAATTCACTATATGGAGGATAGTTACCAAATGTTGCAGTCATCCAGTAACGGACCGGCCAGAGGCTATCAAATTTGTAAAAACCATCATTGTTTGTGTATGTGGTGCAGGCTTTATGAAAAGGTCCAGAAGTTTGAATGGAGTCAGCGATATTGGCGGTGATTATTGCATTTGGTATTGGATTATTATTTAAGTAGACATATCCACTTATAACACAGCCGGGATAATCATCATTTTGGGTTCCGAGGGTGGGCGTAGAATCAAGATACCAGTCTTCTGATGGATAAGGCTGGTTATTATAAAAATAGATAAATGCAAAGCGTGAGGCAGAGGCACCTGGAGGTGGAGCAAGAATTGGAGAGTGCAATGTGTCGGAATAATTAATCTCATCTATAAAGTAATCAGGTTTATAAAGATATATGTATCCAGTATAAAGGGGTAGAAAAATATTTCCATTTAGAATGGTGGAATCTATGACAGTGTAACCATAAGGTGGATTTGAGATTGAAGTATCAATGAACGCTGAGCAACCTGGTGCATATACTTTTGTGTTTACAAGTGGGATTTCCCATCCGTAATTGATTGGATGGAACTCAATTTTTTGTCCAAGTATTGTATCTGTCTGGAATTCATTTATAACACCTGTGAGTAATGGATTGGCAAACATCAAAACCGAAAGGATAAGAAAGAGAAAAGCAATTCTTTTCATATTTCCTCCCTTAAGAATATCATAATAAATATTTTGATGATGTCAAGGGATAAAAAAATTTTAAAACCGTCCAACGAAAGACGATATGTCAAATCTTCTTTTTGTCCCCAGGGTATCTTTTAGCATAATAGGTCTTGCCCTGGAAATGTAGAATTTTGATGCATTTGGAAGTGTATCGGTTATAAAATTTATTATTTTTTTAAGTTCAATGTAAAATTTGTTCTTGCATTGTTAGGGATATTGAATATAATTAAAATTAATGAAGGGAATTCCTGTTTTTTTAAAGAAATATTTTTGGGAAATAGATCCCAAGGATTTAGATCTTCAGGAATGTCGCATTTATGTTGTTCGTCGAATCTTAGAATATGGTGATGTGAAGGCAGTGGCTTGGTTGCTTAAAAACTTCAAAAAATCAGAGTTAAAAGATGTTCTAATTAATTGCCGTGGTATATCTCGAAAAAGTGCCAATTACTGGGCAATTGTATTGGGTCTACCAAAAGAAAAGGTGCGATGTTTGAACAGGTCCTCACTAAAAAAGCAAAATCAAATCTGGCCTTATTAGGCAGTTCAAGATTATTAAAAGACACCTATCTGGCCGGTGGCACAGCAGCTGCCCTTCAATTGGGGCATCGTATTTCTATAGATTTTGATTTTTTTACAACCAAAGATTTTGTACCCAAAGTTTTCTCAGCAAAACTGTCCAAATTAGGGGTATTCAAAGAAGAACAGGCTGACAAAGGGACAGTATTGGGTGAATTTAGGGGGATAAGGTTCAGTTTATTCGTTTATAAATATCCTCTACTTTTTCCAGCCTTAAAATATCTATCATTAAATATAGCCGATATCAGAGACATTGCTGCTATGAAGATAGACGCAATCGCAACCAGGGGATTAAAAAGGGATTTTATTGACTTATATTTTATATGTAAATCTGGTTACAAACTCGTTGAGATATTGAAATTTTATGATAAAAAATACAGAAATCTGGCTTCTAACCTTATTCATATTCAAAAAAGTTTGGTGTTTTTTGATGATGCTGAATCTGATGTTATGCCGAAGATGATAAAATCTGTGAGCTGGGAAGAGATAAAAGAATATTTTGAGCGTGAAGTAAAAAAGTCAGTACGAATATAATATCTGTAAAATTACTCATTTTAAAGAACCAAAACCTGAAAGAAACAAAGATTTCAATAGACCTTTGATCTCTTCTGAATCCGGGATTATTTTTAAAACCTTTTCTAAAACTTTTTTCGAATTATGCTTATCATTATGCTCAAGATAGGCACGGGCAAAGTCTATCGCCTCGGTCTCAAGTTCGGTCAAAATCTTAAATCTCATATTCACTGACCATTCATCAAAGTTCTTTTTGAATGGTTCACCCCGGAATAGTTTAAATGCCTGCAGAAATTCTTTCTTTGCAAACTCCCATTCACCTGCCCTTTGCAATGCCTTTGCCCGGGCAAGGATCTGCTGAAATTCCTGATAGTCAGTGGTAAAATAAATTCCGTTATTAGTCAAAAGAGGCAGAGAACCCCTGTGATGGATTTCCAGAAAGTGTGCGGGAAATTTTAATAAGTTTCTAATCATCACCAGCATAAAGGTTAGATTTCTTGATGCAGACTTACTTTTGGGCCAGAAATTTTCATAAATTTTATCAAGGCTGATATTCCTATGTGGTTCTGGAATATGCAGAGCAAGATAAGATAGCAAAGATTGCTTCTGGGGTTCGATCGTTTCTTTTAACTGAATCTTATTTCTAAAGATTCTTGGTCTGCCCAGGAATTCTATTTTTATTGCAGCATATTCAGAATTAAATACTGGTAATTTCAAAAAGTACCGTGGCAGATTGACGTTTTTTCCCTTTTTTTACCATCATCTTTACATATTCTGGGAAGAACAGTAAGTATCGGAAAAATTGAAATTTTGTCCCTTTTTTATCGCGTATCTATATGCATTATTGTAACCTTTGTTGTGCAGTAGCCATATTGTCTTTACACTCGGTAGAAGCAGTGTTTCGGATTCTTTTATCTTTTTATTCAATAATATCTTAGTTAAAATTTTGAATCTATTCAATCGCTTTTTGTTTATGAACATATTCAGTCTCTTGAGAACCAATAAAGACTTCTCTCGTTGGGCCAGCGCTGTGTATGTAGAGGCAAGTCCAATATATGAATGCACGATTTCTTCAGGAAGTTCTGTTTTTTGTGAATGTTGTAACGCCTTTTTATACATATTCATTGCTGTGTCAAGAGAACCTTTTACAAGATAATAATTTGCCCGATACCTGAACCATCGTGCACTGCGAAGCCAATCATACATCTTCGCAGATTTAAGAAGTTCCACTGCCTTCTTAAATTCACCTCTGGGAAAATATACATAACCTGCAAGGTAGGCTTTAAACCGTGCAGCGCTATTCTGGTCAACTAATGGTATTGCCTTAAGTATCAGTTGTTCTGCTTTATTATACTTTTCAAGGCTCAAGTAGAGTATCGCAAGGTCACTCATAAAATATGGCGGAGGCACTTTAAGATGTGTTATCATTCTATTTGCAGTATCAGCTAATTCAACTGCCCTCTTGTTTTGGTTATTATGTATACAGGCAAACCCTTCGGCAATGAGCAATGAAAAACGGTAGGGCAGAAGAAGGTATGAATGATGTTTGGAAAATCTACGATATAAAAATTTCTCTAATGTATTTTTCCATCTGAATAATTCCATTGCTTCACCCATCCAAGAATAGGCTACCAATATCGCAATGCCTGTGCGCAGCGCTGAATAATAACATTTTTGTAAGATACATTCTTCAAATAGAACCTTTGCAATATTGATGAATTCTGTAATGCGGATCTTCCCAAAGAGTGCAATAATTCTTTCAAGCCGCCTTTTCATATTTAAATGTTTTTCAGGAATTTTCATCAAAATATCAGTTTCAGGCAGGATATTTGCCCGGTTCAAAATTTCTGCGGCTTTTTTAATGTCACCATCATTGAGCATAAGGTTGGCTATCTTCAAAATCTCTAAATCGTTCTTAGAACATACAATATAGTCCTTGAAATCATTGCTCAAAAAAGTTCTTTTGTAACCTGCATAACCTGCATTACGCCAGACCTTCCATAATGCACCAAGTGAAACTTTTATTCCTGATTGGCCAAGTAATTCTTTTGCCTTTCGTAAAGATATATCAGGGAATCTTTCTTTCAGTTCTATAATTTTTTGCACAATTTCAGATTTTAATCTCTGTGGATGCCTATGCACAGATATAAATCCATCTATCCCTCTTTCTCTATAATTTTTGATCCATTTGAATAGTGTCCTGTAATTGATACCATAAATTCCCGCAACCTTTTTCTATGAAAAATCAAGCGTTTTTAACCACGATTGAGTCAGGATTCATCAACAGTGCTAATTATAATAGATTGTGGATGAACAGAGAAAGGGGGTGTAGTATGTTGAGGATTTGTGTTATTATCAGTATTGTATGCCTTTTATCGGCTCAGGAGGTGAAATGGCGCTGGATAAGTCCTGTGCATACAGACGGAATGTTTCTGGATGCTGATTTTTATGATGCACAGAATGGATTTGCTGTAGACTTTGAAGGTGGCCAGATTCTGCAAACGACTGATGGTGGTCAGACCTGGAAGGTTTCCTGGCCATTACCTCCTAATAACCCAGGATATTACCTGTTAAGGGGAGTATCCTACCCCGCCATTGATACTGCCTATGCTGTGGGCTGGTGGGGAGGCACAGACTGGCAGGGTGCCCAGGGTTATGTCATTTGTAAAACAACGAATCGGGGTCAAACCTGGATACTGAGCAGGGTAGCGGATGCATATCGCGGTTTAAATGATGTCTATTTTGTCAACAGTCGCACAGGATATGCTGTAGGAAGGTCGTATATACTAATCAGGCAATCATTCTTAAAACTACAAATGCGGGTGTATTGGCAGACACAAAATTCTGGATTGTATGGCGATTTATGGTCGGTTTATTTTGTTAATGAAAATAATGGATATGCAGTAGGCGATACCATTTTGAAGACCACAAACGGTGGCACCACCTGGACAAAATTAAGTTATATTCCGATCGGAACATTGCGTGCAGTTCAATTCCCGGTTGACCAGAACACAGGTTATGCCTGCGGTTTCATTATGCTCACGATAGTACAGGAGTGATCATTAAAACTACAAACGGTGGGTCAAGTTGGCAGATGCTTGCTGGTGGGGGCGCTTATGAACGCTATCATGGCCTTTATTTTATTGATAATCAAACAGGTTATGTTGCTGGGTATGACCAAACCAATGGTCTGACAATTAGAAAGACCACTAATGGAGGAATTTCCTGGAGCCACTACCCGGTTAATCATTGGTATTATTATGCTATGAAGGTCGGGATTGATTTCGTTAATCAAAATACTGGTTATGCGGTAGGGTATAAATACTTGGGTAATTCTGGCCAGGTGTTCATACTGAAAACGACTAATGCGGGTAGCAATTGGAACACACTATTACCAGTCTCTGGCCAATTACCCGATTACAATTTTATGGATATGGATTTAAAGTTTTTGGTTAGTCATCAAATTGGTTATATTGTTGGAGGCCTTGGTAAGATTGCGAAGACAACAGACGGCGGGACAACCTGGAATTTCTTGAATAAGGGAACCGAAGCAAATTTTTATGCAATTGACTTTCCAGAAACAGATCAGATTGGTTATGCAGTTGGTGATTCAGGTTATATTTTAAAGACAACAGACAGCGGCACGAACTGGGTTAGACAATTTACCGGCTCCGGTTTAAGTTTTTATGATGTAGATTTTATTAATAATCAATTTGGATTTGCAGTTGGTGCAAGGGGAGTTTGTTTCAAGACTACAAACGGTGGTGCGACCTGGATTCCAAAAAATTCCAATACTACTGAAAATTTATGTGCTGTTAAAGTTATTGATGCTCAAGTTGCATACATAGGCGGTGGGACTGGTGCAATTAGTGGGGGGGGGGTGAGTGGTGTGATATTAAAAACTACAAATGGTGGGGATGCTTGGATATCACAAACTATTCCTAATAATAGCCCAGAGCGATCAATCCAAGACTTATTCTTTTTCAATGCTGATACCGGTTATGCAGTGTCAGGTGCAGCGCCCACATATGGAGGAGGAGTGGGTCTTATATACAAGACAACAAATGGAGGTCAGACCTGGTCAATAAATTATTCACCTTCTATGATTGCCAATTTTTATGCAATAGATTTTCCAGAAAATTCACAGGTTGGTTATGTCGCAGGGATAATGGGTAGCAGTGGTCAATACAAAGTGATAAAAACGACTAATGGCGGTGTTTCTTGGACACCTCAGGGTGTTGAAGGACCTGATGGTATCGCAAATGTTACATCAATGTCATTCGCGAATAATTTAGTTGGTTATATCGGATATAGATCGGGTGGTTATCATATTATGCGAAAAACAACAAACGGTGGAGCAAATTGGTTTGTTATGAATACCACCACCTGGCACCATTATTATGACATTGAAGTTATTAACGAAAATATTGTTTATACAGTTGGTACGGGTGGGATGATTCGTAAGACCACGAATGGTGGTTCTGTCTGGATAGCAGAAGAAAAAAAGGATGAGAGATTTGAGGTTGAGAATTCAAATGGTTCCCTTGTAGTCTTCCGAATCCATTCAGGAATCACCTTGTGATTAAATTCCAAATCCCAAATCCCAGGCACCAAACAAATCCCAAATTCCAAAACCAAAACAATTACGAAACAGTTGTAGGGCAGGGCTTTTGCCTTGCGATCTACGATGTAACAGGTCGGATGGTTCGTGAATTTTCTCGGTTAACGGTAAACGGTGAACGGTCAACGATTGTATGGTTTGGAGATGACGATTCCGGCCGTAAACTCCCTTCAGGTGTTTATCTCATACGATTGGAAACAGATGGATTTAAGAAGACGGAGAAGGTGATACTATTAAAATAAGGCAATTGAAGGCAAACAATTCCCTTTAATTCCCCTTTTGCAAAGTGGGATACAGGGGGATTTAACCGAATAACGATGCCGATAGACGGAACGGGCAGCGAAACCGTATGACGATTAGCGATATTTCAAACCCCCTTTCTGGCACCCGGGTGCCCTCAGGACGCCCGGGACAGATTCGGTTACTTGACTAAGAAAGGAGGTGATAAAATTAAAGAAAAAAATATGATTAATAATGAAGAAGATTGAACATAAAAGGAGGTTAGGATGTTTGGATTATTACTTGGTTTCTTACTGGCGATGAGGCCAGCAATTCCGGGAAAGATGACCCCGGAACTGGTAAATATATTGAATAGTGCCTCGGACAATGAGAAGATTCTCGTCATTGTCCATATGATGACCGAATATCCTTATGACCAGTTAAAGGGGATGAGTCCACAGGAAAAATGTGTAGTATTCAAAGACATCGCATTGAATTCCCAGCGCGAGATTGTAGAATATTTGAAAACCCTTCCAAAAGAATTTGTAGAAGTTGGTGGTCAATTCTGGATATTCAATGGATTCCATCTGAAGGCAACAAAGGCGATTATTTATGAGCTGGCAAAGCGCGATGACATATGGTTCATCTGCCATAATGGGATTATTAAACTTGATGCTGAACTTTCAGCAGAACAGGATGTCACAGGTCGGGCACCAGAATGGAATATTACAAAGATTAAAGCAGATTCGTGCTGGGCTGCTGGTTATTCTGGTTCTGGAATTATAATTGGTCATATTGATACTGGTGTTTTAACCACGCATGAGGCACTAACAGGAAAATGGCTTTCACCATACTGGCGTGATGGTGTGAATAATCAGTCATCTCCTTATGATGACCATGGTCATGGTACACATACAATGGGCACAATCTGTGGTGGTGATGGTCCTGGTCCTTTTGCCAATGATGTTGGTGTGGCATATGGTGCCCAGCATATTCCGACAAAGGCATTTGATTCGGGAGGCTCTGGCCAGTATGTCTGGATTGATACCTGTATGCAGTATCTTGCGGATTTAAAAGCAGGTGGTGTTGATATAAGGGTGATTGGCAATTCCTGGGGAGGTTCTGGGACTGATCTCCATTTCTGGGATGCGGTATTGAACTGGAAGAATCTTGATATATTTCCTGTTTTCTCCAATGGTGATTCAGGTCCCAGTGCAGGGACTGTCGGCTCGCCTGCATCTTATCCTTTATCAATGGGCGTTGGTGCTACTACAATTGAAGACAATATGGCAAGTTTTTCTTCTCGTGGCCCTGCACCAAATCAGAATCCCTGGAATGACCCACAATACTGGTACTATTCAACCTGGAATCTATTGAAACCTGATGTTTCAGCACCCGGATATAATGTTCGTTCTTCTTACAACAACGGTGGTTATACCTCTATGAACGGCACTTCAATGGCATCACCCCATGTGACCGGTGGAACTGCTATCCTTCTGGAGAAGAATTCAAACCTTACACCTGACCAGTTGTATGAGATATTCTATACGACCTGTGACCAGCCATCAGGTGGTGGGCCATATCCGAATAACAATTATGGCTGGGGTCGGATAAACCTTTATCGTGCATTACAGCAGACACCACCACCACCGCACCATAATATGCGGGTCCAGACAATAATTGTGCCTGAAGTGCGGCATCGTGAATATACAGTTATCCAGCCCCAGGTTCGTTATAAGAATGCAGGAACCTATGATGAGAACAATATCCCTGTTGTCTGCCAGATTAAACGCGGCACAACTACAGTCTATACAAGCAACCGCACGATTGGTTTTCTTGCTCAGAACGATGATACAATCATTACCTTTGATAATTTCACCCTTGGCTCTTGTGGTAATCATTATCAGGCACTCGGTATTGCCAATTTGGGGACCGATACCTTAAAGTATGATGATACATTGAAAAAGAACTTTGTTGCGGCAAGGGTCTATGAGGTTACGACACCGGATTGTAATGCCTGGAAGATTGCGAATGCAGACTCAGGAACACCACCAGCACCAACAAATCCAGTCTGGATCGTTGCCACAACCACTGAGAAACAGCAGATTTCTGCCCTTGATAATCAGTGGTGGGTTACTGCAGGTTCACCTCAGGATACTGCTCATATGGATTGTCAATTATACGGTTTCAGACTTACAAATGTTCCTGATACTGCTATTGAAGAGATGACCCTTGAGTGGTGGGGTTATCATGGCAGTTGTGTGCGGAACCAGTTAAGACTTCGGCTCTGGAACACTTTGACAAGCACCTATTCATTAAAGCTTGTCCTTCAGAATGTTACAAGCGATCAATTATTAACGGTTAATGTTCCTGACGATTCAGCTGAAGCCTTTGTTGGTAATGATGGGTTCTTTTATACCTATGTTGCCAATGATGTATACATAAAATCATCCTGTCCATTGCTATTTACCCACACAAAGGATGGTCATCACTTTATCGGTGATATCATCACCGGTGGAGATATCGGAACCTGGATTGGCCAGGTGATGGGCGTGAATCTCTATGCACCTCCTGATTATGATGAATATGTGAAGATTGATGGTGAAAAATTGGCACCGGTAAATGGTAAATATTATTTGAGTGTGAATGAGATGCTCCAGGAAATCAGTTATATTGATGAGGCACGGCTTTATGTGATTGACCATCCTGCTGAAAGTGATGTTTATCCATATGAAGCACTCCTCTGGCCTGGTATCAGGGTTTGAAGATTTTCAATGGTTATGAAAAGCCAATCTACAGGGCATTCAATGAAAAGGGCGAGGATATAACTGGTTATCTCAATGCGATTGACCGCAACTTTGCACCATTTGAATTAACAGGATTTGTGGGATTTGCAAAGCCATTTACCATCACATTTGACCTGGGAGACTTGAAAGATGCGAACCAGGCAGTTCTCTGTCTCTATGGTAGCACGAGATTCCCTGATGCAGGTGAGATAAAAGACGTGAGCGATATATACAAGGCATACAAGAAAGGGATGAAGGTTCAGAAGCCGGTTGTTGAGGTATTCAATAATGGTAAATGGCACAGAATAAAATCCTGTGGTATGCCAGCAGGGCATAAGAAGGTTGTTACCTATCCACTTTATGATGACAGGAGTAATTCAATCTTCAAGGGCAATGAGCATAAGATTCGGATTACATTCTATCACGAGGTCTATCTTGATAAGCTATGGCTTAGCATTAATACTAATGATACATATCGCATCTCTGAATTGAATCCAATTTCTGCAGACCTTCACTACTATGGTTATAGTGAGTATGCATCCTATGATGGAAAATATCCAGGTGAATTTGATTATGCTACAAAGGTTCAGGTTGACTATGCCCAGGCAGCAGGATATTACACCCGTTATGGTGATGTTCTACCATTGCTACAAAATGGCGATAATAAGTTTGTGATAATGAAATCTGGAGATGAGATTAAACTTGCATTTGATGCTAATAATCTGCCTGAACTACCTGAAGGCTACAAGCGTGATTTTATCTTTGCTGCAAATGGTTTCTATAAGGCGATAAGACCGGGCCGTGCCTATGCTTATTCAGTCGACCCATTGCCGTTCTATGGTATGCGTTCAGATTTATCTGCAAATGGAGCTGGCTATTATCCATATGACCCGGCACCAGGGTTTATTGGTTCGCTTGTTGGAAGAGTCTATGCAAAGATTGCCTGGGGTTATCCATTCTCAATAAAGGATGCATTTGCACTAATCAGAGACCACATCACCGGAAAAGTGCGTAATAAATATCCTGCAGAACTCACTGAGTATTGCCAGACATGGAATACAAGGCGGACCGAGGCATATTATCCGGCGTATTATGCAAACCTCTTACCGCATAAGAATCTTGAGAAGGTGCCACTGGGTGAGCAGGATGGCAAATGGCCAATGCATCTTGCCTCTTTAGGAATTCCTTTTGGACCGCATTCGTTATACAGCAACTATGTCCGACTCTGGGTCGTGACTCATAATCCACTCGTGGTTGTTGAAGAGAAACCTGCAAATCAGACAACGGGTTATTCGTTTATCGCTCTTGCCAATCCATTCCGTAATACTGCCCACTTTGAATACAATCTGCCTGTGAATTCTTTAGTTGATTTGAGTATCTATGATAATACGGGTCGTCTGGTCCGTAAACTCGTCAATGGAAAGCAGGAAAAAGGTAGTCATCAGATAGAATGGTCTGGCGAGGATGATATGGGCAGGAAACTTGGCTCGGGTGTCTATTTTGTTAAATTCCAGACCGACCAGACCAGGGCTGTGAAGAAGGTGATAATGCTGAAATAAAAAAACAGAGGGGGCAGGCACCTGCCCCCTTCTTATTAAAAATGGCAAAAACGATCAGCAAGATAAAATTATTGACAGGTGGTGCGGGTGTTTTTATTTTAGAGTTTTTTTATGTTTTTAAGAAAGGAGGATTAAATTCGATCCTCTCATATTTTAAACTTTTTAAAACTGCGCTGAATGGTGAGAAGATTGTTGAATATGAAAATAAAGGAGTGCTCTTTTTTCTCATACCGCCGGTGCCGTCATCCGGGTTCAAACGGCACCTCAGACTTTATACAGACAGATTTATTTTAAAAAATTACAACAAATTTGTTGGCCAGGCATTTTCGCGGTTAATAGCAAATGCCCTTTTAATTGCTGGTATTGCAGTGCAGGTAATTCACCTGATAAAGAATTGGGTTTAAATGAGATAGATAGGATTATAGAGATATTTAAAAACTGGGGTGCGAGTACTATAGTCTTTACAGGTGGTGAGCCTCTGTTAAGAAATGATATTGATGAATTGATTTTGAAATATTCCAAAGACCTTTCATTTGTGATTTTGACTTCAGGATATGGTTTGGACCGAGAAAGGGCGAGAAGATTAAAGAGAAATGGATTATTTGCAATTTCTATCAGCCTTGACCATTATGAGAAAGAGGTCAATGACCACAATAGAGGTATGGATGGCGCCTTTGATATTGCGCTTGAGGCAATTAAGAATGCAAAGGATGCGGGATTGTATACAGTCATTCAGACGGTTGTGACAGATGCGTTAATACAGAATAATAGTATTAGACGATTTATTGATTTTGTAGAAAAATTAGATGCTGACGAACTTTTTCTGCTTGAGCCATTATGCACGGGCAGGTTATTTGATACGAAAAGGCAGATATTCCTGAAAGAAGACAAAATCAATATGTTGAAATCATTACATTCTCGGTCAGACAAAACAAATGGCACATTGAAGATTATTACCTCAAGTCATATTGAGGACCCTGAAAAATATGGTTGTGGTGCAGGAACCCAGCATATCTATGTGGATACAAATGGAGAACTCTGGCCCTGCAATTTTTTACCAATTTCACCGGGCAGCATCCTTAAAGAACCAGATGTCGTTCTTGCGAGGTTCAATAAATATTTTGGAAAGCCGTGCAGTAAATGTATTTTAAAAGAATATCGCCAGGAATTTTTAAATCTGTATAATAATAAATTGCCTCTATCATTTGAATCAATTGAGCATATCTTGAAGAGGCGATTGAATGATAATGATAAGCCGCCGGAAATTTTTAGATAGAAAGGAGAGAAAAATTGAAGTTGACCAGGATTTTATCAATTGATTATTATGTTCCTGATGAGGTTGTAAGAACTATTGATATAGAAAAAAATTGCAGTTTAAGGAGCGACTCGGTCTTCCTTATGGAATTCTGACGAAGATGACAGGCTGTAAAGAACATCATGAGGCACGGGGTAAGATGGATGCCTCAGACCTTGCCGCAAATGCGGCAAAGAAGGCATTGAAAAAAGCAAAGATTAAGCCCGAAGATATTGATTTGTTATTATTCTGCGCCTGTGACCATGATATTACAGAACCAGCAACAGTGAATATTGTCGCAGAAAAATTAGGAATAAAAGGAGTTTCTGCCTTTGATGTGAAGAATGCCTGCAATTCATTTATCAATGGTCTGGACATTGCTGATGCTATGATCAAGAGCAATAAGGCAAGGTGTGTCCTTGTAACAACCGGTGAGGTCATCACTGATTGGGTTAGTTATGATATTAATAAAAAAGATGATTTAAAATTAAAGGCTGCAGGATTGACCCTGGGTGATGGTGGTGCAGCAGCTATCGTTGTGCCAAGTGATTCAAAAAAAAGGGGCATAGTTCATGCCTGTTTTGAGACCTATGGAGAATTCTGGAAGATTGCGGTGGTGATGGCACATGGCACAATATATCCAAGGTATCCAGAGAATGTTGACCTTACATATTTCCTTTCTGATAGCGAGAAGATATTAGAGCTTGCATTAGAAAAAATTCCACCTGTGATGAGCAAGGTTATGCAGAGGGTTGGCTGGAAACCTGAAGATGTGGATCTCATTATTGGTCATCAGGTGACGATAAAGATAATGAGGGATATCCTGAATCGTGTGAACATTCCTTTTGAGAAGACTGTGGTTACGGTTGACCGATATGGAAATACTGGTGCAGCAAGCATTCCTATTGCATTGTGCACAGCAATAGAACAGGGGAGATTAAGCCCGGGGATGAAGGTCTTGCTCGTTGGTGGGGCAAGTGGTTTTTCTGCAGGTGTTATCGCCCTAATCTGGTGATTATATTTTCAAGCCAAGGCGATGGCTCTTTATCGTTGCCCTGCGGAGAAAGAGATGGAATGCAAACGCCCAGATACTGGAAACCAAATTTTTTGTCATCCACAGGGTTTTGAAAAATTTCTGAAGAATTGAGAACCAGTTATAAATTTTCTTCACCACAAAATTTCGTGCTTCTTCAAGTTCAATTGATGTCATAGAAAGAGGATGGTAGGTGACTTCAGCAAATGTATAATGTTCCCAGTCTTCGGGAAATCTTGTGTAAATAATTCTGCCCTGCTTTAGTAATTCATCAAAAAGTTTTGTGCCCGGGAGGGGGGTGAGGTATGTTATCTGGATTGCATTCGCATTACTCCTCACGATATATTCGGTTCTTTCTCTTATCGTCTTCATCGTGTCTGTATCCATCCCAAACATAAATGCACCGATAACACCGATACCATACTCATTAATGCGCCTGAATATCTTTTCAATTTTATGAGTTCCATATTTTAGATTCAATCTCTTATTGATACTCTTTAGAGCAGGGATATCATCAGCCTCAACTCCGATAAAAACAAGCCTGCAACCGCTTTTTTTAGCAAGATAGAGCAATTTCTCGTCTTCCCCAAAGGCAATAGAAGTTTGACACCACCAATCCCTTTTAATCTTCTGTTTGATCATTTCCTGGTACAGGTTTTTTAATCTTTCTTTTGCGGAATTAGAATAACCAATGATATTATCATCAACAAAGAATATTTTTTTCTGAGGGATTTGTTTGAGTTCTCTGATTACATCATCGACCGGTCGAAATCTTTGGGTCTTTCCATAAAAGGAACTCACTGAGCAATATTTACAGTCCATTGGACAGCCCCTGCTTGTTTCAATTGAGCCGAAGACATATTGATCCGAAAAAATTTTTCTTATGGGAGATGGAAGGTGATTAAGGTCTGCTGGAGAACCCTGATAAATTCTTTTTAGATCGCCCTTTTCAAAATCTTCAATTAAATCTTTCCATACATTTTCAGCCTCACCAATAACAACCGCATCAACAAAATTTAATGCCTCATCAGGTCGCAATGATGTATGAAAACCACCCCTTACAACCGGGATTTTTTTCTGGCGAAATACTTTTGCAATCTCATAGGCGCGGGTTGCTGTAGCGGTAAATGCAGTGATACCGACAAGGTCTGCTTCCTGATAATAAAATTGCTCAAAATTTTCGTCAATCAGCCTTGTTCCCCAATTATCAGGGGTTAATGATGCAATCATACCAAGTCCAAGGGGCTGGAATCGTGTTGCCTTATTTGCAGTCAGCCCAATTTGATTTTTAAAAAATCTTTGATTTATTGGATTGATAAGAAGGAGTTGCTTTTTCATTATTGAATTATAGTAATATAAAAAGCAAAGTCAAGGCAGAGCCTGTCCTGTTGCTTGACAAATCTACTATTTCGGTTATAATAAACTATGTTTATAGGGCGGCGTAGCTCAGTTGGCAGAGCAGGAGAATCATAATCTCTGTGTCGGGGGTTCGACTCCCTCCGCCGCTATATAGTTTATGGCATCAATCAAAGAATATTTAAATGAAACAGCAAATTTTAACCGACGCGTAGAAATAATTACTGAATTTTTGAATAAATCCAGTATTCAGTTGAAAGAACTAATATCCCTTCTTGAAAAATTGTTTGATGCCCTGAAGCGCAGTAATAATTTGATAAATTTTTTGAAAAATTATTCGCAGACCTTTGAAACTCAAATGGTAAAAATGGGGGAGGAACTGACCACAATAAAAGAAAAAATTATAGCATATCAAACCCAGCTTTCCTTTATCGAGCAGATTACAAAACAAACCCGGTCTTCAACCGATGCTATAGAAGAGAATGCCCATAAAATTATAAAACTCGCTCGGATGATAACTTACCTTGCCGAGAACATTGAGGTGAAGGCATACCAGTCAAGGGATGAAGGTAAGGGATTGGCAGTAATAGCCCGTGAAACATATAAAGTTGCAAAATCCTCAGAATTGTTATTCCGACATTTTGATGAACTGCTTGAAGTCATCAGAAAGAATGTTGAGCCATTTTCATCAGAGATTGATGCGACAATAAAGGATGCATCTGCTTCATCAAAAGATTTAATAGATTTTTTATCATCTCTTAAGAGTGTAAGTGAGTCCATAGACTTGCTTAAGAAATTCATTGGTTCAATAGAAAAGGGAAGTGAAATTTTTTCCGAAGTTGAAACAAAGATAAATGAAAGTGTAAAAAATATCCAGAAGCAACTTGGTGACGCTTTGTATACAGTGGATGAAATATCAATAAAGAGTTCTGAAATCACCAATCTTTCTCAAATCCTTTATGAGATATATAACATTGTTAATTTTCAGCAAAACATTAATAAAAATCCTTATGCATCTAAACAACTCAAATATCTCCTCAGTGAAAATTTAAGAATTCTGAAAAAAATAAATATCGGAACCAGCCCTTCTTTGTTGCCTCAAGAATTATTAACAGAATTACATTATATTATAAATCAGGTTAATAAACTATATGAATTGATTCTTAATAATACAGGCGAAGTTGAAAATTTAAATTCTATAATGAACAAAATTTCCAGCATTAAAATGGATATAAATCAAATTTTTTCAAATCGTAGTATGATTATTGACAAGATTGCAGATTTCAAAAAATTGCTGAAAGAACAGCTTTTGATAATTGAGAATTTGATAGAAGTCGGTTCAAAAATCATAGCAAAATTAAAAACGCTTGCTGTATTTTCAAAACTGGAAAAGAGCCACAGTATACAATATAAGGAATTGATTGCACCTATTATTACAGAATTTAACCAGTTATTAATCCGAATGACCTCTTCTTTTAATGCCCTTGAATCAGGTGTCGCTGAATTGAAAACAACATTATCCAGGCTTGATGCACTTTATTTACAGAAAGATTTTGTCCATCTGACCCTTCCTGATTTTTCACGAATAAAGATATTTTATGCTGATACACTCCGGGTGTTTGAAACTTGTTTTTTAAATATGAAGAATTTAAAAGGTTTGATAAATAATTTAGATAAAGATAATTTTTTATTAAAGCAACACTGGAATGTATATGAAGAGGCACTATTTGGTGTTTTAAATTTTCAATCCTATCTACAGAATCTTTTATCAGAGAAGGAAACCGTGCCCCACTTTGTGAAATCTCAAAATGCCTTTACTATAAATTTATTCAATGACCCTGTAACACTGAAACCTGATTTGAAAACGGATGCGACATCCCAGCAGGTTATTGTGAATTACTCAACAGGTTTGTTCCAGTTTGGTTTTGGAACGGGTGTAATCCCTGGACTTTGTGATGAATATACTATGTCTGAGGATGGTAGAGAGTATACCTTACATATCCGCGAGGATTTAAAGTATGCAAACGGAAGAAGACTGCATATCGAGGATATTAAGGTAGGTATATTAAAGGGGTTGAATGGCCCAAATCGTAATCTTCTGGAAATGATTGCTGGTGCCAGGGATTATTTGCAATCCCGGGATGAAAATCTGCTCTGGGTTAAGGTTCTTGATCAGAACAGAATTAAAATAAAACTTAAATATCCATATCTTGCATTTTTCTCGAGTTTTGCCACGAATATTGCTGACCCATACATAGATGGAGAATTACCCGTGGGGATGGGTCCATTTAAACTTCTGTCCTGGGATCGTGGTAAAGAGTTGATTCTTGAGGCGAATGATTTTTACTACGAAGGAAGGCCTGGGATTGATATATTGAAATTTCTGATCACAGTTGATGATGACCTGGGATATGAACTGTTTAAGAGTGGAGAATTATCAATATATCAGCCTGGTCTTAAATTTTTACAAAGGGTAAAACAGGAATTCCCTGAATTGGTTATAACCATGCCTGAACTATCGATTCAGTTTTTATGTTTTCATTGTCAAAAACCTCCTTTTAATAATAAACTCGTCAGGCAGGCTATATCCTGTGGAATAAATGTAGAAAAATTTGTTAATGATTTGCTTTTTGAACGGGCAATTCCAGCGAAAGGTGTTTTTCCACCATCAATGCCGGTATATAATAAGAGGCTTGGAGGATATAAGTATGATCCTTCAAGGAGCAGACAATTACTCAGCCAGGCAGGATTTTCTGCTGGATTGCCGGATAGGTACCCACTACTTGTAAGTGATACTGTAGATTCAATCAGAAGGGCAGAATTTATTAAATCAAATCTTAATGAGATTGGCGTAAGGGTCGAGATTAATCCATTACCCTGGCATGATTTTCTTGAGAATTGCTATAAGGGTAATTTCTTACTCTGTCTTCAGGGCTGGATAAGTGATACAGGGGATCCTGATAACTTTCTTTATCCGTTGTTCCATACCAAATCTTTTGGTTATACAGGCAATACGTTCTTTTTTTCAAATTCTGAAATCGATGAAATGATTGATAATGCAAGACAGATAAGGAATATAAAGCAGCGTATAAAATATTATCAGGAAATTGAGGAAAAGATAATTGATGAGGCACCGGGAGTCTTTCTGTTCCATTCCTTGAAAACAATTGTTGTTAAAAAGGGTGTGCGCGGTTTTAAACCACATCCATTGAGTATAATAAGGGCAAAATACATACAGTCCATTATGTCTTCAGGGAATAGAGAAATTTTATCGGAAAGATTGGGTCCCCGATTTGTAACCGTATAGAGGGGGTGTTATGGCAAAAAAGGAAGATATTGATATTCTTGCTGACCTTGAAGAAAAACTCGGTCAGCTTGAGAAGGTTGAGAAAGACCTTGCGGCAAAAAATAAAGAATTGAAATCTGCTGAAGAAAAACTTGCCGAGACATATTCCACACAGATGGAATTAACCGGCGAAGTTGAAGAATTGAAAAAGACAATTCAGGAATTAAAAAGAGAGGAGAAATCACTTAAGGAGGCTGTAAAAGCAGCAGAAAAAGATGGCCAGAAATTAGGAACTCTTCAGCGTGAACTCAGCGAACTTATTTCTGAGAAAGATAGAACTGAGGCGCGAATCGAAGAATTAAAGACTGAATATGAAAAAATGAATAATGAAAAGAATAAACTTGAAGAAGCAGTGGAAAAGTTGAAGGCGAAACAAAGTGAATTGACTAAAAAATGTGAAGAACTTGAAGCAGAGTATAATGAACAGGAGAGGAGTTATAAAGAACAGGAAAAGACCTATAATGATATAAAGTTGAAAACTGAGGAATTAAAGAATGAATACCAGAGTGTGGAACAGACTTTGCGGGCAGCACTTTCAGACCTGCGGGCAACGGAAAAAGATTTAAAAGTAATGAATGAAGAAAGAAATGCGCTTAATAAAGAAATTGGTGTATTGAAAAAATCACTGGAAAAGGACGAAGCCCGCCATCAGAAGATCTTGAGTGAGGTTCAATCATTGACCGAGGAAAAAGACAGATTGAATAAAACGATTGAGGAATTCAAAAATGAAGAAAAGGATTTAAACGAGCGACTGAAAGAAGTAAGGCAGACATTCGAAGTTGAAAGTGCTGAACTCGAAAAACTCCAGAAGGAAGTAGCAGAATTACAGGATACCAGAGAAAAGTTATACAAAGAAAACGAAGAACTTGCAAATTTGAAAAAAGAACATGATGCACTTGTTCAGAAGATTTCAGAATTGAAAAAAGAAGAAGGGGAACTTGTATCTAATATTTCTAATTATCAATTAGAATATAGCACACTGGAGGCGTCATTTAACGAACTGGATAAAAGATTTAAGGCTGAAGAAAAAGAAGAGAATGAACTGCAGAAAAATATTGAAAAACTGAAAAAAGAACAGGAGGAGTTGAATAAGGTTGTTGATAAATTACAGAAGGAACATAAAGAACTTGCGCCGGTTGTTGCGGATCTTAAGGAGAAAGAAAAAGAATTAAGAAAGATTGAGCCTGAATACAAAAAGGTAAAAGAAGAACATATTCGTCTGAAAGAAGAGGCACAGGAATTGGGTAAGTCAATTGAACTTGCCAAAAAGCGCATTGAAGAACTTGAACCTAAGGTAGCTGAGTATGAAGAAATGGATAAAGAATACAAGAAGAAAAAGGAAGAACTTGAAAAGGTTGAGGCACAGTTGCACAAGAGCGAAGATAAGATAAAACACATTGAAGAAGAATATGAACGGATAACAAATGAATTGCCAAAACTGCGCGATGAGCATGAGGAATTGCAACTGGCGATTGAAGAGAATGAAAAGATTAAACAGTTATTAGAGACGAGGAAGAAGGAATTATCAATGGTTGAAGACAAGATAGCTAACCAGCGTAAGGAACTTGCAACATTAAATGAAAAACTTGAAATCTTAAAGAAAGAAGAAGCAAAGGCTGTTGAGGAATTGAACAAAGAATCAAAGGAATTGCTCAGGGAAAGGGATAAGTATAAAGATGAGATTGAAAAACTTGCCGGGCAAAAAAAGGAGATTGAAGAAAAGATAAATGACCTAAAGGTTCTTCTTTCAGAAACCGAAGGAAAGGTTGCAAAGGCAAAGGCGGTCGAGGCAAATATGCTTGTTAAGATTGATAAAAGGCGCGAGGAACTGGTTAAGATAAATGATGAGATTGAGCAAAATAAATCAAAGATTAAAAAGGAATGTGAAGAAGAGTTGAAGAAATTAGAATCAGCAAGGGATGAAATTAAAGAACTTGAGAATAAGAGAAAAGAAGCAGCAGTAATTATTAGCAAGGCTGAAGAGTTCAAAAAGTCGATCGTTAAATTGAAAGAAGAAAAAGATGAACTTGAGAAGGCGATCGCAGAAAAGACCAAGGAACTGGAAAAGATAAAAATATTCATTGCCCGTCTTAAGGAAGCCCAGACCCCCAAGCCTAAAGAAGGGGGTAAAAAGCAGGAAATATCCTTTTAGGAATCAGGATAGAATAAAATAATGAGTATCCTATTTCTGATCATTGGTTCAATTTTCTATGCTTTGAGTTATTCGGTTTTTCTTATCCCCCATAATATTGTCCCGGGTGGTATTTCAGGGTTGGCAATGGTATTGCATATCCTTTTAAAAACCCCGGTTGGAATTATGGTAATTCTCTTAAATATTCCTTTGTTCATTTTTGCCATCAGGATTCTGGGATTCTCGCTCGGTGCAAAATCTGTTATAACGATAATTGTTACCAATTTGTTGATTGATTTTCTAACCTATAACATTAAAATTCATTCGCCAACCAGTAATGTCATCCTCGCCTCAATATATGGTGGAGTGATGCTGGGGATTGGTTTGGGCTTGATATTCCGTGGTGGGGCAAATACCGGTGGAACTGATATTATCGGTCAGATTTTGAATCGTTTTACAAATTTTTCGGTTGGAATATGGATATTGATTGTGGATACGATAATAATAACACTTGCAGGTATTGTGACCAATTCAATAGAACTTGCCTTGTTTGGCTACCTTGCCCTTTTTCTTTCTACCCGGGTCATCGATTTGATACTGGAAGGCATAGATTACGCGCGTGCGGCATTTGTCATCAGTGAAAAGGCCGAAAAGGTCACTGAGGGGATTTATCAAAAATTAGGTAGGGGTATCACAATTCTTGATGGCTTTTCACCATATACCAAAACAAAGAGACCCGTTATTATGTGTGTGATTACAAAAAGGGAGACTGAGAATTTCAAGCATCTAATAAAGAGTATCGATGAGAAGGCATTTGTTATTTTAACTGATGTATTTGAAGTGCTGGGACAGGGATTCAGACCAAGGGTATAGAGGGATATTTTGAAGAAATATACTTTAATAATTTTATGCTGGATATTTATTCTAATGATTTTTTGTCCCGCAAAAAGGAATTTTTTTGCGCCGGTTTTATTAGAATACAAAATTATTTATCCTGATATGGCAAGGCAGATGGGACTCGAAGGTAAGGTAATTCTTGGTGTCTTGATAAATGAAACAGGAAATGTTGAAAAGGTTCGTATTTTGAAATCCTCTTCCAGCATTTTGCTTGATTCTGCAGCACTGAAGACCGCATATACTTTCAAATTTTCACCAGCGATGATGGGAAATAGACCAGTGAGGACCTGGGTCAATATGCCGGTAGAATTTAAGTTTGAAGAGGTCAAACCCGAAGAATGGCTCATAGAAGTTAGGGCATTGCAAAAAAGCATTGCGCAGGATTACAAAGAAGAAATGGTAGTGGATTTGTATAAATTATATAAAAAACTTATATTTTCACCTAAAAAGGCTATTGAGATAAAAGTAAACGATTATATAAAACTCGCGGTATTAAATAAAACTGCAAAATTATGGGATGGATACTGGAAATTGTATCCAGCAACACCCATTTTGTTTTTCGATATTATATATCGCTATCCAGATTCTTATGCACGATTTGAAGCAGAAGAGGATTTTAAAAAATTCTTTGAACAGGAAGTAATCACAATTCGCTCTACACTGCCACAGACAACTGCTGATACAATTATCTTACGCCTGAAGAATGCCTTAGAATTACCCTGAAAATGAAAAAGGAAATAAAGGGAGTGAAAGAATTTACTTATTTGTTCTTGTTAAGGCTACCCGGGCGAGAATACCATTTATTTCAAGTTCTCTTTTAATTTCCCCGGAGTCTTCTCCATCTATAACTTCAATGGCGAGGGTTTCGTTCTTTAGATAATCTAAATTTTTGTTTATTGCATTCTTTAACTTATCCGGACACTGATAATAGATCTTTATTCTATCTGTGATGTTGAAATCGGCTTCCTTGCGCATTAACTGGATTTTGTGGATTAATTCCCTTACCAGGCCTTCGGCTTCAAGTTCTTCTGTGATTGCGGTATTGATTGCGACAAGAATGTTATCTTCTTCAATGATTACCCAGTTTGGCAGTTCCTTTTTCTTTATGTCCACATCTTCTTTTGTAATTTCAATCAACCGATCATCAAACTTATTTTTTAAAATGCCTGTCTTCACAAAATTTCTTACTTCCTCTGCACCCAATCCCTTTATCCATTCGCCGATTTTTCTTGATAATGTACCATACTTTGGGCCGAGTCGGTCAAATTTTGGATTCAAACTATAAGTATATAATTCATCATTGGTTGCAACAAACTGTGCTTTTTTGACATTTAATTCTTCAAGAATTGTGTGTATCGCTGTTTCATCCAGATTTTTTTCACCAGATGGTAAACAGATCAAAATTTCTTTAAGTGGCTGGCGCACTTTGATATTCACTTTATTCCGTGCCGACCTTCCCATTGATACGATCTTACGAACAAGGGCGACCTCATTTTCGAGTTCCAGGTCAATCATTGATTCGTCAACTTCAGGGAAATCGCATAGGTGAATACTAATGGGTGCATTCTGGTCAACACTCTTTACCAGATTTTGATACATATCTTCAGCCCAGAAGGGAACTATTGGTGAAATAATTTTGATTAGATTTAAAAGGCAATTGTATAAAACAATATACGCTGTTTCCTTATCAAGGTCGTTTTCTGATTTCCAAAACCGCCTGCGATTTCTGCGTAAATACCAGTTAGAAATTTCATCAAAGAAGTATTCAATTTCTTTCACTGCCGAGGCAGCATCGTATTCATTATAATACTGATCACATTTTTTGATTAGGGAGTTGGTGCGTGAAAGTATCCAGCGGTCAAGTTTTGTTAAATTTTCCTTTGTTAATTTCTTCCCGACCGGATTAAAATTATCAATATTGGCATAGGTAACAAAGAAAGAATAGACATTCCACAGGGTTAATAGATTGCGTTTAATTTCTTCTGCAGGACCGTATCCAAAATTGAGATTTTGAATCGGATTGTGTTTTGCGAACATCCACCTCATTACATCTGCACCCATTTTTTCTGCAGCATCATCAAACCAGATTGCATTTCCCTTACTTTTATGCATCTCTTCGCCCTTTTCATCGCGCACCAGTGCATGTCCTAATAGAACTTTAAATGGTGGCTTATTTTCAAGTACTGTGCTCATCGTCAAAATTGCATAAAACCAGTTGCGGAATTGGCCGGGAAAACATTCGGTGATGAAATCTGCTGGGAACCATTGTCCCCAGTATGATTTATCATATGGATAGCCATTGTAAAGATTATGCATATCTTCAGGCGGTCTCATCGTAGAATAAGGAACAATACCAGCATCAAGCCAGGGATTGCCGACATCCGGTATTCGGGACATCAGATTACCACATTTTTCACATCTGATTTTTATCGTATCAATCCAGGGTCTATGAGGGGTGTGTCCTTCAAATTCCTCCCAGCCTGAAACCGCCTTCTCCTTCAGTTCATCCCTTGAACCGATGACTGTGAAATTGCCACAGGAACACTCCCAGATTGGCAATGCAAGACCCCAGTATCTTTTCTTTGAGATACACCAATCTGCCATATTCCTGAGCCAGTCAAGTTCTCTATCCAGCCCCCATTCTGGAATCCATCGCTCAACTTTTTTTGCCACTTCAGCTATCTCGTTTCGTAAGGTGTCCATTGAAATATACCATTCATCAACAAGTCTAAATATCAATTCGCTGTCACATCGCCAGCATACAGGATAACGATGTGTATAATCTTCAACATTGTATAGTATCCCTCTTTTTTGCAGGTCCTCAATAATTGGCTCAGTCACCTCAGTTACATTCCTGTCACTGAGCCAATCAAAGCCATTAATGTAATATCCAAGTTCATCAAGCGGTGCAATCGTTGCAAGTCCGAATTCTTTGCCGAGTGCAAAATCTTCTTTACCACATCCTGGTGCGATATGAACAAGCCCGGTTCCTTCGCTTTCACTGATTTCTTCCCAGGGGATAACCCTATGGATTACTCCTTTCTGTGCAGGCAGATAATCGAATGGGCCATCATAGATTAGATTTAATAATTCTTTTCCAGGCATTTCTGCAAGTATTTCGTATTTTCCTTGTAGAACCCTGAGGAGATTTTTCGCCAAGTAGTATATTGCACCATTATTTTTTACTTTTACATATATAAAATCAGGATGGACAGCAACCCCGGTATTTGAAGTCAGTGTCCAGGGTGTTGTAGTCCAGACCAGAAGATATTCATCTTTCCTGTCTTTCAAGGGAAATCTTACAAAAACCGCCTTGTGAGTTAATTCCTGATATCCTTCGGTTGCAATCTCCATATCACTTATCGCAGTTCCGCATCTTGCACACCAGGGCATCACATCTGTTCCTTTATAGATCAGACCGCGCTCATAGCATTTTTTTAGAAAATACCATATTGTATAATTATTAACTTCACTCATTGTATAATAAGAGTGGCTCTTTTTTAACCAGTCCTTATCAGCCAGACTTGTTTTCCATTCACCCCAGTCCATCCACATTCCAAGACGAATTGATTGTTCGGTTTGAACCATAGAGAATTTATGAACCCTTTCCTGACATTTCAGAACAAATTTATCTATACCATATTTTTCAATATCCCTCTTGGAAGTAAATCCAAGCTCTTTTTCCACCTCAACTTCAACCCAGAGTCCCTGGCAGTCAAAACCATTTTGATACCTTTGTTCAAAACCCTTCATTGTTTTATAGCGCTGGAATATATCTTTATAAGTTCTGCCCCAGGCATGGTGCACACCCATTGGATTATTTGCCGTAATAGGGCCATCCTGGAAAGACCACTTATTTCTGCCTTTGTTTTTATTTTTATATAAAGAGAAGGCATTGGTCTTTTCCCAGAATGCCAATATCCGATGCTCAAGTTCTGGAAAATTCAATTCCTTGGGAACCGGTTTAAAATTCATAATCTATATTATATTCAAAAAAGGCGTTTTTGTAAAGTATTAAATGTCATTCCCCGGTTCTATTATGTAAAAGTCCTTCCAGTTCTGCAATTCTTGCGATTACCGCATCCCGGTTGGTTGCATTTGGCGATAGTTTTAAATAAGTTTTATACTCATTAATTGCCTCTTTATATCTTCTGGTGCGAAAGTATAAATCTCCCAGGGAAGCATGCGGTGCAGGAAAATAAGGGTTGATTGAGATTGCTTTTCTATAGCATAGTTCAGCCTTTTCCCATATACCCTGGCGGTAATAAAAATGTCCAAGATTATGATAGCCAAGGGGTGAATCAGGATTTTGTATTATCATTGTTGAAAAAAATTTCTCCTCACTTTTCCAAACAGGGATACGCAATATTGAGAAAATTATGTTATTTATGAAGACAAAGAGAAAGATTAATGAGGTGGTGATATTCCTGAAATTAGAAAAGAAAAATATTGGTTTTTCAGGGATGAGCCCGGCAAATATAATGGCGATACCAATAGAGGGGAAATAAAGAAATCTTTCAGCAACTGGCATAACTGATAAGGGAAAAATATTCAAGACCGGTATCAATCCAGTAATAAACCAGAGACTTCCCAGAAGAATTTGATGATTTTTCTTTGAGCGCAGCAGTAAATAAATCAAGATTATTATTATCATCGAGGCAAGTGCTGTTTTACTTAACTGAGTGCTGGTAAAAATGAAATGATAGTGCCGGGCATTCAGGTTAAATGGAAATAAAAGGACCTGTAAATAGAAAACAATGATTTGTGGAATCATAATAATTCTTTGTAAAAATGGAAGCCCGGATTGCCCGGGATTGATTATAGATTTGATCAGCAAAGATTTTAATAGAAAATAGAAAATAAATGTGACAATAATTATTAAAATGCCATTTTTAAGATGATTATTACGGATGTTGCTGGAGTATTTAAATAAGATGATGATGATAAATATGAGCGGAAATATGTATGCAATTTCTTTTGAAAGAAGGGCGCATATTAATAAGATTGCAGATACAAAGATTCTCAACCACCTTGCTATATTGATTGTTAAATATGTATTCAGGCTGAGCAACATAAATAGAGTTGCAAGAGAATCCATACGGCCGCTTATGAATATAACATTTTCAATGTGCGCAGCAAACACAGTGAACATTAAAGAAACAAAGAATCCCTTTGTGGGGTTTAGAAGCCAACTCATCAGATAAAAAATATTTATGACGACGAGTATATGGATAATAATATTCGATAGGTGGAATCCCGCAGGTTTCCCTTTCCATATGAGATTGTCAATTGTATAAGAGATAATTGTTAATGGTCTGTAAAATCCATAATCTTCACCAAAAACTCTAAGGGTCGTTTTAAATGCATCTATAACCTTTGATGGATCCTGAACACTCTGATTCTGTAAAATTAGAGAACGGTCATCCCATACAAAGTCAAAATTCACACCCGGTAGGTACAGGATTAAATTTATAACTATAAGGGAGAGTGCCCATTTTAATTTCAGATATTTTACATCATTCATTACTGAAATTATATTCAGTAATTTAATCTCGTCAATCTATAATTTCGAAGAAATTAAAATTTTATTTGTGTTTTTGGTGGGTTAGTTCAATAACTTCTCTCTCTCTTTCTTTTTATAAATTTCTTTCTCTTATCAACCCTAGGACGGGCTTCATTTATGTTCATAGGCCTTCCTTTAAGGACTGAATTATTGAGGGCCTGCATTGCGGTTTTTGCTTCATTGTCATCAATCATTTCTACAAAACCGAACCCCCTTGATTCGCCTGTGAACTTATCTTTTATTATTATTGCAGATGATACCTTACCGAACGCCTCAAATACCTTGCGCAGGTCATCGTCAGTCACATCCCGCGACAGGTTTCCCACATAGATATTCATAAAACCTCCTTAAGGTCTTTATAAATAAGTATATCTATTAAATTTGAAAAGTCAACAGTCAGCCTTTTTCCTCATTTCATTGATACAGGATACAGGATTCACGATACAGGATACAATATCGGCACTGGAAGTGCCTCCTACAAGTAGGGATTATTAAGGGAAATAAGGGGGGATGAGGTGGGATTAAGGGGGTTAATCGTTGGACGGTTTCGCAGCCCGTATCAGGAAACAGAAGTTGGTTATTAGGTGAAGAAGTGAGTATGGAATTTAGAAATAAGAAGTTAGATTTTACCGCCACAGCGATTGGCAAACATCTTTCAAATTTCCAACATCTAAAAAATTCAAAAAGGTTGTAAGGGGTAATCAGGGGTTTCCTTACCTTTGGATTCACGATAAACGGTAAACATTTCACGAATTCCCCCTCCTTGTCGCCCTTTAGTCCTCTTTAGCCTTTTTGAGCCTTTTTTTCGTTTCACGGTTTACCGAATAAAGATTTGTTGATTATTTTTACCAGATAATCATATTCAATATTTACAAAATCGCCGACCTTGCGGATACCAAGGGTGGTGTTATTCAGAGTATAGGGGATTAGATATACTGAAAAGATATTTTTATTTACACTGCCTATAGTCAAACTAACCCCATCAATTGCAATTGAACCCCTGATAATCAAGAAATTTTTATAAGCAGGGGAGACCTGAAAATAATATTCATTCCCTTTTATTCTGATTATCTTTGCTACCTCGTCAATATGTCCGAGCACGATATGTCCACCAAATCTGCCATCAAACCCAATTGCCCGTTCCAGATTCATATAATCCCCTGTTTTCCAGAGGCTTAATGTCGTTTTTCCTTTTGTCTGTTCCATAGCCTCCACATAAAATCCATTTTTTAACAGACCAGCCACGGTCAGGCATACCCCCTGGATATTGATACTATCACCAATATTCACCTTGAGATTTGATTTTATCTCTATCTTTTGAACCTTGCCCCTTAAGATATTTAAAATTTGACCTTTTTCTTCAACGATTCCTGTAAACATACAATCTGTCCTCCCCTATATTTTCTCCTGTCATTTGATTGATATCAATACCATTCTCTGCAAGAAAATCTATACCTTTTTCAATCCTTTTTGGTGCAACAAAAATATACAATTCATCATAGAATTTCCGGCCCAAAATCTGGGAAAAGATAATCCCACCGCCCTCAACCAATACCGAGCCGATACCTGCATTGCCAATTACCTCAAAGATATTCCTTATTGGATAATAATCACCGCTTATAAAGATTAATTCAACTCTTGCATCCTGAAGGCTTTTGATTTTTTTTAGATTATTTTTTTCACTTGTTATAATGATACGCCTTGCATTGTCTTTCAAAAAATTTGCGGTCATTGGAATTTTTAAATGTGGGTCAATAACAATCCGTGCAGGATTATGCCTTCCTACAAGCCGATCGGTTAGAAATGGGTCATCCATTATAATCGTATTTATCCCAACAAGAACTCCATCCACCTGACTTCTCAAAGAATGGACATACCTTCTTGATGTTTCAGATGTGATATATTTTTGAGGGAATCCTGAAATCCTTCCATCCTGGGAGGTGGCAATCTTTACAATAATATATGGGATCTTTGTTGTGATATATTTTATATAAAACCGATTTAATTCTTCGGCATCTCTTTTTAATACATCAATTGTGACATCTATATTATTTTCAATTAAAGTCTTTATTCCATTCCCATTCACCAGAGGATTTGGGTCCTGGATCCCGATAACCACCCTTTTTATCTTTGCATTGATGATTGCATCAACACAGGGTGGGGTCCTGCCTTTACAGGTGCAGGGTTCAAGATTTACATAGAGGGTTGCTCCTTCTGCGTTTGAACCTGCTTCAATTAAGGCAATAGTCTCAGCATGTGCCTCACCAATTTTACGGTGAAATCCTCTGCCTATGATTTTGTTATCTTTGACAATGACAGCACCAACAAGAGGATTGATAGATGTCCTTCCCCAGCCCCTTTTTGCCAGTGCGAGTGCTTCTGCCATAAACCTCTGGTCAAAACCTCTATTTTCCATCAATTTGATTATAAACAGAGTTTTAAAGAAGTCAAGGAATTAATCATTCAAACAATTCAGTTGATAGATAACGTTCACCAGTATCTGGAAGGATGACCACAATCAATTTTCCTTTATTTTCAGCCCTTTTTGCCACTTCAATACCTGCCCACATGGCTGCACCTGACGAGATACCACAGAGTATCCCTTCTTCTTTAACAAGCCTTCTTGCCATCATTATTGCATCTGCATCCTTGACCTTAATAATTTCATCTATTAAATCAACCCTTAATACAGATGGAACAAAACCTGCGCCAATTCCCTGGATTTTGTGTGGTCCTGGAGTGCCACCGGATAGCACAGGTGAAGACTCAGGCTCAACAGCAATCGCCTTAAAATCACGCTTTTTTGATTTGATAAACTCGCTTATGCCGGTGATTGTGCCACCGGTTCCAACACCAGCCACTATGATATCTATCCTGCCATCTGTATCATTCCATATCTCCTGGGCAGTTGTTCTTTTATGAATTGCAGGATTTGCAGGGTTTTTGAATTGCTGGGGAATGAAGGAGTTTGGAATCTCCTGTGATAGTTCTTCGGCTTTTTTAACCGCACCATTCATACCTTGTTCCTTTGGTGTGAGGATCAGCTCAGCCCCGAGCGCAGACAACAACTTTCTTCTCTCAATACTCATATGCTCGGGCATTGTAAGAATGAGCCGATAGCCCTTCACTGCACAGACAAAGGCAAGACCTATACCTGTATTGCCTGATGTTGGTTCAATAATGACGGTATTTTTGTTTATCAATCCCTTTTCTTCTGCATCCTTTATCATAGCATAGCCAATGCGGTCTTTAACACTATGCAGGGGATTGAAGGATTCAAGTTTTGCTACAATCGTTGCAACGCAGTCTTTTGTAATTTTGTTTATCTTTACAAGCGGGGTATTGCCAATCAATTCGGTTATATCATTTGCAATCTTCATAAAAGATAATATATAATTTTAATCTAAAGTCAATAATGAACCTGAATTAAGCGGGAGTATCAAAAAAGAGAAAAAAATTGGAGTAGAAACATCATTCAAGCAGTGTGGCGGGTAGCAAGAAAAAAATATGGAGTAGAGACTTTGGTCTCAAAGGTAGGAGATTCTTCGTGATACAAAAAAGTCGGGGTTCAGAATGACAAAATGGAATCTCAATGGGATTGATTCGGAGTTCCTTCACTTCGTTCAGAACTCCTCGCAATGACCAGAAGGAGAGAACTAATGGTATATTGACGAATTAAAAATAAAGGATACAATTTATTATGATGGAACACTGGATAATTAATCCTTTTGAATATATCAATGTGTATTCCACATTCTATCTTTTAGCAATCTATGTGGGCAGTGCGATTGTGATATATGACATATATCGGAGAAGACTTCCTATTTTGCCAATGCTTGTAATAATGGTATGGGGATTGGTATTTGGAATTATCGGTTCTAAATTATTGACACTCACACCACAGGAATTCTGGGCAGGCATAAAATCGGGCAGGGTTTTATTTATTCACGAAAAGGTCTATATAGGCTGGCTCATTGGTGGAATGATTGGCATAAAGATTTTCCGCAGGATTATGGGATTTAAATTTGACCTCTTTGACCTCTTTGCATTCGCCCTGCCTGCGGGATTTGCCCTGATGAGGATAGGTTGTCTGCTCGGTGGCTGTTGCTTTGGTAAACCCACAAACCTTTCCTGGGCAATTTTTTATGCAAAAAACTCGCTGTGTTATGATTACCATCTTTCCAAAAATATTATTAACTCTGATGCTATGACCTCTCTACCTGTCCATCCAGCCCAGGTCTACGAGATTATTGCTATGATATTGATAATCATCATTTTATTTTATCTGAGAAGGTATTTAAAGAGGCAGGGAAGCCTTGGTTATGCATTCCTTATTTTACATTCCTTTTTTAGATTTTTCATTGATTTCTCAAAAGAGGGTGGGACATATATCTGGGGTTTGAAGTCAATGCAGTTGTTTATGATTGGGGTAATAGTTATTGGATTGCCTTTCCTTCTCATTCGGGAAAAGACCTACAAGAAATCAGTTCCTCAAACAATTCCTGTTGAATCTTACAAAAAGAGCCTGATTTTATATTTACCCATTTTATTGTTTCTAAGCTTTCCCAAAGACTGGTTGACACCTGCTGAATTCAGGGTGCTTGTTATTTCAATCATCCTTACAGGAGTTATATTTATCTACAGGGGTATGGTGTATCTTTTAAAGCGCTACCGATTTTTTATCCGCATTCCCTTACTATTGCCAGCATTGCCATTCTTGAGACGAGCCTTGATACATTAAAGACACAGGATACCTTGAAGAGTATTTTTTATATTGAGACAGATGCAGGATATATGAAGGGGCAATACAGGGAAATCTGTGGTGATGTGGTTCCTTATGATGCACAGGGTATAGGTGTAAATGCATATAATAAGGATAAATACAATGTGATTTGGGGGATTAAATTAAGAGGGTATAGAACCCGCAAGTATAATGAAGAATATGGTTATGCTGGAAGTTTGCTCTTTGACCACGAGTATATTAGTTTTGATCTGGTATGGGAAAGGTATCTGGTGTAGGATATCCAAAATTGGGTATTAGATTGGGCTCAAGGAATAAGGTTTTTATTGAAGGTCATTTATTAAATCATATTCCGGCTGATTATCCTTCGCCAGTAATAAAACTTGGCTTCGGTTTTGGCACTGGTGGAAAGGATGAGACGACATTCCATTTTGGAATATCAGAGCCAGGTTTTTATGCAAATTCGATTTTTTATCTCTTTGATAATAGGTTTAAAATAAATCTGTTTTTATTATCCGGTTCACCAGAAAGTTATCAAATGAACTTGAATCTTGGATACCGATATTATTTTAAAGACTGATAAAATTTATCCTTGACACAGGTTAATCTTTAAATATAATTAGTCTGTTAATTCATCGTCTGGTGTCCCGTCTTATAAGGGCGGGGTTAATAATAAGTTCCTCGGTAGCTCAATGGTGGAGCATCCGGCTGTTAACCGGAGGGTTGCAGGTTCGAGTCCTGCCCGAGGAGGTGGATTTTTGAGCCTTAGCTCCAGGTAACGGATTGACAACTCATACTGAGATAGGGATTTTGTAAATTTTCCTCCGTTTTTCTTAATTTTAATACGCATATTGACAAAAATCAAATTTTTTATATAATTTAAACAATGTTTATTTTAATATCTATTTTACTTTCATTAAGCAGTGATAACCAGGAAATTAAGTTTCCTCTTTCCTATGTCCGATTTTCTGCAGAGGGTGCTGGACTTGAAGAGAGCTGTTTCCCTTATCTTGATTCCCTTGCTGAATTTTTGAAGTTGATCGATGCCAAAATAGAGGTTGGTGGATATACTGATAATGTCGGTTCACCAGAAGAAAAAAGACGGATATCTGAGGCAAGGGCAAAGGCGGTCTGCGACTATTTGAAATCAAGACATAATATACCAGAGTCAAAACTTTTGTTTAAGGGTTATGGACCTGCAATGCCCATTGCTACAAATCGGACTGCACAAGGAAGGGAAAGAAATAATCGTGTAGAAATTAAAATTTTATCTCCTATTCCAGGTGCTGAGATTGAGATAATCAAAGGCAAGATCCTTGTCAATAAATCAGGACTCTCAGAACCCACAGAGATGACCGACTCAGGTATTCTTACAATTTTTGATAGAGTTCTGAGTGATTCTACAGGCAGGGCTTATCTTAAGTTTAATGGCGTAAATATAAAGATTATGCCCAATACCGAAATTCTGATTAAAAACTTAGATGAAAAAAAGAAGAGATTTGAATTATTTTTAAAACAGGGTAAATTGATTTGTGATGTTTCCAATGAAAGTTTATCTGTTACGACTCCGACCTGTTCTATGTCAACAAGTAATTCAGAATTCCTTGTGGAGTCTGATTTATATTATCAGGACTTGATCTCGGTCTGGAATGGTTCGGTGATGGTCGCAGCGAATGGCTTTGCTCAATTGACTGAAGAGAATAGAGGAACCATCTGCTATTATGGAAAGAAACCATCACCGCTCAAAGAGTTACCAGAACCTCCGATTGTAGATACAACCAGGCAGCGATTTTCGTTAAATTATGATAATGAAAATCCCCTTAGATTTTATTATACAAAACCTGCACAGAACAGAATCCATTTCTTATTGAGCAGTGATCCAGAATTTAATGATATAATCTATGAGACGATAACCGATGTAGAATCCTGCCTTGTCACAGCAATTGATATACCAGAGGTTTATCTTTCTTTGACTTCTATTGATGAATCGGGTCTTGAATCAAGAAGGGCAAAAACTTATAGATTTGAAATAATTAATCCTAAAAGAAGATATGCAGGTCCAAGACTTGAGATTACCAGACAATTGATTGAAAAGAAAGGTAAAGAGATTGCTATTGTGCTTGAAGGCAGGACTAATCCCGAATGTGAATTGCTCATAAATAATGTAAAAGTCAAGGTTCAAAAGAATGGCAAATTTGCACTCCGTACAAAACTTTTGCTCGAAACCCGGTTTGTCCATTTATCAGCGATTGATAAGAACGGTATGAAAACAGAGATTTATATACCATTGGGTTTGAAGAAGAATTTTAATCTGGGCATTGGTCTTGGTCCATCAATGCTTGCTGGTGGTGGGCTTGATGCATCAAAGATCGGTTTTATTTTTGGTGGAAATTTTGAATATTATCTACAGGAAAGATGGGGTATCGGAGTATTTTTAAATACCGGAACTATCGGTTGCAAGACTACTGAATGGGAGCCAGAGGGTTCTCATTTCAAAACCAATCTATATATTGCAGGTCTCAGAGGAAGATACATATTAAATCCATTCTCAAGTTTATCCCTTTATTTTGCTACAGAGATTGGTGGTGCATACTGGAAATCCCTTTATGATAATACAGTCTATGAATGGGGAATAAACCCTTATGCCGGAGGGGCTCTGGGGATCAATAAAGAACTATCTAAAAAATTCTCAATATTTATTGAAGGTGGTGCTGGTTACTTAAGAAACAAAACCAAACCAAATATGGGAACCAAAGATATAAACTACATTCTACCCAAGGGTTTCATCGGGATATCTTTTAGTCTATGATTTGCTATTTTTGAACAGTATATCTTATCAGTGTAGTAATATTAAATCTATCTATTTTCCCCTTGTCTGCTGCCACAAAAATAATGCAATGATAAAAAATATAACCAATGAGCCAATATTAGCGAAATTGCCGAGCCAGGCACCGACTGGTAGATTCTCATAGATTCTATTCAATACAGGAATTCCAATCAAGAATGCAATCAGGACTCCGACGAGTGCATCACCCGCAACAAGACCAGAAGAAAATAGAATGCCTTTTTCTTCACGCATTTTCAATGGTTCGCCTGAGCCAGTCCTTTGGATAATAGCATAGACCAGTGCTCCGACCATAATCGGCAGGGAGAGCGAGAGTGGAAGATATAGACCGATTGCAAAAGGCAGGGCTGATATGCCAAGGAGTTCAACTGCAATTGCAAGGACTGCACCAAGACCAACGAATGTCCAGGGTAGGGTTCCGGTGAGCACACCCTTTACTACAAACGACATCAATGTTGCCTGGGGTGCAGGTAGTTTGTCAGAACCGATGACCATTGTTTTGTGTAAAAGCATTAAAACACCACCCATAAATAATGCCGGAATTATGACACCGATGAATTCAGCGATCTGCTGATAATAGGGGGTGGAACCAACAAGGAATCCAGTCTTCAAATCCTGTGATGCATCGCCTGCCATACAGATTGCAATACATACCACACTTCCGATAGACATTGCACCAATCATCCCTGGTATACCACGCCAGCCGAATGCTACAAATATCAAACAGGTAATGAGTAAAGTAGCGATTGTCATACCCGAAACCGGGCTTGATGAGCTTCCTACAATACCCACAATCCTTGAGGCGACAGTCACAAAAAAGAAACTGAACAGGACTACAATCAGCATCCCGATAATACCAATATGGGTCTGGGGAATGAGTAGCATCAGGATAGCGATGATTATAGCACCTGCTATCACCACGCTCATCGGGATATCCTGCTCGGTCCTTAAGGCATTCTTATCAGGCAGGAATTTGAATCCCCTGAACATTTCAATAAATCCGATTTTAAAACAACGGAATACAATTGGACTGGCACGCAATAAACTTATCAGACCCCCTACTGCGACTGCACCGGCACCGATATATCGGATATAATAACTCCTTATCTCACCAGGTGAGAGCATTGAGATGATATTGTCTGCAGGTGGAACCGGAACATTTAAATTCGCACCAATAAAGGCAATCAATGGACTTATCACCAGATAGCCGAGGACTGCACCAGCAAGCATATATGAGGCAATCTGGGGACCGATGATAAAACCGACTCCGAGTAGAGCAGGTGTGAGGTCAATACCAATCTCCATCCCTTTTATTCCGGTTACAATCCAGGAAGCGGTCTCTTTCCATAATTTCAAACCACTCATCAAAAATTTGTATATCGCACCGATAGCCACACCGGTAAATACAATCTTTGCTTTTGTGCCACCTTTATCACCGGCTTTAAGGATTTCTGCACAGGCAGTCCCTTCAGGATAAGGAAGTGTCCTGTGTTCCTGAACAATGAGGTATCTGCGTAATGGAATCATAAAAAGGATACCGAGGAATCCCCCTAAAAAGGAGATTAAGATTATTGTCCAGGCATCTGGAAAATAGTCCCACATAAAGAATGCAGGGATTGTAAATATTATACCCGCAGCAAGGGATTCACCAGATGAGCCAATGGTCTGGGAAATATTGTTCTCTAAGACCGTTCCCTTTTTCAAAGCACCTCTCAGAATTGCCATTGAAATTACTGCAGCAGGGATTGATGCTGAGACCGTCATACCGACCTTTAATCCAAGATATGCATTTGCCAGGCCAAAGACAATTGCAAGGACTGAACCGAGAATTACTGCCCTGAGTGTAAATTCAACCACTTTTTCTTCAGGTTTTATATAAGGCTGAAATTCTGAATTCGTTTTTTGTTTTTCATCCATATAATCTCCTTTTTGATGGATATTTTTTTGATAGTATAATCAAAAACCGATGTTTTTCAAGGATTTTTCTTTTTTGCTAACTTAAAATCAAATGTTTTTAATTTTGCTCTTGATTTTGAATCTTTGGTAGTATCATTCCATCTTCGTTTATGACTAAATTATTATCAGGAAGATCCTCAATTGATAATTCTCTGATGAGTTTTGCTGCTTGATTGAGCGTATCTATCGCAAGGATTCCACCTGGCCTCTGTATTGCTGAAATAATCTGTCCATCAATAAATTTACCAGTGGAATCAACACAAACTTTCAAGATAGGAGCAAAACCCGTTGGTCCCTGAATATTAAAGCCATAGGTAAAAAAATTTCCAAGACTATATGCAATCAAGCGGTCTTTATAAAGTTCTATCGCCCGAGGAATATGTGGACCATGACCACAGACAAAGTCAGCACCACTATCAATCATCGCCCGACTGAACCTTATAACATTGCCCCTTGGTGTATCAAGAAAATACTCCATTGTATCTTTGATATGGAGAAAATTTATTCCCTCGCCACCTCCATGGAAAGAGACAATGACAATATCATATTCTCTTGCCTTTTCTGCAACAATCCTCTGTGCTTCAGGAATATTAAGTATTGAATTACCATATGGTGCCTGGGAAAAAGGTATGATACAGATTTTTTTGTTTTTAATCATAAAATCCCCATAGATTTCATCAGTCCCAAATTGTATTCCATAGTTTTTCAAGGTGTTGATGGTTGAGAGCATACCCGTAGTTCCAAAATCATTGATATGATTATTCTTCAGGTTCAAAAAATCAAAACCTGCATCAAAGAGATAATGGGCATAATGGGTTGGAGTTCTGAATGCGTATACCCTTCCTTTTTCAATCTTTTTCGTGCATTCACCTTTATCGGTCAGTGGTCCTTCCAAGTTACCCATTGTTAAGTCTGCTTGTTTCAAAAAAACACTGACATTGCTGAAGATATTACTTCCATCATTTGGCGGTAATTTCGTCTCAGGATAGGTGGTCCCCATCATAATATCACCGACCGCAATTATTGTAAGGGTATCACCAAGGCAGAGGGAAAATAATAAAAAGGGTATGATAATTTTCATACTTTTGATTTTATTCAAAAAATAACAGTGGTCAAGTTTTATGTGCGGATTTACGCTTTGACCATTGACAATTTTAATAAATAGAATAAACTAAAATGCAATGGCTTACATAAATTGATATAAAGTCATTGAAAAAAATTGAAGAATGGAATTACGCCACAGTTTATAAAGTTAAGGATAAAGAATTAGAATTGATTTTAAAGATCGCCCGTGAAAATAACCCGGAATTTAATGAAATAATCCGTCGTGAATTCCAGATCCTTTCTCAATTCAGGCATCCGAATATCGTTCAGGTATATGAATATGATTTAACTGATGAGGGAAGGGCGTTCTTTACCATTGATTATATAAGGGGTTTGCCCATCACCCAATCGTTCAATAAATTCTCTGAAGAATTTGTTGAGGCATTGATACAGGTAATCAATGCCCTCAGTGCATTCCATAACAAGGGTTTTGTTCACAGTGATTTGAAGCCCGAGCATATCATATATGATGCTAAAAATAAAAAGGCAGTGCTCATTGACTTTGGCTTTGCCAGTGTTTCAAGCCATCAGATAAAGGCATCAGGCACTTTAGGTTATATCGCACCTGAGATTCTAAAAGGGATTGGTTCTGACCAGCGGAGTGATTTATATTCCCTTGGTGTTATAATCTATGAAATTCTTACCGGAAATAAACCTTTGCTACCTTATAGTCCTATCAAAGATATGCCCGAGGTCCTAAATAAGACAATTGAGCGACTTTTATCAGAAGAACCGAATCTCAGGCCAACAGCACCTGAATTATATGAGACATTCTTGAGCCTGTCGAAAAAGAAGATTGAGGCACTGCCATATACTGTCTATCCACCACCAACTGTATTTGTTGAACTTTCTGAAATCGTTGATAAACTAACGCGCTTAAAAGGTGAAGCGGTTGTTGTATTTGGTGAACTCGGTGCTGGAAAGACGCGATTATTAAAAGAACTGAAATACAGATTTCTCTTTAAAGATTGTGATGTCCTATTATTTTTTGCTGGTCAGGGCGAATACTTCTATAATACACTCTGCGATTTTATCGGTTTTAAGGAGATGGATTTTACAAATAAAGAAGATAAATTCCAGATTTATATGGAGATAACCGAAAGGTTGATTGAATTTGCAAAAGACCAAAATGTAGTAATCCTCGTTGATGATATTGATAACCTTACTGATTATGAACTCGGTCTGTTTCGTTATATTGTCCATAGCATTGATAATACAAAGATTACCGTGATTGGAACTTCAAAGATTGAACCAAGGATAAGAGAATTGAATCTCTTTGAACTACATCTCAGGCATTTTACAAAAGAAGAGACAAAGGTTTTAATTGAGCGGACATATTCGGGAATATATATAATGGATGGTGATGGGTTAGATAAATTCGCTGAATGGCTCCATAGTTTTACAGGCGGAAATCCATTCTTCATTGTGGAGACCTTAAAGAACCTGTATGAACAAAGGATTCTCAAATTTGAAGATAACAAGTGGCAGGTTGATATGAACTTGTTAAAGGAATTCAAACTACCTGCAGGGATTGAGGAGATAATCTCAAATCGGATAAAAGGATTGAATGATGAGGAATTGAGGGTTTTGAAGGTCTTATGTATTGCTGGACAGCCAATATCCCTTTCAATTCTGAATAAGATATTTCCTGAATCCGGGAATATATCAATTGAGATTTTAAGACTCCTTGGTCTTGTAAAAGAGGAGAAGATATGTGAACAAAAGGCATTTTTACCTTCAAGCCAGACCGTGAAGATAATCGTGGAGAAAGATATAATCAAAGATGAATTATACAAATTTTCTTTTGAACTGATAAAAGCGATAGAAGATTTTCATCTGAATGAGAACCTTTATACATTGCTTGGAAGATTATATGAGAATGCTGGTGATAAGGATAATGCGTATAAGTATCTTTTATTATCAGCAGAGAATTTTGAGGAAATAAATGACTATGTCTCCGCAATCAAATATTATAAAGATTCTTTAGGGTATTGCCTAAATATTGAACTTGGCAGATATTCTGAAACATTACTAAAATTGGGTGATTTGCACCTCAGGTTAAATGATAATAAACAGGCAATTGAATACTATGAGAAATTGATAAAGGACCCTGATGGATTAAAGATAGAATCACTCCTCGGAATTGCCCAGGCATATTTTGGGATTGGTAAGTTTGAAGAATCGGTGAACTGTATTGAAGAGATTTTAAAAATACCTGATATCAAACCTGAGGATTATGCAAGGATACTCGGATTTTATGGTTATGCCCTCTCTTATATGAAAGATTTTGAAAGGGGTGAGAAAGTTCTTAAAGAATTCCTTGATTCCAGTTGCAGGATTGGCATTTCCCAACTTGAGGCAGATGCTCTGTATAATCTTGCCACACTTGAGTTGTTCAGGAATGATTTTGATAAGGCAAAGGAATATTGCCTTGAATCACTGGAATTTTCAGAGAGACACAATCTAAACAAAGAATCCGGTTATTCTGCAAACCTGCTCGGCTCATTATATATGCAGAAAGGAGATATTGAAAATGCCTTATCCTATATTGAGAAGGCGATTGAGATATTTGAAAAAATAAAGATGATGGGTGCGCTTGACTCAGCACTACTTAACAAAGCCCTTTGCCTTTTATACAAAGGCGAGTTTGAAAGAGCCCGTGGAATCTTTGAGATTGCATATAAGGATGCCCTGAAATCCGGTTCAAAACATCTCCAGGGGATAGCACTTTTGAACCTCGGAACGATATGTGAGGATACAGGAAGGTTTGATAAGGCGATTGAATACTATCAGAAGGTATTAGATGCCCAACCCGATTCAACCTATGCAATTCACAATCTATCAATGGTCTATATTAAAAAGGGTGATTTTGATAAGGCAAAGGAAACCTTGGAATCCGGGATAAAGGGCAGTGAAGACCTTTATTATTATTCAGGTATGGGAATTATTAATCTAATAATGGGCAGGATGGATGAGGCAGAAACATATATAAAGGAATCTATCAGATGGATAGAGAATAATCCTGCAGAAATCTCCCAGAAGGTTGATATCTATCTAAATGGAGTTCAATTCTATTATGAGAAAAAGAATTTTGAAGAGGCACTAAATTATGCATTAAAAGGAGAATCGGTCAGCCCTGCCTTATCAAGGGAGGTCATAATCTTCAAGGCATTGATAGAGATAAATAGATTCTTATTAGACAGGGCACTGAGATTGGAGATTGAGCATTTGCTTAAGGAAATAAAAGAAAGAGGATGTCTTTATGATTATGCCTGGTTAAAAAGGATGGAGATCGAGGCAAGGATTGAAAAGGGGATTGAGCAAAAGGAGATCGCAAGGATTGCTGAGGATTTATCTTCACTGGAACGGATATTAAAGACAATGGGTGCAGAATTTGAAGTCCCAAGGGTCCAGAAACTCCTTCTCAAATTCTATCCTGTCCTTGTGCGGGATTATTCAAAGAGGATGATCTCAAGGGCGTATCTTGATGCATTCTCAAGGCTTGCACAGATAATAGATAGTAAACTCGGTGATGAGGATTTTATAAGCGAGCTCCTTGATCTGATTATATCTGCGACCGGTGCTGAGCGGGGTGCGATATTTATCAATACTGAAAAAGGGATGGAGTTTGTTACAGGCAGGAATATGGATAAGGGGACGATAAAGGATGCATTTGAACTATCAAAGACTGCGATTGCTGAACTTGATAAGGAGGGGATTGTGTTCGTGCCTGATGCGATCAGTAATCCGAAATTCAATATCAGAAAGAGTGTCCTTTTGAACCAGATTCGTTCTATCCTGTGTATTCCACTCGGTATCAATGATAATATAATCGGTGCAATATACCTTGATTCAAGGATTACAGGTTCAATGTTTGGTGAAGAGGATAAGGAGTTCTTGATTACTGTCTCAAGGATTCTCGCATCGGTCATAGATAAATCAATGGTCTTTAAAAACCTGCGTGAAGAACTCGTCCAGTTGAGGGATGGCTATGTCCTTGAGATTGGCAAGGGTTATATACTGGGAAAGTCAAGGGCGATAAAGAAGATCCACAGGTTTATCAATGATATTGGTCCTACTGATGCAACAGTCCTCATCACTGGTGAGACCGGGGTTGGCAAGGGGATGATTGCAAGGCTTATCCATCTAAAGAGTAAGAGAAAGGATAATAAGTTCGTGAGCATAAACTGCGGAACGATTCCAGAGACACTTTTGGAATCAGAACTATTCGGTTATAAAAGGGGTGCATTCACCGGTGCACTTACTGATAAGAAGGGTTTACTTGAAGATGCAGAAGGCGGAACAGTATTTTTTGATGAGATTACCAATACCGGTCTTCCATTCCAGGCAAAGATGCTTGAGGCTATAGAGGATAAGATAATCAGGCGCCTGGGTGAGACCCAGACCAGGAAGATCAATGTCCGTTTCCTATTTGTTACAAATAAGGATATTGATATTGAGGTGGAGGAGGGTAGGTTTAGAAAGGATTTATACTACAGGGTCAATGTATTTATTATCAAGGTTCCCAGTTTAAGGGAGAGGATTGAGGATATACCAATCCTTGCAAGGTTCTTTCTTGATTTAAAATGTAAAGAGATAAACAAACAGATCGATGGCTTTACCCAGGAGGCGATACAGTTATTAAAAGAATATCCCTGGCCAGGAAATGTCCGAGAACTCCAGAATGTGATAGAAAGGGCAGTTGTCCTGTCAAAGTCAAGGATAATAACCCACAAAGATATTGGATTCAGACCCGAACCAGGTTTGATGCCGATAAAAGAATTGACAAAGGATGTCTTGATAAATGCCCTTAATCTGACAAACTGGAATATAAATGAAGCTGCAAGGATTCTGGGCATAAGTAGAAGGACTGTTTATAGATATATTGAGAAATTTAATATAAAAGTATCTAAATAATTTGAAATATGCGCCAGCGATAAAATCTGTGCCAGATTGACACGGATTACATCAAAAAATTCAATGGATTTTATTTAGATATTGTAAATAGCAAATCTGTGACAAATTGACACAAATTTAATTATCTTATTCTTGAAAACAATTGAAATTTCATAGGTTTAGTTGGCACGATTTTTGCATTTATAATGGGTATAAAGGAGGCAAAAATGAGAAAGGCAATATCCTATATCTTGATAATCCTTGTGCTGGGAACGATATTCGGTCTTTGTATGCACCAGACAAAGGATAATACGGTTATAAATTCAATAACCGATATTGTATCACCGGTAGTGGCGTTCGCAGATTCTGACACAGTGGGCGGAAAACAACCACCACCACCGCCACCACCGATTTTTTAATTAAGGGAGTCATTTATGACGCCTGTCCATCTATTTGAGATAAAGATGCTTGATGGCTCAAGGTATCGGGGTGAGATTGCGTATAAGGACGACAAGATGATCGTGCTCCGTTTATCAGATTCGGACGACCCAGGCTTAGGGATAAAGATTCGGCTCTTCTATAATGGTATTATGAGCATCCAGGAACTCGGCTGGCGTAGAAGACTGTCAAAATCAGTGAGACAGAATTAAAAAGGCGGTGTTTATAAACGGGGATTGCCCTATCGGGCAATCCCCGGGACCATAAAAAATGGATAGAATCATTCTGTTTATTTCACTATTTATCCAGGATATGGCATTTTTTATTGCCTTATTTTATTTAAGAAGGATGCCCTAGTTTGTGGGAATTTTGATATTGATTCTCCTTTCATTTATGCTTTTAAGAGGGGTCTTAAACCTCACAGGATTTTTTAAGGCAGAGATTTCAGAGATTCTTGTCCTGATGGTGAGTATATTTATCTTTTTAACGATAATAGGTGCATCAAACCTTTATAAAGAATTTGATAGAATGTTAAGGGTTTTAAAGGGTTTATGGGAGATTGACCGCGTAATCCTTTCTGGCTTGACTCCGCGGAGTATAATGGGTGGTATAAAAAAACAATGGTTGAATTGATTGATTGTGATGGGTTTGGAATTTATACCTATGACCAGGCGAAAAATTCGTTAAGCCTTTATGAAAATTATAATCTTGATGATGAGATACATAAAGGTATAATGGAAAAAGAAAATGGGATCTTGTGGAAGATTATCAGAGAGAGAAAATATACCCTGCTTTCAAATTCCAGGAATGATAATAATTTTTCTGATTTTTTAAAGAGTAAGAATTATTCAACATTGATTGGTCTTCCTTTGATTAAAAAGAGTAACACCCTTGGTGCATTAGTTTTTTTATCACATAAAAAAATTATTCCCGGAAAGAAATTCAATACATAGAGGGTGTGGGCAGGCAGGTGGTCATCGCCTAAGATAAAATTTAGACCATAGAAATGATTAAAGAAATGGATATTGAAATGGTATTTGCACTGGTGCAGGCAATTGAGATGCGCGACCCCTGCACAAAAGGGCATTCCTTGCAGGTTTCAAATATTGCGGTTGAACTTGCAAAGATTTTTGGCAGTTCTGAAAGAGAAGTAGAACTTGTTAGATATGCGGGTTTATTGCATGATGTGGGGAAGATTGCTGTTCCAGAGGCGATTCTGAACAAACCTTCTGGTTTAAATGAAGAAGAATGGAAGGTGATGAGAATACATCCAGTGATAAGTGCAGAGATAGTCAGACTAATCAAGGATCTCAGTGAGATTGAGAAGTGGATATTTTATCATCATGAACGATGGGATGGCACTGGTTATCCAGAAGGTTTGCAAGGGAGAGAAATTCCATGCTTTTCACGCATCCTTGCTATCTGTGATACCTATTCCGCGATGGTGAGTGACCGTCCATATAGAAAAGGGCTTACAGATGAAGCGGCAAGGGAAGAAATTAAGAATTATTCTGGAAAACAATTTGATCCTGAAATAGTTGAGATATTTTTGACTCTGTCAAAAGAATTTCTAAAGAGAATCATTGAAAAAACAGATGCCCCTTCATAGACACTCCCTCCAGGGGGCTGGGTTTAAGGGCACTGTTTTCCCGGCCCCTGAATATCTTGACTTATTCTCGAAAATGATTATCATTAACTATGGGTTTTTTATTTACATTATTTATTATACAGGCGAATTCAATCTATCTTGGTGAATTGAATGGTGTAATAAGTCCGGCAAGCAGTGCCTACATACTCCGTGCCATTACTACTGCTGAGGAGAACGATGCAGAATGTCTCATTATAAAACTTGATACACCGGGTGGGCTTGATGAATCGATGAGGGAGATCACAAAGAGAATCCTGAATGCAAATGTGCCTGTGGTCATATATGTCGCACCCAGGGGTGCAAGGGCTGCATCTGCAGGGGTATTTATCTTGTATGCCAGTCATATTGCAGCAATGGCACCAGGAACAAATATCGGTGCTGCACATCCGGTTGGAATGGGTGGAGAGAAGGTTGATAGTGTGATGGCGAATAAGGTGACGAATGATGCAGTGGCATATTTGCAGTCCCTGGCAAAAACAAGAAATCGTAATATCCATTGGGCAGAAAAGGCAGTGCGGGAAAGTGCCTCAATTGATGATGAAACTGCATTGAAGATCGGAGTTTGTGAAGTCATTGCTGAAAACGAAGAAGAATTGATAAAAAAACTTGATGGCAAAGAAGTCAGGATTCAGGAACAGACAAAAAGATTGGATACAAAATCAGTTCCGATAAAAAAACTTTCAATGACCTTGAGAGAAAGGTTGCTTTTGATACTAACAAATCCCAATATTGCCTATATTTTATTATTGCTCGGGATATATGGTCTATTTTTTGAACTCCAGAATCCAGGGACGATATTCCCTGGTGTTGTTGGTGGGATATGCCTGATCCTTGGATTTTATGCCCTTCATCTTTTACCTGTTAATTATGCAGGGGTCGCATTGATTATATTAAGTGCGATATTCTTTATTCTTGAAATATATGTAACATCACATGGTTTATTGAGTGTTGGTGGAGTCATATCCCTTGTAATTGGTTCTTTGATTCTTTTTGGAAGTGACCAGCCATTTTTAAGGGTGTCCTGGGAGGTTATAATGGTCGTTGTCATTATCATTGTTATCTTTTTCAGTTTATTACTCTTTTTAGGGATAAAAGCCCAGTTCAGAAAACCATCTGCTGGAAAAGAAGGGCTTGTTGGAGAGACAGGGATTGCCAGAACCGATATTGACGATAAAGGAGGAACCGCCTTTGTCCATGGTGAATGGTGGAATGCAGTGAGTGAAAAACCGATAAAAAGGGGAGCAAAAATTAGAGTCATAGACTCTGAGGGGATGATATTAAAGGTTGAAGAGATTTGATCATACTCTGCCTATTAAATATCTTTGAAAATTTTCTTTTTCCGGATTTTGCACTGAATACCAATAAATTCAATCCTGCGGATTTCATTGAACAGAGATTATTTATATCATTAGGTGGTGAGGAGAAATTCGGCATTAATGAAATGCGCACTTATAATGCCGATCTCCAGATTAGACCATTTAGATTAAGATTAAAGACATTCGGCAATGAACTTTATAGAGAGAATTCGTTTGAACTTTCAGGTGGATTTCTCATATACAAAACATTGACCGGCGGTATCGGGATAGGTCTTTTAAACAACTGGATAAAAGATTACACAAATCGGTTTACATATACAGTAAAAATTGGCAGTGTCTATTATCTATCTAATCTTAGATTTGATTTCTGTCTCAATAATATAAACCATCCAGAATTTTCTGAAACCGATTATCTCCCTGTGACTTATCTATTGGGCGCAAGTTATTTTATCAATCAGGAGATCAAACCTTACTTTTATATGATGGGTAAAGAAAAAGATAGACCATTTTTCAAACCAGGATTGTTCATAAAGCCGACAAAGAATTTAGAAATTTTTACCGGCATAAGCACTGAAAATTTTCTTTTTGAATTCGGCTTGAGACTCCTGCTTGGCAGGATCATCCTCGACTATGCAGGAACGAGCCATCGTCAGTTAGGTCTTACACATTCATTCTTTGTTAATTTCTTTTAATGTTAATTCTGATATTTTTATTCAATACTCTTAATCAAGATCTGTTTGAAACCGAACAGGATAAGGATTTTGAGACGATATTATTTGAATTAGAGATGCTAAAAAACAATCCGCTCGACCTCAATACCGCAGATTTAAAGGAATTGTCAAAGATTCCATTTTTGAAGCCTGTTGATTGCCTGAAGATTACAGGATACAGGGAAAAATCGGGCAGTTTTGAAACCGTTGACGACCTTCTCAAAATTAAGGGTTTTGATAAAGAATTTATTGAATTAATTAGACCCTATGTAACAGTAAAGACAAAACCGATTAAATGGAAAGGCGTGCAGAATAGATTGAGATTTAAAAAAAATTTAGATGAAAAGGATAGCGAAGAATATTATACAAGAAACATATTTGAAATAAACGATTGTAGGATTTTTCTGGTCACAGAAAAAGACCCTTATGAATCTTCTTTTCTTGACTATTACAGTGCAGGCATTTTGATCGATGAAGGCAAAAGGAGATTTGCATTAGGAAATTACAATCTTGACCTTGGTTCAGGGATAATCCTTTCCTCAACTGGCACATTCTTTCAGGGAACTGATTTCAGAATGTTTACGCGTGAAGGGGGAATAATACCATATACTTCAACGATGGAGAATGGTGGTTTTTTCGGTGCTGCGCTGAGTGATACACTATTTCTCAATTACTCAATATTTTATTCAAATCAAAAACTTGATGGCAGGATTGATACATCAGGATATGCAAGGTCATTTGACCCATCAGGCAATCATATGGATTCAGCATCACTGGCACTTAAAGACCGCATTCGTGAGGAAATATTTGGTTACAATCTTTGTTATAGCAGAGAAAATCTACGGGTAGGTCAGACCACATACTGGTCTGGTTATGAACCATCTTTTATCTGTTTTGATTCAACAATTGATTTTTATGGCAGGGATTATTTCATGAGTGGAATAAATCTGAATTATTATACAGAAAAATTTATTCTTTTTGCTGAATTAGCAAGGTCATTCCAGAATCGTCTGGGAAGTGTTTTCGGCTGGACCGGTCTATTACCTTATAATTTTGAATTCAATCTCGCGGGAAAATATTTCAATCCTGGATTTTATGCACCGAAGGGTGCTGAGGCAGATGAAGATTACATTGGTTTGTATTTTGATTTAAATAATAGTTCAAAAATAATCGATGCCGGAACTACCATCAATATCTATACGAATAATCAGGCAGATACAAATGACTATGATTTGAGATTAAATCTCAGCAAAACCATAGGCTTTGCTGAGACAAAAATAAGTCTGCGCTGGTTATATCAAGAAAATAGAAAAGAACTTTCAGGTTCGCGTATTTTTTTGAAGGTTAAGCCAAAAAGATTTTTATATCTTGATTTGAGGCTGGAAGAAAAATATGATTATAAAGATATATTAAAGAAGGGAATATTCAGCGGGATTGAATTGGGGATTGATACAAGATTGATAGATGCAAAGTTAAGATATGGGCTATTTGATATTGATTCTTACTCAACAAGAATTTATGTCTATGAACCAGATCTGCCCGGTATTATAAATAATCGAATGATTTATGGAAACGGAAGATGTGGATTTACTTATTTTTCTGTAAAGCCAGTAAAGAATATAAATATCTCAATTAAGTTTGCATTTATGGAAAAAGATTCGTTAAAGAAAGAGTTGGGGATCCAGTTAGATACAAAATTTTGAGGTTTTAATTTTTATTAACCTATCCCTTGACTTTTTTCATTTTTTGTATATTATTTTTTATTCAATTTCAGGATTTCAGAGATAGACGATTATAAATTTTTTCAAGAGTGGAATAGATTTCTTTAGGTCGAATAAAGATATCTAAAGGAGGTGCTATGATTGAAGTTAAGGATTTATCTAAACATTTTGGTCTAACCAGGGCAGTGGATGATATTTCATTTAATATTGGCAAAGGAGAGATCGTTGCATTTCTTGGACCGAATGGTGCAGGCAAGACAACGACAATGCGGATGCTCACAGGTTATCTAATACCAACAAAAGGCAGATGCCTTATAAATGGGATTGATGTGAGAGAAGAGCCGATTAAGACAAAAGAATTGATTGGTTATCTTCCAGAAGACAACCCTTTGTATCCGGATATGAAAGTTTATGAGTATCTTGAATTTATCGGTGAGATAAGAAAGATAAAGGATTTAAAAAAAAGGGTGGGTGAAGTCGCCGAAATCTGTGGTGTAACAAATGTGATGAATAAAGAGATTAGAACCCTTTCTCGTGGTTATCGCCAGCGGGTTGGTGTTGCTCAGGCAATAGTCCATAACCCGGACATTTTAATACTTGATGAACCGACAGAAGGGCTTGACCCGAATCAGGTGATTGAACTGCGCAATCTCATAAAGGAACTCGGCAAGGAAAAGACTGTAATGCTATCAACCCATATCCTTTCTGAAGCAGAAGCGACCTGTGAAAGGGTATTGATCATCAATAAAGGGAAACTCGTGGCTGATGGTACCAAGAATGAGATAAGAATGATGGCAAAAGGTGGTGAGACAATCGTCCTTGAAGTTATTGCAAAACAGAATCCAATAAATGAACTAAAACAAATCTCTGGTGTAAAAGAGGTCACCGAGAGGAAATCCGAAGACAACCATTATCAATATGAATTATTGAGTGAGAAGGATGTGAGGGAAATTATCTTTGATACAGCGGTCAATAAAGGCTGGAAAATAATTGATCTCCATAGAAGAGCCACATCACTTGAAGAGATTTTCAGGGAATTGACAAGGGAGGACTAATGATTAATACGATAATCAAAAAAGAGTTAAATAGTTATTTCAATTCACCTATCGCCTATATAATTCTCATTGTCTTCGTTGGTGTGAGTGGGTGGTTCTATGCCCAGGATTTATTCCTCGGTGGTGAGGCAGATATAAATGGCTTTGTAAATATTGTTCCTATTCTGTTTTTACTTTTAATTCCTGGAATATGTATGAGATTGATTGCTGAGGAAAGGGCACAGGGAACCATAGAGACCCTGACCACACTTCCGATAAAAGACATTGATATAATAATTGGTAAATGGCTTTCTGCATTTATATTGATCTTGATCGGTCTATGCGTCACGCTCATCTTTCCTGTGATCTCATCATTCTTGGGCAAAATCGACTGGGGCATTGTGTTTACAAGTTATTCAGGGCTCATCCTCTTTGCCTTATTCTTTACCGGAATTGGGATATTTGCATCTTCAATCGCAGCAACTCAGATTGTCGCATTTGTTATTGGTATATTCATCTCATTTTTCTTTTTCATCCTCGGTAAATTGCTCTTTGCAATCCCCACAAGCATCGTTTCCTTCTTCAATTATCTGAGCATTGATTATCATTTAAATAATATCATCCGGGGCATAATTGATTCAAGGGATTTTATATACTTCATCTCGCTTACATTTTTATTTGTCTACGGTGCATTTTATTTTTACAGCAAGATAAAGGAAAGATTGCTCAGCACTACCCAGTGGATACTAATAGGTATTGTAATAGTTCTCTTAAATCTGATTTCCACAAGACTATTTTTGAGATTTGACCTCACCCAGGGTAACATATATTCACTGAGCCGGGCAACGCTCAAGATATTAAATGAACTGCCTGATAATGTTGTTATTCGTGCCTATGTTACAAGTAAATTGCCATTTCCGTATAATAACCGTGCCCAGTATCTGAATGACCTGCTTGGGGAATATCGTTTGAGGTCAAGAGGAAAGATTCGTTTCGAACAAATCGACCCAACCACGCCCGAACAGGTGATGGATGCCCAGCGCAATGGCGTTATTCCATTACAGTTTACTGAAGTAAAAGAAGGTGAATTTGGTGTAAAACAGGGTTTTATGGGGCTCGTCCTCCTTTTTGAGGATAAAAGGGAAGTGATGCCTGTGATTGAGGACTTTGCCAATCTTGAATATGATATAACATCACGGATAAAAAAACTCACCGAAGAAAGAACGAAGATAATCGGTTTTACAACCGGACATGATGAACTGCTATTAGCAGATAATCTTTTGAACAAAATAAGTGACCGATACACACGCCAGGATGTAAACCTTAAAGGCACGATAAATCCAAGGATTGATGTACTTGTCATTGCTGGTCCAAAGAGTGATTTTGATACCATTGAAATTCAAAAGATTCAAAAATACATAAATGATAAAATTCCCGTTGCCATATTTCTGGACAGATTTGGCATAAATTTGGATTTCTTCCTTTCATTCCCACTCCATCTTCCAAACCTTGATTCACTATTGAATAAACTTGGTATCGTAGTTGAACCGGGAATGATTATGGACCGGAATAATGAGATGCTTGTTTTAAGGAGCCAGCGCGGGTCTTTTGTAATGCAGAATATCGTTCCCTATCCATATTTCCCAAAGATAATGGACCTTTCAAAGCAAAATCCAATAACAAAAGACTTTGAAGCAATTGTATTACCATTTGTCAGTCCAGTTATAGGTGGTGATGAACTCGCCCGAACTTCAAAGGTTTCCTGGCTCAGAAATTCTCCACAATCTTTAAATCCCATAGACCAGCAAAAGTTTATACCTTTTCCAATGCCTTTTGATAAACAGGGACCATTCAACACAATAAGTTGTCTGACAGGCGATAAGAGGATAGTGGTTGTTGGCACATCAAAATTCATTGATAATCAATTTTTGAGCGGTCCCGGTGTTGCCTTGTTTATGAATATCCTTGATTGGCTCACACAGGATGAAACACTCATATCAATACGCACTAAATTGGTAAGCATAAGACCTTTAAAAGAGATAAGCAAGGGGATGAAAAGATTTATACAATATCTTGCACCATTATTGCCGGTGTTGATATTCGTTGTTACGGGTATAATAAGATGGCAAATAAGAAAAGGAGGAAAGGGTGGATATGAAGTATAAGAATATAATAGTCCTTGTCTGTATAATTATTGTATTGCTTCTGATTACCCTGATGACTGGAAAAAAACCGCAAACCAGGCCGATTATTCCGATTGATGGATTGCAAACAATCATAATACAAAGGCAGAATGATACAACAGAGATAGAAATTAAAAATAATAACTATCAGATTGTAAAACCAATCTCTTATCCTGGTGATAGTTCCACAATCTCCTATCTCATTCGTGGTTTACAAAATCTGAAACTTGGCGAAGTTATTTCAAAAAGGCAGGAAAAATTTGATGATTTTGAAGTTGGTGATAATGGAATAAAACTCATTCTTAAAGGGAAAAAAGAAACTGCCTTTTACATTGGTCGATATGCCGGTGACTATCAAAATTCCTATTTCAGGTTTGATAAAGATAACAAAGTATATCTTGTCAGCGGTTTGAGTAAACATCAGGTAGATTTAAAACCGGATGACTGGCGTGATAAGAGAATTTTGAAGATTGATAAAGAACTCATAGAAAAGATAAGTATTGATGATAAAGAGATAATAAAAAGGGATACTGTCTGGCTATGCGGTGATAGGACTATTGAAAAATATAAAATTGATGGTGTCCTATTCAGTTTGAGTGATCTCAGGGCTACTGGATTTTCTGATACCTCTGCATTCCAGGCAAAGAATCGGATAAAGATTAAAACTTCAGGTGGTGGTGAATTCGTCCTTGAGATCGGTGAAAAGCGTGATTATTCATATTTGGTAAAGTTGCCGGATAAACCCAATATCTTTCTTCTGAGCGAATATACAGTGAATAATTTCTTTAATCTTATCGCTGAGCAAGAAAAAAGGAAAAAATAAATAGATGGCTTATAACTATCTTCTAATGTCTTTTGCTATCTCATCAAGTCTTTGTTTTGCTTCAGGAACCTGATTCAAAAAGGCGGTCAGGTTTTCGCAGGCATAATCTTTACAATACGCACAGTTGATTACCTTCTTTTCGATGGCGCATTTTCTCATTTCGCAAAAATTCTCGCAATAGGTGATATGTTTGCCTGTGACTGAGCAACCATCACAGTTTATTTCTTCAGGTTTTAAGACTACATTGAACATTTTAGACCATTCCTGTGCAGTCTTCTTTCTTAATTCATCGTCATTGTTTTTTCTCGCAATATATGCTGGACAGACAACACAATCAAGTCCGCAGTATGCAATCAGTTTTTCCATTATTATCTCCTTTTATTTATTATAACTTGATAACTATCAAAGTCAATAGATGCAAGCGGTAGTGTGCAAAATGTTGTGAAATGCAAGTTAAGGACTTGACTTTTTCTTTTTTAAGGATATAATTATAATTGATTATGGAGGTTTTTGATGCATAAACTATTAACACTGCTCTTGATAGTTGTTTCTATTGCAGGAGCAGCAGCACAAAGGCCGGGTTGTGTCTTTCTTTTGATCTGGCCTGGTGCAAGGGCAACTGCAATGGCTGGTGCTTTTTCTGCCATTGCCGATGATGCAACTGCCTGTTATTATAACCAGGCAGGACTGGCGTTTATGGAAAGGCAGAGTGTAACATTACAGCATGCACCCTGGCTTTCTGGATTACATGAAGGAATGTATTATGAGTATGCTGGATATACAAAGCCTTTTAAAAATGGAACCGGAGGATTGAATCTTATCTATCTTACAACCGGACCAACCGATGTTGTTAACCCTGATGGTGTTTATCTCGGAACATATACAACATTTGATATTGCTGGGGCATTAAGTTATGGATTTAAATTGAACCCCAATCTGGGTATTGGTTTAGGCTGGAAGTTTGTATATTCATATCTCGTTGCACCCTGGGTCTTTGGCAGGATGCCTGAATTAGGAATAAAAAGTGGTGGGATTGGTATCACTTATGCATTTGATACGGGGATGTTATACAAACCATTTGAATATGGTTCACTGGCTCTCGTATTACATAACATCGGACCCAATATAAAATATTCTGAAAGTGGTGCTTCAGACCCATTACCTTATACCCTGCGAATTGGATTAAAAGTCCAGCCTGTTAGTTCAAAAATCATAAAAGTTCGTCTTACGGGTGAAATAACTAAAGTTCTGGTTGGTATGTTTGCCAATTCTAATAATACATTTTTTGAGAATTTAGAATATGAGATGCAGGAAGCCTGGAAGGGCGCAGGTATTGAGGTAGATTACTTTGATTTTATCCAGTTAAGGGGTGGTTATTTCTATGATTATGAAGGGAAACGGATAGGGTTCACTTTTGGTGGTGGAATTAAGGCAAGTGGCTTCTCCCTTGATGTTGGTGTTGACGAGGCAATGTACGATTTCAAAACGACCAACCGCAAGTTTTCACTGAGTTATCAATTTTAATCTTAAATCCGAGCGTATCACGAATAAATGATTCTTGTCACCGGTGCAACCGGTTTCATAGGCAAAAATTTTGTTCTTGAACAGGTTAGAAGAACACCGATAAAAATTCTTGTTCGCAGGAAATCGAATATAATTATATACAAAAATAAACCTGGTATTTTGATTAGTTACGGAGATTTAAATAATGACCAGGGACTTGATTCAGCCCTTGAAAATGTTGATTTAGTGATTCATTGTGCCGCGAGAACGATGGGTCGGAATTATTATGAATTCTATCGTTCAAATGTTGTTGCCACCGAGAATTTGATAAAGGCAATGAAAAGGAAGAATGTTAATAAAATTATATTTTTGAGTTCTCAATCTGCAGGTGGACCAGGGAGTTCTAAGGATGGCTTGGATGAAGAGGCAAATTCTGTCCCGGTTTCTTGGTATGGCTTATCAAAGAAGATTGCTGAAGAAATTGTAGCTAATTCTGGACTTGATTACATAATACTTCGCCCTTGTTCTGTATATGGACCATATGATATGGAGATATTGAAAATTATTAAACTCTTAGATAAAGGATTCTGTCCAATCATCGGTGAAGAGGAAAAGTTTATAAATTTGGTTTATGGAAAAGATCTGGTTGCTCTCATTCAGGTCATTATGGAAAAAAATTTATTTAATCACAAAATCTACTATGTGAGTGATGGAGTCTGCTATGCGTTTAATGATGTTGTTGGAACGATCCAGGAGATATTGAAAAAGAAGAAATGTATAAAGATAAACATCCCGGAATCTATTGCCCTGTTATTTGGAATGTTTAATGACCTGTTCATCCCACAGAGATTGCGATTGGTTGGTTATGATAAAATTAAAGAGATGTCTGAAAATTTCTGGGTTTGCATAAGTTCTAATATTATGGAAGATACCGGATGGAGCCCGAGTTATAGTCTTAAAAGAGGATTGGAAGAGACGATAAGATGGTATAGGGAAAATAATTATTTAAAGTCTTGACTGGCTATCTTTTTTTGTTATAATTAACTATGAATAATGATGGTATAATTATGAATAAATTCAATTGGTATGCGATATATACGAAATGCCATCACGAGAGGACGACCAATAAGATTCTTGTTGACCAGGGACTCAATACTTTTCTGCCGGAGATCCTTGTGCCGAGTAGAAGAAAGGACCGGAAACTTCTTATAAAAAGACCATTATTCCCGAACTATTTATTTGTTCAACTTGATAACAATAAAGAGAACTGGTTAAAGGTTTACAAGACCCAGGGTGTTGTCCGTATATGTGGAAATGGTAGACCAACACCGGTTCCTGATGATGATATAAATTCAATACGAATATTTGTTCAGAGCGACAGGAATATTTATCCCCTGCCATATCTTGTTGTCGGTGCAAAGGTCAGGGTGGTTGCAGGACCCCTTGCCGGTGCCATTGGTATCCTTTTAAAAGAGGATAACAGGAAGAGACAGCTCGTTGTTTCTATTGAATTGATGGGTCAATCAGTTGCAGTGACCCTTGCTGATGATGAAGTAAGACCCTATTGATGGAATTTTTTAATGCCTAATTTCACGTAGACTTCTTCCATCGTTTTGCAGGCTAATTTTTTAGCCCTTTTGTAGCCATCGTTAAGTACCCCGTAGACATAATTTGGTTTACTTCGTAATTCTCTCTGCTTTTCCTGAATGGGTTTTAATTCAGTATAAAGATTTTCTAATAGTATTTTTTTGCAATCAAGACAACCTATACCTGCCCGTTTGCACTCCTGGGCACAATAATCAATATCCTTTTGTTTCGAGAAAGCAATGTGCATAGTATAAATATTGCAGAGTTCAGGATTTCCGGGGTCGGTTTTCCTTTTTCTATTTGTGTCTGTGACCGCAGTACTTAACTTTTTCCATATCGTTTCTTTATCTTCATCAAGGTATATACAATTATCAAGCGATTTGCTCATTTTGTTAACACCATCAAGCCCAAGGATCTTTGCCACCTTCCCCAGATACTCTTTTGGTTCAGGGAAAGTTTCGCCAAAATATGAGTTAAACTTACGCACAATTTCCCTGGTCAATTCCAGATGGGGAAGCTGGTCTTCTCCAACCGGCACAACGACCGATTTATAGAGGATGATATCTGCTGCCATTAAAACCGGATAATCAAGCAACCCCATATTAACATAATCAGGATTCTGAGATTTTTTTTCTTTAAAAGTGGGAACCCTTGTGAGATATGAGATAGGAGTGATTGTATTTAATATCCAGGCAAGTTCAGTATGTTCAGATACAGTAGACTGGAGCATAAGGATGCTTTTTTCAGGGTCTATCCCAGCCGCGATATAATCCACAGCACAATTGAATATGCGTTCTTCCATATTTTTAGGTTCAAACGGAACGGTCATTGCATGGTAGTCAACGATACCGTAAATACATTGATAATCATTCTGCAGGGCAATCATATTCCGCATTGCGCCCACATAATTTCCAATATGCAATCTGCCTGAAGGCTGAATTCCACTGAAGACATTTCCTTTGTTCATAACCTAATACTTAATAATACACAAAAAATATTTTATGTCAACTCCTTCACTAATTTTTTGGGATATCCATAATACCTGTATTGAACTTATGTAGCATAAAATTTTTTACATTAATCTAAATATTATGATTCGATTAATCAATACCCTGACTGGTCTATTATTTTGCACCGCAGGTGTAAATTTATGTTTTAGTCCGGCACAAAGTGCAGAAAAATCGAATTCACTATATCCACTTGATTCAAGAATTTTGCATGCTATAACAATACCATCTGTTTCAACCAGCATCGATATATTACATGTTCTTTCAATATTATTTCTTCTTAGATTTTCTGGATAAACTGGTGTTGGAGCATATATTAATTGAGGCTTCACCTCAATTTCATCATAAGACATCGATTTGTATTTTTCAGGATATATGGTTATTGATTTAGAATGGTATTCTTGTGGTAGTGTTTCAGGCTGGACATATTCCCAGGTTTTATCTTCTTTTATATAGATAGTTAAATAATCATTTACTTTCAACAGAGCGGGTAACATATAAGAGCAATCTGCATTGCCTTTAGTAACCGCATTCCATTTTCCATTAACCCCAAACAGGATTTTAATCGTGTCTCCTGCGCTACTGTAATCTGTAAATACCATCGGCTCAAAATACCAACATTACTGATGGTTATATTTTTTATTTCCTCATAAGTGAGAGGTTTACGATATAATTCCAGTGTTATATAGCTCCCCCTTTCGCTTATAAAATATTTTTTAATATCCTCAATTAACTCACGATTCTTATTCAGATATTCGCGAATGAACAAATAACCAACATTAGGTATTTTTTCCAAATAAAATAAGCCAATCTGTATGGTGTCTTTCATAATGGCGAATTTGTAGGGAGTTGTGGAATTTTTTGCCTTCTCATTTGGGGTATATGCAACGATGAGATAATTTCCTGCCTTAACATCCTCTTTGGGTAATTCTGTTGTAGATATGTCAACATACCTGCCCTGCCATATAAATGGCTTTGGTGCACAGGTAAGAAAAATTATACAAATCAGGAAAGCAGTGACTATTTTAGTTTTGCTGTATTTATGCCTATGCATTTATTTTTTTATTTCCATTTGTTTCTGATAGAAGTCTTTTAGACTCTCTTTAATTTTATTAGCCAGTTTATCTGCAAATATTCCCATCAATTCCGATGTTCTATCCTTATCAAACATTACATTTGAACTGCTTCGGTCTGAATGAGAAAATTGGTCGCTGATTATGAAAAACCCAGTTCGTGTATCAACGAACATATATTCTGATGAGAAATTGCCCACCATATAATTTACTGGCCAGAAGCCAAGGCAAGATGTTGGTTTTGTTGTGAGCAGTCTATAAAAAACAAGTAAACACAAGTCAGCCCGATAACGGGCACCCAATTCTTGAAGTTCTGGCACAGTTCGGAAATTAAATAATTGCGACCCTAAAACTACATCATCAACTAACTCGGTTTTGCTTAATTTAGATTTCATTGCTTGATGTATCATTAAGTCGAAACTGTCCTGTGATGGAGGGTAGTAGAATTCCCAAGAATAGAAAGCAGGTTTTGGAGCAAATACCAACAATATCTTCACTGGAGGATTAAATTCGTATTTCTGCTCAAGTATTGCACGGGCACGAAGCAATGGATTGTTGCTTGCAAGATCAACTATATATCCAGTAGTGTCATATTCGGGCAAAAGTTTTTGGAGAAATAATGTAGTACCATAGGTTTCCCCCAAACTTGCGGTAGTATAAGAACGACTTGCAGGTGGACAGGCTAAAAAGAATAAAATGATAATTGATGAATAAAATATTTTATTTTTAAACCTCATATTACCCCCTGCGAACATTCTTTATTATATCAATTTTTTATAATTTTTCAACTATTATTAATACCTGCTTTGGCTTTGTCCATTGACAGAAATTACCCTCTCATACTGAATCCAGGCTTCCTTGTCGGCACAAAGAATCGCCAGACTTTGAGACTAAATTCTCTAATCCATATTTTTTTCTCACTACTAAAGGAAATAAGGCGGCACTTCAAGTGCTGATAAGTTCAAGGTCAGCCAATCCCGTTGTTGATTTTTTTGCCAATAGACTATTTTAAATCACTAAACCATTATCTATGCTCAATAACCTGACACCAATCTTTTACTCTTGTCGAGGCATTATTGACCTGGTAGGTTTATTTAAGGATAGATTTACAAAAATTTAACTGTTGCCTTTTTTTAAAAACTCATTATAATCCAATTAAGAAGGAGGTATTATGAAAGTTTTATTAACACTGTTCTTTACTTGTGTTATTGTATTCGCGGATAATAATCCACTTGCTCCAGCAATAAGTGGGTATTACACGCCGGAACCACTTGGTGATGGTAGTATCTTTTCAATAACCGATTATTCCTTTGACCCTTTGAAGGAAAAACCTGTTATTCCTAAAAACTTGAAAATAGAGGGATATCCAGATGGTGAGGGTTATTATCTTGTTCAACTTCGTGGCCCGATTTATAAAGATATGCTCACCCAGATTGAGAATACCGGCGCAAAAGTATTGGGTTGTCATTCCCGCTATATATTCGTTGTTCAAATGAATCAGGCAACTAAGACTGAAGTTGGCAATTTACCATTCGTCCGTTATATAGATATTTATCAACCTGGCTACAAATTATATAGGAATCTACTTGAAGGGAGCAAGACAGGGAAGTTTCTTGTTTATCTTTTTTATACCGAAAAAACCCAAGATGTGATGAATGTTTTACAAAGTCTTGGAGTAAATATTCTGAGTTATTCAGATACCGATGAAATAAAGTTCTTCTGGGTAAGTTGCCAGCGTTCACAACTCGTTGATATTGCCCATTTAAAGTCTGTATACTGGATTGAAGAGTGGTTCCCATCCGAGCCTGAGAATGACCAGGCACAGTGGGTCAATCAGAAAGGGCTGCCGCCTACTGATACTACCCGCTCTATATGGCGTCAGAATATCTTTGGTGTTGACCAGATCCTGGGTTATACAGATACTGGACTTGATGTGAATCACTATGCATTTCGTGACCCGAGTATAGCAATCACGGATACCGGTGAGTTTCCCAATCATAGAAAGGTTGTGGTATTTAAAAAATACCCGCCGGCAAGCGGGGTTGGTGACCCGGATGGACATGGTACCCATGTTGGTGGAACAATCGCTGGTAATGATTCAGCAATGGGGGGCACAGACCCAAGAGATGGACATTGCAAGGGTGCGCGAATTTCCCATCTATGCCCAATACCAGCTTCCAGCTATAACTTTGTAACCGTCTTTGATGTTCTTACAAATACACTTCGTAATCCACAGTTGCGGGCAAGAACCATTTCTAATTCCTGGTGGACAGGCACAATGGGTTCTTATTCAGCCAAGAGTATGGAGACAGATTTATTCTGCTGGAAAAACAAGGATGTGGTTCTTATTAAATCCTGTGGTAATCAGGGACAATCAAGCCAGTATCGTATCACTGAGCCAGGTAATGCAAAGTCTATTCTTGCTGTAGCCAGTGTTCAAAATGGAAGTAATGCTACAGTGCTATCTACATATTCAAGCCGTGGTCCAGCACCTGATGGCAGGATAAAACCTGATTGCGCTGCACCAGGCGAAGGCATTTATTCAGCCCAGAGAAACACCACCAATTCCTATGTCTCAATGTCTGGCACTTCGATGTCTGCTCCTTCCTGCAATGCCTGTGTAGGAATGATGAGGGAATATCTAAAGAAGGGCTGGTATCCGCGAGGCTACAGAAATCCACCTGATAGTATGGCTTATGTTAGTTCATCATTGCTCAGGGCAATGGTATATGTGTCGACATCTCCTAATATTGGTAGTTATATTGTGCCCAGTGAATATATTGGATGGGGCAGGATAACAGTAGATTCAGTCCTTGCCTTTGCACTGCCGACCCCTGAGAAGAGGGAATTGTTGCTCTATGATGATACAATCGGATTATCAACCGGGCAGTTTGTTGAATTCACATTTACTATTCTTGATTCAACTGTTCCACTGCGCGCAGTCGTTGCCTGGACCGATACCGCTGCTGCAGCAGGTGCAACCCGTGCCCTGATAAACAATTTAAATGTCCGGATGGTCTCACCAGTATCTGATTCATTCAAGGGAAATGTCTATGCCAATGGTGTATCTGTGCGAAACCCTACTGCTCCATATGATAGTTTGAATCCTTATGAATGTTTTCGTATTAACAATCCTCGCATAGGTTTATGGCGGTTACGTATTATGGCGGCAAATGTGGTGACAGCAAGACAACCTTATGCTGTGGTCCTGACAGGAAATTTCCTGGAGAGTCCGGTTGGAGTTCTTGAAGAAATCTCTGATAAAACAAAACCTAAAGTATCGCAGATGAGATTAATGGCTTCAAACCCTGTGAAAATTGATAAGGTTAGAATCAAATTCTTTGCACCCGCAAATGAGAAACATTACTCACTAAAAGTTTATAATGCCTATGGTGGTTTGATTAAAAACCTCTTTAAGGAGACAAAAGGAACAAATGAATGGCAGATCCTGACCTGGGATGGCAGGGATGACAGAAATAGAGCGGTTTGCTCAGGAATTTATTTTATCAATTTTGATGATGGAGAAAGATTACTCACTGAAAAACTGATTTTGCTCAAATAAGTTAAATAACAGACTTATTAGTTAAGGGGCTCACTCTAAGTTTGTCCTCTTTTGCAGGGCATAGTGAATGGAGGTAAGGGGCTTTTATCTAAGATTTCGTTTTTAAGTTTATATCTTGCATCTGTTTTTAAATCCGTTAACCCCTTGAATAAAGGGCATAATTGGATACAATTATCTGATGACGAATGATATCATCATAAAGAACCTGGTCAAGGTCTTCAAAAAGCATCATTCTGAAGTTCGGGCGGTTGATGGGGTGAGTTTTGAGATTAAAGAGGGTGAATTGTTTGGGCTTCTGGGACCGAACGGAGCAGGAAAAACAACACTGATAAAATGCATTTCAACTTTACTGATTCCAGATAAGGGAACGGCAATCGTTGGTGGTTGTGATGTGCTAAAAGATCCGCTCGGTGTGCGTAAGAAGATAGGGGTTCTCACTGGTGGTGAAAGGACTTTATACTGGAAATTGAATGCAGTTGATAATTTAAAATACTTCGCTGCATTATATGGTGTGCCAAGTAATAGAGTAAAAGAGCGGATTGATTTTTTGCTTGAACTTATGGATTTGAAAGAAAGGGCAAATGAGAATGTTGAAAAATTTTCCAGCGGAATGAAACAGAAACTTGCTATTGCCCGCGCACTAATTCATAATCCACCGATATTGTTAATTGATGAACCGACCCTTGGTTTAGACCCTTATTTTGCAAGGTTTATTAGAAGATTTATAAAAGAAGAACTTTCCATAAAATTGAAAAAGACGATTTTGTTAACAACCCATTATATGGATGAGGCAGATGAATTATGCGATAGGGTTGCATTTATGAACCGGGGCAGGGTGGAGGCGCTTGATACACCAGAGAAATTAAAAAAGGCAATGCCCCAGGAACAGGTTCTTGAACTGAAATGCCTTGGTGATTTAAATAAAGAAGATTTTGTCCAGTTAAAAGAATCCGTGAGTTTAAATATTTCAAAACAGGATGGCTACCATTATCTACGTTTTAATACCGACAATCCGGAGGTTTTATTGAGCAAGCTTGTTGATATGATTCGTGACCGGGCAAAGATTCTATCGGTGCAGGTGACATCACCGACACTTGAGGATGTCTTTGTATATCTGACTGGAACAAGTTTAAAGGAATCGCAGGATGAATGATATGTCAAGCAAGCTTGACCACTACGATTATTATTCCAGTAGTGGCCGAGTTTACTCGGTAAATTATTCTGAAAATTTATCAAATGAATATCATCCTTGCGGAAATTAAAAAAAGTTATAAGATTTTATTGGCTTATCCTGTTGAGATAGCCTTCTGGATATTTTCACCCCTTTTATGGGCAGTGCCTTTGGTATTTCAGGGCAAGGCACTCATCGGTGGATTAAGCAGTGAAAAATTTGGTGAAATCGCAGGAACACCAGATTTCATCCCCTATGTCTTAATCGGTGCAATAATCAGCACCTATATGGCATCATCTGTCTGGAGTATGGGTTTTGCAATGAGGGATGAGACCTTTTATGGAACATTAGAACATATCCTTTCTGCACCGGTGAAACCTGTTTACATCCTTCTGGGCAAGGCGATATTCAATTCTTTCCTTGCTACAACCTATGTTATAATTCAACTTGGAATCTGTATTATAATTTTTGGTTTAAAGATCACACTCTACAAAATAGTTCCTATAGTCTTCTTTTTAATACTTTTGATTGCGGGTCTATACGGAATTGGTTTTGCAGCTGCAGGTTTGACTTTGCTTGTGAAAGAGGCGCACGGATTGCTACATCTATTTGAGTATATTCTCTTTCTTTTCTCGCCAATCCGCTATCCTGTTGAGATAAACCCGATAACAAAGGCTATAAGCGTCATTATCCCCCTTACCTATGCCCTGATTGCCCTGCGTGGCTTATTACTGAATATAAGATTTGATTTCTGGAAGAATTCCCTGATACTCATTGGAATTGATCTGATTATAATACCTTTAGGTCTTTATATCTTCAGCTGGGTGGACAGACATACGAGACAGAAAGGGACCCTTGGAGAGTACTAATTTGGTTAAATGGTTAAACAGTTAAATGAATAGAATTAGACATTATTTAAGGGCAATAAATGCAGAGAATATTAAAGAGTGGAAGATTGAATTAAGATATAAACCCGATTTTATCCGACAGTTCTTTGAACCATTTGTCTATCTCTTTCCATATTTCCTTTATGGGTTTGCCCTGCTTGGTTCACGCAATTCAGAGCATTTAAAAAGCCTTACTGGAATAAGTGATATCTTTGCCTTTGTCTTTGTTGGTTATCTCATTATGGGATTTTTGAATACTGCCTGCTGGGCGATGGGTGCTTCTTTGAGGAAAGAGCAGTGGTATGGAACACTTGAGACAATATTTGTCGCACCAGTTCCAAGATGGGTATATGTTGCAGGTATGGCTTTACATTCAACATTGCACCAGGGATTGATAATGTTCATTGAGGCATTGGTTGTGGTCCTTGTTTTTAAAATATTTTTCAATATCAGTGGTCTATTTTACAGTTTAATACTTTTGCTCTTGATGATTTCTACACTCTATGGCCTTGGTATCCTTGTGGCAGGTCTCACTATTGGTCTGAAACAATGGTGGGTGATAAGCGAGGCAGTATCCACTTTAGTTACCATCATCACACCAATTGCCTATCCCATTGCAATACTCCCATTATTTTTGCAGAAGATTGCCTTATTCCTTCCTACAACCTATGGGGTTATGGGGATCAGGCATTTTTTGCTCGGTGAATACCTTACACTCGGTATTCACACAATCTTTTTCTGCATCGCCATTATGTTAATCATCTGGATTGGTTTTGGATTGATGATATTCTTGATAATGGACAGGTATGGAAGGAAGAAAGGAGTTTTATCCCTTTACTGATTACTCAATCTTTACGATCTTTTTTCTTATAGTCTGATTTTTAAATTTTAATACAAGAAAATAAACACCGGGTTTCAAATCTTTACCAGCCACAATTCCTTCGTTATCAATAATCTGATGTTCAACCCTTGCTCCAAGAATATTATAGAGTGATATTTCACCTTCATCAATCTCTGTTATTCGAAGTTCTAATCCCCTTCTAAATATAGTCCCTATATTCTGCAAATCTAAGAACTCTGTCACATTTCTTTCGGTTATTCCAACCGGATTCACAATGATACTTATGATTATCTGTGGACCAAAGAGATTGCCATTTCTTTCAAATCTGAATGTATCTGCAACCGTGGTCTGGTTAGAAACATTGGGTGCCCTGAACTTGGAATAATTGTAAAAAACCTGTCCAGGCAGTCCCCAAAATCCTGTCAATTTAGCACGGGTTGTATCCTTCCAGGTTGAAGGATTGTAAAAAGGACTCCTGCCTGTTCCTTTTAGATACACAAGGGTATCAAAAGGACCATATCCAGTATTCTTGATACGGATTGTAATATTAAAGGTATCCATTGAATTGACACTTGATGGATAAGTGATACTCTGGATACTACAATCATAAGTATTATAGTCTTCAGGATTGGTTATAATGGTGTAGGGTGTATAGACCCAGCCCCTTGGATAATCTGTTAATTGGAGGTATATCCTTGCCCAGTTTCCACTGAAAGAGTCTGAAACAAAGACCTGCCCATTTGCCACCTGGGTTATCAGGGGATATGAATTTCCAGGGCCATCACGGACATCAGTCAAACTTGCATTTATCCTGATAATCTTGTTCCCTGTCGTTCCTTTCATATACTGGAGATTTGTTCCATCACCGCCAGACATCCAGGCATAATAAGGACCACTTGCAGAAGGAAAATATACTTTATACCAGTAAACACCCTGATTGTAATAATAATCAAATGATACAAACCTTGTGCCGATTCTTGCCTCAGTGATTATGCGGTAATTCGTGCCTGGACCATCCCGGACATTCAGACTATCAATATTTGCTTCTACGGTCCAGTGCCTCAGTGGTGGTTCAATCCAGAATCTTCTTCTTATTGCATTCCAGATATGGTCATAACTCCGGTCATAACCTAATGCCCAGCAACCCGCACCCTGTAATAAAGAGTCATTTACCATTCCAAATTTGATATCAAGTGAGACTGAATCATCATACCAGCACTGGTGCCAGGAACCTGAATTATAACGATACCAGGGTGTCTGGGAATAGTTGTCCCATATCCTGCCATAGGTATTTGCATTCTGGAATGCATAGTAATATATGACTGCAGAGCCGGTGCCGGTTGTGGAACTGCCCATATCCCCGGAGACTGTTGGCCAGTCATAACCATAATAAGGAAGTCCAAGGACTATCTTTGAACCCGAAACACCATAAACCTTATAACTACCAATAGATTTTGCAACACAATATTGGCCCCAGAATGAAGATGGCACACAGGGCGAGACCGGTCCGGCAATGGAAGAACCACTATAATGAAAATCATAAGCCATTATAAATAAGCCATCAGAATGGGAGCCGAGATAAGCAAAATCATAACCTGGATACCATTCAGGGACCGCAGGTGTTGCCATATACAATTCTTTTCTCCCCCCTGGATGATTCCACAGGGCATAAGCAAGGTCATTGATGAATCTATTAAAACTATCACGGACAGCACTCGTGACAAATTCAAAATCAATATTCGCACCGTCACAACCATAATTCGTCATAAAATTCCTGATGTTGTTTACTGCATTATTCCTCGCGGTTGTGTTATTCAAAAAATTTGAAACATTGGTATTGCCGAATATCGTAAATGTCATATGAATTCTGACTCCACGTGGATGGGCATAATCACGGATTTTATAAAATCTTGAGGCATTTGGTATGCTTCCCAGACCACCTGTTGAAGGGTCAATGCCCACGGAAAAATATGAAATATGGGTCAACAATTTCATTTGAAAATATTGATAATAGAGTGTATCAATCCAGTAAGGAAGATAACCATAATAATTCTTCAACATACCCCTTATTTTAGGTTCTAATGGTGCATAAGGTAATTTGTTCAATGATACAGGTGTCAATTCTGCTTCGTCTAAATGTGCATAATATTCTATCTGATGTATAGATGGAAGGTCAAAATTAGAATAAAGATAGATACTGAAAAAAACAAAAAATGTCATAAACCCTCCTTATTTTTGGGTTAAGTAGATTCTACGGGCGATCAAAAATATTGAAATACCCGTGATGAGCATTATTATTATCATCAATGAAAGATTGATTATCGTCTGCATCGGTTGTTTTTGACCAAATATGCCTTCTGAATTTTTGATATTGCTGTCACCTTTTATCATATTTTTTGTTGTGTCCTTTTTGTATTCTTCATATTGTAACTGATGGATTGATTTAAAATTCGTATCAGGCTGTGCAACCAAATAGAATATTTTCTCAGATGGAATTAATAGACTGATTAGACATAATAAGTCCATTCTAACTGGATTATAAATAAAAATTTGATGATTGTCAAGATTCTGTATTTTATGTTTTTAGAATATCTTGCCAGTTTATTTTTCTTAAATATAATCAATATATAGGTTTGGGAGGTTTATGCTGAAGAATATTGCCTTCCGTGTAGTTGTTATATATTTAATTATCGGTGGATTATACATGTTCTTTTCAGACTGGATTGTCCAGAGGTTTGTAACTGAACCTGCAACATTAACCAGAATTCAGACATACAAAGGTTTGGGATATGTAGTTGTTACAGGTATTTTGATATATTTTTTAATACAAACTCAATTAAATAGGCTTAAAAAGACTGATCAACTTTTAAAAGAGGCAGAAGAATTGAACGAACGACTGAACCACACGATGGAGGAATTGAGAGAGTTAGACAAAAGGAGAAATATGCTTATTTCAACAATGGGGCATGAATTGAGAACACCCTTGAATTCAATAATTGGTTTTGCGGATATTCTATTCAAAGAATACTCTGGTGCGATAAATAAAGAGCAGGCAGAGCAACTGATGATTATCAAGAATAATGCAAGACACCTGCTTTCGTTGATAAATGATGTCGTGGAAATTGGCAGGATTGAATTGATAGGAGAAAAACTTTCTTTGACCAAAATAAATCTTAATGGATTGATATCTGAAATAATAGATTCATTCAAGCCTGCGATAGAAAAAAAAGGATTATCTATAGAGATAATCCCGGACAGAATTGAGATTTTCTCTGATGAAAAGAGGATAAGACAGATACCAATCAATCTTCTCAGTAATGCGATAAAATTCACTGAAAAAGGGAGTATAAAGATTGAACTCGTTGATGCCGGGGATTTTGTTGATATTATAGTCCAGGATACAGGGTGCGGAATAGACCCGGAAGATATGAGATATCTTTTTGAGCCATTTGGCATCACCCATTTTAAAAAACGACCTGGTGTGGAAGGGACCGGGCTCGGTCTTTATATTTGTAAACGTATCGTGAGTATGTTAAATGGTGAAATTTTTGTGGAGAGCCAGCCCAATAAGGGTACTAAATTTGTAGTAAAATTGAAGAAAAAAATGGAGGTTGTATGAAGATACTTGTGGTAGATGATAAAGAAGAGGGAAGAAAGTTGTTAGAGGCAGTTCTCACACATAATGGCTTTGAAGTGGTCAGCGGAGAAAATGGAAAACAGGCACTGGAGATCCTTAAATCAGATTCTATTAATATTATTATTGCAGATATTCTGATGCCGGTTATGGATGGATATACCCTTTTGTCAATCTGCAAAAGTGACCCGAAATTGAAAAATCTGCCCTTTATCTTTTATACCGCGACCTATGTCTCAGAAGAAGATGAGAAATTGGCAATGGACCTTGGTGCGGACCTTTTTATAAGAAAGCCAGTTGAGATTGATGAATTTATTGCAAGACTTAACCAGACAGTGAGGGATTTCTACGAGAAAAAGCAGGGTGTCAGGACCGGGATATTCCCGAAAATTGAAGAGATTCAGTCTTCATATAATAGAGTACTTGTTGATAAACTTGAAAAGCGAACTATTGAACTTGAAAATCTTCTGAGATTGTATAATATTTTTGATAGGTATGTTGATGATTTGGTATTCTGGCTTGATGAAAATGGTTGTTTTACCGCGGTGAATCACAAGATTGAAGTATATGGTTATACAAAAGAAGAGGTTATTGGCAAACACTTTTATGAGTTTCTCACACCGAAGAGCCAGATTGTTGCACGAGAGCATTTTGAGATTGTAAAAAAGAGCCAGTATTCACAGGATGAATATGAGGTTGAGGCAGTGGAGAAAAATGGTTCAATTGTGATCTTGAATCTGAGACTCTGTACGATTAGGAAAGGGAATAAGTTCATAGGACGATTTGGCATTGGTCGGGATATTACTAAACTGAGAAAATCAGAAAGAAAGTTAAAGAGCAGTGAACTGCGTTATCAAATTCTCTTCCATAATATCCCAGTAGGTGTGTTTTATTACAACAAGGATCTTATACTTGCTGATTTCAATGACCGTTTTGTCGAGATGCTCCAGTCTACACGCGAGAAATTACTCGGGCTGGATTTGAATGGATTAAAAGACCAGCGGGTCTTGCCGGCAATAAAGAAGGTGTTTGAAGGATTGGAAGGTGCATACACAGGATACTATGAGGCAACGACAGGTTCTGCTGTGATCTATGCTGAGATGAAGTGTGCGCCGATATATGATGAGGATAATAATATCATCGGTGGTGTTGGACTTGTGCACGATATTACAGAGAAACACAATGCTGAAGAGAGATTGGTAGAGAGTTTAAAGAAGAATCAGAAGTCTTTGGAAGGAACAGTAAATGCCCTGGCATCTGCGGTTGAGAAGCGAGACCCTTATACTGCAGGTCATCAGAGACGGGTTGCCACACTTGCCTGTGCCATTGCCAGGGTACTGGATCTTGATAATGATGTTATTGAATGTCTTAACATTGCTGGAATACTGCACGACATTGGTAAGATATATGTGCCGGCTGAGATCCTGAGTAAACCAGCGAGATTGACCCAGGCAGAGTTTGATATTGTAAAAGAACATCCGAGAATAGGCGCGGAGATTCTTGAATCAATAGAATTTCCCTGGCCTGTTGCCCAGATTATATTACAACACCACGAACGGCTTGATGGTTCTGGTTATCCTTCGGGTTTAAGGGCCGATAAAATTCTGCTTGAGGCGAAGATTCTTTCAGTTGCAGATGTGGTTGAGGCGATGATGACCCACAGGCCTTACGGGCCTGCCTGGAATATTGATGTTGTATTGACCGAGATCATTTCTAATAGGGATATTCTCTATGACTCAAAGGTGGTGGATGCCTGTGCCAGACTTTTCAGGGAGCAGGGATTTAAATTTTAGGATTTTTTATTCTTTTTATATCATCCGCAATCGCCCTTTTCAGTGATTCATCATCAGGAAATTTTTTTATCGCCCGCAATCTTTTCACCAATTTTATGCTTATTTTCTGACCGTATAAATTACCTGCAAAATCTAATATATGGACTTCAATTACATTGTGTGTTAAAAACATCGCCCCCTGATAATCCTTGCCCGCAATTACAAGTTTTACCTCATAGACTCCATCGAGAGGGAGTAATTTATTTTTATCAATGGATAGATTTATTGTGGGGAAACCAAGTTTTGCACCCTTGCCCTTGCCTTTTATCACCTCTCCAGTTATTGTATATTCCCTACCTAATAGCCTATTTGCAGCCGGGATATGTCCGAGTAATAAAAGTTCCCTGATCCTTGTGCTTGATATTACACCATTCTGGTCCTTTATTCTGGGGATTATTTCTACATCAAATCTATCCCGGGCGAGGATTTTTAATAGATTTGCATTTCCTTTTCGACCTTTACCAAAATGGAAATTCTCACCGATGATTATCATTGACGGCTTTATTGAAGTATAAATCAGGTTAACAAATTCTTCCGGATTTTTTTGAGAAAAATTTATGTCAAATTTGAAATAATAGATAAAATCAATTCCGAGTGAATTCAGGATTTCTTCTTTTTCTTCTCTGGTTGTAAGAAAGAAGATTCCATCTTTGTGTAGTATTGATACAGGTGGAGGATGGAAGGTAATGATGCCAGTTTTTTTAAGACGATCTGCTATTTTTTTAATTTTATTTATTATTTCCTGGTGAGCACGATGAATCCCGTCAAAATTACCCAGGGCACAAACAGAACCTAATGTAAATGGGTCAGTCTTATTGTATAAAACCTGCATTTTTTAGTTCTGAAAAGAGCGCCGACAAAATTTTTTTCTTTGCTGAAGAAAAATTTTCTTTTAATCTTATACCCGCAGCAAGTCTATGCCCGCCACCACCGAATCTGCGTGCAAATTCATTCACATCAAGCAGACCATCGCTACGCAGACTTATTCTTATACTGTCTTTTTCTTCACGAAAGAAGACGGAAATTCTCACATCCTGTATTGCCTGCAAAAACGATATGAAATTCTCTGATTCAGATATGCGCGCTTTGTATTTTTTTAACATTTTCTGTGTGAGATACATAGTTCCAATACCATTTTTTATTTCAATTGTTCCCAGGACACCGCTTAAGAGTTTTGTTCCCTCTATTGTTTTGGCATTTAATTTTTTCACCAGTCCACCGGGTTCTATACCATAATTTATCAATTCAGAACAGATACACAGGGCTTCTGCAGTTGTGTTGGGATAAACAAAACCGCCCGTCTCATTATAAATACCAGCATAGAAAATTTCTGCAAGAGGTTGATTGATATTTACATCGAGTTTTTTATATATCCTGTATATTATTTCGCAGGCAGAAGATGCTTTTTCATCAATGATTGTAATATTACCAAATTGTCTATTACTTCGGTGGTGGTCAATATTGATAACAAATTTTTCATTCAAAAAATTCAAATTATATTTTTCCCTGGGGAATATTCTATCAATATCAGCGGAATCGACCGCAATCAAAAGGTCAAAATCTTTTAAATGTTTTGAGAACGCAAAATTTTTTAACAGGAATTGATATTTTTCGGGTATTGGAGAATGGCAGAAAAGGAGCGGTTTTGCGTTTTTTTTAATATAGGTTACAAAATTAGTCATTAATAGCGCAGAACAGATTCCATCACAATCAGGGTCAATATGGGTCGCAATGAGGATTCTTTTATGTTTCTTTATTGCCTTTATCAATCTCTTCAAGGAGTCTGTCAATCTTTTCTCCATATTGTTGACTATCATCAATGATAAACTTTAAATCAGGAATGAATTTTATCCTGATACGATGGGCAAGTGTTGTTCGGATAAATCCTTTTGCCCCTTCAAGAATATGCAGGTCATTCGTGCTATTTCCCAATGTAGTAAAATATACCTTTGCTTCTTTTAAATCCGAAGTGAGCGTCACCTTAGTAATGGTGACCATACCCAATCTCGGGTCCCTTAATTCCTGACTTATAATTGTGGAAATTTCTCGTGCAATCAGAGATGCAACACGGTCACTGCGCATATTATATTATCCTTGATTCAGAATTCAAAACGATCACCGAGGGAAATTTTCCAATAAATTCCAAGACTTCCCTCAATGTTGATTCTACAATATTCCTTGTATTGCTGCAGGTTACTATTGCCAGTTGTGAACGCTGCCACAGATTGGAATCACCGAATTCGCATATTGCAACATTCATACGGTTTTTTATTTTCTCCTTAAGGCTCAGCAAAATATTCCTTCTATCTTTTAGCGAATGGCAGTTTTCGATATGAAGATCAATGTCGCATATTCCTACAAAAAATTTATATTTTTTATTTGGGGCGGACATTCAATTACTGAGTCTCAATTTCTGTTGTTTCTTCTATTTTATAAAATTGTAACACATCGCCTTTTTGTAAATCGGTTACATTTTCAAGACCAATACCGCACTCATATCCAGCAGCAACTTCTTTCACATCTTCTTTAAATCTTTTTAAAGAGATTATTTTCGTCTTTGTTATTTCTTTTCCATTCCTTAGCAATATTGCTACCGCATTCCTCATAACCTTACCATCTTTTATATAACAGCCGGCAACAAAGCCAATCTTCGGGACACTAAAGACTTCACGGACTTCACCTTCTCCAATGAGAATTTCCTGAACTTTGGGTTCAAGCAGACCTACCATTGCTGAACGCAAATCATCAAGCGCTTCATATATCAATCTGTAGGTGCGAATCTCCACACCTTCGCGCTCTGCAGCCTCAAGTGCATCAGCATCAGGTCCTACATGAAAACCAACACAGATAGAACCGGTCACTTCAGCGAGCAGAACATCTGATACACTTATCTTACCAACACTCTTGTGAATGGTGTTGATCTTTGTGTCTTCAATCATTAACTCCTGTAATTTTTCATCCAGGACTTCAAGCGACCCTGCAGTATCTGCCTTGAGAATTATATTCAATTCTTTGCTTTCACCCTTTTTAATCTTTTCCTGCAAATCAAGCAGGGTTACCTTTGCCTTTCTTGCTTTTATCCGGCGCGACCTTTCAATGAGTTCACGCTGGTATGCAATCTCCCTTGCCTGCCGTTCATCGTTCACAACCATAAATATCTCACCGGTTTGTGGTAGGCCATCGAATCCAAGCACAACGACCGGAGTGGATGGTCCTGCTTCATCAATTCTTTTTCTCGTTTCGCTCAAGAGTTCGCGCACCCTGCCTGCCTGACACCCACAGACAAATGGGTCACCCCTTTTCAATATTCCTTCCTGAACGAGTATGGTGCATACATTTCCCCTGCCATGTTCAACATTTGCCTCAAGGACAACACCCTTTGCCTTTGTGTTAATTGGCGCCTTGAGGTCCATTTCTTCTGCCTTGACAAGAATGGCATCAAGCAAGTCGTTAATGCCGATATTTTTAAGGGCGGAAGTTTCCACACATATAGACTTTCCTCCAAAATCTTCAACAATCACATTTGCCTTCGCAAGTTGCGATTTTACAAGATTGACATTTGCCCTGGGTAGGTCTATCTTGTTGATTGCAACAATTATCGGGACATTTGCAGCCCGTGCGTGGTCAATTGCTTCAATCGTCTGGGGCATTACACCTTCGTCCGCTGCAACTACGAGAACGACTATATCCGTGACCTGTGCACCCCTTGCCCGCATCGTTGTAAAATCTTTATGCCCCGGTGTGTCAATGAATGTTATTAACTTGTTATTATATGAAATCTGATATGCACCAATTTTTTGTGTAATCTTGCCATATTCTGATTCTGCGACTCTGAGTTTTGTAATTGCATCAAGCAATGTAGTCTTACCATGGTCAACATGTCCCATCACTGTGACAACCGGTGGTCTCTTCACCTGCTGTAAAGATTTATCCTCTTCTTTCTTTATTTGTTCCTCAACTGTTACAATCTTCATCTTACATTTGAATTCATCACATAACACGGCGATTGTGTCAAGATCGAGTCGCTGATTAAGACTTGCCATCACCCCAAGGCTCAAGCACTTTTTAAGCACCTCGCTGGGCGGAACTTCAAGGGCTTGTGCGAATTCAGCAACAGTCATAAATTCAACGACCTCTATTAGTTTTTCCTTTGGTGCCTCTACCTGTTTTTGTATATCTTCTTTTTTATAATGTTTCTTTGTTTCACCCTTTTCTATCTTTGCCAGCGTTGCCTTTACGGTCTGGCGCACTTCTTTTTCATTTATTTTTTTTATTTTTTCCTTGGGGTGAGTTGTGGCTTTATATCTGGTTACTTCTTTTTTTAGCCGCCTTCTTTCCTCGGCGTATTTTTCTTTTACCCTTTTGATTTCTTCATCTGTGAGCACAGACATATGCCCCTTTGCCTTGATACCGATTTCTTCGAGCATTTTCATCAAGGCATCACTTGACAAACCCAGGGTTTTTGCCAGGTCATGGACTTTCTGGGGCATCTTTTATCTCCTTACCTTCTCCGTCTGGTTTTTCTTCTTTCTTGGGCTTTAATTTTTCTAACAATTCATTGATACCTTCATCATCCAGGGAAAGGAGTGTCTTTAATTCATCAGGGGTTGCTTTCAGAACACTCAAAACATCTGTATAACCTTTATCAATCAACATCTTTTTCATTTTTTTGCTCAAATCCGGTATGTCTTCAATCTTCGTTTCTTTCAATTTCTTTTCTTCCAGTTCTTTTTCATATTCAGATATTTTCTTGATTTCAATGTGCAATCCTGTAAGTTTTGAAGCAAGGTCAACATTCACACCATTTTTGCCGATCGCCTTAGAATAATCTTCATCCGGAACAATTGCCAGAACACTTCCTTCGCCAATCTGTTTGATCTCTTTTACTTTGGCAGGGGAGAGACTCCTTGTAACCAGAAGATTGATATCTTTACTCCATTGTATAACATCGATCTTCTCTTCGGATAATTCTTTTACAATAGACTGTATCCTGCTTCCTTTGTAGCCCACACAGGCGCCGATTGGATCTATTTTGGGGTCAAGTGTCTGGACTGCAACTTTTGCCCTTACCCCTGGTTCACGAACAATTTTTACAATCTGGATGATACCGTCTTTTATCTCCGGTATTTCATAAAATAACAATCTTTCCAGAAACTTTGGATCGGTCCTTGATAAAATGATTTTTGGTCCCCACTGGGCACGTTCGACCTTTAAGACCACAGCACGAATCGGGGAATCAAGCCGATAATGTTCGCTGCGCATCATCCCATAACTCGGGATACTGGCTTCAATCGGACCGAGATCAACCAGAACTTCATTGCGACTCACTACCTTTACAATTCCCTTTACAATCTCGCCAATTTTCTTTTCATATTCAGCCATAATTCTGTTTCGTTCTGCCTCACTGATGCGCTGGGTCAGTGCCTGTTTTACCGATTCAATCGCGGTTCTACCAAGTTCACCTATGGGTATTGGTATTCTTATTTCATCACCTATATTGCATTCTTTAATCTTCTTTGCGTCTTCAAGTGAAATCTCTTTATCCGGTTCATTGACTGTTTCTACTACCTTTTTTACAATATTAATCTTTATTTCACCGGTCGATTTATTCACATTTACTTCTGATTCAACACCTTTACCAAACTTTCTTTTTACACCTGCCTTTATCGCCTCGGCAAGAGAATCAATTACATAATCAAACTTTACCCCGCGGATACGGGCGATGGTCTTGATATTTTCAATTATTAGATTATCTTCGTTTGCCATAGTCAATCTCCTCGGTGATTTTTGCTTTAATAATATCATCAAATTTTATAATCACTTCTTCTGTTGCCTGAACAATCCTGACAGAATTTTGGTCTACTTCTCTTATGTAGCCTTTTATTTTTTTATCCTTTAAAGTTATTTCTGCCATTTTACCCCTTGCCCACTGGAAATGTTCAGGTCTGGTAAGATTTCTTTCAATCCCGGGTGATGATACCTCAAGGGTATATTGAAAATCAATTATATTAGAATTGTCAAGTGCCTCTGCTAATGCATTACTAACTTTTTCACAATCTTTGATTGTGATACTGCCCTGTTCACGGTCAATAAATACCTTTAAAGTCCTTGAAACTTCATTGAATTGAAGGTCGTAGAGCCTGAAATCCAGCGGTTCAACTATTTCTTTTATCAGTGTTTCAATACTTTGCAAGTCAATCTTATACATTGAAACCTGCCATCAATTTCTCTTTTAATTTTATACAGACTTCCTTGATTTGTTCTTTACTACATTCAATCCTTTCACCGGACTCCCTGATGGAAATGTCAAATTTATTGTTTTTTAACCCTTTTGGTCCTATCGTCACCCTCAAAGGAATGCCAATGAGGTCAGCATCATTAAATTTTATTCCTGCAGAGAGGTCGCGGTCATCAATAATCATTGAGAAATTTGCATCATTTAAGAAACCAATCACATCATTGCTTATCTTTTTTATACCTTCGTCCTGGGGATTTAAGATTAAAAGATAAATATCAAATGGCGCAATTGATACAGGCCAGATAATTCCTTTTTCATCATTCCTTTGTTCAACTGCACATGCCATAATCCTTTCCAGCCCTATCCCATAACTTCCCATTACAATCGGTTTTTCCTTTCCTACGGGATCAAGAAAATGAGCACCCATACTTGCAGAATACTTTGTCCCTAATTTAAATATATGTCCTAACTCAAGGGCGCTATTTATGTGTAATTCTTCACCACATTTTATACATCGATCACCATTCTTTATCTGTCTGATATTATAATAACTTTTTACATTGACATCCCGGTTTATATCCACACCCTTGATGTGATAATCATTTTCATTGGCACCCGTAATCATACCCTTTGTATCTTTTAATAGATCATCAGCAATTATTTTGATGTTTGAAATTCCTACAGGTCCAATAAATCCAGGTTCAGCACTAAAATATTTCTGGATTTCTATAGGACTGGCGGGTTGATAATCATTCCCTATGATTTTTTTCAGTTTTTCTTCGTTTATTTCATAATCACCACGGATCAGAATGAGAACCGGTTCCTTTTCCTGGGCAGTCATAAACATATTTTTTATCAGATTTGATGGTTTGACATTCAAAAACTGGCTTACTTCTTCAACCGTTCTTTTGCCTGGTGTTGCTACTTTTTCCAAACTGCCTTCTGAAAATGATACATACTCACCAGACCCTTCTGCAATTGCGAGATTTGAGCGGTATCCACAATTTGGACATATTACAATTCTATCTTCGCCACCTTCCACAATCGCCATAAATTCTTTTGACTCACCCGTGCCCATCAAACCACCAGATGCATCAACAATCACAAATTTCAATCCGCATCTTGTAAATATCCTTGAATATGCCTCTTTGTGTAGATTGAAACTTTTGTCCAGACCATCTTCGTCAATATCAAGGCTATAAGAGTCTTTCATTATAAATTGCCGTGAGCGGATTACACCGCCTCTTGGCCTTGGTTCATCTCTGAACTTTGTTTGAATCTGATACCATATCTGCGGCAGGTCACGATATGACCTAATATAGTTGCGGGCAATCTCAGTAATGACTTCTTCATGGGTAGGGCAGAGGCAGTAATCCCTGTTTTTTCGGTCTTTTAGCCTGAACATATCATCCCCAAAATCCTTCCATCTTCCAGATTCCTCCCAGATTCTCTTTGGTGATAAGGCAGGCATAAGAAGTTCCTGTGAACCTATTCGGTCCATTTCTTCACGAATGATATTTGCAATCTTGAGCAATACCCGCCAGGCTAAGGGCAGATAAGTATGAATTCCTGCACCATGCTGTTTTAAAAAGCCCGCACGGACAAGAAGTTTATGGCTTTTCAGTTCAGCATCCTTCGGGTCTTCTCTTAAAGTTTCAATCAATGCCTTAGACAATATCATAACTATTAATATAATATAAAATTTAATTAAAGTCAAGGGTCACAGTTATATTTTGGATTTGGAAGTTGGTTATTCAGAAATCAATACCAATCCCTATTTCTGTTTTTAATGACGGCTCTAAGGTTGGTTTCTGGTGCCAGATTTTTTTATCACCGGCAAATTTTTCAGAATAAATATCTTTTCCTTCACAATCAATAAAGATTCCAGTTGTTTTCATATAATCCCTTATCGTCCCACGGCTTGCCGTGCTTGCATTACCAAGTGTTATACCGCTGTGTGTGGTATATTTGTCATCGCCTTTCAAGTCAATGAATAGTCCCATTCCATTGGCATTTCCTGCACCAAGGCTCAAGTTCGGGGCATTATGTAAATCATTGCCCTCGTAATCAAAAATGACCCCAAGTGTAAAATCGTGTCCTGCACCCTGTGCCATATTATGCATTGCATTATAGATATCGTTGCCTGTAGAATCAATCAAGACCCCGAGGGCAAAGTGTGCACCTGCGCCCTGGACATACCAGGCACCGTTATATGTATCATTACCCTCATAATCTATCAAAAATCCTGCGCCAAACCAGTATGCACAACCCTGACCAAAAACACCACAAGAGTATGTATCGTCTCCATTCCTATCAATCAACATCCCTACACCACCAGCCAATGAATGCCCATCAGTATAATCTGCCCTTATCCCGAATCCCATACCCTGGGCAAGGCTTGCATTGTGTTCAGGGTTCTGGGCAGATGGATATCTAATAGTATCATCACAGGCAATATATGTATCATTCCCTTCTTTATCAATGAGCAGACCACAACCTTTAACAAATCCAAATCCCTGGCATCCCTGAAATCCGATATATTTGTCATTGCCTGAGATATCAGATATAACGCCTGTGCCAAACAGACCTGCACCTATGCCATAGATCTCTGTTTTATATTCATCGTCGCCATCGAGATCCAGAATAATACCCTGGCCAAATATTCCTGTTCCCAGACCAAATCTTTCTGCAGAATATCTATCATTTCCTTCAAAATCAATAACAAACCCAATGCCTGCAATACCTGTTCCGCAACCAGTCTCACCATTGTATAGGTCGTTTCCTGAATAATCTATGATAATCGAGACTGGATGTTTCTTATCTGATACTCCACCTGACATATATGTATCATTGCCACCAAAGTCAATTATCAAAAGATAGGGGAGGGGTTCGTATTGGTCATTTTCTTTTGAACCAAGAACAACCGGACCAAATTTTGTATCTATCTTTATTGTTTTCTTCAATTCTTCGTTCCTCATCAAATCCATCGCCGCCTGCAAGACATAAGATAGATCCATCGCACCTGCAGAAATTAACTTGAAGTCAATCTGCTCAATCAAACTTTCAATATCAGGATTGGATAATCCATCTTCTCTGGATTCAGCAAGTTGTTGAACAATTTTTTGTGCATCACTCATTGATAAATATTCAGTTCCCTTTTGTATCAAATCAATTGAAGTTTTTATTTCTGTTAGTATCAGAAAAATGCTGATTCTGATTGCCTCGGGTAATCCCATAATTTCTGTGGTATCTGCACTGTATGAGTCTTGCAACAGACCAATCAATTTCTGGTGTAATTCTTCACCTTTTGGTAACGCATTAATAAATGTTTCATCCGGACGTTCAATCAATCCCCTGCGCACACCCTCATCAATCCTTGCCCAGGGGAAATAACTGATTGCCCATATAGAATCAGCATTGTTCAAGATGGTCTTCGACAGGGTTCTAATATAGGGGTCAATCTTCAGCGGGTTACTGATGAAAAGGTCAAATAACTTTGTGCGGAATTTACCATATCCATAGAATTCAAGGTCATCTTTTTCAATCTTCAAATCTGATACAGGAATATTTACTCTATTGGCTACATTTTTTAGAACTGTTTCAATGTCGGTATTAGCAGAAAAGAGGATAGAACAGGTAAATAAGGTAATCAAAATAGTATGAATAAAGTTTTTCATCTGTTACTCCTTTGTTTGAGAATCACCTGCAACTCAATTCATTTAAGATTATAATTAAAATTCTTCTGTTATCAAGAGGATATTTCGTATCTATTAATGGGCTTAATAGGGCTAAAGATGGCTCAAAAGGGCTAAAGGGCAATTTAATAAAGGCAAAAAAAGAATCAAGGAATATCGTATATCAAAGTAATTATCTCGCTCAGTTTCTTAATTCGCAATTCAGATTGCGTCCTGTAGCCAATGAATAGACATCCTGCTTTCTTTGCAGTCTTTAAATCGGTCTGTGTGTCGCCAATAAATACAACCTCATTAACTTTAACCCTTAATCTTTTACACGCCTTTAGTAACATATCAGGTTCGGGCTTAGGCCTTTTTACATCATCAGCAGTGATGACGACATCAAAAAAGTTTTTTAAGCCCGCCTTTTTGATTTCAAGTTTTGTTATATCTCGGTGGGAATTGGTGATACAACCTATCTTCAAACCCATTTCTTTTAATTTGCTTAAGACTATTTTTGCCTCTAAATTTACCTTCATATATTTCGTAAATTTTGGAAAATTTATTGAAAAATATCTTTTGACATCTTTTAGTTTTACCTCTGGCATAAATATCCTGACATCTTCTTCAGTGCTCTGTCCCCAGTTTTGAGCAAAGACTTTTAATGTTATTGTTTTGTAACCAAAATGCCTTAATGTCCTGTTAAATAACCGAAACCAGACTTTATATGTATCAACAAGCACACCATCAAGGTCAAAGAGTATCGCCTTTTTTTGATAAATTTTCTTATGCGGTTTCATAGTCTGTATTTTATGCTAATATAAAACCAAGTCAAGCCACACATCGGGATTATATTGACAAGGTTCTTATATTGAATAATATTAAAAATGTTTTTTCATCCTTTTGCTCATTGCACTTGCACCCTGCCTATTTCTTTTCTGGTATTTTATCCACCGTGACAGATATGAACCTGAACCCAAAAGATATATCATAAAGATTTATTTTTTAGGTGCCTTGATGGTCCTCCCTGGTCTGATAATTGAAGGATTGCTTGGACCAATTTTCATTTCAATGTCTCCTGTGCTCAATGCATTTTTACTTGCATTTATACTTGTCGCACCCACTGAAGAGATTTTAAATTCCTGGTGGTAAAATTTTCGATTTATAAAAATATTGAATTTGATGAGGTAATGGATGGAATCGTTTATTGTGTCGCTTCATCACTCGGCTTTGCAACAATAGAGAATATTTTTTATGTTTTTGAATATGGCGTGGGAACAGGAATATTGAGGGCATTCCTTTCAGTCCCTGGACATGCCCTTTTTGGTGCATTGATGGGCTATTATATTGGAAGAGCAAAATTTGATAAACCAAACGAGAAGAGATTGATAACCCTTGGGCTATTATTTGCAATACTCACACATGGAATATTTGACTTTCTCTTGTTTACGAAGACTTTTCTTGGCCTGCTCGTTGTTGTCGTTGTAATTACACTTGGATTTTTGACCAGGAGTAATTTGAAAAAGGCAGAAATTCAGAGCAAATCAAGATTAGATAACAATTCCTTCACCAGTTGATGTAGTAAGTCAAACCACCGCCCACCATTTCAATTCCAATTCCCCTGGCAAGATAGAGGTATCGGTAATGACAATCAAGAGAGAGAGATTTGCCAAAGAATATAGATAGACCGCCAAATCCTGTTCCAGTCGCCCTTGGAGATGAACCTTCAAAATATTCTTCCAATCTCTGTGAATATGCAGCATCTTTAAGTTCCATTTTTGGATTATAAAAGAGAATGTTTCCTTCTATTCCGAAAAATGGTGCAAGAAAGAATTTACCGAGTCTTGGTGCAACATTTAACCTCAATCCTACACCAGGAACCATTTTATTGGTCAAGGCATCGTTTATAACCAGAGCACTCGGTTCTATAAACATAAATGGAAGGGCTTCTGTAGATAGGTGAAATTCAGCAGAGTAGTTCATTTTATTCAACTGGTTATAGTTTTGAAGGGTGTAAATTTGTTCATATTCACCAAAACCACCCAGTCCAATTCCAAACCTGCCTGCCAGAGATAGAATAAGGGGCAGGGTAATTAATAAAATTATCCTTTTCATTTTATTCTCCTTTTTCTGATTACTCTATTATGCAATTTTTGTGCCAATTATATTAGACTTAAGTCTCGTAATTTAGGAGGATTCTGTCGATTGTTTTAAATAAACATTGCACAAAAGTATAATATATTGTCTTTTTGGGAAACAAACTGTAGTTTAAAAAATTATGCGCTTTATTTCTTTTGCAATACCGAGGTTTTCGTCAAATTCAATAATAACACCATTGCCCACAATATTTTCCTTTGCCACCCTGAATTTTTTTGGCACCTGGAGTAAATAATGCTCTATTATTTCTTCTTTTCTTATACCGATTATAGAATCGATAGAGCCTACCATACCTGCATCGGTTATATATGCACACTTTTTATTGATAATCTGTTCGTCTGCAGTCTGGATATGGGTATGGGTGCCGATTATACCTGTTGCATAATCACAGAGATAGAAAGAAAGTGCCTTTTTTTCACTCGTTGCCTCAGCGTGAAAATCAATGAATATATTTTTTGTCTGTTTCTGTATCTCTTCTATGATTTTTTTCCCTGTTTTGAATGGGTCTTCAATCGGCTTCATAAACACCCTTCCTTCAAGATTGAGCACACCAATCTTAATTCCCATCTTTTCAAAAATATTATACCCTTTTCCTGGGACACCATCAGGATAATTTGCAGGTCTTAGAAGCCTCGGTTCTGAATCAAGGTATTTATATATCTCTTTGTATTCCCAGATGTGATTACCGGTTGTGATACAATCAACACCATAATCAAAGACCTCTTTCGCAGTCTTCTCAGTCATTCCTATCCCACCGGCAAGGTTTTCTCCCTGGATAATCGTGAAGAATATGCCTTCTTTTTTAATCAATTCAGGAAGGGAATGGGCGATCTTTTTTCTCCCTGGTTCTCCGATTATATCACCGATAAAAAGTAGTTTCACAATACATATTCTATCCAGATTTTTTATGATTTCAATATGGAAGTGCTCATCAATTGGGCATTGACTTGGCTAAATTTCTGGTTAAAATGGAATATGCCGCTATTGGATGACCTCATTGAAAAACTACAGTGGCTACCAGGCATTGGGAAAAAGACCGCCCAGCGCCTGGCATTCTTTCTCCAGAAAATGGAGGTTTCGCGCGTCAGAGAATTGACCGATGCGATCCTGAGGGCAAGACTTGAATTAAAAGAATGTTCAAGCTGCCATAATCTTGGTGAGACTGACCCTTGCGCGATATGTTCTGCACCTAATCGCAATAGAGAAGTTATATGTGTTGTTGAACAACCCGCGGATGTGATGGTTGTAGAAAAGATTGGTGAATATAAAGGTCTCTACCACATTCTACACGGTGTGATATCACCGATTGATAATGTTGGACCAGAAAATTTAAGGATTAAAAGTCTATTGGAAAGAATAAAGAACCAGAAAGTGAGTGAGGTTATAATAGCAACAAATCCTACAACCGAAGGCGATGTTACAGCACTCTATATTGCAAAATTACTCAAACCCTTAAATATAAAGGTGACAAGGATTGCAAGGGGATTGCCTACTGGAAGCGACCTTGGGCTTGCAGACGGAACTACAATCCTCCGTGCATTTGAAGGAAGAAGCGAGTTATAAGCGCATTATTGACTTAACCAATTTTCTATATATAATTGTTCTATGGCCAAGAAAACTCCTTTTTATGATAAACATTTAGAATATAAAGGAAAGATTGTTGAGTTTGCAGGATTTTTTATGCCCATACAGTTTGAGGGCATCATTCCTGAACATAATACTGTGCGCACGGGTGTTGGTGTATTTGATGTCTCCCATATGGGTGAGATAGAGATCACAGGACCGGATAGAATAAAGTTTACTAATTATATTACAACAAATGATGTATCAAAACTTGCCTTTAACCAGCTTCAATATTCAGCAATGTTATATCCGGATGCAGGTATTGTTGATGACCTCCTGGTTTATAATCTAAAAGACCGGATATTCCTTGTTGTTAATGCAGCAAATACAGAAAAGGACTATGAATGGATATTGCAGAACAAAAAATTCAATGTGGAGATAAAAAATTTGAGTGATGATATAGGACAACTTGCAGTGCAGGGACCAAAATCAGAAATGTTAATGCAAAAGATTGTTGATTATAACCTAACAGAATTGAAGTATTACTGGGCAGTTGAGACAAAAATAAAAGGTATTGATGTCTTACTTTCCCGGACCGGTTATACAGGTGAGGATGGTTTTGAAATTTATATGCCGGCAAAGGATGGTTTAAAAATCTGGGATATTGTATTTGATGCGGGAAAAGAGTTTAATGTAAAGCCGATAGGGCTTGGTGCAAGGGATACACTCCGTTTTGAGATGAGATATTGTCTATACGGAAATGATATTGACAAGACAACGAATCCACTCGAGGCAGGGCTGGGCTGGATTGTTAAGTTTGATAAAGGCGATTTCATAGGTAGGGATTCATTGCTCAAGATAAAAGAATCCGGGTTGAAAAGAAAACTTGTTGGGTTTGAAGTGATTGAAAAAGGAATTCCCAGACCACACCAGAAAATTTATGCTGATAATAATGAGATAGGATTTGTGACTTCTGGCACTTTCTCACCATCCTTGAAAAAAGGTATTGGACTGGGTTATGTTGGAACACAATATACTGAACCAGGGACGAAATTTTATGTGATGGTAAAAGAACCAATTCTGGTTGAAGTAATAAAAGGACCTTTTTACAAAAAAGGAACGCATAAATAAGGAGGCTAAATGGCAAATATCATTGAAGGGTTGAAATATACGAGAGAACATGAATGGGCAAAGATTGAAGGTGGTATTGCAATCACCGGTATCACAGATTATGCCCAGTCAATACTCTCTGATATTGTAATGATTGAACCACCAAAAGTTGGAACTCAGATTAAGGCAGGTGATGCGGTTGGAACGATTGAGGCGGTTAAGGCAGTGAGCGACCTTTTTGCTCCGCTCAGCGGTGAGGTTATTGAAGTAAATGAGAAGGTGGTGAAAGAACCTGCAATCATAAACAGGGATCCATATAATGAAGGCTGGATATATAAAATAAAGGTGAATAATCCATCTGAGGCTGAAAATCTTTTATCCGCAGAACAATATAAAGAACTGATTGCAGGACACTGATGCATTACCTACCATTAACACCTGAAGATGAGAAAAAAATACTGAACCGGCTTGGTGTCGGTTCATTTTCAGAACTTATTGATAAAATCATCCCACCTGAGATACAATTCAAAGAGAAGATAGGTCTGCCACCTGCTGTATCTGAACTTGAGGTCAGAAAAATACTCCATTCTATTGCCGGGGAAAACTATAATACATTTGATTTTACATCATTCCTTGGCGCTGGTGTCTACGACCATTATATACCAGCAATCATTGATAGCATAATATCAAGGAGTGAATTCTATACTGCATATACACCATATCAGGCAGAAGTTTCACAGGGAACACTCCAGAGTATCTTTGAATATCAGAGCGTTGTATGTGAATTGACAAAGATGGAGGTTGCGAATGCATCAATGTATGATGGTGGTTCGGCACTTGCTGAAGCCTGCCATATGGCATGCGCCATCAACAACAGGAAAAAGATTATCCTTTCTGAACTCATCCATCCATTTTATCAAAGGGTTACGAGGACCTATACAAAAGAATGTGGTGTGGAGATTGTAATCGCACCCCAGAGAGAGGGTGCTACAGATATTGATAAATTGAAAGATCTGATCGATGATGATACTGCCTGTGTGGCGATACAGCACCCAAATTTTTATGGGTTTCTTGAATCCACAGAGGAGATATCGGAAATAACACATAAAAGGGGTGCTTTACTAATAAGCGTGGTTGACCCATTGTCTCTCGGTGTTATCTCGCCTCCAGGTGATTATAATGCAGATATTGCAGTTGGTGAGGGACAGGGAATGGGAATTGCCCAGGGATTTGGTGGACCACTATTGGGGATATTTGCTACCAAGATGGAGTTTGTGCGTTTTATGCCGGGAAGGGTTGTTGGTGAGACTACGGATGTGGAAGGAAGAAGGGGATTTGTTCTCACACTTCAGACCCGTGAACAGCATATAAGAAGGGAAAAGGCAACCTCTAATATATGCACCAACGAGGCATTATGCGCCTTGAGTTCATTGATATACCTATGCACCCTTGGTAAACAGGGGATTGTTGAAATCGGTAATCAATGTCTTGCCAAGAGCCATTATCTTTATAATCGCTTGAAAGAAGTAAGAGGGATAAAGCCGGTTTATAATAGAGAATTCTTTAAAGAATTTGTTGTCCAGACCGATAAACCCAGCCAGGAGATCGTTGATAAACTCTTAGAATACAAGATATTCGCCGGCGTTCCTTTAACAATCTTTGATAGTAATTTGAAAAATCAACTTTTGATTGCAGTAACCGAGAAAAGGACAAAAGAAGAACTGGATAGGTTTGCAGATATACTGACAAAGGTTACTTAACCCAGCGAGAACAGGACTAAAAACCCATTTTCATAATCTTGACAAAATGATGATTTTATCCTATAATCAGTCGTGTTTTTATGGTTATTCCTTTTGAGCAATGGGTTATCTTCAGATACGACGGTGGTTGATTCAACCCCGGTTCGAAGATATGCGATCCCGGAGATAATATGTTTTGGCACCACCGGGATACTTGATAGTGCTTTAAATCAGATACGGGTCATTGAACCCGATATTTTTTTATCCGGATTTTCAGATATTTTCCAGAATTCTCCTTATTTATTGAGGGAAAATGGATATATCGTTGATTTGTTGAGTCTTTATCCTTACAGGATTTTAATCAATTCTCATTACCTTGAACAATATTTTTTCAAAGGTTTTAATTTCACATTTTTCCCATACAATTTTGTAAAATCTGTTGTGTTTGTTAAAAAATATGTTAACTCAGGGGTAAATAGTATTAATTTGAACACAAAATTTAATAATTATGACCAGCCCTATTCTTATCTCTATTTTACTCTATTTGGACCAAACACAATCTATAATATGGATTTTACCCGTGCCCTGACAAATTCCGCTGGTTTTTACCTTGGGGGATTTTATTCACGCCATTACAAAAATTCAACCCATCTTTATCTGCGCACGAATGCTGGATATGCCAATTTTTACTACAACCAATTTTTACCGATGCGCCTTGACATTGTCGTAGCCAGTAGTTCTTATGATACAATAACAAATTTAGATTTTAGTGATATCACATTGACAGCAGGAAAAGATTTTTATAGATTTATATTTTTTAGAACTGCCAGTAAATTATCTAACATTGAAAGAGAAAATCAATTTTTGACCTATGGCACACAGCATAAATTTTTATTTTATTCAGGCAATTTCGAAAATTTATTTGAAATCGATGCCCTAACCAGTCAATTCGCACCCGGAGAATATAAAAATAATGAAATAGACTTTTCCCAGAATACAAATTATAAATTCAATAAGATAATCGCTGGGATTGGTTTTCGTATTGATTATGGGTCGGATAAAATCTATTTTGAACCAGAGACAGGATTGAATTTTGAGATTCTAAACGATGCAAAAATATTTGTCAGATTTGGGTTATTCAACAGAAAGCCTGATTTTATTGCGCATTATGGGAACTATGAATTTGTGGATAGAGATTTGATTATTAAAGGAAACCCCGATATAGAGGCTGAGTCATATTTCCATAGAGAAATCGGTGTTGCCTTCGGAAATTCATTGATTAATCTGTATAATGCAAATATTAAAAATCAAATCATTTATCAGACCATAGTGAATGATAGTTGTTCAGCGGTGAATGTTGATAATGAAATTACCGGGATAGAGGGTATCCTTGTTTCTCCGGTTATAAAAGGTTTTTCTTTGACCGGTGCGTATAATTATCAGATATCAAATGACTTTCCATCAGCCGTGCCAGATTTTTTCATAAATTTTATTTTGAACTGGCAGAGAAAGACCGAACGTTCGGTTATGAATGTATATACAAGATTTAGATATTTAAATGCCCGATATAGTCCCTCAGGTAAATATTACGAGCCATTCTTCACAATCTCTCCAGGGCTGAGTCTGAAATTTTTAACCCTCCATCTTGGACTGATTTTTGATAATGTAACTGACACAAAGCCAGAAGATTTTCCTGAGATAGTGCGCAATTTTGGTATGGAAATAAAATGGGAATTCTGGGATTGATATGCTCATATTGAGGATTGATGACCGTTTGATTCATGGACAGGTTGTCGCAGGATGGGCAAGACCTCTGGGTATTGAAGAATTGATAATTGCATCAGATACAATCAGCAAGGATGCCTGGGTCTGTAATGCCTACAGGCTCGCTGTGCCTGAAAATATAGTATTCCATTGTTATGATATAGAAGGTTGTGTCCAGTACTTGATGAATGGAATTGATAAAAAAAGGACTATGGTCGTGGTGGAAAAACCGGTCGATGCCTATAACCTTGTGAAGAATGGTCTTAAGGTCAATGAAGTTTATATCGGCGGATTGGGTTATCGTGAAGGTGCAAGGTCGGTTGTGCCATTCATATATCTAACACCTGAGGATATTGAATTTCTGGTGAAGATTCATGAACTGGGCATAAGAATTGTTGGTAAACAACTTCCCAATTCACAGCCCGTAGATGTTATAAAAAAATTGACAGGAGTGTAAATGATAAGACTTGCATTATATATCCATAATCATCAACCCGTAGGCAATTTTGACCATATTTTTCAATTTGCCTATGAGCATTCCTATTTACCTTTAATAAAGACACTTCTAAGATATCCAAAGGTTAAATTCGGGATTCACAATTCAGGCACTCTGTGCGAATGGTTATTAAAGAATCATCCAGAATATTTCGATTACCTGAAAGAAGCAGTAAATAATAATCAAACTGAGATTCTTGTTTCGGCTTTTAGCGAACCGATACTTTCTCTGATACCACCTGAAGATGTTGTAGCACAGATAAAGTATTTTAAGGATTATATCTATAAACTATTAGGGGTGGAAAGTTCCGGACTCTGGTTGACAGAAAGGGTCTGGGAACCAGGATTGATACCATTACTTGTGGATTCTGGCATTGATTATACATTGCTTGATGATACACATTTTCTCTATGCTGGATTGAATGAAGAAGATTTGAAATCATATTTCATTACCGAAGACAATGGCAGGGTTTTGAGGGTATTTCCCATATCAATGAAATTAAGATATCTGATACCTTTTCATCCTTTGGATGAAGTAAGAAATTATTTAAAAGAAGAGGCAAGAACAGCGAGTGGTATATTAAAGGTGCTCGGTGATGACGGCGAAAAATTCGGGGTTTGGCCCGGGACATACAACTGGGTGTATAAAGAACAGTGGCTGGAAAAATTTTTAGATTTTCTCAGCAACGAAGATTGTATTGAGACCGTCCATTTGAAAGACATTATTGAAAAAGAACCACCTGCGGGCAGGATTTATATACCCACAACCTCCTATGAAGAGATGGGTGAATGGGTTTTACCATTGAATGCAGGCAAAGATTATGTTGAATTGAAGAGAAATGTGGAAAAAAGATTTTATCATTTAATACATGGTGGTTATTTTAAAAATTTTTTGAGTCGTTATCCTGAGGCGAATTTGATGCATAAGAGAATGCTCTATGTATCAAGAAATATAAAGGATGATATTAATGCAAAATTGAGTTTGTGGCGTGGGCAATGTTCCTGTGCTTACTGGCACGGAATCTTTGGTGGACTCTATCTTCCTCATCTGAGAGAAGCAGTTTATCAGAACCTCATTGCTGCGGAATCTCATAACATCAGGGTCGGGCTGGAAAGGTTTGATATTGATGTTGATGGAAAGGATGAGTTTGTTTTGAATACCCGTCACCTTTTCTGTATAATAAAACCCGATACAGGAAGTTTCATAGAGATTGATGATCGAAAAAGTCTCAAAAATATACTGAATTACATGGCCCGACGCAGGGAAAAATACCATGAATTGATCCCACAATCAAGGGATGAAGAAGAAGTGAAATCGATACACGAGGTTGTGCGGTCAAAAGGGAAGGACCTGGATAAATATCTCATATATGATAAATATGACAGGGCATTTGGCATTGACCATATATTCAAAGTGAACCCAACTAAAGAGGATTTTTATTATCAGAAAAATATCGGAGCAATCGCTAATTACGATTTGATAGAACAAAAAACATTTGAATTTATTCTGTTTAATTTAGATTTGAATCTGAAAAAGATCATAAAAGTGGATGAAAATGCACCAATGATACGATTCGTATACGAAGGACAGATAAAAAATTTAGGTGTAGAATTTTCCCTGGGTATCTTTAATCCTGATTTAAAGATAAATGGCAGATACAGTCTATACGAACTCCAGGAGATTTCAGAAATAGATGATTTCACTGTTGAGGGTAATGGGCTCCAGCCCATTAGATTCTCTGCTTCAGAAAAATTTATTCTTTTGACATATCCCATCGAGACGATCTCTTCAAGTGAATCAGGATTTGAAAAAATCTTTCAGGGATTTTCAATACTATTGATTTTCTCAAATCCACCAGAGATAAAAATAAAATTATGATGGTAATTTCATTGACTCTGCTTGGGGCACTAATCCTTCTTGATAAATATGCATTCGGCGAGTTTGGTATATCGCAGCCGATCGTTGCTGGTGCGATAATTGGTGCATTGTGTGGAGATGCAAAGACAGGTATATTTGTTGGTGCACTATTCCAGATGGTCTTTCTTGTCAACCTGCCGATTGGGAAGGATATTCCTCCTGATGCCCAGGCAGCAGGCATTGCAGGCTGTGGTTCTTATTTTTTATTGAAAGGTTCAAATCAAACCGAGCCAAATCTGATGATAGTTTTTCTTATCGGAATTCTTGTATCGGTCCTGGGCAGTTCTCTTGATATAATTGTGCGCCGAATAAATGAGGGTCTTTTCTACCGGTTCTTGAGAGACCATAAAAAATTATATATCTGCCATTTTGCCGGGGTTGGCACAGCCTTTATCAGGGGTTTGGTCTTACTCCTGCCTTTATTCTTTTTGGTTAGTATTATAAAGTTTCCAGTTTCCGGGGCTGCCTTTAATAAAGAATTTTTATTGATAAACATCGTTTCGCTCGGTATCGCTAATGGAATTTATCTCTATTTTAAAAGACAATCTTTCTATTTTCTGGTCATAGGTGTGATATGCGCATTGGCTTATTTCGTCTTTTAAAATTATTCTTTGTTAGTTTATTTTTGCAGGCTTCCTGGTCTTTCCATTCAATGCAATCACTGGGATTTTTGGTTATTACAATGATGGGCATTGATAAGAAAAAGAGTGAATTTCTTTCTCAACACAGCCGCACATTCTTCAATACCCATCCCTATATGGCAGGTTTTATTATCGGCGCAGTTTTACATTCCTTTGACAAAGAAAATAGTTTAGAAGATTTAAAAAAACACATAATGGTCAGTCAATCTGCATTTGCATCATTCGGTGATACCTTATTCTGGCAGACAATAAGACCCACGTTATTAGTAATTGCAATTATCACCGGAGTAAAATATGGACTTATTGGACCTTTGATCTTTCTATTATTATATAACCTGATTCATATTTATTTTCGCTTTTATGGTTTTACCACAGGTTATAAAATGGGCTGGGATGTTATCTATATTTTGAAGGGCAAAAACCTATACTGGATCCAGAGAATATCTGAATCGATTGGTGCGTTTTGTATCGGTTTACTTCCGATCATACTTGATAAGGGATTCAATCTATTATTTCTAATTCCACTTTCAGGTATTTTTATTATCCTGCTCTGGAAAAGGGTGGCACCGATTTTAATCTTGACTTTTGTCTTTATTTTGATAATAATTAACCTGATATTTTTATGATAAAAGAGACGATTACAATATTGAATGAAAATGGCTTGCATGCCCTTCCGGCATCGAGGTTTGTAAAACTTGCCGAGAAATTTAAAAGCAGGGTTGAACTGATAAAGGATGGCGTGAAGGTAAATGGCAAGTCAATTATGGGGATATTGACCTTAGCCTGTGAAAAGGGAGCAAAGGTGATTTTGGTATGTAATGGCGAGGATGAGAAAGAAGCCTTTAATGCCTTAAGGCAGATACTTGAAGGACAGGACTGATGCCAAAAGAAAAGATACTCCATGGTGTTCCTGCATCAAAAGGTGTAGCAGTTGGAAAGGCATTTATATATGAGATAAAAAAGACAGAGATTTTCCAGACACCCATTCTATCGGTCTATCTTAAAGACGAGGTGTCAAGGTTTGAAAAAGCCGTGGAGAAAACAAGGGAAGAACTTAAGAAGATAAAAGAACAGATTAATAGAGAAATTGGAGAGGATTTTGGTCAATTCCTTAATGCCCAGATTATGATGCTTGAGGATGAAACGATAATTGAATCAGTTAAACAACGTATATTCAATGAAAAGAAAAATGTAGAGTATATATACAATGAAGTCATAAGTGAATATGCTAAAAAACTTGGTGAAAGTAAGAATGCCTATTTCAAGGAAAGGGTTGTTGATATTTATGATGTGGGTGAGAGGGTATTGAAGAATCTTTTAGGGGTATCTCATACATCGGTGCTTGAAGCACCACCCGGTTCAATCATAGTGGCGCGTGATATACCACCCTCAGAGGCAACACTTATAAATCCAAAGAATGTGGTTGGTATTGCAATGGAGCTCGGTGGAAGGACATCCCATACAGCGATCACGGCACGGGCCTTTGAAATACCGGCAATCCTCGGTATTGGTGAATTTATAAATAAGGTGCAGAATGGAGATGATATAATCGTTGATGGCGAACGAGGAATAGTTATTATCCATCCAGGTTCAGGAAGGATAAGTTTTTATGAAGAACAGAAGAAAAAGACCCAGCAGATAGCAAAGGCACTCTTACCAGCCTGTGAATTATCACCTGAGACAAGGGATGGAAAAAGGATAGATATTTCAGCAAATATTGAATTTTTTGCTGAGGTTGACCATGCAGTTAAATATGGCGCTGTGGGGATAGGATTATTCAGAACCGAATTTTTATATCTTGCAAGGCGAGGCTCTCCATCTGAGGAAGAGCAATTCAAAGTATATAATGCCCTGGCAAAGAAGGTGAGGCCCCATCCTGTGATAATCAGGACATATGACCTGGGTGGGGATAAGATATTTTCTGACTATCATGAGGCAAATCCTTTTCTGGGCTGGCGGGCAATCAGGGTTTGTCTCCAGGAAACAGATTTCTTTAAGACCCAGATAAGGGCAATATTGCGTGCCTCGGTGAATAAGAATATAAAGATAATGTTTCCTATGATTTCCACCTATGAAGAGATCAAACGTGTGAAACTGATATTTAACGAAGTAAAGCAAGAACTGAAATCAAAGAAGATTGAATTTGATGATAGTATCCAACTCGGGATAATGGTTGAAACGCCTTCAGCTGCATTGATGGGTCCGCTCCTTGCCCCAGAAGTTGATTTCTTCAGTATTGGTTCAAATGATTTGACACAATATACACTTGCGGTTGACCGTGGTAATGAGAGGATAAGCCAGCTCTTTGACCATTTCCATCCTGCGGTTCTTAAATTGATAAAGGAAACAATCACTGCCGGGCATAATGGTAATATCTGGGTTGGATTATGTGGAGAACTTGCTGGAGACCCATTGGCAATACCGCTTCTGGTAGGGCTTGGTATTGATGAGTTGTCGATGAGTCCTTCTTCAATACCAAAGGCAAAACTTGTCTTGAGAACGCTCACAATCGCACATTGCCAGGAGATTGCCCAGGAGACATTGAATTTCAGAACTGCCCTTGAGGTGAAAAAATTTTTAAACAGGGTGGTGAGAAAGAAGTTTCCCGGGATTGAAGACCTGATGAAATGAAAGATATGCGTGAGATAATATATTCTTTACCAGAACAGATTGAAGAAAGTATAGGTCTTTTTAATTATGCCTGGAGTAATTGTTTAGATAAAAAATTTTTAAGCCGAAAGTTTGAAAGGGTATTGATATGTGGTATGGGTGGTTCGGGCGTAAGTGGAGATATCGTTTCAATCCTCTATCCTGAATTAAATATAATTGTAAACAAAGATTATCAAATTCCTGATTATGTTGATAAGAGGACATTAGGGATACTTGTGAGTTATTCAGGTAATACAGAAGAAACGCTGAATAATTATAATCTCTTGAATGAAAAGGGTATTCCTGTTGTTACTATTTCCTCAAATGGAAGACTTCTAAATAGCAGGTCATCCCTGAAGATCCAGATCCCTGCGGGGTTTCCACCAAGGGGTGCATTGGGATATTTATTCACGCCGATACCCCTTTTATTATATCACACTAATTTGATAAAGAGAGAACCCCGTAACCAGTTTAAGAAATTATCAGTATTTTTAAAAAAACAGGCAGGCAAAATTGAAAGAAGGGCTAAGATTCTAACTGAATTATTTATCTCTAAACTTCCGATCATTTATGCAAATTCAAATGCTACTGGAGTCATTGCCAGAAGGTGGCAGTGTCAGCTGAATGAGAACGCAAAGATTCTATGCCACACAAATATCATCCCTGAGATGAATCATAACGAGATTGTCGGACTTGGAAAGCCAGAGCGTATTAATAAAGACCTGATTGTCATCTTTATCAATGACCCGAATGCATTAGAACGGAATAGATTGAGGGTTAAGATAATCAAGGAGATAATCCAGAGAGAGATTAAACCCTTGAAATCTATTGAAATCAAACCATCAGGTGGAAACCTGCTTGAACAGGTCTTTTCCACAATAATGCTGGGTGATTTTCTTTCGTATCACCTTGCCCTGAGAACCGGTATTGACCCTTTGCCTGTGAAAAGAATAGATTATTTGAAAAGAAGTCTATCAAAGTCTTAAATTATCCATCCGCGAGTTTAAATTCAATCTGTCTTACCACCCAGACACGCACAAGTTTATCTCTCTGTTTCGCAGGTGTGAATTTAGATTGTTTTGCAGCAGCAATAGCAGAATCATCAAGCATTGGATTTCCACTCGATTTTATTACTTCAACCGCAATCACACCGCCATCAATGTCAACGAGCATTTTCACAACGACCTTGCCCTCAATCCCTGCTTTGGCAGCAAGCGGAGGATATACTGGTGAAGGCATTGATATGGGCTGGGGTTTGACCTCTACCTTATAATATGGAATGACTTCAATATCAGGTCCAATTGGTGCGGTAGGGATGATATTTTCGCCATAGTCTGTAGGGTCTATCGTTGTGGCACCATCGTCAGGGTTTTGACCCGCTATGACCGCAGGCTGTGGCTTTGGCCTCACAGTATTATCAATGGGCTCGATCTGTTTATCAATTTCCATTGATATTTCATTGATTATACCGACAACTTCCTGTTTTAATTTATATGGTTCAGGCTCTGCATAAGGCAGGGTAAGTAAAAAGGCTATTATTAGACCGATTGCAATGAGGAAACTCGCCCTCAAATAGATTCCATACATCTTCTTATGGTCGCGCATTTTAACCTCCTTTTCTACTTATAAATACAAATTTTGGATAAAAATATTCCCTTTTGTTTTAGATGATGAAATAGAAAATTTTCAATATTTTTTAGGGATTAAAAAGTGTTGATTTTTGGTTATTTTTTTATATATCCTACTGGAATTATATAGAGCGGTTCTTCCTCTTTTAATTTTAAAAGGTTTTTTAACCTGTCGTCATCAAATGCACCGACTGGCACAGAACCCAGACCCAATGCCACTGCCTCAAGATGTATATTCTGGGCACAGTGTCCAACCTCGTTATTAATATAACGATATGCCCTTTCACCATAACGCCAGGCAGTCCTTTTGTAGATTGCAGTTATAATGATTACAACCCCGGCATCGGCTATGAACATCTGGTGCAGTGCTGCCTTTGCTATTTCTTTTCTTAGGTCACCATCCAATTCTTTTTTTAATTTATGGTGCTCTGCAATATAACGAAAAAATCCATCTTTTTTTGCAACAAAGACTTCCAGGGGATAGGTTGCACCTGCTGAAGGGACTGCACGAAACTCGGTTATAGAATCAGTAATGCCCTGGGCTGACCACAAAAGATTTGAAATCTGCTGGATTGTCAATTCCCTGTCTTCAAAATCCCTTATTGACCGCCTTTTATAGATACATTCTTCCAGCGATGCATTTGTAAATTGTGGTTGGGGTAAATCAATCATTTTACCTCCTTCGCTGAAGAGCATTAATGAAATAAAGTTTAGAATAACGATTTCAGCCATAAATTCTATACATAATCCTTGCTGTATTACAGTGAATCTCCACAGTATCATCAAGTTCCTGGGCATAACCGCCACCCAGCACAACAATCATCGGTAGTTTATTATTATGTGCATAGTTAATCACCATTTCGTCCCTTTTCATCAAGCCATCTATTGTAAGTTTGAGATTACCCAACTGGTCAAGCATATAAGGGTCAGCACCGGCAAGATATATGACAAATTCCGGTTTGAATTCATTGAAGATCTTTTCCATTGCATATTCTAATTTTTCAAGATATCCATCATCCCCAACATTAAAATCGAGTCCGATATCTAAATCCGATCTCTCCTTCATTGGATATAAGTGTTCCTGGTGGATTGAGAATGTAAATACCTGTTCATTATTCTGAAAAAATCTTGCTGTGCCATTACCCTGATGAAGGTCGCAGTCAATGATAGAAATTTTTTTGATTCCCTGTTCAAGGATTTTAACTGTGGCAAAAACAACATCATTTAGATAGCAGAAGCCTTCAGCATGGTCAGAGAATGCATGGTGAAGTCCGCCACCGATATGATAACAGGCACCAGACTCAAGCGCAAGTTTTGCCGCAAGGTGTGAACCTCCGCACCCTAACATCTGCCATTTTATGATATCCTGTTCAACCGGTAGTTCTGAGCGCCAGGTTCTGAAAGTTGTTCTTGAGTTTAACAGATCATCAAGATACTCGGGTGTTAATATTTTTTTAAAATCATCCAGTTCAGGCATCATTGGTTTATGAAGATTATCACCGGTAATGAGCTCTTCCTTTTTAAGAGTTTCGTAAATCAACCGATACTTTTCTGTTGGAAAGATATGCCCCTTTAAATCCACACAATATTCTGGTGAATATACAAATTTCATTTTATACAAACACCTTCAATCCTCAATAATTTTCTTTTTAATTCAATATTATCTCCAAATCCTCCGATTGAGCCGTCAGACCTTATAACCCTGTGGCAGGGGATGATGATGGGAAATGGATTATTTGCGAGTGCCTGTCCAACTGCCCTTGCACCCCTGATAATGCCAAGTTTATTTGCAATTGAACCATAAGTTGTAATGCTTCCCTTTGGAATTTTAATGGTCAATTTCAGGACCTTTTTCTGAAAATTTTTAAGTCTTTCTAAGTCCAGCAGTTTTGTCGTAAGCCTTACATCCTTTCCAGAGATATACTTACTGATTTCTGAAGCGACTCTATCAATTTCCCTGTTCCTGCCCGATGAAATATCAGGGTATTTTTTCTTTATAAATCCTAATGAAAATTTCGGCAGGATGATCTCTATTATTTTTGATTTAGTCCTTTGTTTTGACCATAGGATTGCAATGTTTCCGACTTCAGTCTTTACAATTCTATAAAACAATTTTCTATTATTCCGCATAAATGAATTATAACAAAATAAATAAATAAATCAAGTTTTTATTAATGCTCAAATTTGTTCAATACCTTTAATCAGAGGATTATATTTAAAATACCACCAACAATAAAAGCAGTCAATAGCATTATGCCGGTTGCCTTGAGTGTATCAACAATGCCAAATTCTTTTATGAATACCGAGAAGGTTGCGACACAGGGAAAATACATTGATAAGACTGTGCTTGCAATGATCAATTGTTTCAATGTAAGATTGAGCGGAACGAGCATACCCACTGCTATATCTTTTCTTAAAAATCCTAAGAGCAGGGCGATAGTTGCTTCTGCAGGCAGGGAGAGGACATAAACTACGACCGGACCGATTATTTTTGCAAGAAAATTGAAAATACCCAAGGAATAGAAAAGATTTGCAATAAATACACCTAAAAGAACAAATGGAGTTGCCTCTATAATGAACCATTTCACCCGCATCCAGAGTTTTTTCATCAATGCCGGAAAATACGGTATGCGATAGGATGGGATTTCAGTAAAGATTTCCGGGCTTTCACCCTTGAAGATAAGTTTTAATAAAAAACCTCCGATTACAAACACAATAAAAAGCGTTCCAAAAACCGGGAAGAGCCCCCTTGCCCCAAATTTTCCTACCAGTCCAAATATCATAGCGGTCAATGCCATACAGGGGACACATATCGCCATTAAGGTTGCTGCAATGAATCTTTCTCTCTTTGTTTCAAGGATTCTTGTGCTCAAAGTGCCAGGCACATTACAACCAAGTCCCAAAAGCATAGGGATGATCGCCATACCATGGAGCCCAAAGAAATGGAGAAATTTATCAAGCAATACTGCGAGTCTGGGTAGATAACCAGAATCTTCAAGAAAACTTAATACAAAATAAAAGGCAAGGACATAAGGTAGAACCTGTGCAAATTCTACATATAGACCAGTCGTAAGAATACCAAAAGATTGTCCGAAATCAATATCACCATTAATCAACTCACCAATCAAGATATTATGAATAATACCACTGCCACCCAGTATCTTAGAGAAAGAAAGCATAACAGGTTTATATAGATTGTTGAAAAATGGGTCGCTTAAAAAATTTATTATACCTTCACCAATAAATCTTATCAACTGGAAGATTAGGAATAACAGGATTACAGCAATGGGAAGGCCTGACCAGGGATTAATTGTCAGGTCCCCAATCCTTTCTAAGAATGTATGATGGCGATGTTTAATTACCTGAACCTGTGAAATGATCTGTCCAACCACATGCCAGCGCTCTTCATCCTTAAATTTGAGTTGTCCTCTTTTTGCTTCATCAAGACGGTTTACGAGTTCTCTTATGCCTTCACCTGTAACTGCAACCGTGGGAATGACCGAGACCCCGAGTATTTCTTCAAGTTTTTTAAAATTTATTTCAATACCGGTATGTTTTGCCTCATCCCATAGATTTAATGCGATAATCATAGGAATATTTTTTTTCAATAACTGGAGTGTCAGATTCAAATTTCTTTCAAGATTGGTAGCATCTATAACATTTACAATAATACTCTCGCCTTCTTCTATTGCTTTATTTAACATCTGGACAGTAACTTCTTCGGCTGGGGTCGTAGGTTCTAAACTATAGGTCCCGGGCACATCAATAACCTCAATCCTTTTATTGCCATATCCGGCGCAACCACGGCAGTAATCTATCGTTGTCCCCGGATAGTTTGAGGCGATCACATCGACACCGGTGAGCCTTGAAAAAATGACACTCTTTCCTACATTGGGGTTACCAACGAGCAGAATCTTTTTTATTTTATAGTCAATATTTACTATCACCTTCCGTGCCATTCCATAACCTATTGCAACCTGGGTATTACCAATTTTAATCACCACCGGTCCATGCATAATTTGTTCACTGATTTTGGTGATTTCAGCACCTGGAATGATGCCGAGTGATTCCAGTCTGCTGATAAGTCCTTTTCCTCCGGCAATTTCTACAACCCTTCCTTTCTCTCCGGGCTTCATCATTGTGAGATTTATAGCCGGCATTACCTTTTCTCCTTTCTCGCACACTTTAGACACAAGCCGTATATTTCAAGTTTATGGTCGAGGACCGAAAAATTATATTTACGGGCGACCCTTTTTTGAATTTTCTCAATCTCCTGATTTATAAATTCAATAATTGCACCACATCTGGTGCAGATCAGATGGTCGTGGTGTTGCTTTTTATGGATGGGTTCAAAACGAGTTATGCCTTTTTCAAAATGGCGTATTGAAACAATACCGCATTCCGCAAGTAGTTTGAGAGTTCTATAGACTGTTGAATAACCGATCTTTGGAACTTTGTTTTTTATCATATTATATAACTCCTCAACACTGAGATGTTTATCCTGGTTTAAAAAATAATTGATTATAAATTGTCTTTTCTGAGATGATTTCAATCTGTATTTCTTACGGAAGCGAGCCAGTTGTTCATCATTATAGTTATTTTTGATTTTGAAATTCATTTTCATTTTATATTATAAGCAAAAACAATGTTATGTCAAGGGGAAAGTATTTTGTTGCCCTTTAGCCCTTTGTAGCCCTTTTCTTATGCCCCCGGTTTTCTTTAATTGCCTTCAATTGCCCTCAATAGGGTATGTCAAAATTTGACCACTCCCCGCTGTTTCTTTACCTCCTGATAATCAGTTTCTCTACTGCCTGGTAATCACTCGTTTTCATCCGGATGAAGTAAACACCGTCGCTGAGACGCCCATCAGATTTCAGGTCAAGGGTTATGGTATGATTGCCAGCCGAGAAATTATCTGTCGTTAGGGTCTTAACCGACCTACCAGTGGCATCATACAAATCAATCTGCACAAAAGAATTTCGGTTCAGATTGAAAGATATAGAAGCACTCTTTACCACTGGATTCGGAATGATTGTCAGATTATGTTTGAAAGGTGGTGGTGCATTTTTTTCTTCAGAGATGCCCACGACTTCATTGCGTGCTACATACCAGCGGGCACGGGTCGGTGTTCCATTATTAATATTCCAGTATAAATCAAGCATCGGGTCGGTTATTGATGAACCAAAGACGAAAAAAAACTGACCATTACCATTAGGGTTAAGTCTCTTTGCAATCTGCCAGAGGCAGTTGTTGTGTTCTATAATATCAGAAGTGAGACAGCGCGGCGTTGCCCAGTTTAAACCATTGTCCGCAGAATAGTTGTAATAAATATCCCAGAATGTATATTGACCGGTGCCGGTGCGTGGGTGACCAAAGAGAACTACTACATAATTACCACCAGCAGCAATCGTTGGATAAAAACACTCAGCACCTAAATTCGTGATGCCAACCTCTGTGCAGGGTTGACCAGATGCAGTGGAGACATAGACCTTGCCTACATAAGGATAATCAGTATCATCACCATTTATTATATCAAATACAAGGATGGGATTGCCCGCATCAGTAACCACCATCTGCGCCCAATAAACAAGATTGTTTGTAAATGGATTGGGCCAGACCAGATTATAGGTCTGGATTGAACTCCAGTTTACACCATCGGTCGTGGTCTTATAATAAACATTGAGATTGGCATCATACCAGAACAAATAGGCGGTTCCTGCATTAACATCAAATCCCCAGAAATAACTCGTTGCAGGTGCAACAACACCACTGGCAATTTGCTGGCTCAGGCTGTAATTCCAGGTGCGATAGATAATTTCGTCATTATCTGTTAAACCGATAAAAATTAGGTTAGTATTAGGTAACTGCTTTCCAATACAGAGGTGGGTGTTTAAATTACCTGGGCCAATATCCACCACTGAGTCCCAGATTGATGAATACCAGCCCCCACTCTCATATTGTGCACCCATCCCGCCCCAGGCACCAGAAATTAGATATGGAAATGATATGTGTGGTCCTGGGAATGAAGCAATTGAATGTGGATATCTGCCAGTTCCAATTTGCTGGTCAAGGACAAACATACTGAAGATACTGTCACTCTGCCAGACATCCAGAGCCCCACTTATAGTATAATTTCTGCAGATAAATTGCAATCCTCCTACAACCGGATTATACGCCAGGCATTCATGGCTTTGCCCCCACATTGAATATTCACTTCCTGAATCTGTAATGACATAGTTGAGCATCGTTGATTATTGTGATTGATGGCTTGTTACTACATTTTCATTTTTTACTCTTGTCCCATCTATGGGCAGTATTAATGCCTGAACAATTCCGGTAAATAGGATTAATAGGACAGATAATCTTATAACCATAACACCTCCTTGATTAATGTTCAATTATATATTTCTTGTATAAAAGTCAAGTTCTATCTGCATTTTTTCGACTAACTTTTATTATCTCAACAAAATCGCTTTTTCGGTCTTCTTAAAATCATCGTTTTCTAATCGGATGAAGTAAACACCCGAAGGAAGTTTGCGGCCGGAGTCGTCGGTGCCATCCCAGACAATTTGGTCTGATAGTCTTATAATCCCATTGTCTGACCAACCTACCACTTATATCAAAAATCCTTATACTGGCTACTGGATACTGACTACTGGCTACTCCACTCCTGTATCGTGTATCCTGTATCATGGATCGTGCATCTTGTATCATGTATCTGATCATCAATTTTTCCCTGAATGGATTCAGATATATCACAACCAGTTTATTTGGCAGGTTTTGAATCTGCTCGCTGATACCAACGGGTGGGAAGTATTCAATCCAGATGCGCTGGGTTCTTGCAATATGATTATTAACCGAATCAGCATAACCTGCATAGGTAATCAAAATCTGTTCACCAGGACCTCTTGTCAGGGCAGGAGACACCTGATCACCGGGTTTGTTAGCAATTGCGAATGAATCAATGATTATGCCCGAAGGGGATACTCTCAGACCATAAATATCCCATCCATTGGTTGGCTCCGTATACCGCCATTCACCATATAAAACCAGATAATCTGCACTACCCCATAACACACTCGGGGTATGCTGGCTATAATTTGAAGGAGCAAGGGGTATGCCTGCAGTGTCAAGAACAATACCCGAGGAAGAGACCCGTGCACCATATATATCAGTATCAGGTGGTGGAAATCCCCGCGCATCCTGCCAGACCACAAAGTAATTCACACCATCAAAGGCAATGGAAGGATTTATCTGGTCATAAGGAGCAGTTGATATTGGTTTTGCGAGTGTATCTATAAGATTCCCGCCCGGGTTAAGCCGCGCGCCATAAACATCATCCCAACCGATATAATCCTTCTGCTGCCAGACTATAAAATAATTTGTTCCATCAAAGGAGACTTCGGGATGTGCCTTAGAACCCCCAGTGGCAATGGGAATACCTGCTGAATCAACCACAATTCCTGTGGTTGTCACACGCGTGGCATAAATGTGCCCGTAGTAGTGATTTCGGCAATCCTGCCAGACCACAAGATAATTTGTGTCATCAAAGGCAACTGCAGGTCGCGCCTGGGTATTTGGTGCCGAGGTGATGGGAATTCCAGAGGTATCAAGGACTAAACCACCGGATGTAACCCGTGTCCCATAAATCTCTGAACCAGCTCTCAAATCTTCCCAGACAACCAGATAGTTTCCCAGACCAGAAGCCACTGCAGGTTTGTATTGGTCATTGCGGGCACACGAAATCGGTATTCCAGCAGGGTCAAGAACCATCCCTGATTCTGTTATCCGCGCACCATAAATATCTACTGTAGTATCCCGATAATCATCCCAGACAACAAGATTATTCATACCATCAAATCCAATACAGGGAATTTTCTGATGGTAACGGGCAAACGAATAGACAATGTTTGTGTCCACGATAAAGGCATTATTCTCAAGGCATAATCCAATTTCTAAAAATAATAAAGATACCAAAAATCCAATGATTATTTTCATCTTATTATCACCACCTTTTCAGTGATTGTCTTTTTATCCGCAGACAATTGCAAAAAATGGATCCCATTTGGCAGATTTTGTCTCAGATTTAATTCATAGATTCCTGGTGCCATCTCTCTATCAATTAAAACCTGCTCTAATTGACCCAAGGCATTATACATAACGAGCTTAACCTTTGATGGTCTCGGTATTGAATATCGGATTTTTAGATTATTGCTTGATACGGGATTTTGTAAAATCTTCAGACTGTAATCTATTTGATATCTTTTATTAGTTTCAATTCCTTCATCAGTGATTGTAAACACGCTATCTGAGAAATCCCAGGCAATGCCCCGGGGTTGTTGCTCACCTGGTCTGGGTGGACCATAAGTCCAGATCATTATCTTGCAGGAATCAGAGATGACATTGGGCACTGTCCATAAAAACATCGTGTCGTTTGCACCCAGACTCGTGATAACCGTATCATAGGTATTGCCATTATTAAAAGAAAGGAATAAAGCAAATGAATCTGCACCGGGCGGGTCAAATTTCTGCCAGGTAATAGCATACTGCTGATTCGGATGTAATGTTTCTCCACCATTGGGCTTGTGCAACCGCACCCCCTCAATCTCCCAGATGTTTGTCCCTTCAATAGATGGTATTCCATTCTGGGTCCAGGCCTCAATGACCTCAGGATAGCCGTTTCCATTCAAATCACAGACATTCATCACTTTATAATCATGGAGTGTCCAGGTGCTGCTATAAATTTTTTGATATTGATGAATACCAACTGCCTTATAAATATGCCATTGATTAAAGGTTGACCAGATAATTTCATCCCTACCATCAGCCTCAATGTCACCGCAAATGCTGATCTGGACGAACATACTACCAGGAATCCCCGTAATTGAATCGACTAAAAAGAAATCATAGTTGTTATCACCAATCGTTTCATACAGATAAAGCCAGGCTCTGCGATGAAAATAATCCACTGAAGTAAACAAAAATTCCGGCTTACCATTACCATCCATATCATGGGCGGAAAAAAACATCATAATTGTTACCCCGTGGTAAGGTATCTTGAAAAACCACTTGGTAATGATTATCACCTACACATTCCCAGACCCAAACCCAACCAGAACTGCCACTACAAGTAGCAATAAATTCAGTTTGACCATCCAGGTCAAAATCACCACTGATAGCACTCCAGATAGCATAGGTCGTATCCTGCCACACCAAAGAGTATTGATTATCGCCAATATTCTCATAAACACAGGTTCGCCATCCACCTGTTCCGATGGGTGTGTATCCAAAAAGTATTTCTTTTAACCCATCCTGGTCAAGGTCGGTAATGTAACCACCACCTATATGCTCAAACATACTATCTTGCCAGACAATATTTATTGGATTTGAATAATATGTAGGCGATGCATAAACATATATTGGATAGGGCCATAAACCGTTTATATTGCCAACCATATCTACTAAAGAATCCACATCTAAATAACCTACATCACATAAATAAGACCACATAACGGAATCCTCAAGGGTATAATAATCATAACCAATGTGCTCAAAGAAATAGATGGGAAGCTCAGAATTTACAGCGCTAAGTATTAAATTCTGATTTCCATCATGGTCGGTATCAAAACCGAAAGGTTTGGTAGCCATTGCTCCCATGGGAAATTCAGCAACTTTACGAAAGTTCAAAGCCTCAGACAGGTCTGCGAAGAGAAACACCGAAACAAAAATTGATATAATTCTCATAAACTTCACCCCATTACTGGCGGGGAGAAGGCATCTTCTCCCCGCCAGAGTTAACTATTTCAACAACACCGCTTTCTCTGTAGTTGATTCATCATCCATTCTCAACTCAATAAAGTAGATGCCATTGGGAAGTTGCTGTCCATTATCATCGGTTCCATCCCATACAACAGAAGTAGCAAGTAGAGAGTAGCAAGAAAAACAGAAGCCAGAAACAAGAAGTTAAAGGTGAAATTGAAAAATCGATTTCGCAAGATTCTCATTCTTCATCTCCGCTTAATTATATCACTGATACCAGCAAAGTCAATAGAATATCTTAATGGAATTGTAGTGGTTGACATTGCTCAACAATCATCTAACGCCACTACGATTTTTTGAATTTGCAGAGGTTTTTATCGCGGTTGGAAACCGCTCCTACAAATATCGTGAATCGTTATACAGTTTCGCTGCCTGTATCAAGACTAAATTCCAAATTCCAAAAACAAATCCACTATCCGCTATACTGCTTGGCGGGCTAAACTCCAAACTTCCAATCCTACTTCCTCAACCAACTTCTATCACCTGATAATTTTTTGTAGAAGGGGTTTCCTAACCCCGATTTATTGCAACATTTTTTAGGCAGGCGGAAAAATGTTGCAAAATTTCTATGACTTTATTGACGGTTTCTGCATTATAGATATAATTGATTTATGCACCCTGGGATTAGAAACAAAAAGAACATTTTGCTGATTATCATTTTTTTTATATTTTTAATCAATTGCAGTTCGCCTTCAGGCAAGAATCACGAATGCAGGTTCTGGGGTATAATCTTTTCTACAGACACATTGATTGTTAATCCTTTAATAAGAACCCACCTTGAGTCTCTGC
>Ga0209479_1000206_pt1 | contig 116929 bp, 103 predicted proteins | sample DewCreD2012metaG_2_FD_184112 | JGI IMG/M metagenome (GOLD analysis project Ga0209479, IMG submission 184112) | Hot spring sediment bacterial and archeal communities from British Columbia, Canada, to study Microbial Dark Matter (Phase II) - Dewar... ...
ATGTCACGCTTAGACAAGCAAGGGAGGTGGGAATGGGATCCGGCGAAAACGCGCACCTTTCCTGCGGATACCCCCTTGCCGGATATCATCGCCGTCATCTTGGAAGACATGCGGTCGCGCCCGGAACTGTGGCAGGAGACAGCATAGGTCCCTTGGATGCCACGGACAGTGATCAAGCCGATACAACTCGATACCCTGAGAGGCCAGGATGACTGCTACCCTTGCCCAAAGGGAAGCGGAAGGAGGTGACCGGTTCGCCGGTGGCTCTCTTCTGTCTTCATTATCCTTCACTTTCGGTCAGCCGCGACGTTGGCCGGACAAGCAGCGCCCGCATCCGCGCCACCACCACCAACAACCGCTCCTCCCCCACCCTCAGCTACGACCTGGCCGGGCGCAAGACCGCCATGAGCGACCCCGACATGGGCACCTGGAGCTACGAGTACGACGCCAACGGCAACCTCATCTACCAGACCGATGCCCGCGGGCAACACCTGTGCTTCCGCTACGACCCCCTCAACCGCCTCACCGCCAAGGGCCTGGGCACGCCCACCAATTGCAGCGCGTTCGCCTGGTACGGCTACGACGAAGCCGGCCACGGCCAGGGCGCCATCGGCCAGCGCACCAGCCGGTACAGCTTCAGCCGCACCCAGCCCAACTCCGACTGGATCCGCACGGACTGGTACTACGACAGCCGCGGGCGGGTAGTCAGCGAGACGCACCGGTTGTGGGGCAACGTGTACACCCTGCGCTTCAGCTACACCCCCGCCGACCAGGTGGCCACGCTGACCTACCCCGATGGCGAGGTGGTCACCCAGAGCTACACCAACCAGCGCGGCCTGCCCACCCGCCTGAGCAGCAGCTTGGCCACCTATGTGGACCGCGCCAGCTACACCTTCTACGCCAAGCTGGAGCGGCTGACCCTGGGCAACGGGCTGGACACCACCTATACCTATGACCCCCTCTTCCGCCTGGCCAGCCTGACCACCGCCCTTGGGCGTACGTCCGTTCAACGCCTGGCCTACAGTTACGACCTGAGCGATAATGTGACCGCGATCACGGATGAGGTTTTGAGGGAGACGCAGGGCTTCAGCTACGATGCCCTCAACCGGCTGGTGACGGCCAGCGCCAGCACCTCCACCCAGGGCAGCGCGACGACCTACGCCCACAGCTACACCTATGATGCCCTCGGCAACCTCGTCCGCGTCACCCGCGACGGCACGTCCTGCGATTACAGCTATGGGAGCCAACCCCATGCGGTCACACGTGTGACCTGTGGGAGCGTCCAGGCCAGCTATGCGTACGATGCCAACGGCAACATGACCACGCGCAGCCAGGGTGGGGTGAGCTACCAGCAGCAGTATGACGCCGAGAACCGGCTGATCAGGGTGACGCGCACGGTGGGCACGCGCCTGGAGGTGACCACGTTCTACTACGACGCCGACGGCAATCGGGTGAGGCAGGTGGCCGCGGACGGCACAAGCACGCTCTACATCGGGCAGTGGTACGAGGAGAGCCAGAGCCCAAGCCGGGGGCGGGTGCGCACCAACTATTACTACCTGGGCGGGCAGCGGGTGGCGCTGCGGCAAGGGGTGGTGGGGCAGGCGGGGGAGGTATATTGGCTGCACGCCGACCACCTGGGCAGCCTGAGCGAGGTAAGCACGGGCAGCACCAGCCTATATGGGCGGCAGCGCTACTATCCCTACGGGCAGGTGCGCTACCAGTGGGGCAGCCTGCCCACGACGTACAACTTTACGGGGCAGCGGCTGGACGGGGACACGGGGCTGTTGTACTACGGGGCGCGCTACTACGACCCCGCCCTCATGCGCTTTGTGCAAGCGGACACGGTGGTACCCGAGCCGGGCAACCCGCAGGCGCTGAACCGCTATGCCTATGTGCTCAACAACCCGCTCAAGTATATTGATAGCAGTGGTCGCATTCCTGTTCTTCCAATCCTTATTGCTGGTGGTATCGCACTTTTCAAGGCGATTGACTACGCTTGGACGGCTTATGATGTCTGGCAGGCTGGACAGACCCTAGCTGATCCTAACTCGTCCAATCTGGACAAAGCTTTAGCTGGCTTGAATATCGCCCTCGCGGCTGGCCTAGAGGCGGTAGAGCCGGACGAAGCTTTACCAGTATCAGTTCCCGTTGATGATGTCGCACGCCAAGGATTGATTAAAGCGGCGCGTGAAGCATTGCTGGCCGGGGATGACACTGTACTGAAGCAATTACCCAACTGGTTACAGCCCATTGTGCGTGGAATGGCTACCGAGATCAAGGTCCTGGATAGGTTGGGGATAGCGAAAAATGGAAGAACTATCAAGGGTATTGTTAACGGTCAGGTTGTGGATACAATACCTGATTTCATTGATGACACGGGCAAAGTCATCGGCAAAGTAGTTGGAGAGATAAAGGACTGGTCAAAGCTGGACGCAATTCAGCAGATCCGCGCCCAGGTTGACTGGGCCAGGAGCAATGGGTATACTTACCAATTAATCGTCCGCCGCGGTACAGAGATCGGACCAGAGTTGCAGGATCTCATCAACAGGGGACTTATTGACTTGAAGTATATGAGGATATTATTGGACCATAAAGGGGTATAGCAGTGATCAAACCAACCCATGAACTTCAGGTATGGATCTACTCTCGGACAACTTTCGATACCCGTGAGCAGGCAAATAAGCTTGTTGATTACCTGATGACACACCCTCGTTTTGCCCCAGATCACTTTGGTGAGCACGTGCCACTGCGACAATTGACGCCCGAGAGCCATGATCAGGCTGTGTTATTCCTCATGAATCCGGCGCGCCAAGAGCTTGATCCAGATCGGTCATGGTCTATGGTTTTCTTCAAGCGTACGCGTCGTCCACATTGCTCCTACCTCGTGCATTGGTCAAAACTTCCACATGAAGGGTTTGCAGTTAGCTCTTATGATATTGAAGAGCAATATATCCAGAAACCTTTCCACCTGAATGAGTGGTTGGCGTATACGTGGGGGCTGCTCAAGTTACACGATGCCTGGTACGCGGCATTTGCCCTCAGTGCCGAGAAGCATGAGAAGAATTTCCTGCATTGGTATATACAGCATCCACATGCTCGCAATCCAGAGAAGGGCGTCGAAACAGCCGGTGCTGTTGGCGTCGCGTTACATGAGGGAATCCCCGGTGTATACTGGGGTAATTACTTCGGGCCATTCTACGTGGATTGGTTTGGTCGAGAGAAGTTTGAAAGATTGCCTTGCGTGGAGAAACACTGGCTGGACACAGGGGGCATTTTTTTCACGACTGCTCCCACCCCGTTCGACTGGGATACGTCCGATACCCGCCAGCTTCAAAAGACTGTGAAGCAGCACTTAGGAGTTGATGCCTTCTTCGACATCAATATTGTACGCCAACTCCTTGCTGAACTGGGGCCAATTCCAGAGCATCTCCGGCCTGATGACTTACAGCCACGTCGTGTGCCAGAATTTCCTTTCAAAATTGAGCCACCCCCTCGCCACCCTCCAGAAGAGGAAATCAAAGAGATCTTTCACTTCTTTGGGAGCCGGGGCTTTACCTTCATAGGTATTGAAGGAGATACACTTATCTTCCATGATGCGAAAGGTGGTATAGCACGAGTAACTGTCGGTCCAATGAGGAAGGTGGAGTACCAGCCAAGCTGACAGAAAATCCGGCTTTAAGGTTGGGAGCCTATCATCTGGGTCGTACAAATATCTGTTGAGGGTAGACAGTGCAGCTAGTCGGCAAGGGGCAGTGGGGCAGGTGGGCGTCGTGTCCCGGCTGCACGCCGACCCCCTGGGCAGCCTGAGCGAGGTAAGCACAGGCAACACCAGCCTATACGGGCGGCAGCGCTACTATCCCTACGGGCAGGTGCGCTACCTGTGGGGCAGCCTGCCCACGACGTACAACTTTACGGGGCAGCGGCTGGACGGGAGCACGAGGCTATCGTACTACGGGGCGCGCTACTATGACCCGGCCCTCATGCGCTTCGTGCAGGCGGACCCCCTGCCCCCGTGTCGGGGGGCTGTCCCCCTGAAGGGGGACGGGGGGTGCCTGACCCCGCCAACCCCCAGACGACGAATCTGTTTTCCTCCCGAACTGGTGCGCTGGCCAGTGGAAATCGGCCAGGTGGACGTATCTAAACCGGCTGGTTAACCTCGCCCTTGTGATGACGCTCAATACACCACCGGATTCACTTGAAAAACGAGGCAGTAGTACTAATCTGCCAATACCAGGCTTTCAGCTTGGTTCCATCCTCACCAAGTTGTACAGACCCCAAAGCGCAGTCTCCACAAAGGCCGCGCCCGCGAACAGATAAAGCTGGCTGAGCGGCGCACCCAACAGGAACAACACCAGGCCATAAGAGGCTGGCGCCGCGCCAAACATCAGGCCGATGAGCAGGGGCTGAAACTCCGGCCCCAGGCGTATGCCCAGGAAAGCGGATTCACGCTGGAGACTGGGCAACGGGCGCTTCCGCAAAATCCAGGGCAGTGCCCAGGTGTAGGCAAAACTGAAGACGGTCAGGACGGCAAGGCAGGCTTGTAACGCAGGCAACCACACGGGCGGCGGCAGCCGGACCGGCAGGCCGGTGGCTTCCACGATGAGCGCAGCGCTGGTGATCAGCACCGTGGAGGCCAGAAACCACAGGATGAGGAACACCTTCCTGGCCGTCGGATTGTGCAGCAACGTCCTTAAACCCCATCGCTGAAGGCGACGTTATGGGATAATCTGTAGGGGCGCAGGGCGCTGCGCCCCTACCCACCTTATCCCCTCACAGGCAGCTAGGGGGTCAGCCCCGCCGCCTGCTCAAACGCGTGCTGCACCTGAACAGGGTCAAACTGCTGGGGGATACCCTCTAACCGGCTGCCTGTCACCCGCAGCACCAGCAGACTGAACCCCGCCAGAACCTCGGCGGTGGTGAAGTTGCAGTGGCCGTAGCGTCGGATGGGAATCACGTCCAGGTTGTCCAGGTGTCCCGCCGCAGCCACCTTCCTATAGTAAAGCACCATCTGCTGGAAGCGGACGATCTCGTCGCCTGTCGTGTGCATCACGACCAGCGGGATCGTCAGGGTGCCGGAGGTCTGGTAGTGCTCCAGTTCGGCCAGCGCAGCCGGATCGGCGCTGAAGCGCTGGACCAGGCGGTTGAGTCGCAGGTCGTTGCTTGACCCGCGATACCAGCGCAGGCGGTTGCCGTAGGGGTTGCCGCCGAGCTTCTGGACGCCGTCGTTGGTGGCGAAGACGTTGTACCAGAGCAGATTCAGCGTGGTGCTCACGACCGTGGCCGGGTCGGCAGGATCGGTAGCCGCATTGGAGGTGGCCATCAGTTCGGCGGCCGCCTGCGGGTTGGCGTTCACGGCGTCCTGGATCGCCGGCGCGTAGATGTCCTCCCAGTGGTCAATCACCTCCTGGGGGATGCTGATCGGGCTGGGGGGCAGGACACCAGGGAAGAAGTAGTCAAACAGCACGCGGAAATCGCCCCAGTAGTCAATCTGACGCTTGAAATCACCGTTTGGTCCGCACAGCGATAACCCCCCGCTCACCAGATCGGGCGACTGCTCCACCAGCAGCGTGGTCACGATGCCGCCCTCCGAGGCCCCGGTCAGGTAAGTGCGATCGGGGGCGCGGCCGGCCACGCCCGGAAACAGCGCGATCAGCTCGCGAATGTCGTCCACGCCCTGGAGGACCGCCAGCCCGTTCGTGCGGTAGCTCGTCGTGGCGAAGGCGAAGCCCAGGCCGGTCACCAGGTCGGGCAGGTACGTGCCGTCGGGCAGATACAGGTTTTGGAAGCCCAGCGGCTCGTTATACGCCGTGTAACCATGCGCGAAGACAACCAGATCACCGTTCCACAGCAGCCTGGGGATGCAGATCAGCCAGAGCGCGCCGCTGGGTTGCACCCCCTCCTGGCAGCGCGCGCCCGGCTCGGCCTGAGCCGGGGCCGCAGCCATGCCGCTTGTAGCCAGAAGCGCGACCAGCAGAGCCAGACGCAGCCATGTTGCCATTGCAATCCTCCTTGTGAGATGGGTTTCAGGCAAGCTGGGCCAGCCGCTCTTTCAACCGGGCGATGGGAGGGACCGGCGTGGGGTCCACGCCGTAGCACATCGCCAGATAGTAGCTGGTGTAATCGCCGAAGTGGAGCACCGAGAGCATTTGGGCCAGGGGGCTTTCCCCGCGCCCCTTGATCACATCCACCGCGATGCCCTGCTGCATCAGGATTTCGCGCGTGATGGTGTGGCGCTGCTGGATCCGCGGATGGTCCAGCGCCGAGGTCAACTGAATAACCGCCACCCGCGTCATCAGTTCCTCTGGAAAGCCGATGCCGCAGATGGCATTATGGTTCAGTTCGGGCATGACCTCAAAGTGGCTCCAGGCTTTGGCGTTCTCGTTGAACTGGCCCTTCCAACGTCGCGCCACCGGCGCCATATAGCCGCCGCCGTAGATGACCGGGATGCGCTGCACAAGCTGGCCCGCCAGCCGCTTGGCCGGGTTGCGCACCACCGGCACATCGGCGTGGATCTCCGCCTGGCGCGCTTTCATCACGCTGATGGCTTCGTCCAGGTCATCCGCCTGGTCACGCAGCAAGCCCAGGCGGCACACCACGGCCACAAGCGAGAGGAAGGCATAGCCGACTGCGGCGCGGGGCTGCGAGCGGTAGGGGATGGGCAGCACAGGGGCGCCGTAGTCATGAGCCAGTTCGGCCAGACGGCCTCCTCTGGTGAGCGCCAGGAGCTGACAACCGCGCTCATGCGCCTGCTGGAAGGCGCTCAGCGTCTCCTCGGTGTCGCCGGAATAGCTGGAGCCGATGACCAGCGTCTCCGCGCCCCTGGCAAACGCGGGCAGGTCGTAGTCGCGGACCACGCTGATGGGGATGGGGCACTCCGGCGCGGCCAACGCCTGGAGCAGCGCGCCCCCGATGGCCGACCCCCCCATACCGGCGATGACGATATGGCGGATCGCAGAGGGCCGGAGAGGGAGGTCGGTGTTTTGGGCCTGGTCCCAGGCGTCGCGGCATTGCTGCGGCAGCCCGGCGATATGGCCGAGCATGTCCTCGGTGTCAATCTGGCGAAAGGCGTTCAGGTCATCCAGGTTCATAGCCGCCCATTTTATCCCCTGTCGCCAGCGGGCGCAAGCGCAGTCATCACCCTCCCCCCTTGTGGGGGAGGGCTGAGTGGGGGTCATCGCGGCGATAGCCTCTTATCGCCTGCTGTGCTATAGTATCCTATCAGTCCGACCGGCTGCTGGCGACTGCTATGGCCCTGACAGACGACGACATCCAGGCTGCCTGGAAGCTGTTTCAGAAAGCCTACGCCCTGCACATGCGCGGCGAACTGGCCGACGCCATTCAGGCTTACAAAGCCTCCATCACCCACTACCCGACCGCCGAGGCCCACACCTTCCTGGGCTGGGCCTATAGCCTGCTGGGGCTGTATGAACAGGCCATCGCCGAATGCCACAAGGCCATCGCCATTGACCCGACCTTCGGCAACCCCTATAACGACATCGGCGCCTATCTCATTGAATTGGGCCGTTGGGACGAGGCCATCCCCTGGCTGGAGAAGGCCATCCAGGCCCCGCGCTACCAGGCGCGCGCTTTTCCTTTTATGAACCTGGGGCGGGTGTACGAACACAAAGGGGAATGGCTGAAGGCATTACACTTCTATCGCCAGGCGCTGGCCCTCCAGCCAAACTACCGCCTGGCCCGCGAGGCCTATTACACCCTCTTGGGGAAACTCAACTGAGGGGTTCAATCCCACTTTCCTGTGGCCTCAAACCGGAGCGCTTTCGTCCCACAGCGCGGGCAGGGGTACACGCCAAGCGGCAAATCGCTGGTGCGGGCGCCCGGCAGGCGCTGCAGCGGCCCACCACAGCGAGAGCACAGCGCCTCGCCGGCGTCTAGCTCCTCTGTAGCCCGTGACATCACCATCCCATCCGTCGTGCAGACAACGACCTCGTTGCGCTCCCGCGACCGCCCCGCCCCCAAAAACAGGGGTTTGGAGCGGTAACCGCAAGAGGAACAGACGGCAACAGCGACGACCCCCATCCTTCCCCCCATCTCCGGTTCTCTCAGCGCAAGCGGGCGAGTTGGAAGCGATAGCCGAGCACAGTCAACAGCGCCGTATCCGCCGCTGGCCGCTCAAACGTGAGCACAAGCTGGAGCGTCCCCCCTGGCGCAATCGTCCAGGGCGGCGGCGGCACGGCCACCTGTAACCCCAACGGCATCCCTTCCACCGTGAGGGACACATCGCTTTCACTCACCACAATCGCCTCCTGGCCTGGATTGCTGATCATGACGCGGACGCTGACGCCCGTCCCATCCGGCGTGATCTCCGCCGCCGTCACCAACACCTGGGCCTGGGGCGGCGCGGGCGGCGGGGCCGCCTGCACCGGAAGCTGCACCTGCGCCACCTCCTCCGACCCCGCCTGGGGGCGAAACTCCCAGGTCACCGGCCCCGGCAGCGATTCCGGCACCAGGAACCCTGACGTCGCTGGAGTTGGGATGCCTGGCTGAAGCAGCGGCGGCAACGGCCCCAGCCCCTGCAGGCTGGCCGGGATGGACAGATTATACCGGGTGCCGTTCGCGTCAATCAACAGCATCTGGAACGCGGACGGGTCCAGCGGCGCCTCGCTCAGGTTCTCAATCTCAAAATTGACCAGGTAATAGGCGAAGCCCTGCGGCAGATTGGGCAACGGGCCGCGCCGGAGTTCGCCGGATTGCACCGTCACCCGCACCGGCCCGACCTCTATAGGCACGCCCACCCCCTCGCCCGCGCCGCCGCCGACCTCGGTTTCCATCTCAGCGTTGTAGTCCCCGCGCACCACCAGCCGGTCCTCGCCCCGCTCCCCCAATAGCACCAACGTCACACCAGGCGCCCGCTGGTCAAACAAGGACACATCGTCCAGCGGCACGCGCACCCGCTCGCGGAAGGTGAAATACAGGTCGCGCCCATTGGAGAGGTGCACCCCAATGGGATCGCCCTCCAGGAGCGACTCCAGCAGTTCCACGTTGGCGCGGTTGCCTGCGTCCAGGCCAAAGATGTAATTGATCAGCGTGCCATACACCCAGGCCGCCTGATGGCTGCGCTTGGGATCGTAGGGCCAGGTGCCGCCGGCCTGCACCCGGATGCTATACACCCCCAGGCTCTGGTCCTTAATCGTCACAGTCACCGGCTGCAGCGGCGGCACGGTCACACCCGGACCCAAAATGAGCGGCTCCCCGACGGGCGTCTCCACCACAGGCGGCCCGCCCTCGGGTGGGCGCGGCCCTTCCGTCTCGCGCAGCAGGATGGAAAGCCCGTAGAGGCCGACGGCGACAATGGCCAGCATGCCCACCGCAAAGGCGATCACCAGCAGGTTGCGCATGGCCGGGTCGCCGCGCTCCAACCGGCGGCGCAGCCGCTCAATCAACGACGGGGCGCGCGGCTGAACGTCAATGGTAAATTGCTCTTCCGGCTCATCGCTCGGAAACGAGACCGAATCTCGCCTGTACACGGACCTCCGCTCTCTCCCTCACCCCCCTTCGCCCCCTCTCCCAAAGCGTCGGGAGAGGGGGTTGGGGGGTGAGGGCTTCTCTCTCCGCTATGGAATGCCTCCAGGCAGCGGCTGCGGCACCACCCGGATTTGCACCGCCGCCGTCGTCGTCGTGATCACCTGGGCGTAATTCAAGTAAGGCACCTCCAGCCGCACTGGGCCGGGCGCGGCCACCGCAAAGCTCACCCGGCCCTCCGGGTCGGTAAAACCATAGGCCAATAGCTCATTCGTCGTGGCGTCGTACACCCGCGCCGACAGGTTGACGATCCCCTCCCCCGGATCGGGGGAGGCGTTCCCGTTGGCATCATAATACACCTCCAGGTCCACCGTGACCAGGCGCAGCCCCGCCGTCGGCGTGGGCTGCGGAATGATGATCACCTGGACCGTCGGCGTGGGCGGCGGCGTCGGCGGCGGGGGGGGCAGGGTCGGCGGTGGCGGCAACGGCGTGAAGGTGGGCACGGGCGTCGGCGGAGGCGGCGGGAGCGTGGGCCGGGGGGTATTCGTGGGCAATGGCGTGGGCGTGGGCGGCAAGCCGAAGGTGCAGCGCAGGCTGTAGGTGTATTGCGCCGCCTGGCTGGGCGGCACCGCGCCCACGTTGCCGATCAGGATGTACAGCGGCCCCAGGTAGGTGCTGTACCAGCTCAGGCGGCTGGCGCGCGTCCCCGGCTCGGCGTCGTCGTTGCCGCCGATGCCGTTACGGTTGGCGTCGTAGAAGATCATGTTGGTGTCGGTGGGCCCGCCCAGGTCAAACGTCTCGCAGGTGTACAGTTCGCCCGGCTTGACGGTGAGCACGTAGAAGTCGTTGTCCGGCCCCGGCCCCATCCAGGGGACGAAGTTGGCCGCATAGGTCGGGCCGGGCGAGGCGTATGTGCCCGCGCCGATGGGGTAGGCGTGGTCAAAGTCCCAGTTCGGTTCGTAGGGGTCCAACCCGCCGATTTGCGTCGGCCCCGGGCTGGGCGTGCGCGTGGGCGTGGGCGTGGGGCCGGGCGTCAGGCTCTGGTCTATCACCTCAAACCGGTAGGTCTTGCCCGGCAGGCGCGGGTCGGAGGGGTCGCGGTTGGTCACCTGGAAGTAGTAGATCTCATCGCGCCCGGTGGTGACCGTCCAGACGATCTCGGAGGCCAGCGTGCCTGCGTTGGCGTCGTCGTTCTCGGCGAGCACGGTCTGGCCGTCCGGCGCGATCAGGCGCAGGTAGGTATCTATGCCCAGGCCGTCCAGCGTCGTCCGCAGGCGGTAGGTATGTCCATTCTTCAGCAGGGCGCTGAAATAATCCACGTCCGTCGGGGGTGGGGGGGTGCCAGAGGGAACGAAGTTGATCCCGGTATATTGCCCTCCGACGGCAACATAATACGCCTGCTCCGGTATGTCGTTGGGTTCATAGGGGTCCGGCGTGAGGGTGGCGACAGGTGTTGGGGTCCGCGTTGGGGTAGGGGTTGGCGTGCGTGTCGGTGTATAGGTTGGGCCGGGCGTGCCGCTGTTGTAATAGCGGATTGCCAGGCCATTTGTGACGATCGCCTCGTTGTAGCTGTATTGTAGGGCACTCGGGTAAGCAGCACTTTGGATACCCAACGTCGCCGAACCCCCGTTTCCATAGCCACCTGGCATGTTCTGATACAGGACCCAGATATCGCCTGTGGCCTCTTCAATCTGCACTTCAAATGTCAGACCCGCGCTGGTCGCTAAAATGTGTGGTACGCCCCGCCATTCCACAGTGAAGATACGACTCCCCGTCGATCCCGTGGTACTGTAGAGGACCTGACACGTCGGATAGCAGGCTGGCAGGTACAGATCATCCCAGAAGGGCGCAATCATAACGCCCATCGGCAGGTCAGGCAAGGGATTGTTCACCCAGGTGGTATTCGTGGTGGTGAATTGCAGGTTACCGTTGGAACTGACGTTGACCGAGGTATAGCGGTTGCCATAGAAGCTGAAAGAGAAGCCAATGGGGATGGGCAGAACTTGATTGTCTTGGGACAGGCCGGTGTTGTTCGCCGCCGCGATCCATGTCCCAGCGATTGTATCCTCACAGCGATAGCCATAGGGGTCGGGTGGGAGAGAGGCACAGCGCTGCTCTATTCTGCCTTGCCGCTGCGGGATAGCCACCGCCAGCGGCCCAACAGCCAGCGCCTGTTGGGGCGGCGCAGCATAGCCGGGCGGCGCCTGCGCCTGGGTCGGCGAACCCGCCAGCAGCAGGACAAGCACAACCAGGGCCGCGCAGAAGAGCACCGGTCCCCTCCATGGAATAAGGCGCGTGCGTCTCATCGGCTTGCTCCTGTGTCTGGGCAGCACACCGCCGCGCGGCCCATGCGCGTCTCCCCTCACCCCCCGGATCGCAGGTGGCAAGTATACCACATCCCGCCAATGCCCGCCAATTTAACGTTCTTAAATATGCGTGCAATTTTAAGGCCAAGGTGCCACCGCATCGTCCCGGCCCGAACGGTGTTCAATCCATTGGCACATCAGATCATCCGCCGGGGAGAGAGGCATGACTCATAGTCAAACGCGGCGCGTGGCCATCGTCACCGACAGCACCAGCAACCTGCCCGACGATTACGTCCGCGAACACGGCGTTCGGGTCGTCCCGCTCCTGGTGATCTGGGAGGGGGTCACCTACCGCGACGGCGTGGACATGCACCCCGCCGCCTTCTACGAACGGCTGGCGACCAGCCCCACGCTGCCGACGACCTCGCAGCCCTCCGCCGGAGCCTTCGTGGAGGCCTTCCAGGAGGCCGGGAAGGCCTTCCGCGACATTGTGGCCGTGCACATCAGCGACTCGCTGAGCGGCACGATCGCCTCGGCCAAAGCCGCCGCCGAGATGCTCCCCGACCTGAACATCCACATCGTGGACTCGCGCTCGGCCTCTATGGGGCTGGGCTTCTGCGTCATGGAGGCGGTGCGCGCGGCGGAGGCCGGCGCCTCCGCCCAGGAGGTGGCCGAGGCCGCGCGGCGGCTCGTGCCCCGCATCCAGGTCCTGCTCACCCCGGCGACGCTGGAGTTCCTCTATCGCGGCGGGCGCATCGGCGGCGCCCAACACCTCATCGGCACCGCGCTGGACATCAAGCCCATCCTGGCCCTGATCCATGGCCGTGTGGAGCCGGTGGAACGCGTGCGCACGCGGCGCAAGGCCCTGGACCGGCTGGCCGAATTGGTCGTCCAGCGCGTCGGCGACCGCCCGGTCCATCTGGCCGTCCTGCACACCGGCCCGGCAGAGGAGGCCGCCGAATTGCGCGAGCGCCTGAAGCAGCGCCTCCACTGCGTGGAGGACTACTTCCTCATCGGCCCGCCCACCATCGGCGCGCACACCGGCCCAGGGACGGTCGGCGTTATCTTCTACACGGACTGAGCCATGCAGGCAGGCGCGCCCGGCGCAAGCGAGCAGGAAGCGAAGGAGGCCGCGTTGGCCGCGCTGTATGACCGCGCCGCCGCCTTCGTCTTTGGTCTGGCCCTGCGCATGTTGGACGACCGGCAGGCCGCCGCAGAGGTGGTGGAGGCGGTCTTCCTGGAGGCATTGGAGCACGCGGGCGACCTCCAGGGCCGTGACAGCCTGGCCTGGCTGCTCCACGCCACCCGCCGCCATTGTCTGGCGCGGCTGGGGCGGCGGCCCGAGCCGCACTTCCCCGAAGCGCATCTCGCGGCCCTGATCCCCGCCCGTCTGGGCAGCGATGAAGAGCGCGCCGCGCGCGTGCGCCAGGCCCTGGACAGCCTGCCCGACGCAGCGCGCCAGGCGGTTGAATGGTTGTATTTCCAGGGGCTGCCCCGCCAGGAGGTCGCCACGCGGTTGGGCTGCGCCCAGAGCGAAGTGGCCTACTACGCCCGGCTGGGGCTGGAAAGGCTGCGCGAAGCGCTGTTATCTGGCGACCAGGGAGGGACCTGACCCCCTCCCCCCTTTGTGGGGGAGAATCGGGGTGGGGGGCAGCGAAGGAATAAGGAATAATGAAGACGAGCGACCATGCCTGATTCGGAGCACGTTGAGGAACTGATCGCGCTCTACGTCCTGGGCGGGCTGGAGAAGGAGGAGGCCGGGCAGGTGACGGCGCACCTGGTGAACTGCGCCGCCTGCCGCCGCCTGGCCAACGAGGCCCTGGCGACCATGGCCCTGCTGCCCTATGCCGCGCCGCCAGCCGCGCCCCCGCCGGAGACGAAGCTCCGCCTGATGGCCCGCGCCCGCGGCGAACCCCTCCCCATCACCGTCGCGCCGCGCCCGCCAGGCTTCCTGGGCCGCCTGGCCCTGGCCTGGCGCGCGCTGGCACCCGCCATCACCCTCCTCGGCCTGGTCCTCATCATCGTCCTTGTCGTCCTGGACCTGGCCCTGCTGCGCCAGATCGCCCAACTGCGCCAGGAAAACGATGGGCTGGCGCGGCGCCTCCAGGAAGAGGAGCAACGCCTGGCGCAGGTCGTGGATGAAAACCGCAGCCTGACCGAACGCCTGCAGCAACAGGAGCAACACCTGGCGCTCATCGCCGGGCCGGGCATCGTCAGCCGCGACCTGCAGGGCACGGAGTTGGCGCCCCAGGCCAGCGGGCGCCTCTACTTCCGCCCCGGCGAACCCACCGGCCTGCTGCTCGTGTACGGCCTGAGCGGCCTGGCGCCCGACGAGACTTACCAGCTCTGGCTGGTCGGGCCGGATGGCCCGCAAAGCGTGAGCCTTTTCCGGGTCCAGCCCGACGGTCGCGCCGAACTCCCCATCACTCTGCCCGCACCTGTTGACCGCTACCAGGCGGTCGCCGTCAGCCGCGAGCCCGCCAACGGCAGCCCCCAACCCACGCGCATCGTGCTCATGGGGGAACTGTAGCCTGCCCGCCGGCCACATATCCGCAAGAGAGGCCAGAGCGCGCAGAGCAACTGCCGTCCTTGCCCCTCACGGCCATCTGGAATAGAATCACCGGATGATGGACGCATACACGCTGATCAAATCGCTGCGCGCTGTGCGGCACTTCGCCGACCGGCCCGTGCCGGATGAGGTCATCCTGCGCATTCTAGAGGCCGGACGCTGGACGGGCAGCTCCAAAAACACGCAGCCCTGGCACTTTATCGTCATCCGCAAGCGGGAGACGTTGGAGCGGCTGGCGCAATGCGGCATTTACGCCAGCCATCTCAAAGGCGCGGCGTTCGCCATCGGGCTGGTGATGGAGCCAGGCGGTCGCGCCGAGTTTGACGCCGGGCGCTGCGCTCAGAACCTGATGCTGGCGGCCTGGGCGCATGGCCTGGGGTCGTGCATCGCCTCCATGCACAAGGAGGAGGCCGCCAAAGCCATCCTGGGCGTCCCCGCAGAGAAGCGCCTGCCGCACGTGATCAGCTTCGGCTACCCCAGCGGACAGCCGCAGACGACGATTGAGGGCCAGCCGCGTGAGCGCGTCCTGGCCGCCATCGGGCGCCGCCCGCTGGCCGAACTGGTGCACTGGGAACAGTGGTGAGCGAACGCATCACCCCCATGCTGGGGCAATACCGCAGCCTGAAGGCGCGCTACCCCGACGCGCTGCTCCTGTTCCGCCTGGGCGACTTCTACGAGATGTTTGAGGAAGACGCCCGCACCGGCGCGCGCGAACTGGGGCTGTACCTGACCACGCGCTCGTTCGGCAAAGGCGTGCGCCTGCCCATGTGCGGCGTGCCCCACCAGCACGTCACCAACTACATCGCCCGGCTGCTGGAGCGCGGCTACAAGGTCGCCCTCGTTGAGCAACTGGAGGACCCCAAAAAGGTCAGGCGGCTGGTCAAACGGGATGTCGTGCGCGTGATCACGCCCGGCACGGTGGTGGAGGACGCGCTCTTGCGCGATGTCCCCCAGAACTTCCTGGCCGCCATTGCTATTACAGACGAGGGGCGGAGGACGGAGGACCGGACGCCCTCCGTCCTCCGCCCTCCACCCTCCGTCTCCTACGGCCTGGCGCTGGTGGACCTGTCCACCGGCGAGTTTATCGTCACCCAGACCGATGGCCCTGGCGCCTGGAACGCGCTCTTGGAAGAATTGGAGTGGGCCAGGCCCAGCGAGTACGTCCTGCCGCCCCGGCTGATGGGCGACGCCACAGTGGTGGCCCAACTCCGTGCCATCCGCCCGGCGCGGCTCTCGCCGCTGGAAGAGGCGCACTTCCGCTATGAGGCGGCCCGCGCTGTGCTCCTGGCCCACTTCGGCGTGGCCTCGCTGGAGGCCTACGGCTGCGAAGGGCTGCCCGGCGCCGTGATGGCCGCGGGCGCGGCGTTGAGCTACCTCAAGGCCAACCAGGTCTCCACTCTCGCCCACCTGCGCAGCCTGACCACGTACACCCCCGCCGACTACATGCGCCTGGACCCGGTCAGCCGCCGTAACCTGGAACTCACTGAGACGTTGCGCGATCGGAGTGTCCAGGGTAGCCTGTTGGGGGTTCTTGACTATGCGAAGACCGCCATGGGCAGGCGGCTGCTGCGCCGCTGGATCACCCAGCCGCTCCTGGACCTGGCCCGTATCGGCGAGCGCCTGGACGCCGTGGAGGAACTCGTCACCAACGCCTTCTTCCGCGCCGACCTCCGCGCCCTCCTGGATGGCCTGTACGATATGGAGCGGCTGGTCGGGCGCATCGGCTTCGGCAACGCCAACGCCCGTGACCTGGTCGCGCTCAAAAAATCCCTGGTGCGCCTGCCGCGCCTCAAGGCGCTCCTGGCCCAGGCCCGCTCCGCCCGCCTGCGCCACCTCCAGGCCACGCTGGACGAACTCCAGGATGTCGCCGACCTGATCGCCAGAGCCCTCGTGGACGACCCGCCGTTCCTGCTCCGCGAGGGCGGCCTGATCCGCCCCGGCTACCACCCTGAACTGGACGCGCTGCGTCACCGCGTGGTAACGGGCAAAGACGGGCTGGCCGAACTGGAGGCCCGCGAGCGGGCGCGCACCGGCATCAAGAACCTGCGCGTCCGCTACAACGAGGTCTTCGGCTTCTTTATTGAGGTCCCGCGCAGCGCCGCCCGCCTGGTCCCGCCGGACTACGAGCGCCGGGCGACGATCACCCACGCTGAGCGCTATGTCACGCCCGAACTCAAGGCGCAGGAGGCCCATATCCTGGACGCCGAGGAGCGCAGCCAGGCGCTGGAATATGAGTTGTTCGTCCAGGTGCGCCAGCACGTCGCCGAGCACGCGCTGCGCCTGCTCACTGCCGGGCACATCCTGGCCGAGGTGGACACGTTGGCGTCCCTGGCCGAAGCCGCCGCCCGGCATGGCTACGTCCGCCCTGAGGTAGATGACGGTCTGAGGATTGACATCGTGCAGGGCCGCCATCCGGTGGTGGAGCGCACTCTGCCGGAGGGCGAGCGCTTCGTCCCCAACGACGCCCATCTGGATGGGGAAGCGCGTATGCTGGTGGTCACCGGCCCGAACATGTCCGGTAAGAGCGTGTACATCCGCCAGGTGGCGCTGATCGCGCTGATGGCCCAGATGGGCAGCTTCGTCCCGGCGGCCTCAGCCCGCATCGGCCTGGCCGACCGTATCTTCGTCCGCGCCGGCGCCAGCGACGACATCACCCAGGGCCGTTCCACCTTCCTGGTGGAGATGAGCGAGACCGGCTATATCCTGCGCCATGCCACAGCGCGCAGCCTGATCGTCCTGGACGAAGTGGGGCGGGGGACCAGCACCTACGACGGCATGAGCATCGCCTGGGCGGTGGCCGAATTCATCCACGACGTCCTGGCCGCGCGCACCCTCTTCGCCACCCATTACCACGAACTCACCCGGCTGGCCGGGCACCTGGAGGGCGTGCGCAACCTGACGATGGCCATCGCCGAACGCGGCCAGGAGATCATCTTCCTGCGCCAGGTCATCCCCGGCGGCGCCGACAAGAGCTACGGCATCCACGTCGCCCGGCTGGCCGGCCTGCCGGAGCCGGTGGTGCAGCGCGCCTGGGCCGTGCTGCAGGAGCTGGAGGGGCAGCAGACGGAGCACCAAGGCCCCTCTCCCGTCCTCCGTCGTCCGTCGTCTATCGTCCGTGATTCAACCGCCGATTACGCGCCACAGGTGTCCAATGCCTGGGCCGAGGTGTTGCGCGAGCTGTTCGCGCTGGACATCGCCAACCTGACGCCGGTGCAGGCGCTGGTGGCCCTCAATGAACTCCAGCAGCGGTTGCGGCAGGGGGGATCGGGGCTATAATTGCCCGAGACGGAAGCAAGGCGAGGATGAACCATGGTCGCCAAAGAACGCGAGACAACTGCCCCGCCAGCGGGCAAAATGACAGTTGAACAGTTCCTGGGGTGGGCCGACGAGGACACCTGGGCCGAATGGGTGAATGGGGAGGTGATCATGGTTTCACCGGCATCGGACCGACATCAAAACCTGGTCGGGTTTCTCAACACTGTCCTGCGGCTATTTGTTGAGAGCCGTGCTCTGGGCGCTATCCGCTCGGCCCCATTCGCCATGCATTTGCCGCACATTCCGAGCGTGCGCGAGCCTGACCTCCTGTTTGTGCGTCAGGAGCACGTGGACCGCCTGAAGGAGAACCTCCTGGACGGCCCGGCGGACCTTGTTATTGAAGTGACCTCCCCTTCCACCATCCACATTGACCGGGGCACCAAATACGTGGAATACGAGGCCGGGGGTGTGACCGAGTATTGGCTGATCGATCCGGACCGGCAGCAGGCGGAGTTTTATCGCCTGGGGGCCGACAGGCATTACCACCTGGCCCTGCCCGATGCCGCAGGCATCTACCGCTCGGAGGTGATCCCCGATTTCTGGCTGCGCGTGGACTGGCTCTGGCAGGAGCCGCTCCCCATGGCGGAGGCGGTCGCCATTGAGATCGGGGGGGTGTCCCATGCCCGTGCCCTCCTCCAGATGATGCTGCACACACTGGGGCCGGAAGAACTGCAACGCTTGCTGGACGAGATCAGCCGCCCCCGTGCGAGGTCGTGACCACCCCAGCACCCCGCATCCATATCCTCCCGGAGGCCGTTGCCGGGCGTATCGCCGCCGGCGAAGTGGTGGAGAACCCGGCCTCGGTCGTCAAGGAACTGGTGGAAAACGCGCTGGACGCTGGCGCCACCGCCATCTCGGTTGAGGTGCGCGACGGCGGGCTGTCCCTCATCCGCGTCAACGACAACGGCACGGGCATAAGCCGCGCCGAGGCCCCACTGGCCCTGGCCCGCTTCGCCACCAGCAAGATACATTCTATTGAAGACCTGACGGCGATCCGCACATTGGGCTTCCGCGGCGAGGCCCTGCCCAGCATCGCCGCCGTCAGCCATGTAGAGGTCCTCACACGCGCTCAAGATGAAATAGAGGGCACCCGCCTGCGTGCAGAAGGGGATCGCATCTCTGTTGAACCCGCCGCCAGCCCGGTCGGCTGCTCGGTCACCGTGCGCGACCTGTTTTACAACGCCCCGGCGCGGCGCAAGTTCATGAAATCGCCCCTGCGCGAGCGCGAACGCATTCACGAGACGCTCATCCGCTACGCGCTGATCTACCCCAACGTCGCCTTCCGCTTCGTGGCCGACGGCCGCGAACTCCTGGCCGCGCCGCCTGCCTCGCCGCTGGAACGCCTGGGGGCTCTTCTGGGGCGCGATGTCGCCGGGGAGATGCTCCCCATCCACTGGGAGGCCCTAGACCTGCGCGTGAGCGGCTTCATCAGCCGCCCCACACTCGGTCGGGCCAGCCGCGCTGAACAGTTCTACGCCGTCAACGGCCGGCCCATTCGCGGCGGGCTGCTCGTCGTCGCCCTGGAACGCCCTTACGCAGGCCGCCTGCCCCCCGGTCGCTATCCGCTGGCCTCCGTTCACATTGAGATCGCCCCACACCTGATGGATGTCAACGTGCATCCCCGCAAAGCCGAGGTGCGCTTCCTGCAGGAGCGGTCGGTGTATTGGGCGCTCTCCCAGGCGGTGGAAGCTGCGCTCTCGCCCTACCCCCGCCAGGGCCAGGCCCTGGTGGATTTCGCCTGGCCCTTCGCCGAGGCCGCCGCACCTGCCGCGCTTCACGAGCCAGCCACGCCTTACCAGGCAGGCGCCCTGCGCCCCATCGGCCAGATGCACTTTAGCTACATCCTGGCCCAGAGCGCCGAGGGCCTGGTCGTGGTGGACCAGCACGCCGCACATGAACAGGTGCTGTTTGAGCGCCTGCTGCGCCAGGCTCAGCCCCAGCCTTTGACACCCCCGGCCCGTCTGACGCTTACGCCGCGTGAAGCCGACGCGCTCATGGAGAACCTGGAGGCCTTCCTGGGGCTGGGGATGGAAGTGGAGCCGTTCGGCGGCAACACCTTTCTCCTGCGCAGCCTGCCAGACGCGTTGGCCGGGCGCGACCCCCAGGCGCTGATCACCGCGCTTCTGAGCGAACTAGATCGCTATCGGAACGTCGGACTAGACGAACTGCGCGAGAAGCTGGCCATGAAAGCCGCCTGCACTGCGGCGGTCAAAGCGGGCGAGCCGCTGATGCCGGACCAGATGGCAGCCCTGTTGCGCGACCTGGGCGAAGCCTGGTCGCCAGCGACCTGCCCGCATGGCCGCCCCGCGTTCATCACGCTGACCCTGGAGGAATTGGAGCGGCGCTTCCTGCGGCGCTGAGCGGGGTAGGCAGATGAAGCCTGAGGCTGCCCCTTGACGATCTCCTTACATACATACAATTACATACGATTGAGAAGGGGGAGCAGAATGTCTATACCATTGGATGCCCAGAAAGTCCATAGCGAACTCAGTAAACTGCGTGAGCAGATTCAAGACCTGAGCGAGAAACTGGACCGGCTGGAACAGGCTCGTCCCGGCATTCGCACCGAACATCCGCACATTGTACGCATGGGGGGCGTGCACGGGGGGCGTCCTATCGTGCGTGGCACAGGCGGGAGTGTTTAAACCATCGTTGAGCAGGCACGCCTGGGGCGATCGCCCCAGCAGATTGTAGAGGATTTTGATGGCGTATTGACCCTGGCCCAGGTGTACGATGCTCTAAGTTACTACTACGAGCATGAGAGGGAAATTGAACAATATATCTCTGAGGATCGCGAGGCGTTGTGGAAGGGGCCCAGGACAGCGAGCGGTTCATAAAGCTCTATATAGACGCTGACATCAGCCCCCGCTTGGCTCGCGCCTTGCGCGCACAAGGCTATGACGCTGTCTCAGCCCACGAGGTCGGCAATGGCCAGGCAACCGACGAGAGCATATGGCCTTTGCTGCAGCCCAGGGGCGTGCCTTGTTGACCTGCAATGCCAGGGATTTCGCACCGCTTTTTGAGGACTATTGGTTCACAGACCAGGACCATAGTGGCGTTATTGTCTCTGAGCAACTGGAATTTGGCGAACTATTGAGGCACGTCACTGCCTTTCTTGAGGCTATAACTGCAGACGAGATGCGCAACAACTGGAAGAATCTCGCCGAGTTCGCCACCAAGCCTAAGCCCTGACTTGAGCTTGACCCTCTGCGATTGAAGCCGCTTTATCCCTTAAGCGCCCCCGCCAGCAAGCCGCGAATGAAGAAGCGCCCCAGCAGGATGTAGATGAGCAACGTGGGCAGCGCGGCGATCAGCGCCCCCGCCATCTGCACATTCCACTCCACAATATAGCTCCCCGCCAGGTTGTTCAACGCCACCGTGATCGGCTGCGTCACCGGCTTGCTCGTCACCGTCACCGCGAACAGAAACTCGTTCCAGATGGAAGTGAACTGCCAGATGATCACCACGACGAAGCCTGGCATGGAGATCGGGAACAGGATGTGCCGGTAAATTCCAAAGAACCCCGCGCCATCAATCCGCGCCGCCTCCACTAACTCGCCCGGCACGGTAGCGTAGTAATTGCGAAAGATCAGCGTCGTGATCGGAATGCCATACACGACATGGACCAGCACCAGCCCGGCAATAGACCCATAGCCCGGCACAATCCCGCTGAGAAAGGCCGGCACGTGCAACTCGTTCGCCAGCCGGTTGATCTCTTGCAGCGTCTGCACCAGGGGGATCAGGATGCTCTGATAAGGGATAAACATGCCGAATAAGAGCAGGGTAAACAGCGCATCCGAGCCGCGAAAGCGCCATTTGGAGAGCACATAGCCGTTCAGCGAGCCGAGCATGGCCGAGAGCAGCGTGGCCGGGATCGCCAGCTTGATGCTGTTCTGCAGATTGGGCGAGAGCGCCTCATATGCTTTGACAAAGCCGTCCAGGTGGATGTTCTTGGGAAGCTGCCACATCGTCGCCAGGTTAACCTCGGCGAAGCTCTTTAGCCCGGTGATCAGGAGAACATAGATGGGCATCAAATAGAAAGCAGCAAACAGGATAAGGAGCAGGTAGATAGCCACACGCGATGGACGCACCCGGATCATACCTGTGCCTCCGTACGGATGCTGTACCGCAGATAGGGCACGACGAGAACGCTGACCATGATCAGCATCACAATGGCGATGCTGGCGCCCTGAGCATAATGATCGCCCTGGAAGGTGGTCTCAAACATAAAGTAGGCCGGCACATCGGTGGAGAACGCTGGCCCTTGTTTGGTCATCGCGGCGGTGAGGTCAAAGATCTTGAGCGAGATATGGCCCAGGATGATAACTGCGCTCAAGGTGATCGGCTGGAGCAGCGGCAGGACAATATGGCGATAAATCTGAAACTCACTGGCCCCATCCACCCGCGCGGCCTCGCGCAGTTCTTCCGGGATACCGCGCAGCCCGGCCAGGTACAGCGCCATGACAAAGCCCGACATCTGCCAGGTGGCGGCAATCACCACGGCCTTGATGCCCACGTTGGGATCAGTGTACCAGCCGGATTTCAGAAAGCCCAGCCCCAGTTGGTCAAACAGCAGGTTCAGGCCCGTCGTCGGCGCCATCAGCCAGCGCCACACCACGCCGGTGACGATGAATGAGACCGCCATGGGGAACAGGAAGATGCTGCGGAAAAGGTTCTCGCCGCGAACGCGCTGGTCCAGCAGGACCGCTAAAAGAAAGCCGATGACCAGGCAGGCGGCCAGAAAGAGGACCGTGAAGACCAGCGTGTTCTCCAGGTCCTTCTGGAAACGGGGGAGGGTGAACAGCCGCTGGAAGTTGCGCAGACCCGCAAAGCTCAGGTCCGGGCGCAGCCCATCCCAGTTAGAGAGCGAAACCCAGGCCGTCCAGCCAATAAACCCGTACACAAACAGCCCAATCGCCAGTGCTGACGGCAGGATCATGAGGATAGCGATCAGCCGGTCTCCGAGGCGATAACGTCGCATCGCAACCCCCAGAGGCGGGGGGCAAGGAGGCAGCATCAAGCCGCCCTTGCCCCCGACCCTTTGACCTTACTTGCACACCTTAGCCGCCTTGCAGGCCTCCGCCAGCCCGGCCTGCGCCTTGGCCACGTCGCCATCGGTCACGAAGGCGGTCATCACATCGTTGATCGCCGTGACCCAACCCTCAGAGGCCGCCGCACCGTGCGCCAGGCTCGGCACGATGGTGTCCTTCTGCCAATCCTGCATGGCCGACTGCAGATAAGGCCCGAACAGCGCGGGGTTGCAGTCGGTGCGGGCGCAGATGGAGCCTTTGACCGGGTTAAAGGCTTCCTGGCCTTCCTTAGAGCCTACCAGCTTGAGCCAGGCCAGGGCCTGCTCGCGGTGCTTGGCGCCCTTCGGCAGGCCGAAGGTGTCGGACAGCGCATCGTAGATGCCTTTATTGCCCGGCGCGGGCGCCCAGCCGGAGTCCTTGAAGCCCTTCGCCAGGTTGTCGGCATCCACCCAGTCGCCCATGATGGTCATCCCGGCCTTGCCGTCAATCACCAACTGGTTGGCCTGGTCCCAGGAGAGGGAGGAGTGGTCGGCGTTGACGTAGGTCAGCATCCTCTTCATGGTCTCAAGCGCCTGCTTGACCTCCGGGCCATTCCAGTCCGTCTGGCCGGTCCACAGGCCCTTGTACTTCTCCGCACCCATCGTCCCGATCAACACGGTCTCAAACAGGTGGGTGGAGGCCCAGATGCCCACGTCGCCCAGGGCCAGCGGGGTAATGCCCTTGGCCTTGAGTGCCTCCGCCACCTGGAAGAACTCATCAAAGGTCGTCGGCGGCTGGAGGTTGTTGGCCTCAAACACCTTCTTGTTGTACCACAGGACATTGGCGCGGTGGATGTTAACCGGCACAGACCAGTAGTGGCCGTCATAAGACACGATGTCCAGCACGCCCTGGGGGAAGACCTTGTCCCAGCCCTCGGACTTGTACAGGTCATCCAGCGGCTCCATATAGCCGGTCGTCACCCAGGTGTCAATCAGCTCGTGGCCCATGTGCACCTGGAACGAATCCGGCGGGTCATTGCCGAGCATACGCGTCTTGAGCACGGCCTTGGCCTGGAAGCCGGCGCCGCCCGCAACGGTGGCGTTGATGATCTCCACGCCGGGGTTCTGCCGCCGGTAAATCTCATACAGCTTCTCCAGGCCAGCGGCCTCGCCGCCTGTTGTCCACCAGCTAAAGATCTCCAGTTTTTTCTCGGCTGTGGGTGGCGTTGTGGGCTGTGCGGGCGCCGCCGTCGGTTGCGCCCCCGGCTGAGGCCCACAGGCGGCGACCAAGAAGGTGACAATAGTGATGAGGCTCACGGCCAACGTGAGCCGTTGCTGCTTGTGAGACATGTCGGCTTTCCTCCCTTCTCCTCAAACGTTCTGTCTGACAGGAGAGCTGAACATATAGTGGTCCGGAACGCAGCAGGGCATCACCTCCTCTCTCGTCTGGTGAAATAGGCACGGATGATTATATGCCAATAGAGGGGAAAAGGGAAATCCCAGCGGACTGGCATACCCCCTCCCCCCTTATCTTATCGTTACCCACAATTGGATGAAGTTGGGGTAAACTAACCCAAAAGACGAGAAGGAAGAGAGGTAAAAAGAGATGACCAGCTGGGCAGCCGACGAATTGCGCTATGCTGATTTGGGCGATCAACGGCGGACGAAGCGTTTGATCCACATCCTGGAAAAGTTGGCCGAAAAGCCCCAAGCCAGTATTCCGGAGGCGATGGGAAGTTGGGCAGAGACCAAAGCGGCCTATCGTTTTTGGGCTTCGGACGAGTACGAAGCCCAGGAAATTCGGGAGGCTCACGCCTTGCGGACGGTCGAGCGGGTGAAGGAAGCGGGCAGGGTGTTGGTGCTGCAGGACACGACCGAGTTGGATTTCACTTCCCATCGTGCCACGCAGGGGTTGGGGGTGTTGAGCCACCCGGCGCGGCGGGGTCTGAAAGTGCACACGGCGATGGCGGTGAGCCTGGAAGGGGTGCCGCTGGGCATTGTGCATCAGAAGGTGTGGGTTCGTGACGAGGGGGAAGTGGGCAAACGGCATCGGCGACGCACCTTGCCGACCGTGGCGAAGGAGAGCCAACGGTGGTTGGAGAGCGAGCAAGCGGTGCAGGAACGGCTGGGGGAAGGGGTGCAGGTTGTGGTGGAAGCGGACCGGGAGGCAGATATTTATGATTATCTGGCGCAAGAGCGCCCGGCGGGTTGGGGATTGTTGATTCGGGCTGCGCAGGATCGGCGGGTGAGCGGTCCAGGGGGAAAACGGTTGTGGGAAGGGATTCGCTCTCAGCCGGTGCGGGGGGAGATGAGCGTCGAAGTGGGGCGTGGTGGCGACCGCCTGCCGCGGGAAGCGAGGGTCAGCCTGCGCTGGATACCAGCGGTGATTGAACCGCCCGTCCACCGCAAGGGACGCAAGCAGTTGGCGGGGGTTGCAGTCAGCGTGGTCCTGGCCGAAGAGAGCGAGCCACCGCCGGGCGAAGAGGGATTGAGCTGGCTGCTGCTCACGACCCTGGCGGTGGAGACGCTTGCTCAAGCCCAACAAGTGGTGCGCTGGTATGGGTTGCGTTGGCTGATTGAGCGCTATCATGATGTGCTCAAAAGCGGCTGTCAGGTGGAGAAACTGCAGTTGGCGGAAGAAGGCCGCCTGGAACGCGCCCTGGCGGTCTATCAGATGGTCGCCTGGCGGCTCTTGTGGTTGACCTATGCAGGGCGGCGCTGTCCTGCTCAATCCTGTGAAGTGGCTTTGGAACGGGAGGAATGGGAAGCCTTGTTCTGTCTGGTGCATCAAACCACTCAGCCGCCCACAGAACCGCCAACGTTGCAAGAAGCGATCTTCTGGATTGCCCGTTTGGGGGGGTTCTTGGGGCGCAAAGCAGACGGCGCACCAGGGGTCAAAACCCTGTGGCGGGGCTGGCAGGCTTTGCAGCCCGCCGTGCAGATGTATCGGATAATGCGTCAACTGAGTCATGCTTCAAGTTATGGGTAACGATAAGCCCCCCTTATGGGGGGGTCGGGGTGGGGGGTGAAGTCACCCCCTCCCTATCCCCCCGTCAAGGGGAGGGGAGTCACTGCACTATCCTTCTCATGGCGGTGTAGCCGCCGTGAGCGGCCAGATGTTACTTCTCTTCTACGGAGATCAGCACGCTGACCTGACCGTTATCTACGGTGATCGTGATGCTGGCCTTGCGCCCCTCTTTCTCATACGCGAGCATGGCCATTTGCTCGGTCATGAACGGCTCTTCGCCCCCGGCCTGCCAGCCATGCTTGGGCATCTCGTCTTGATAGAAGGCCACAACATCCTTCAATGCGCTCGCCGTCTTATAGGTGATCATGGAGCCGAACGCGCCCTTCTCGGTCGCATCGGTCATGATCGGGATGTCTTCAGCGGGGCCCTGGCAATCGGCGGGTGGTGTGATCTCAAAGGCCTGGTTGATGTCGATCACCTCATAGGTCCAGGTCAGCTTGCCCTCGGTATTGGGCTTGCCGAAGAGCACATCCCTGCCCTCTGCGGTGAGTGTGTACTTGACGACGTAGTTGCCATCCACCGCCACCCAGGCTTCCCCCTGGGCCCGCGTCAGGCCGCTCAGGCCCAGCAGGGCCTTCTCGTCAAAAGTGTAGTGGCGGGCGCGAACGCCGTTGATCGTCTGGTCAGGGCCGGCGCGGCGCGCGTTGGATAGGCCGCCCAGGATGTCATCGGGCTTGAATATCTCCCCCACCTCCGAGGGCTGCTCGCCGGCGCTGGAGGCGATGCAGTTCCCGGCGCCTTCGCCGAACTTCATGTACTGCATATCCCCGACCTGCACGATCTCAAAGCCGCTCAACTTGCTGGCGTCCTCCGTGCCGCTGCCCATGTAGGTAAGGCGGCTGGCGACGGGGTCTTTCGTGGCCTCCATCTTCATTTCAAAGGTCCACTGAACGGGCTTCCCTTCCTGGGTGCCCTCAAAGGCCATCGTGAACGTGGCGCGGTAGCTTTTGAGCGTGGCCAGCCCCTCCGTCACCTTCTCGGCCTGGAAGGTCTCCTCGGCGGGGGTCGGCTCAACCTCTGACGGGGGCGGCTGTGTGGCCTCCGCCGCCGGTGCAGCGGCAGCCGTCGCCGGCGTTTCCGGCTGCGCGGGCGCGGTAGCGGGCGGGGCCGTGGGGCTGGCGCCACCTCCGGTGCAGGCCGCCAGGGCCAATGCCAGTAACAGGAAGAGAGCCAGGGGCTTATAGGTCGTTCTCATCTTTTCCTCCTTACGAACTTTTCATCATTATTGATGCTCTGCCGTAGCAGAGCATCACCCGCTCAATGCCCTGGCTTCTGCTGGAGGGGGGTCAAATGCGACCTGGATCCGAGCAAGCCCGGCATTGGCCTCATTATATCACAGATCATACCCTTCGTTAATATTATCACAAAGTGCTTTTGGCAGGATAAAACGGCCCTCACCAGAACAGAGAGAGAGCCCCGCCAGAGCGGGGCTCCTCGTAGGCCGAGAGGAACCCGATCGCGGGCCGCACCCCTGCCCGGTTGGCGCGGCCTGGCGCGAGGGGTCACTCTGTCCATCACATTACAGGAGAATAAACCCCACGGTCAATAGGAACGTAGTCCAACATGACGGCGCAGGGCCAGCGTGGCTGCGGCCAGCCCCAGGCCGGCGGCCAGCAAGCGCACACCGCGCGCCACAGTGATAAATGGCCGGTGGACCGCCTCAAAGCGCGTCTCCGGACGGAAGACCGTCCGCGCTGCCCGGATCACATCGTCACGGGTCACGCGGTCAAGTTCGGCGAAGTAATTCGGCACAGGCGCATCGGGGCGCTCGTGCAATGCCTCGCTCGCCAGCCACCAGGCCAGCTCCAGGTTGCTTTCCAGGCCCAGCAGGGCGCGCCCCCGCAGCGCAGCCCTGGCCTCGGCCAACGCCGCCTCGCTCAGCTCCCCCTCACAGATGCGCCGGATATGGCGGTTGATGCTCAAGCGCACGCGGTTTAAAGAGCCGCCGTCACAGGTTGTGGCGATGGTGAACAGGCCAACGTCGGTATAAGCCACGATCTCAGCGCTGATGTCATAGACCAGCGCCTGGCGGTAACGCAGGTCCTCAATCAGCGCGTGTTCCAGGACCTCGGCCAGGACCTCTTGAGCGAACCGGTCGGGGTCGGCCAGGCCGCCGGTGCGCCCGCCCATGAGCAGCCCGGCCCGGTCCGTGATCTCCGGCCCGCGCAGGCGAATGCGTAAGGGGCGGCCCACCTGGGGCGGTGTGGCGGGGCGCGGCGGCAGTGGCCCCGGCGCGAAACCGCCAAAGAATGTTTGCACTTCGCGCTGGACCGCCTGCGGGGTTACATCGCCCACGACGATCAGGGTCATGTTGTTGGGCAGGTAGGTGCGGCGATGGTGCGCCAGAAGCTCTTTGCGGCCAATATGGGCGAGTGAACTATCCTCGCCGATAACGTAGAGGCCCAGCGCCGAGCCGGGGAACATACCGCGCCGCACCGCCCGGCCCAGGTCGTAGCCGAAGCCCAGGTCATCCAGCCAGACCAGCCAGCGCGAGAGCCGCCCCCCCTTCTCCTCAATAATCACGCTCCGCTCACGGTCCACCATCTCCGGCGGCAGGGTGGGGCGGAAGACCACCTCGGCCAGCCAGTCCAGGCCGAAGGCCAGGTCGGCAGCGCGCAGATGGACCTCGTAGGTCGTATCCTCATAATCCGCTGTGCCGTTCCAGGAGCCCCCACGCCGCCGGATGGCCTCCTTGATCTCCTCCTCCGTCCAGCGCTCGCTCCCCGTGAACACCATATGCTCCAGGAAGTGGGAGATGCCATTGTTGGCCTTCGTCTCATAGCGTGTGCCCACGCGCACCTGGAGCAAGAGCGCGACGGTCCCCGTGCCGGGGCGCGGCTTGCACCACACCCGCAGCCCGTTATCCAGCGTAAACCGTTCAACCGTGAACAGATCGGCTTCCATCTGATGGGTCATCAGATTGGCTTACCTTCCCCTAGCGTCAGAAAAATACCCTACAATAAAGTATACCAAAGTATACCTGGGAACAAGAGAACAGGCGAGTATCCGCCTCTCCCCCTTTGTGGGGGAGGGGATCGGCGTATCCCCCTTCCCGCGAGGAGGAGAGTTGAAGCGAGGGGAATACACCGCCTTTGCCCGCTCTTCCCGCCCAAATATATAATTGGTGCTGACATGCAGCCAGCACAGACATCATCACAAGAGGCCGCGCGCTTTTCGCGCCTGGGCGAGGTGATCGCCGTCTTCGGCAAGCTGGGCCTCATCGGCTTCGGCGGCCCGGCAGCGCACATCGCCCTGATGGACGATGAGGTCGTGCGCAAGCGCGGCTGGATCACACGCGACCACTTTCTGGACTTGCTCGCCGCGACCAACCTGGTCCCCGGCCCGAACTCCACCGAGATGGCCATCCACCTGGGCTACCTGCGCGCCGGGCTGCCCGGCCTGATCGCCGGGGGCGCCGCCTTCATTCTTCCGGCGATGGGCATCGTCCTGGCCCTCGCCTGGGCCTATACGCAGTTCGGTACACTCCCCCAGGTGGATATGCTGCTCTATGGGCTGAAGCCCGCGATTATCGCCAGCATCGCCCAGGCAACCTACCGGCTGGGGCGCTCTGCCCTGACGGACTGGAAACTGGTGGCGCTTGGCGTGGCTGCGTTCATCGCCGCCGCCGCAGGTGCCGATACCGTGTTGGTGATGCTGGCCGCCGGCGTCATTGGCGTCCTCCTGTATGCCCCGCCCCCCTGGCTGCACCTGGGGATGTCTGCCCTGGCCGCTTGGGGGGTGCTCTTCCAGATGTCCTCCCCAGCCTCAGATAACCGCCTGGTGGGCCTGGCGCTCTTTTTTCTGAAAGTGGGGGCTTTACTCTTCGGCAGCGGCTACGTCCTGATCGCCTTCATTGAGAAGGAGATCGTCGGCCAACTGGGCTGGCTGACGCGGCAACAACTCGTGGATGCCATCGCCGTCGGCCAGATGACGCCGGGGCCTGTCCTGACGACGGCCACGTTCATCGGCTACCTGGTCGCGGGCGTGCCGGGCGCCGTCATCTCCACCGTCGCCATCTTTCTGCCCTCTTTCCTGATCGTCCTGGCGCTCAGCCGCCGGATGCCCCGGCTGCGGGCCTCCAGGACGGCGGCGGCCTTTCTGCGCGGTGTGAACGCCGCTGTGGTGGCCGTCATGCTTCTGGCGCTGATCGCGCTGGCCCGCGCCGCGCTGGTGGACGTGTGGACCGGGGCGATCGCGCTGGTCGGGCTGGGGCTGTTGCTGCGCAGCCGGGTGGATAGCACCTGGCTGCTGGGCGGAGCCGCTATCCTGGGGCTGCTCATCCGCCTGGCGGGGCCTGTTCTATCCGGGCCCCCCTTGCATTGAGGTCATTGCAACGCCTCCACAATCGCCCGCACGTTGAACTTCATCATGTCTATATAGGTCTCGGCGCCGCTGCCCGGCCCGCCCAGCGCGTCGGTGTACAGCTCCGTCACTACCCTGACGCCAGCATCGCGGGCGATCTGCTCGGCGAACTTCGGGTCCACCGTGTTCTCGGTGAAGATGGCTTTGACGCCCGCCACCTGGATCGCCTGGATCAGGCGGGCGATCTGCTGGGCCGAGGGTTGAGCCTCTGCGCCGCTGGCCGGGAAGAGCGCGCCGATGACCTCAAAGCCGTAGCGCTCGGCGAAATAGCCAAAAGTGTCGTGGCTGGTCACCAGCTTACGCTGCTCTGGCGGGACCTGGCTCACCTGCTCCACGATCCAGGCATCCAGTTCATTCAACTGGGCGATATAACGAGCGGCATTAGCCGTGTACACGTCGCGGCCAGCGGGGTCAGCCTGGATCAGGCCATCCCGAATCCGCTCCACGTAATGGACGGCGTTGCGCACGTCAAACCACAGGTGCGGGTCGGCGAGTTGCCCTCCTCCCTCCTCCATTGTGCGCAGTTTCAGACCCTGGGCGCATTCCACGATGAGGGGCGCGCCCCCGGCGCTGCGCAGCACAGGCTCCAGAAACGCCTCCAGCCCGGCGCCGTTCTTGAAGAGCACCTGCGCCCGACCGACTGCGGCCAGGTCGCCAGGGCGCGGCTCAAACGCATGGGGGTCGGCATCGGGCGGGAGCAGCACCGTGACCTCGGCGCGGTCGCCAGCGACGTTGCGCACCAGGTCACCGATGATCGTCGTCGTGGCCACCACCTGAAGCCTGCCTGCGCCAGCGCGGCCGAGAGAATCCGCCGGCGGTGCGCCGCACCCACCGGCGACCAGCAGCGCGCCCAGGGCCAGAAGAGCTACAACCGCCATTCCGTGTCTGCGCCTGGTCATCCCCCGCTCCTCTAAATGAAAATTATTTTCAATAGTGGGATTTTACTCGGAGGCCCCTCGCCTGTCAAATGGCCGGGTGGTGTGCTCCTGGCTATAATCGTTGGACCATGACGACAAACGACAGACAGACCCGGTGCGCGCTGGAGCACCTGACGCTGCTCTTGCAGAAGAGCGGTCACGCGTTGGCAGCCTATCTGGTTCAGCCACAAGGTGAAGCGGGCGAGGTTGAACTGCTCTTGCTTGTGCCCGACGAGGCCCTGGAGAAATTAGGTGAGGCAATAGCGGCGGTCGTTGGCGCGCATCTCGCGGTGATCCCGGACACCGAGCCCAACGTGTTTCGCCTCTTAAGCGCAGCGGGGCTGCCCGGCCCGCGTCTGCGCGCCTTCCCCGCTGCGCGGTGCAACGATTTCCTGGCCCAGGCGGCCTCGCAGCGCGGGCGGGTGCTTTTTGATCACCCCGGCATCTTCACGCGAGGCCGCCTGTCAGGATTTCTTAACCGTTTCTAAACCCAAGGGTATTGACAAGCCACAAAAAGCGTCATATACTAGGATTGGCAGAGTTAAGCTCCAAGGGACACGTGGTTCCCTCTGGAAGCTGGACGTTCTGAGGCCGCTCCGCTCCGGTCGGCTCAGATCACCTTCAGGTGACCTTACATCAAGAGCGTGCCACAGAAGTGGCCTTATCCGGCGGCAAGCGGCTTCAGGGCAACGCCCAGCCCAACCCAGAGGCTCGGCATCCCCGCTGAGTTGCGCCACTCCTTGGGGCTTAACGTTATGATCCCCTAGTTTCCCCGTTACCAGACCCGCCGTCCCAGGACGTTTAACGGCGTCGTGGTGATCAGGTTCACCAGTACCGGCCCATAGGCGATCACGATCAGGACAGCAGCAATCGCCAGCCAGGGCCGCCACTGATCCAGGATCGCCGGCGCCTCCTCCGGCCCGGACAACGCCTCCGCCACCGGGATCTCCACCCGCGCTTTCTCCTTGGACAACAGCGGCGTCAGCACGATGTTGACGAAGAACAGCACGCCGCTCAGGAACAGGATGGCGCCGCCGATGCCCACCAGCGGTAGAATGGCCTGCCACTCCGGCTGGAGGGACAGATAAGGTGACGCGCCGATCGCCGTGCGGCGTGGCATGCCCAATAGCCCCAGACGGTGCAGCGCGTTAGCGAAGATAGCCATACCGATGAACCAGGTCCAGGCCTGCGCCAGGGCCACGTTCTTGCTCCACAGCGCCTTCCCCGTCAGATAGGGCCACAGCCAGTACAGGATGCCCATGAAGGTCAGTGTGACCGCCGTGCCCACCGTCAGGTGGAAGTGGCCCGGCACCCAGGCGGTGTTATGTACCGCCAGGTTGACGTTGTAGGAGGCGTTCACCAGGCCGCTGATGCCGCCGAAGGCGAACAGGATCATGGCCAGCACCTGCGCCGTGAACGAGGGCTCGCCCCAGGGCAAGCGGCGGATCCACATCAGCCAGCCCGTGCCGCCGCGCGCCCGCCCGCCCAGTTCCAACGAGGCCACCACGTTAAAGAACGTCAGCAGGCTGGGGAAGAACACGCCGAAGGTGAACACGGCGTGGACGAACTTCCAGCCCTGCCCCACGCCGGGGTCGGTGTATTGGTGGTGCAGCCCCACCGGGATGGAGAGGATCAGGAAGAGGATGAACGAGGCCCGCGCCATAGGGTCGCTGAACAGCTTGCCCCCGGCCTGCTTGGGCACCATGGTGTACCAGGACACATAGGCGGGCAGCAGCCAGAAGTACACAATGGGGTGGCCGGTGAACCAGAACAGCGTCCGCGCCAGGAGCGGGTCCGTGCCGCCCACCATGCCCAACGACCAGGGGATGAGCAGGAAGACCATCTCGGCGGCCACGCCAAAGGTGGCGATCGTCCACATCGTCATGGTGACCAACGACATGAAGGCCGCCAACGGCGTGCGCACGCCGGGGTTGTCCCGGCGCCAGCGGCGATAAGTCAGCACCAGGTTCACCAGCACCAGCCACGTGCCTGCGACGACCAGCGTCAGGCCGATGTAGAAGGCGGGGTGGGCCTGGAGCGGCGGGTAGAAGGTGAACAGGACGGTGGCGTCGTTGCTCAGCAGCGGCCAGGCCGCCAGGAGCAACCCGGCGGTCATCAGCCAAAAGGTGACCCAGCCCAGCCGCAGGCTCGCCAGGGGCCGGTTCAGGCGATGCACGGTCACGAACGTCAGGAAACCGCAGATGAAGAAAGTCGTCCACACGAGCACGTTGAGCACGCCGTGCAGCGTCAGGCCCTGATAGTAGCTCTTGATGATCGGCGAGAGCAGCGGATACAGGTTAATGCCGGCGTGTTCCAGCCCCTGGAACAGGCCCATAAGCAGGCCGATGCTCAACGCGATCAGGGCGACAATAAAATACGCAGTGGTCAGGCGGTGCTCGCTGCGGAACGGTTGTGCAGATACGCTGACGGACATGCGTGAGCCTCCTTAGTCTTACTCTACAATGACTTTGCCGAACATCAGGTGATGCCCGACGCCGCAGTACTCCTGGCAGATGAACAGGTACTCGCCGGGCGTATTGAAGCGCGTGGTCAGGCGCGAGACCTGGCCCGGCAGGAGCATCATGTTCACGTCCGTGTTCTCAATCTTGAAGCCGTGAATGACATCCTTGCTGGTGGCGATGAAGGTGACGGTGGACCCAGCGGGGACGCGGATCTCATTCGGCGTGAACTGCCAGGTCTGAGCCACGATCACGGCCTCGTAGCGGCCCGGCGCGAGCTGGCGCAGCCCCGGCCGGTCAAACGGCGGCGAGGCGGCCAACACCTGCGGGTCCACCCGCCCGGCCACGCCCGGCAACTGAATGCCCACGGCGAAGGCGCTCAGCACGATCGCCACCATCATGGCAATGGGGATAGCGATGCTGGGCAGGATCCACAGCGATTCAAACACATAAAAGCGAAAGCGGTCGTTCATGGCTGCGGCAACCCCCTCTGCAACAGTTGCAGATAGACGTTCGCCCACAGAATGGCGAGGATGAACAGGTAGATCACCGTGATGAGCAATGCCCCCTTGGGGGGCTCATGGACCTCCTGTTCCTTGGTCGGTTCACGTTCCGGCATCACAGCATCTCCTTTCTATACGAAATCTGAGCAGATCATAGACCTGTCATCCTGAGCGCAGCGCCCCCCCTCCTGTGGGGGAGGGCTGGGGTGGGGGGCAGAATCACCCCTCCCTGCCCCTCCCCCTCCAGGGGGAGGGAACTTCTGAGCCTATCTGGGATAGCATAGAAACAGGTGCGCGGCCTCATAGACCAGGCGCGTTGCCCCCTGGCTGGCCGCCTCATGCAAGACCAGCCGGATGTCGCGCATCACCCGATCTACATCCAGGGTCAGATCATGATATTCGGCGCGGATCAGGCCGCGTTCATCCACGATAACAAAGCGATTCTCGTGAACGAAGGCATAGTCCCCATGGCTGTGACCGCCCTGTCCCCCGGGAGGCTGGGCGGTCTTCTCATAATAGACGCCGAACCCGCCACCGATCACTGCCTTGATCGTCGCCGGATCGCCGGTCAGGAAGCGCCAGGCCCCGGGGTCGGCCTGGAAGTGCGCGGCATACTCGCGCAGGACCTCCGGCGTGTCGTGCTCCGGGTCAAAACTCATGGAGACCAGGACGACCGGGTTTCCTAATACCCCCTCTGCCCGCAGGCGTTCCTGGAGCAGGCGCATCTGCGCGGTCATCGTCGGGCAGGCGGTAGTGCAGCGCGTGTAGATGAAGTTGATCACGGCGATCCGGCCGTTCAGGTCGGCGTCACTGAAGGGCTGGCCATTCTGGTCGGTGAGCGTGAAGGTGGGGGCGGGTGCGACGCGCGGCAACACCTGGACCGGCCTGCCTAAGGCAAAGCCCAACGTCGCCAAGACGAGCACACCCAAGCCAATATAGAACTTGCGCATGTCGGTCTTATTTGGCAGGATAGCGTATCTTTACTCACTTTATGCCAGGCGTGCTCAAGCACAAGGGACAGGTGTCATCCTTTTCAGGTGACATTCGTCCCATATTGTATCTTGATTTCTCAGGGGATCAATTTCTCCCTTGTGTCATTACATGACACAAGGCTGTGGTATAGTGGGGTCAAACGGACGTTCGGAGATGTACAGTCAATGTATCCGAGGATACACACGGTGCCCATCGTCGAACGCAGGACGTTGACAGTGAGCGGACAGAAAGGAGACGCGACGATGTATCAGAAATACGTGATTATCGGCAACCTGGGCGCGGACCCCGAGCTGCGCTACACCCCCAGCGGGCAGGCCTACGTGCAGTTCTCGCTGGCCGCCAACCGCGAGTGGACCACCGACGCGGGCGAGGAGCAGAAGGAGACGACGTGGTTCCGCGTGGTGGTGTGGGGCAAGCAGGCAGAAAGTTGCCATGCCTATCTGAGCAAGGGACGGCGTGTATTGGTAGAAGGTGAGCGGTTACGGGTCAGCCCCTACCTCAAGCGCGACGGCCAGCCGGCGGCCTCGTTGGAGTTGACTGCCCGCACCGTGCGTTTCATGGACGCGAAGGGCAGCAATGGCAGCGCCGCGCCCGACGCTGCCGGGGACCTCGCCGCTGCCGACCCAGAGCAGGATGAGTTCCCCTTCTAAGGCCCCATGCGCTCTCTCCGGCGCAGCTCGTTGAGCGCGAGCGGCCTCAGCCCCTCCCTGAGGCCGCTCGCCTGCTTTTAGGGATCTCGCCCAGCACCTCCAGCCCCAGCGCCGCCAGTTCCGCCCGGTTGCGCACCGTCGGGTCCAGGTAATCCACCAGAAACGCCAGCGCCACCCCGGCGATCAGCGCCAGCCCCAGGCGCAAGGGCAGGTTAAGGCGGCTGCTCAGGCCCGGTGGGGCCACGCTCACTGTGACCGGGTCCAGGGGCGTGACCACTGCCCCGGACCCGACCTGGGGGAAGACCTCGCGGTTGCGCGTTTGCAAGACGCGCGTGGCCGCCTCCGCGATGGCTTTCAACTGCTCCGCGTCCGGCCAGTTCTGGATGTACACCACCAGCAAGCTGCGCTGGTTGTCGGCGGCGATATGCCCCTGAAGCTGCCCGGCATCTATAGCCACGCCAGCCGCCCGCAGTTCCTCACCCACCGCCATGGCGAAGCTCCCGGTGCGCACCCAATCGGCCAGGCCATTGGCGATGTACTCCGAAGTCAGCCAGGCTTTGTAGCGCGGGTCCTCAAAGAACGCACTTCCCACTTCCTCTGGCGGCTGACCAATCGCGTAGCGCATCGCCGTGCTGTAGCCGGACGGCGCAGGTTGCGGAAAAGCCGCAAATAGCAGCCCCCGGATGCTGCCCGGCAGCGCCCCTGCCAGGGTATAGGCCGCCAACGCCAGCAGGGCAGCGACCGCGAACGGCGCTACGACCAGCGGCCAGCGGCGTACAATGACGGTCCAGAGGGCACGGAGTTCCATACGCCTTGGGATTGTCCTCGCTCTTCTAAGAGTGCCATCAGCTTGCGCTGGAATACACGCTTATCAAACTGACGGGCGTGCTGGCGGATCACGTCGGGGTTGAAATCGCGCGGATTGAAACGGCACACCGCCTCGGCCAGCGCCTCCGGCGTCGGCTCGCGGAAGAACAGGCCGGTCACCCCCTCAATCACCGTGTCCAGCGCGCCACCGGCGGCATAGGCGATCACCGGTCGGCCCGCCGCCTGGGCCTCCACCGGCGCAATGCCGAAATCCTCATAGCCGGGGAAGAGGAAGGCGCGGCAGCGGGCGAGCAGGCCCGGCAGTTCGGCGTCAGGCACCCGCCCCAGGAAGCGGATATTTGGCCCGGCCAGCGCCTCCAGCCGCGCCCGGTCGCGCCCATCCCCGGCGATCAGCAGGGGCAGCTTCAACGCCGTGAAGGCTTTCACCGCCAGGTCCACACGCTTGTACGGGATCAGGCGCGAGACGACCAGGAAATAGTCGCCGTCTTCCGCTGGGGCCGTCTGGGCGAACCGCCCGGTATCCACCGGCGGGAAGATCAGGGCCGAGTCACGGCGGTAAACCTTGGCGATGCGACGTTGCACCTCGGTGGAGATAGCGATGAACTCGTCCACGCGGTCCGCCGCCAGCCGGTCCCACTGGCGCAACCACAACAAAATGGGCCTGAGCAAAGCGTTTGCCAGCGGGCCGATGGCCTCGCGTTCGGCATAGACCGGGTAGGTCCACAGGAAACGGCTCGGCGTTAGGCAATAGCACAAATGGGTTGTGCTGGGTGGGGTGATCACGCCGTGCGCGAAGCCGCTGCTGATGGACAGGACCACATCGTAAGCGCTCAAATCAAAGCCCTCAAAGGCCAGCGGATACAGGGGCAGGAAGGGCTGGTGGTGCCGATGGATGAAGGGCAACCGGTCCAGCCAGGAGACACGGATGTCCCACGTCCGGTAATCCGGCGGCATGGCCTCCGGCCAGAACATGCTGGTGTAAATCGGCGCCTGGGGCAGCAACTCGTGGACGGCTTCCAGCACCCGCTCGGCGCCACCGTATTGGTTCAGCCAGGAGACGACGATGGCGACGTTCAAAACCCCACCTGCGTTCCGTGCAGTTTGTCGGGTGATGAGTATATCCCGAATGAGGCAAAGGTCAACTGCCGACGACGAAACACAGGAATGTGTAGGGGCAGGGCGGTGCCGGGTCCCTGCTGCCCAGTACCGGGCTTCAGCCCGGTTTATTGTTGGCCCGGTACCGGGATTTATCCCGGTCTCTGACTGAGCGATTGACCAATTCACACAGCCCGATGTATCATAGCAGCATGCCTGAGACCGATCCCTACGATCTCCTGGCCCGCTATTACGACCTGGAGCACGGCGACATCAGCGTGGACGTGCCCCTCTACCTGGACTTTGCCCGGCGCAGTGGGGGGCCGATCCTGGAACTCGGCTGCGGCACGGGGCGGCTGCTCGTCCCGCTCGCCCAGGCGGGTTATAAGGTCGTGGGGTTGGACCGCTCGGCGGCGATGCTGGCGCGGGCCAAGGCCCGGCTGGCAACGGCAGGGCTATCCAATCGCGTTACCCTCATCCAGGCCGATATAACCGACTTCCATCTGGATCAGAGCTTCGGCCTGGCGCTGTCCGCGCTCAACACGTTTATGCACCTGACCGATCAGGCCGATCAGATCGCGGCGCTCACCTGCGTTCGCCGTCACCTGCGCCCCGGCGGCCTGCTCATCCTGGACCTGCCCGGCCCGTCTGAGCCTTTCCTGATCCAGCCCGGCCTGATCCTCAGCAGCCAGTTCCAGACCGCTGAGGGCCATCGCGTCCTCAAGCTGACTGAGAGCCACTACGACCGGGCGCAGCAAATGGAGGAGATCACCACCATCTACGATGAAACCGATGCGGAGGGGATAACTCGCCGCACCATCGTCCCCCTGCGCCTGCGTTACGTCTTCCGCTATGAACTGGAGCTTTTGCTGCGCCTGACGGGGCTGCGTCTGGAGGCGATATACGGCGACTACGACCTGCGCCCATTTGATGAGGAGGCACCCCGCCTGATCGCGGTGAGCATCCCCTCCCCCAGCCCTCCCACGCACGGGGGGAGATAAGGGAGGGACGAGATGATCCCCTACCAGCCCGGCTGGGGGGAGTAATCAGAGGGGTCACGTATGGACAATTCCTTACTGGCGCTATCCGCTTCCTGGAACGGGCTGTTTCACGCTGGAGGTGCGACGGCGGCAGGCGATCCACCGCGACGGGCGACGTTGGGATGAGTTGATTTTCGGTCTGCTGCGCCAGGACTGGGAGCGGATGCAGGGGACGGAGGGATGATGGACGCCGACTTGTTCCGGAGCGAACGGGTGCGCCTGGCCGCGCCCAACGCCGAGAGCGACGCCGAGATGTTTGCCCGCTGGTCACAGGATGCCGAGTACCTGCGCCTGCTGGATAGCGAGGCGGCCCGCCCGCGATCTGCCCAACAGGCCAAAGAGATGTTCAAAGAGCACATGGAGCCGGAGGAGCCCAGGCCCGATGCCTTTAACTTCGTCATCCGCACCCTGGCCGACGACCGCCTCATCGGGTTCGTCGGCCTGGATGGGGTGCGCTGGACGCACGGCGATGCCTTCTTAGGCATCGGCATTGGGGAGCGGGAGTACTGGGATAAAGGCTATGGCACAGACGCCTTGCGCCTGCTGTTGCGCTACGCCTTCACCGAGCTAAACCTGCACCGCGTCTCGCTCACCGTATTTGACTATAACCAACGCGCCATTCGCGCCTATGAGAAGGCCGGGTTCGTCGTGGAGGGGCGGATGCGGCAGGTGCTCCACCGCGATGGGCGGCGCTATGACCTCCTCTTCATGGGCCTCCTGCGCGAGGAATGGGAGAAGTGGCGCACATGAAGTGGTGGACGCTATCCCTGATCATAACGCTTCTCGCCGGCTGTGCGCCAGCCACACCCGGCCCGACGCCGCAGCCCACGCGACCGCTTGCTGTCGCACGGGAATGCGTCGGGGGCCATCCTGCGCCGCAGCCGGTGACGATCACCGCAGCGGACGGGGCCCAACTGGCGGCGACCTTCTATCCGTCCAGCGCGGGGGAAGGCCAGCGCGCCCCCGCTATCCTGCTCCTGCATATGGTGGGGCGCAACAAAGAAAGCTGGGGGGACTTCGCCCGCTTTGTCCAGGAGTGCAGTGCCTACGCGCTCTTGGCCCTGGACCTGCGCGGGCATGGTGCCAGCGGCGGCTCGCAGGAGTGGGACAAGATGCCCCAGGATGTCGCTGCCGCCTGGGCGGCCCTAATCCAGCGCCCCGAGATTGACCCGGAGCGGACGGCCATCGTGGGTGCCAGCATCGGCGCTAACCTGGCGCTGGTTCAGGCGGCCAGCGAGCCGCGCATCCGGGGCGTCGTCTTGCTCTCGCCGGGGCTGGAGTATCGCGGCATCAAGACCGCCGACCCCATGCAGGCATATGGCCAACGACCGGTGTTGATCGTCGCTGCGGAAGGCGACAGCTATGCCGCCGATTCGTCGCGCAAGCTGAACGACCTGGCTCAAGGCGCACACCACCTGGAGATGTTCACGGGGAACGCGCACGGCACCGACCTGCTGAGCGCGCAGCCGGAGTTGCGCTGGCTGATCCTGGACTGGCTGGAGAAGATGCTAGGCTGACTCGCCTGATGTGCTTAAAGTCTCTTCCTAGAATAGCCGCCGCAGCGCACTGAGGGCACGGTACTGCAAGGCCCGCACGGCCTCGGCGCTGCTCCCCAGCCGCTCGGCGACCTCCGCCGCGCTCAGGCCCGCGCCAAAGCGTAAGAGGATGACCTGCTTTTGCTCCGGGCTGAGGCGGCTCAGCACCTGGCGCAGCCAGTCGGCGAACTCGGTGCGCTCCAGCGCCAGGCTCACCGCCTCGTCCTCGTCCCCCAATCGCTCATCCCACACCTCCACCCACCCCGGCGGCGAACGTCGGAAGTGATCGATCAGCCGGTGGCGAGCGATCTGGAATAACCAGGCCCCCAGCCCCTGGTCAGCGAACGTGCCACTGTGCAGCGCTATCAGCGCCCGCAGGAAGACGTCGCTGGTGAGGTCCTCAGCGAGATGGGCATCGCCCAGGCGACGGTAGAGGAAGCGATAGATGCGCGGGGCATACAGATCGTATATCTCGCCAAGCGCCTGAACATTTCCCGCCCTGGCGCGAGACAGGAGTTCGCCCCCGTGATCCTGTGCCCCCTTTAACACAGTCCTCCCCCTGCCGCCAATTATACTTCCCCCCTCCCCCAGGGCAAACGGCGCCCCGGCCTGCATAGAGTTCACCCCCTACAGCACGCGGCAGACCAGGCCCTTCAGGTATTCCCCTTCGGGGAAGCTCAACAAGACGGGATGGTCCGGCCCATGCGACAGCCGGGCGATGATCTGGGCCTCCCGACCGGCGTCCACTGCCGCGCTAAAGACGATCTTCTGGAACAGGTCGGGCGTGACCAGCCCGGAGCAGGAGAAGGTGAACAGCAGCCCGCCGGGGCGCAGAAGCTGGAAGGCCAGCCAGTTGATGTCCTTATACCCCCGCGTGGCGCGCGGCAACTGCCCGGCGCTATGCACAAACTTGGGCGGGTCCAGCACGATGGCGTCAAAGCGACGGCCTGCGGCGCGGAAGCGGCGCAACTCGGCAAACACATCGCCCACAATGAACTCGTCATCGCGCCCGGCAAAGCCATTAAGGGCCATATGCTCTCGCGCCAGCGCCAACGCCTCGGCGCTGGAATCTATGTGGACGACGCGCCCGGCGCCCGCCGCTGCCGCATACACACCAAAGGCGCCGGTATAGGCAAAGGCATTGAGCACCTCCGCCCCCGGCAGCGCACGCAACATCTGCCGGAACACCCGCCGGTTCTCCCGCTGGTCCAGGTAAAAGCCCGTCTTCTGACCGCCCCGCATATCCACCAGGAAGCGCAGGCCATGCTCGCGGATGCCCACCAACGGCGGTGGCTCGGCGCCCCACAGCCGGCCCGTGACCGGTGCCAGCCCTTCTTTCTCGCGCACGTCCACATCGCTGCGCTCAAAGAGGCCTGCCGGCGCCAGCAGGTCAGCCAAGAGGGCCACCAGAAGCGCCTTCCGGCGATCTATCCCCAGCGTGAGGAACTGTACCCCCAGGAAGCGGTCGTAGCGGTCCACCACCAGCCCCGGCAGCCCATCGCTCTCGGCATTCACCAGGCGGTAGGCGTTGGTGTCGGGGTCCGCCGCCAGGGGGGCGCGGCCCGCGATGGCCCGTTCCAATCGCCGCCGCCAGAAGCCTTCGTCAATGGCCTCATCCGCATCCCAGGTGAGCAGGCGGACGGCGATCTGCGAGTGGCGATTCAACGAGCCCCTGGCGAGGAACGCGCCCTGGGCGTCACGCACCTCCACAATATCCCCATCTGCGGGGTCGCCCTGAATGCGGGCAATCGCGCCGGAGAAGACCCAGGGATGCCGTTGACGGACCGGTTTATCGCGGCCCGGTTTGAGGAACACAGCCGGTGGAGTCATCCATGGCGGCGCAGGAAGCGCTCTATGCGGTTGAGCGCCTCTTCAATTTGAGGCAAGGCGGTGGCATAGGAGCAGCGCACGAAGCCCGCGCCGCTCTCGCCGAAGGCGCTCCCCGGCACCACCGCCACCCGCTCCTCTTCCAGCAGCTTCTGGGCGAAGGCCTCGTCGTCCATGCCAGAGCGGGCAATGGAGGGGAAGGCATAGAAGGCGCCGCGTGGCTCAAAGCAGTCCAGCCCCAGCGCATTCAGCCCGGCCACAATCGTGCGCCGCCGCAGGTCGTACTCGGCGCGCATGGCCTGGACGTATTCCTCGCCCTCTTTAAGCGCGACCAATGCCGCCATCTGCGCGACGGTCGGCGCCGACATGATGGTGTACTGGTGCACCTTGCGCATGGCAGCCAGAAGCTCCGCCGGCGCCGCCGCGTAACCGATGCGCCAGCCGGTCATGGCATAGCTTTTGGAAAAGCCGCCCAGCAGGATGGTGCGCTCGCGCATCCCCGGCAGGGAGGAGAAACAGGTGTGCGTGATGCCATACACCAGCCGGTCATAAATTTCATCGGAGATGACCAGCAGGTCGTGGCGCTCGGCGACATCGGCGATCTCCAGCAGGCGCTCGCGGGTCATCACCGCGCCGGTGGGGTTATTGGGATAACCGATCAGGATGGCCTTGGTGCGCGGCGTGACGGCGGCCTCCACCACATCGCCCGTCACCTGAAAGCCATCCTCCACCCGTGTGGGCACAATCACCGGCTGGCCCCCGGCGAAGACGACCTCCGGCGCGTAGGCCACAAAGCAGGGTTGGGGGACAATGACCTCATCGCCGGGGTCCACCACCGCAGTCAAGGCCAGGTACAACGCCTCGGAGACGCCCACCGTGATAAGCAATTCGGTTTCCGGGTCATAGTGCACCTGGTAAAGGCGCTGCAAATGCGCGCTCAGCGCCTGGCGCAGTTCCAGGATGCCGGAGTTAGAGGTATAGTGGGTCTCGCCTCGCGCCAGGGCCTCTATCCCGGCCTGCAAGATCGGCTCCGGCGTGATAAAGTCCGGCTCGCCGATGCCCAGGCTGATCACGTCTTTCATCGTGGCGGCGATGTCAAAGAAGCGGCGAATGCCGCTGGGCGGCACGCGGGCCACCCGTTCCGCAACGAATGTGCGCATGGTGTCTGTTCCCTCCCTCAATGGTACTCAACGGATCATTTACAGAATTAAGGTAATGGGACGCCAGCGACCAGTGGTCGCTGGCCGGATGGTAGAATAGTGTGAAGACCTGGCCTGCCCCCGTCCGCACGCGAAAATAGACCCCCTCCGGCGTGCGCCATTGCTGCTCCACGGCGGCGATCTCATACCGTTGCCCGCCCACCTCAAAGGCGCGGGGCCGCTCCGGATAGGTCGCGCCGGCGTAGCACTCCACCAGGACGTCCGCCGTCATACTGCGATGACTTCTTTCAACCCAGGGAAGAACTGCCGCACCGTCTTCTCCACGGTGATGCGCAACGTCCACGCCGCCATGTGGCAGCCGATACAGGCCCCGCCGAAGCGCACCTTCAGCGTCTCGCCATCGTAGTCCACCATCTCCACGCTGCCGCCGTGATACATTTCAATAAAGCCGTTGATGTGCTCAATTAGCGCGTTCATCATCTCCCGTTCGCGCTCCAGCACGGATTGCGTTTCGTCCATAGCTGTGCTCCTTTCCACTGCTGCCCCATTCACCTGCGAGGCTTATCTAGAAAAGTCAAGGCGTCCATTAGTATATCCGTTCACTGTCTTCGGCCAAATAGGCCGCCTTGAGCGCCTTGAACAGCTTGCCGTGATTGGGCACTTTGAGATGTAACAACTCCTCTATGATCACCTCGCGGCGCACGGCGGCGGGCTGGGAAAGCAGGCCCGTGTCAAAAGTCAGGTGACCGCGCGTGGAGCAACTGCCCCACTTGCGCTTCATCGGGCGCAGCGTGATGCCCGTTGGCTCCACGCCGATCCGCCGCGCCCAGGCCCGCACTTCCGCCTTGAAGAGGGCGGCGGGCACCGTCTCCTCCAGGGGTTGCAGCGCGTCGTGATCGTCCTCCAGCATCACCCTGCTCTCCCCAAGACCGAGAAGATGCGCTCAACCAGGTCAGGAACATCGGGAACGTCAGCCTCGCCGAGTTGCGCGTAAAGTTCGCGGCGCAACGCCCTGTGGTGCTTTTCGCTCTTGCGCCAGTGGGGGTATTCGCTGAGCGCGTTACGCATCTGAGCGGCGATCCGCTCGGCCACGTCTTCCGGGACAGCCGATTGTTTGAGCAACCAGTAAACGGCAAAGGCTTCCCCGGTGATGTGCCGCTCTGCCTGCTCGCGTTCCGCCTGGTTGATCTCCTGGATCAACGCCTCCAATTGCTGGAGCGCCTCCTGGGTTGACATCTGACGTTCTTTAAACGCCTGCGCGATGGCTTCCGCCCGCTCGCCAATGGAGATCAGGTAAGGGGCTGCGATGGCCTCTTGCTCTACCTTCTGCTCAATGCTCTTGAGCAGGTTGAACACCTTGATCGTGTCCGGCTGGTTGCTCTCGGCGATCTGATGCAGCGTCTGCGGCGTGATCTCATAGATGGCCAGGGCCTCGTGGATCAGCCCCGCCTGGGTACGCTCTTGAACCAGTGCCGCGGTCTTACGGGCGAGTTCGCGGCTGGTGAGCTTCCCCCCTTCATAAGCCGCCCGCACCAGCGCAAACAGGTCCGCCAGGCGTTGATAGTCCTCCATGGACTCACGCAGGAACGGATCGGGGGACAGAATCTCATACAGGTCCTCAAGCTCCTCAAAGAAGCGGTAAAACGCGTGGCGCTTGCCCTCATCACGGAAGGCTTCCAGTGCTGCCTCCGCCGCTTTGTCCGCCGCCTTGCCTGTTATTAGGCTCAGATAGTCGGCACGCCCACGCGCCATCAAATCCTGGAAGCGCTGCTGAAGCACATCCAGCCCCTCAATCACGCTCTGCACATCTTTGGAATCAAACGCCAGCGCGCGCTCGAGATGCTCGAAAATGCCCACGAAGTCCAGCACAAACCCGCCCGGCTTATGCTTCCCGTCCTCGTCCTCGTAGGGGCGGTTGACCCGCGCGATGGCCTGCAAGAGCACGTGGTCGCGCATGGGCTTGTCCAGGTACATACAATACAGGACCGGCGCGTCGTAGCCCGTGAGGAGTTTCTCGGTGACGATGAGGAGCTTGGGCAGTTCGTCCGGCTTGATGAACGCCTTGCGAATGGCCTTCTCCTGGCCCTCTGACAGGTGATAGCGGGCCAGTTCAGGCGGGTCGTTGTAGGCGGGGCTGATGACGACGGCTGAATAATCCGGCGGCAGGTACTGGTCCAGGGCGTCCTTGTATAGGGCGCAGGCCTCACGGTCCACTCCCACCAGAAAGGCTTTATACCCCATCGGCTGGACGGTCTCGGTGAAGTGGCGGGCGACATACTGGGCGATGCGCTGGACGCGCTCGCGGTTCTTGAGCATATTGCGCAGGGTGACAGCCTTGTCCAGGATGCGGTTCAGGTCCTCAATATCGCTCACCCCTTCGGCCTCCACCAGGTCCAGGAACTCGCGCTCCAACGTCTCGCGGTCCACGCGGAGCTCGTTGGGCGCGAGGGCGTAATAGAGCGGGACAGTCGTGCCGTCCTCAATGGATTCCGCGATGGAGTACTTGTCCAGATAGCCCTGGGGGTCATCCACGCCAAAGACCTTGAAGGTGCCTTTGCCGTAGGCGGTCTTATCAATAGGGGTGCCGGTGAAGCCCAGGTAGGTCGCATTGGGGAGTGCGCCCATGAGGTAATTGCCCAGGTCGCCGCCAGTGGTGCGGTGGGCCTCGTCCACCAGGACGAAGATGTTGGCGCGGGGATTGATATTGGCGGGCATATCGTCAAACTTGTGGATCATGGAGACGATCAGGCCGCGTGTGTCCTGGCGCAGCAGTTCCTGCAGGTGGCGTTTGGTCTCGGCCACCTCCACCCGTCCGAAGCCGGTCGCCGCCAGATTGGCGAACAGTTGCGTCTCCAGTTCGTTGCGGTCCACCAACATCAGCACGGTGGGGTTCTCAAAGACCGGCTCCTCCATCAGCCGTTTAGCGATGGTGATCATGGTGTAGGTCTTGCCGGAGCCCTGGGTATGCCAGATCAGGCCGCGCCGCTTGCCGGGGTCACGTGCGCGCCGGACGGCGCGCTCCACTGCCCGCATCTGGTGGGGGCGCAGGATGACCTTGCCCAACTCGTCGTCCTTGCGGGTGAACAGGATGAAGTCGCGCAGGAGGCGCAGCACGCGCTGAGGGGCAACAAAGGTCTTGACCAGGGTCTCAAAGTCGCCTCCGGCCGTCTCATCTTTCCAGTTGAACACGTTCTTGACGGCCAGGTTCCAGGTCGCGCCGTAGTAGTACTGCACCAGATGGGTCAGCCCAAACACCTGCATGAGCGCCAACAGTTCCGGCCCCTCGCGGTGGTAGCGGCGCACCTGCTCCAACGCCTCGGCCACGCCTTCCAGCTTGGTGGCGGCTTTGGTTTCAATCAGGATGATAGGGATGCCGTTGATCAGGAAGACGGCATCGGCGCGGATGGTGTGGACGCCGTTGGTGAAGACGAATTCGTCGGTGACGTGGAAGGCGTTGTTGTGCTCATACTCAAAGTCAAGCAGGCGCAGGTTGCGCTCGCGGTGCTCGGCTTCAACGAACACGGTCTTGAGGCCTTTGAGGAACTCCCAGGCCTGGAAGTTGCCCTCAATGTTAGGCGGAACGCGGATGAGGCGGTTGGCGACCTCCTCGGCCTTGAGGTGGTCCACGCTCGTGGGGTTGAGGCGCTGGGCAGCCTGAACGAAGACGCCCCAGAGAATAGGGCTGGCCTCGCCGTGACGCTGGCGCAGGGCCTCGTCGGGCGATAGGTACGTCCAGCCGGCTTCTGTGGCATAGCGGATGAGCGGTTTCTGGACGGTGTAGCGTTCACTGCTGAGCCTGGACATCATGCACCTTCCCAGATCATGCGATAATAGTCCTTTTCAGTAGGGGCGCAGCGGCGCTGCGCCCCTACAATATCCACAATATCCACATCACCATCCCCAACAATCCAAATGATCCCGTGCACGTGATTGGGCATCACCACAAATTCATCGGGATGCAACACCACATACGGGCGCACGACGGTGGTTTGGAACCATTCGTCACACACAATTTGGCCGTAATCATTCCACCGCACGGCATCATCCACGATCTCGCCGAACAATGGCATCCGTTCATGAGTGATGATCGTGATGAAATACGCGCCGGGTTGGGTGTAATCGTACTCTTTCAGGCGGATGGATCGGCGATGGTAACGGTCGGGATCATGCGGCATGGGTCAACCCTCCGGTTTTGGGGGTACGGCGGTGTCAGCGGGGGTGCCCCGTGTTGTAGGGGCGCAGCGCCGCTGCGCCCGTACGGGCACGGCGCCGCCGTGCCCCTCCGTCATGCGACCTGGCCCGTCAACTGAAATCCACACTGGCCGAATCGCCCACGTTCAGCTTGCGGTAGCGCCCGGCCACGTAGGCCTCCTTCCCGATCAGCGACTGGTCCAGCGTCGTGTCCAGGATGACCGCCCCGGCGTCAATGATGGAGTCGCGGATGATGGAACGCTCAATGCGGCAGTAGGGGCACGGCATGCCGTGCCCCTACTGCAATCGTCACATATCAGGCATCGGTATCCGACTGTTCCAAGTCACGCTGCATTTTGGCTACAACCTCTCGCAGAGGCGGCAGATCAATCTGAACGGTTTTCCATACAACTTCCAGGTCTACCAGGTAGTAACCGTGAACTATGAGGTTACGCATCCCTACAATATCAACCCAAGAAACGTCCGGGTAGCGTTGTTTTAGTGAGGCGGGGAGGTGGCTAGCGGCCTCGCCGATAATTTGCAGGGCATGGGTCACTGCCAGGGTTTTCTCTTCATTAGCAGCAAAGTGCTCAAAATCCAATCCAGCCACAAACTGCTCGGCTTTTTCAGCGTAATGGGCAATATCCTGCAAGTAATCCGTATAGACCCGTTTGCGCGTCATACGTAGATCACCTCGGACAGGATCGCCTCTCCAATAGCGGGCTTCAGCGTGCGTTTCAAGACCAGATCTACCTTCACTCCAACCAAGTCACTTAGATAGCGTTGTAACGCCGATACCTCCAACAGAGTTGGCACCCGTTCAAACTCCACCAATATATCCAGATCGCTGCGCTTACGCTGCTCGCCGCGCACATACGAACCGAACACGCCCAGGGATTTCACCCCGTAGCGCTGGCGCAGTTCGGGCAGGTGCACCCGCAGCGTCTGCAGGATGTGTTCCAGGCGAAGCGCGGTTTGATCTGCATGGCGATCCATATGTGCCTTTGGCATCACCCCTCCCCCTCTCATACAATCCCCATTTCCAACTCACCGCCTATAAAGCACCTTAGCTGAAGTCCACGCTGGCCGAATCGCCCACGTTCAGCTTGCGGTAGCGCCCGGCCACGTAGGCCTCCTTCCCGATCAGCGACTGGTCCAGCGTCGTGTCCAGGATGACCGCCCCGGCGTCAATGATGGAGTCGCGGATGATGGAACGCTCAATGCGACAGTTCTCCGCAATCGTCACGTACGGCCCGATCACCGAATCCACGATCGTCGCCGAGGGGTCAATATGCACCGGCGGCACGATGATGAACCGGTCACTGCGGATCGCGGCGCTGTTGTCGTGCCCGTTCATCAGCAGGTAGCGGTTGGTGTGCAGCACCGTCTCCGGCTTGCCGCAGTCCTCCCACACCTCCACCGTGCGCACGCGGAACTTCTGCCCCGCCGCAATCATCAGATTCAGCGCATCGGCCAGGTAGTACTCGCCCTTCGTCTGGATGTTGCGCCGCATCAACTCCTCACACGACTGCATCAGCAGCCGCGAGTCCTTGATGTAATACAGGCCGATCACAGCCAGATTGTGCTCCATGCTCGTCGGCTTCTCAATGAAGCGCGTCACGAAGCCCTCCGGGCTGACGATGGCCACGCCGAAGCGGCGCGGGTCCTCCACCTCCTTGACGTAGGCCACGCCATCTGCCATCTCCTGCTCCAGGACGCGCAGGTCGGTCTTAAAGATCGTGTCCACGAAGACGATCAGCACCGGCCCGTCCACGTAGTTGCGGCACAGCCAGATGGCGTGCGCCTGACCGAGCAACTCCTTCTGCTCCACATAGCGCGCCCGATAGTGTGGATACTTCTCGGCCATGTACGTTTTGATCTGCTCGCCCAGATAGCCATGCACGATGATGAACTCCTCAACCTCCAGCCCGGCAAACTCATCCAGAATATGCCCCAACACTGCCTTGCCCGCCACGTTGATCAAGGGCTTCGGCTTGGTGTAGGTATGGGGTCGCAGCCGCGTGCCGAACCCCGCCAGGGGAATGATCACTTTCACTCTAGAACCTCCAGCTTCACCGCAGAGGCGCAGAGATTTTCCATCGTTAGCGTCCTCTGTGACTCTGCGGTGGAAACAGTATGATCACATCTATAGCGGCGGTTTGGCTTTATGCCACTCCGTCGCCTGCTCGTAAGCGTAAGCCACGCGCAGGATGGTCTCTTCTTTAAAGGCCGGCCCCAGGAGTTGCAGCCCGATGGGCAGGCCATTGGAGTCAAAGCCGCAGGGCAGGCTGATCCCCGGCAGGCCGGCCAGGTTGCACGACAGCGTGAACACGTCCGACAGGTACATCTGCAGCGGATCGTCCGTCTTCTCGCCGATGCGAAAGGCTGTCGTCGGGCTGGTGGGACAGACGATCACATCCACACGCTGGAAGGCCGCGTCAAAGTCGGCGCGGATGAGCGTGCGCACCTTCTGCGCCTTGAGGTAATAGGCGTCGTAATAGCCCGCCGACAGCGCATACGTCCCCAACATGATACGCCGCTTGACCTCCGCGCCAAAGCCCGCCCCCCGCGTCGCCCGGTAGTTATCCCACATATCCTCGCCCTGGACGCGCAGCCCATAGCGGACGCCATCGTAGCGGGCCAGATTGGCCGACGCCTCCGCCGGGGCGATCAGGTAGTACACGGGCAGGGCATAATCGGTGTGCGGCAGGGAGACCTCGGCGATGGACGCGCCCAGTCCGACCATCACCGCAATCGCCTGGCGCACCGCCGCCTCCACCTCCGGCTGCATCCCCTCAATAAAATATTCCCTGGGCACGCCCAGGCGCACGCCCTGAAGGGGCAACGTCGCTGGCGGCCCGTTCCCCCCTCTCAACAGGTTGAGATAATCCGGCACCGGCAGGTTCATGGACGTGGAGTCGCGGGGGTCATGGCCGGCGATGGCGCTGAGCAACACCGCCACGTCGGCGACCGTCCGGGCCAGCGGGCCGATCTGGTCAAGCGAGGAGGCAAAGGCCACCAGCCCATAGCGCGAGACGCGGCCATAGCTCGGCTTGAGGCCCACGATGCCGCACAAGGCCGCCGGCTGGCGCACGCTCCCGCCGGTGTCCGAGCCGAGCGCGCCTGGGGCCATGCGCGCCGCCACCGCCGCCGCACTGCCGCCGCTGGAACCGCCCGGCACGCGCCCCAGGTCCCAGGGGTTACGCGTGGTGAAAAAGGCCGAGTTCTCCGTGGACGAGCCCATGGCGAATTCGTCGGTGTTGGTCTTGCCCAGGATGACCGCGCCCCGCGCCAGCAGCCGCTCAATCACCGTCGCACTGTAGGGAGGAATGAAATCCTCCAGGATGCGCGAACCGCAGGTGGTGGGCACGCCCTCCACGCAGATGACATCCTTGATCGCCAGGGGGATGCCCAACAGGGGATCATCTTCCCCTCTGGCGCGCCGCGCATCGGCGGCGCGCGCCCCTTCCAGCGCCAGTTCCGGCGTCAGCGTCAGGAAGGCGTTCACGTCGTTGTCCACCGCCACGATGCGGTCCAGGCACGCCTGGGTCAGCTCCACGCTGGAGATCTCGCGGCGGCGCAGGCGCTCGTGCGCCTCCAGGATGGTGAGGTCGGTGAGTTCCATCCCGTGCTTCCCTATCGCAGAACCTCAGTCCAGCACCGCCGGCACCACGAAGCAGCCATCCTGGGCTGCCGGGGCGTTCGCCAGGATGTCCTCACGGGGCATGGAAGGTTGAGGCACATCGGGGCGCAACACCGTCCGCAGCGGCAGCACGGTGGCCGTCGGCGGGATAGCCTCGGTATCCAACGCCTGGAGCCGTTCCGCGTAGGCCAGGATGTCGGAGAGTTGTTCGCGGAAGCGCTCCTTCTCCTTGTCCGTCAGGCGCAGCTTGGCCAACTCGGCGATATGTTCCACTTGTTCCAGGCTGAGTTTCGTCGGCATCGTGGCCTCATTGTAATACGGCTGGGGCTTCCCTACAAATCGGAGGAACGGTTGGAGCTTGTTTGCCCCTTGCCCCCTTGCAGAGGGGGATTGAGGGGCAGGCATGGGCCTTAGCGAAGGGATTGACACAGGCACCCCTTTAGGTTATAGTCAAGCCGACGCACCGTTACTGTATCCGTCATGCTGCCGAAGTCAACCCCGGCTGAGGAATACGCGGGATCCGCATAATTCAGTTGGGTGACTTACCCAAGCCCATTCAGGGCACAGGAGAAAGCCATGAAAGCGAGTAAAGTAGAGATCAGTTTGCCCCCTGTCTCTGTGATTATCGCTGCCTACAACGAACAAGCCTTCATTGAAACGACCATTTCCTCCATTTTGGAGAGCGGTTTCCCCTGTGAAGTTATTGTGGTGGATGACGGCTCAACTGATCAGACGCCTAAAATACTGGAGAAATTCGGGGAAAGAATCAAGGTCATCACTCACCCCACCAACAAGGGCAAAGGAGCGGCTATGGCCTCAGGGCTGAAAGCGGCCGCCGGTGAAATCGTGATTTTCTGCGATGCCCACTTATTGGGCCTGAAACAACACCATTTGCTATCTTTAGTCCTGCCGTTGACCTATGGCTCAGCCAAAGCTGTGTTGGGTGTGGACATTCCGGAGAAAATCTCCCCCTCACTGCTTAAAGCCGCCCCATTTCTGACTCTGACAGGGCAACGCGCGTATTATAGAGCAGACCTGTTGCCATTGGTAACCGCGATGGAAGACCTCGGTTACGGGGTAGAAACCTTTCTATTCACAAAGTTTCCTCGTGATAAGACCGCCATTGTCTTGCTCCCAGGATTAGTTCATCTAGCCAAACAGGACACATCATCCCTTATCGCTGCTACAATAGGGTATCTGAGAGAATCCCTTGAGATTCTGGAGACCTTAGCGAGGATTCAGGGCTTGGTTCCCAAAGAGTTGACTGAGTTGAGACAAAGGGTTTCTGCGCTGCTGGCCAAATACATGGGTACACGTGAAGTGAATAACAACACGTAGGACGCCGCCAACATATAGACGTGCACCTGACGCCGCTTCGCGCGCAGCTCAAGCGCAGGCCGTGAGCTACACATTGGAACCATCCGATGAAATGGATCAGAGTTCCCTATAAAAGTGGTTGGTTCACCGTTATTATCCCCACCTTGACGTTCCTGACGGTGTGGTTCGGTTCCTTTCTGCTCGCCTTGGCGCTGCTGGGGTGGAATGTCTCCGACTGGGTGGGGATGCTGCTATGCGCAGGGGGTATCCTTCCCGGTCTGATCGTGAGCGCGGCCATCTATCCGCTTCTACTGCGGTTGGCTGCGCGCGGCCAGGGAAGATTGTCCCTGGAAGGGCCGACCCTGCGCTGGCGAATCGGATTCCGGCAGGGCAAAATCAATCTGGCGCAACCTCATGATGCCAGGATCGCTGCCGACCCCACCGGTGCCGGGCTTACCTTGCAAGGGAATAAAGCCTATGTAAACATCCACTTTCGCGGTCTTCCACGGCAGGACGTCCTGGCGTTCTTCCCGGCGCCTTTCTTTGTAGATGATGTGTTCATTACGCCGGAGATGGGGTCATGGGGGTTTGATACGGCGGTTGATGACGCAACAGTGAGGGATTTCGCCGTCGCACTATTAGAGACGCTGTGGGGTCAACGCCAGAAGAACCGGCATTTCCTCCTTTACCAGAAATTCCCCTGGAGCCGTTGCCCACAGCCAGATTTTCCTTATGTTCGCCTGATTGAATGGGAAAGGCGTTCTGTCGCGGAGGAGGCCTTTATTCAGCAATTAGAACAGCAGTTTGTTGACGGATTGAGCGATTCGTATGTGCGCGCCACACCTGACTATCTGGTCGGATGGGTTTACCGGTCAGTGCGCAGCACCCTGAGCGGTCAGCCCGATTACTACTGCGTGATGCCTCTGGGGTATATTAGCGCTGAGGCATCCCTGCCCCAACCGGATTGGGAACCGTTTATCATCGGACACGTGTTGAAAGAAGCCCTGGCGACTGCGTTAAAAACAACGGCGCCGGCTGGAGGGCCATACCTTGAGGACCGTCACTATCTCTATGTGCGCGGTCAGAGCGAAGATGGCGCCCCGCTGGAATTGGCCTTTGACTGGTATGGGCCAGCGGACGATGGCTATGACGAAGCGCAGTTCCTGGTTCGGTTCGTGTATGCTATGAGACAGCAGAAACGAACTTCAGGTAAAATGCGCCCCTGACGCCGCTCCGTTAGGTTTTGTCCGCAGTAACTGAACGTGGCGCCATGAGGCGGCTCTCAAACCATCAGCGATTTGGGGGATGCCAATGGGTCAAGACATCTGGAGCCGGTGGCTGCTGCACCGCCGCTTTGGGGGTGACCCGCAGCGATTACAGACGGTGTTGAACTATTTATATCCGGTGCGGGATAATGTGCTGGACCACGCCAACTTCGCCGAGGGCGAAACTTTGCTTGACGTAGGCTGCGGCGATGGGCTGATTGGCTTCGGCGCATTGGACCGGGTTAAGACAGGCCAGGTCATCTTCAGCGATATTTCGCCAGAGTTGCTCAATCATGTTCGGGCAATGGCCCACGAGATGGGCGTACTGGACCGCTGTCAGTTTCTCCTGGCCTCAGCAGATGACCTCTCCGCGCTTGACGATGCCTCGGTAGATGTGGTGACCACACGCTCAGTCCTGATTTATGTGGCAGCCAAGCAACAGGCGTTCAAGGAATTCTATCGCGTGCTGAAGCCCAAGGGGCGTTTATCCATTTTTGAGCCGATTAACCGCTTCGCCTCTCCCGCCTATACGCCGCCGCATATGTTTGGGGGATACGATGTGACCCCTGTGATGGACATCGCACAGAAAGTGAAGTGGGTTTATCAACAGGTGCAACCGCTTGAGACTGATCCAATGCTGGACTTTGACGAACGCGATCTGATGGCCTTCGCCGAACAAGCGGGCTTCAAAGAGGTCCACCTGGAATTCCAGGCGGAAGTGAAGCCGCCCGCAGAGGGGGACTGGGAAGCGTTCCTGCGGATCCCAGGCAATCCCAACATCCCCTCCCTGGAAGAAGCCATAAAGCAGGCATTGACACCCGACGAAGCAGAAAAATTCGTCGCCCACCTGCGGCCGCTGGTGGAAGCGAAACAGGGCCTACACCGGTCAGCAGTGGCCTATCTTTGGGCGGTCAAAGGTTGAAGTAGACGGATACTTGATCGGCGCTTCCAGCCGATGTCCCCTTCGGCGGTGTCGGGCTGGGCGGTGCCGTTGGGCGACTCCACCCGCACCAGCAGGGGGCAGGATGTAAAATTCAAGCCACGAATGACAGCCAAATGTGAGGTGTTGAGATGAGAGATAAACGCCGTGCACAATGAGCTTGAACGGGTGTTGAAGATGGACTCCGAAGCTGATCTGATGAGGGCATTTGTAGCCATTGAGCCAGATGGGCACAGATTTAGAAGGCTTCCAAACTAATTCCACCTTGCGGGCGTCATGCATGAACCTAGGCGCCTGTCCCTAGCCCCACCGCTGAATGGCCAGCGCTCCCAGCGCACGGGCCAACGCCAGCAGGGCCAGCGCGGCCCCCAGCCCCGTCCGATCGGCAATGAACGGGCCGATGAGCGAGCCGAGCAGGATAGAGGCGTTGAGCACCAGGTTGTACCAGGCCAGGTGCGCCGGGCGATCATCTGCAGGGGTCCGGTCCAGCAAGTAGTTGGTCAACGCCCCGCCGAACAGCGACCAGCCCAGGCCGCCGACGGCGGAAGCCAGCATGAACAGGCCGAATTCGCGACTCAGGGCCATGAGCGCCGGATACAGACTGATGAGCATACCGCCGAAGACCACCATGCGCCGGTGGCCCAACCGTTGCGTCAGCGCGGCGAACTGCGTTGAGCCGAGCAGCACCATCGCCCAAAACAAGGCCGTCCCCAGGCCGATCTGCTCGTCCGACAGGTGGAGCTGCCGCACCCAATAGAGTGAAAAGAGCGGCACGGTAGAGTATTGGGCCAGATGGAAGGCGAACAGCGTCGCCAGCACAGCCCCGAACGGCCCGCGCAGGATGTCCCGCCTGAGGAGGCGCAACCCCCGCGCCCGCGTGAGGAAGCGCAGGCCCACTCCGCCGCGCAGCGCATCGCCGATGATGCGCAGCATCCCCGGCGAAGCCAGCTCCCCGAATGGACGCCCCACCCGTGGCGGCGCTTCCACGCCGGGCACAGCGCGCACAAACCACAGGTGCACAGTGCTCAGCGCCGCGCCCACAAAGCCGATGGCGAAGACGATCTGATAGCCCAGGGGGAAGGACAAGCTATCCAGGAGCTGGCCGGAGATCAGGGTGCTGGTGATCAGCGCCAGCGCGAACAGGGCGTTGCGCACCCCCACTACATGGCCGCGCCACTCCGGTGGAACGGCGTCGGCGAAGAGGGCGTTGAAGCCCACCGCCAGAACCACACCGGGGATGCTCATCAGGAAGGTGATCCCAATGAAGGCCCACACCTGTGCCGAAGGCGGCAGGAGCACCGGCAACGGCACCCACAGCAGATAAAACAGGCGGTGGAACACGGCGGCCCAGAACACCGCCTTGCCCACATGCCGCCCCGCCAGCCAACGCCCCACCGGCAGCGTCAGGAACAGGTTCACCAGCGCCCCGCTGGCCGCCAGCAAACCTAACTGGAACGAGTTCGCCCCCTGCCGGGCGGCATACACCGCCAGGAAGGACAGCGCGCTGCCGTTTAATACACCGAACCACAGGATGTCAAAGTAAAGATGGAGAAAGGTTGCACGATATTCCGCCGGCACAGCCCGCGCTGGCCGGATCAGCGAAAAGAGCGTCATCCTACCTCGGCAGGCCAGCACATGGGCCGGCCTCTAGAAGCGATCAGGGATTAGGGGAGCCGCCCCGCGCCTTGCGGGGAGCACCCAGCGTCGCCCGATTATACCACGAGAGGCACCGGGTGTCACGCTGACCAGGGGATCAGCCGAGTTTATAGCCGAAGCGACGCACCAGGGCCTTGCGCGCGGCGATGTCCTCCTCCGTCTCCACGCCCTTTGAGGCGAAACCATCAATCACGCCGAGGATGCCGCGCCCTTGCTCGGTCTCCGCCACGACCACCTGGATCGGGTTGGCGCTGGCGCAGAAGATGCGGCAGACCTCCGGCACCATCTTGACGGCGTTCAGGACATTGATGGGGAAGGCGTTACGAAGCAGGATGATAAAGGCATGGCCGGCGCTGAGCGCCAAGGCATTCTTTTGGGCCAGGCGGATCAACTCGTCGTCGCTGCCGCTAAAGCGCACCAGACACGGGCCGGAAGATTCGCAGAAGGCCAGGCCAAAACGGATGCCCGGCACCGCGCCCACCAACGCCTCATGCAGGTCCTCCACCGTCTTGATAAAGTGGGACTGCCCTAAGATGACGTTAACGTCGTCGGGTTTTTCAATAGGAACGATTTTGAGTTCCAAAGGACCTCCTGGATGGAGTGCCTGGGTTGAGATGCAGGGTATGTGATGACAAAACCATTATATCACATCCCCCGTGTCAGGCGCTACGCCAAGACGGTCTTTGAAACTGCCTGCGGCTGCAGCAGCAGGCGCAGAACCACCTCGTCCGGCACAGGCTCATAATCGCGGTAGGCCTCACGGACGGTCGGGTAGGGACGGGTGAGACAGATGCAACTATCGGCCAGCGCCTGGGCACGCCAGCCTGCCTGAACCGAGAGCGTGGGCACGGCGATAACGACCTCCTGCGCGCCCTGGGCCTGCGCCGATTGCGCCGCCACCATCATGCTGTAGCCGCTGATCATGGTATCGTCCACCAGCACCACACTTTTGCCGCTCAACACTGGCGTGGGCCGGCTGCCGCGAAAATAGGCCGCCCGCCGTTGCGCCTCGCGGTAGGCCTGGCGCACAGCTTTCCCCAGGGTCTCGTTATCCAGCCCCCATTCGGCGATCAACAGGTCATTCAACAGCACCGTCCCATCCGCCGCCACTGCGCCGAGCGAGGCCTTCGGCCAGTGGGGGTGCAGGATACGGCGTACACTGATCAGGTCAAGCTCAGCACCCAGGGCGCGGGCCACCTGGGCCGCAACGACCATGCCGCCGTTGGGGATGCCCAGGACAATAGTAGGGCCTTTGGGATAGCCCCGTGCACTTAACTCGGAGGCCAGTCGCAGGCCAGCGTCATCGCGATTGCGGAACACCCAACGCGTGCTCATCGCCGTTCACACCAGGCACGCCGGTCCAACTGCGCCCGCTCCAGCAGCGCACCCAGCGGGCGCTGCACCCGACCGGCGTCCACCACCGCTGCAGCCACATCCTGCAGAAATACCCGATACGCCATGGCTTCCTGGCCCAGCAGGTCATAGGCCTGCTCTGCCGAGACGCCTAGATCCCTGGAGAGCAGGGTCACTGCCTGCTTGAGCAAGGGTTGATCAATGGAAAACGGACTGGCGTTGGTCATGTCTTTCACCTCCGGTAGCTACGCCACCACGCGCGGCTGCGGATGAAGCCGCCGCTGTCGCTGCCCGGCGGGTTGGGTCAGCCAAGCGTCCGGGGCGCTGGCTGGCAAGAGATGGTGCAGGCCGGCGCGCAATACGGCGTAGTCGGCAAAGGAGGCCACCGCTCCGGCCTCGGCCCAGGTCTGATACGGAGGCACGGGGGGGCCTGCGGCAATAAAAGGCAGGCCTGCCCGGCGCGCCGCCCGCAGGCTGTACAGGGTCGTGCCGATCACTATGGCTTCTTCTGCAGAAGCCCTGAGCTTATCTAGAGCCGCCCGGTAGCGGTCTGGCTGCCCGCCGTTGAGATCGTCCTGGGTGACGGTGGCGTCCACCCATGCGCTCAGCCCTAGCCGTTCCAAAGCGGTGACCATAACCGTAGCCGGGCCTGTGCTGGTCACGGCGACCTGCAGCCCCTGCTGTTTCAGATCCTGGATCAACTCCACAGCCTCAGGCACGGGTCGGACCACAGGCAGGTAATAGCGTGTGTAAATCGCCCGATACATGGCCCGAACAGCCTCACCGTAGACGCGCAGATGCTCGCGTGACAGGCCCGGCGGCATACTCTCCGGCCCATGCTGAGCGATATGGGCCAGGATGTGGTGCTGCGAGGGCCTGAAGCCGCAGGGCGAAAACGCCTCCTGCCAGGCCAGCGCATGTTGAACACTGGAATCCAGCACAGCGCCATCCAGGTCCATCAGGACAATGTGACGGCCAGCGGTCACCGGGTGCTCCTCCACACGCACCGCGTTCATTGTGTCTTCTCTCTCCCGCCACCGCGCCGATGGCAAATGCCGGATGGGCCTAAGCTCATCCCGGCGCACCCACACTTCTGCCGGGTCCAGAAGAAGCCTTGACAGCAACTGGAGGGAATCTGCCCCTACGAAGACCTTTCTCACTATATCACATTTTCATTAAAACAGCATTAGAAAATGGTTAGAATCTCAAGCAACAAAATTCGCGCTAATAAGTGACACGGGCCTCAACTGCTGCCGACGGTCAGGGAAAAGAAAACGCCTCTACTCTGCGCCTTTGCAGAGCGAGGCGTCTCGGCCTGAGATGGACACCCCCCTGGGTGGCCGCCTGAATTGCTCTCTGCTGCTGCCCTCTACGTGGCTATGAAACGCTATGCTCAGTATACAGCAGATTATCCCTCCTGTCAAGCGAAATTTGGAAAATCTCCTCAGACCCCGCTGACAAAACCGGTTTCACCTCACATGATCTCATCGGCCTCAATGATCGCCTTGGCAATATCGCGCATCTTGGCCTGGCGGTTGCGCGCCTGGCGCTGAATGCGGTTGAAGGCTTCCTCCTCCGTCAGGTTGAGCCGCCGCATGAGCACGCCTTTAGCCCGTTCCACCAGCTTGCGTGTCTCCAGCGCCTCGCGCAGGTCATCTACCTCGCGGCGCAGCGATTGCAGTTGCTCAAACTGCGAAACCGCCAGGCGGATGGCCGGCACCAGGTCACGCTCGTCCACCGGCTTCACCAGATAGGCCATGGCGCCCACCGAAGCGGCCTCCTCAATGAAGGCGTCGTCCGTATAGGCCGTGAGCAGGATGATCGGCACGGGAGCCTTCTCCATGATGGTGCGGCTGGCCTGCAAACCGCTCAGCTTAGGCATCTTAATATCCATGATCACCAGGTCGGGCCGCGCATCCAGCACCATGTTCACGACCTCTTCGCCGTTGGCGGCCTCCCCGATCACGCGGTGGCCCAGATGACGCAATTGCTCCGTCAGCGTTTGCGTGACTAACGGTTCGTCTTCAGCGATCACTACCCGTAACGATCTCACCTTGCTCCTCCACCAGAGGGAATCGGATAATGGCACTGGTGCCCCGCTCGTTCCGCACCAGGCTCAGGCTTCCTCCCAGGTTGCGCTCCACCAGCCCCCGCGCGATCGTCAGGCCCAGGCCACGATCCCGCCGTATGTCAAAATCTTCGGGCAGGCCCCGCCCCTCATCGCGGACCGTGATGCGCATGCCTGCAGCGCCGGTCTCTGTCAGCACGGAAATGCTGCCCTGCCTGGACCGCCCCAGCCCATGCCGGAACGCGTTGATCACCAGTTCATTGACAGCCAGCGCCAGCGACTTGGCCTGCTCTGCCGGAAGCACAATGTCCGGCCCCTCAAAGCGCAGCAGGGGATGCGCCTCAGACAGCACCTCCGGCACGGTGACGGCCAGCGCCCGCCGCGTCAGTTCTTGAAAGCTGACCCGCTCATCCGTCGTGCTGGCCAGCACCTCCTGAATCGCGCCCAACCCCTTGATCCGATCAATAGCGGAGCGCACGGCCTCCTCCAGCGCGCCGCTGCCGCGCCGCGCCAGGGCATAGGAGAGGAAACCGACGGCCATTTGCAGGCTGTTGCGCACCCGGTGGCTCATCTCGTGCATCATCGCCGATTGCGCCGCCAGGCTCTGCGCCAACTCCTCCTCCAGTTGCCGGACACGTTCGGCCAGGCGGGCGTGTTCAATCGCCAACGCCGCGTAATCGGCCCAGGCCTGCACGACGGCCTCCTCCGCCTGGCTATCCACCAAAACGAGCGCGGCCACAGCGCGCTCACCGACGCACAACGGCAGGCCCAGGGGTTGACCGGCCAGAGGCGTGGCCTGCGCCTGCCAGGGCTCGCGCTCCTGCCGCAACGCCTCCCACCAGCCCAGGTCGCGCAGCCTGGCCTCCAGTTGGGCCTGCTCAGCCGCCTCCATCCCCGCCGTCACCGCAGCGGCAGGCCCGCCCTGCTCATCCAGGAGCACCAACAGCGCAGCACGCGCCCCGGCCAACACACGGGCCTGCCTGGTGACCTGGCTCAACAGAGACGGCCAGTCGCGTTCAGAGCCGAGGCGCAACGCCGCCTGATGCAACTCCAGCCAGACCGTCTTCCCGTCCATCGTCGCCACAGGCATTCGCTGCCTTCCTAATTCGCTCCCCCTTCGTTAATCCCCATAGTTTACATAGCCTGCTGCCATGGGTCAAAAACACGTCGCTCCCCGTTGGGCCGCTCTGCTCAGGTAGGAAAAAAGTCCTATGGCTTAGGAGGTGCATGGAACGTGCCAGGGCCTCTAGCCAATCCGGTAAAATCGCTCGGCATAGCCCTGCCCCTGAGCCAGGCGGGCGGCATGGGCGCGCACGCGCTCGCGCATCTCCGTCAAATCGGCAAAGAGGGAACTGATCTGGGATATATAGCACGCAATAGCCGCGAGCTTGGCCTCCAGATGAGCCGGGGTCAGGGGGACACGCTGCTCGCGCCACGCGCCCTGGCCGAGCGCGGCCATGACCTGATCCGGGGATTCGGCATAAGGATACTCCTCATAATACCAACACGCACCTCCTCGCGGTTGCCAACGCTCGGCGGCCCGCCGCGCCAGAAGATGATCCCCATGTTGGCCCACACCCAGAGGCACGTAGATGCGTATCTGGGAAGGCAGGTTCAGCGCGGCCAGCGCCTGGGCCAGTTCATCCACCAGCCTGGCCTCCACCGGGTGCGGCGGGCCGAAAATGGCCTCGCGGGAGGGGTAAAGCGGCACGCCGTCCGGCCCGACGCGGTAAATGGCATCGGGGAAGGGCAGATGGACTGCGGTCGCGCCCAGGAGGTTGAGTGCCCGTGCGTCCTCGGCCCGCCGCCCTGCCCCCGGGGCTTCATCCAACCCCCAGCGCTGATGGAGTTCCACCGCGAAGGGGGAGAGGGGCCCCGGCGATGGATCACCGGCGAACAGCGTGACCACACACACAGGCTCGCCAGCGGCGACCTGTGCCGCGATCGTCCCGCCACAGGAGAGGACCGCGTCATCCAGATGCGGTGACAGGTAGAGATGCAGCATAGGGCGATCTTAATTCCGCCCTGGGTTAAAAGCCAAACGCGCCGCATCGCTGGACAGACACTCGTGTTGTATATGGACAGACACTCGTGTTGTATATATGTTATTTGTGTATAATAGTAGTGCGTTATGTTATGTAGTCTCCTGCGTCGGCGGCACATGACAGCGGGGGAGGCATGGGTGGCTCTAATCCGCCGCTGCGAATAGAGCGGCTCTCATTTCGTTACCGCAATCGCCCCCAGCCCGCCCTGGAGGATGTCTCCCTTCGGGCGGAGGCCGGACAGGTGCTGCTGGTCGCCGGCGCCTCCGGCTGTGGCAAGAGTACGCTCATCCGCTGCATCAATGGCCTGATCCCCCGCAGCTACAAGGGCGACCTGCGCGGCCAGGTTTATCTCTATGGCCGGTCCACTCAGGGCATGACCCTGCCGCAGATTTCCCAGATCGTGGGCACGCTGTTGCAGGACCCGGAGAAGCAAATCCTGGGCAGCCGCGTGGAGAATGAGGTCGCTTTCGGGCTGGAGAACCTGGGGCAGCCCAGGGAGGAGATCCTGGCGCGGGTGGATGAAGCCTTGCGCTACCTGGGCCTGGAGCACCTGCGGCGGCGGGAGACGTTTTATCTCTCCGGTGGGGAGAAGCAGAAGGTGGCCCTGGCCGGAGTGCTGGCCATGCGGCCCTCCATCCTGGTCCTGGATGAGCCGCTCGCCAACCTGGACCCGGCCAGCGCCGCAGAAGCGCTGCGGCTTATCCGCCGCCTGGCCGATGAGGGCAAGACGGTCATTATCGTGGAGCACCGCGTGGAAGATGTGCTCAAGATCCAGCCGGAGAAAGCGCTCTTCCTGGAAGACGGCCGGGTGCGCTATTTCGGTGATGTAGAGGGCTTCCTTCAGGCCGTGGATTACCACCAGGCCAAGTTGCCTGCGCCGCTGATCATGGCCCAGGCCCGCCGCGCCTCGGCGCCCGCGCAGACATGGCCTGACCCCAGGCGCGATGGACGGCGCGGCGAGGTGCTGGTGCGCTTTGAAAACGTCAGCTTCGCCTACGACGATGGGGAGCCTGTGCTGCGCGATGTGAGCCTGGACATTCACGCTGGCGATGTCATCGCCTTGCTTGGGCCAAACGGGGCGGGGAAAACCACGCTGGTCAAGCAGGCCATTGGCCTGCTCAAACCCACCCAGGGGCGGGTGCTCGTGGATGGGAAGGACACCCGCGAGATGACGGTGGCCCAGGCGGCGCGCCACATCGGCTATGTGTTTCAAAGCCCCAGCCATATGCTCTTCGCCCCGACCGTGCGCCAGGAGCTGGCCTTCGGCCCTAAGAACCTGGGCTATGACGCCGAGACGATTGCGGCGGGCGTGCGCCAGGCCATCCGCCTGGTCAATCTGACCGGCCTGGAAGACTATGCGCCGCTGGCGCTCAGCTTCGGCCAGCAAAAGCGCGTGAGCATCGCCGCCATCCTGGCCATGCGCTCGCCCATTTTGGTCATGGACGAACCCACCGCCGGGCAGGATTACCAGAACTACATGACCTTCATGGCGGCCATCAGCGAGATGCCCTTCTCCGCCATCCTGTTCATCACCCATGACCTGGACCTGGCGATCAGCTACGCCAACCGGGTGGTGCTGATGCACGCGGGGCAGATCGTGGCCGACGGCCCGCCGGAGCAGGTGTTGTCGCAGCCGGAACTGATCAGCCGCTGTCGCCTGTTACCCACGTCGCTGCTGGAGGTGAACCTGGCGCTTTTGCCTCGCACCGGGCGCTTTATGCCTGCGGAGCGGCTGGCGCACGTGAACGGAGCAGGATCGATCCCCGTGGCTGGGGAGGGACACGGGGTTGAGGTCTGAGGAAGTGGTAGAAGTTGAGGATATAGAAAGGAGGGACTCATCATGACTGCAGTCACAGCGTCTCGCATGAGAGGCCCCCTCACCTGGCTGGTGATCCTGGTCGTGCTGGTGGCGCTGATGTGGGTCGCCAGCGCGCTTACCGGGCCGGAGGGGGTCAAGCTGCAGGGGGTTCTGTGGCTACTGTTCACCGCGATCGCCGCTGTGGCCATCTACGCGGTGTACTTCGCCACCCGTGACCACGCCATCTGGGCGGTGGGCACGCGCGAAGTGGTGTACATGGCGATCGGCGCGGCCCTGTATGGCGTGTTGAACTGGATCTTCAACACCATCCCCATGCCGTCGGTGAGCCTGGTGGCCCTGCGGCCCTCTATCGTCATCCCGGTCTTCTTTGGTTATGTGTTTGGGCCGGTGGTGGGCTTCTTCACTGGCGCGGTGGGCAACATCATCGGCGATTTCCTCACCGGCTGGGGGGTGTTCCCTGTCTGGGACATTGGGAACGGCCTGATCGGGTTCGTCACCGGGCTGGTGGGCCTGTTCGCCGATAAGCGCCAGAGCCTGAACGCGCTGACGATCATCGTGGCCGTCGGCGTGATCAGCGCCATGGCGCTGATCTTCATCCAGCCCCGGGTGCCTCATCCCTTCACCGGGGAGGTGACCGACTTTACGGGCTACGCCTGGGTACTCCTGGTGGCGGGCATCCTGGCGATCGGGGCGCGCTTCCTGCTGGAGCGATTCGGCGTAGATGTAGCCGCCGTGGAGGTCTGGGGCGCGTTGGGCATCCTGATCGGCATCAGCTTTGCCGCCATTGCCGACATCTGGATCAACGGCTACACATTCTTCGTGGCGATGGTGGGCGAGTTCGCCCCGGCAGCCGGGCCTAACATCGTGAACTCCGCCATCCTGGCGCCCATCCTGCTCGGTGCGTACCAGGCAGTGCAGGCGCGAACGGGGCGGTGAGAGGATGAGACCTCGCCGGTCTTGTAGACCGGCGAGGTCTACGCACCGATGCTCGTCACCTGGCGGTATCGCGACCGGAACACGCTCATCCAGAAACTGGACCCCCGGGCCCGCATCCTCTTCATGCTGGCGATGCTGGCCTCCATCATCCAGTTCTGGGACCTGCGGGTGATCCTGGTCTTCCTGGGGATCGCCCTGGGGCAATACGCCCTGGCGCGGCTCACCTGGCGCGAGACCCGGCGGGCCTGGCTGGTGCTGGGCTTCCTCATCACCTTTATGACCGTGCTGACCTTCCTCACCGGGAGAGGCGGGGTAGGGACAGCCTATACGCAGGAGCATGTGCTGACCCGCCTCGGCCCTCTCACCCTCCCCCTGGTGGGGTGGCAGATCGGTCTGGACATCACCGCCGAGAAGACGGTCTTCGCCGTCAGCCAGATGGCGCGTATGTTCGCCATCTCCGCGCTGGCCATCACCATCCCCTACACGGTGGACCCCAGCCTGTATGGGGTGATCTTCCGGGGGCTAGGGCTGCCGGATAAATTCGCTTACGCGATGGACCTGGCCTTCCGCTTCGTGCCCACGCTGGGGCGCGACTTCAGCATCACGCTGGATGCGCAGCGGGCACGCGGCTACGAGGTGGAACGGGTGGAGGGCGGCATTGTGGCTCAGATTCGCAAGCTGGCGCCGCTGCTCGTGCCGGTGACGATCAACGCCATCGTCGGCGGCGAGGACATCGTGGACGCGATGGACCTGCGCTGTTTCGGCGTCGGCCCGCGCACCTGGGTGCGCCAGCTTCACTACCGCCGGGCCGACCGGCTGCTGATCGCCTTCAGTGTCGCCCTCTTCCTGGCCTCCACCGCCGCCAGCATCAGCGGCTTCGGGCGGCTGTGGGTGCCGGCGTGGTTGCTGGCAATGGCGGGATGAGGGACGGCGAATGGCCGATCCCCCGAACGTGCAGGCCGGCGACCCGATCATCGCGCATTTCTCCCCTTCTCCAAAACAAACAGCCTGGCCTCTATGTACAGGCCGTCTGAGCGGTGCTCCCTCAAGCGCCTCCGGTACCTGGCCCGCTGGCGCCGCAGCGCCGGAGAAAGGGTGCCCTTCAGACGCTGAGTAAGTGTAAAAGCCTCCGAGAGGAGAAGCCCCACAGAAAACGACCGGCCCGGCGCACTACCCAAGGCCACCTGATCCTCAAGACGCTCACCGGATATGACCCTGAACCCCACCTCGCGCATCAGACCGAGCCAGTCATCCACCGACCAGGGCAGCTCAGAGGCCAGCCGCAGGCCGAAGTCCGCCAGGCAGGCGGCGTTGATCGCCGCAACCACCTCCGGCGAAACCGGCTTTCTCCACACCACCTCGTTGGCCACATACAGGCCGCCCTGCTTGAGCACCCGAAAGACCTCCGCGAGCAGGGTCCTGGCGCCAGCGGCGTCTTGAAACCCCAGAACGGACTCGGTGTACACCCGATCATAGGCCTCGTCCGGCAGGGGGAGTGGTGCGCCGACCTGGGATTGGGCCAGGTGCGCCCTCCCCAGCAGGCCCGTCAGCCGCAGGCGGGCTTGCGCCATCCGCAGCATCCCCGGCAGAGCTTCCAGGCCATCCAGGAAGACAGCGTGCGCCAGCCCAATTCGGGCCAGCGTCGCGCCGGTCCCGCAGCCGATCTCCAACACCCGATCCCCCGGCCGGAGGTGGAGACAGCGGATCAGGGCGTTGCTGGCGCGGCGCCCCAAAGGATGCAGGTCCGGCATGCCCAACTCAGCCAGATACGCGAGATAATGCGGATGCTCCCCAGCGGGCATCGGAGGGGCGGGGCGCGGCTAGAAATGCGTCAGGCTGCCATCCACGCGCGCCCGATGGACGGCCAGGCGAAAGGCGTACAGCGAAAGCGGCAACAGGATCACGGCGAAGGCCACCAGGGCCATCACATCGGGCGCGATCTGGCGCCAGGAGGCCCCCTGGAGCAGAGCCAGGCGCAGCGCCCGCAGCGCGTAGGTCACCGGCACAAGCTGGGCCAGCACCTGCAGCGGGCGCGGCAGGACCTCAATGGGATAATACACGCCGGCGATCAGCGTGGCGCCCACGCCCACCAGCCCCGTGACCGGGTCGCCACGCTTCAACACCATGATGAAGCTGGCGGCCAAAATGCCGATGGCGCTGAAGGTGACGATGGAGATGAGCAGGATCAACACGCCCAGGCCCAGATTCGCATGGGCGAACGACACCCCCAACAGCGCACCGGCGATGAGGTACAGGAGCACGCGCAACGTGGTGAAGGCATAGCTCCACAGCGCCGAGCCGAGGACAATGGTGGAGACGCGGGTGGGCGTCATGAGCATGGCCTCCAGCGTGCCGGTCGTCTGCGCCTCGCGCAGCGATTGGGCGAAGCTGGCCAGGCCAATGCCGAAGTAGGATGAGAGGGCCACACCGATGATGACAAAGGCGAAATAATCGCCCCCATAGGCCGCCAACCCCGGCGCCGCCGCAGGCCCCAGCAGGCGACTGATGAAATAGAAGACAAACACCGCGATAAAGACCTGAGCCAACTGCATCAAAAAAGAGACGCGGTAGCTCAGTTCAACGTACAGGTCGCGGATGAGGAAGGCGAATGCGCGTCTCATCTCCCCTCACCCAGGTCCGGGTCCTCCGTATAGTGCGCGAAGACCTCTTCCAACGAGGGCACGGTGCTGCTCACATGATAGATCACGCATTGCTCGCTTCGCAGCAGGTCCAGCGCCGCGTTCAGGCGGCCCGGCAGGCCGTTGGTGTGGAAGCGCAATTGCACCCGGCCCTCGCCCCCCGGCTCAATGCGCAGGTTCTCAACCAGCCGCGCCAGCGCGTGCTGCGCAGCGGGGGCACGGTCCAGGATCAGGATGTAGTCCTCACCGGGGCGCAATGTGCGGCGGAGTTGGTCGGGCGGCGCGGAGGCGCGGATGCGCCCGCGATGCATCACAGCCACGCGGCTGCAGAGGGTCTCGGCTTCGTTCAGGTCGTGCGTGGTCAGGAACACAGTCACGCCTTGCTCGGCCACCAGGGTGCGGACCAGGGCGTGCAGGCGGCGGGTGGCGCCGGGGTCCAGGCTGCGGGTGGGTTCATCCATAAACAGCACGCGCGGGCGGTGGAGCAGAGCGCGAGCAATCGCCAGCCGCTGGCGCATGCCGGTGGAATAGGTGGCGAAGCGTTGGTCTGCCAGGGGGCGCATCTCCACCAGGTCCAGCGCCTCCTCCACGCGGCGGGCAGCTTCGCGTCCGGTCAGGCCGTGCAGCGCAGCGAAGAACAGCAGGTTGCGCCGCCCGGAGAGGCGCCAGTAAAAGCTGCGTTCATCGCTGACCACCAGCCCGACGGCGGCCTTAATCGCCCGGTCCTGGCTCAGGTCATACCCGGCGATGCGGGCGCGGCCGGAGGTGGGCAGGATGAGCGTGCACAGCAGCTTGACGAGCGTGGTCTTGCCCGCGCCATTGGGGCCGATCAGGCCGAAAAGCTCCCCCTCCTCAACCTGCAGGTCCACATGATCCACAGCCGTGATGGGCGGCTGCCGCCCCAGGCGCAGCAGGCCGGCGGCGCGCGCAAACTGCTTGGTCAGCCCGAAGGCTTCAATGACCGGGGGCATAGCCGCCATGATAACACGAAGGGAGATAGCGCGCAAAGGCCACGATATCTGGAAACAACCAGGGGCCCCGCGTCCCCATCGGGGCCCCTGATCGGCTGGGAAGGAGGAGAATTCAGTTGAGCTGGCGGAGGACAAGGAGGACCTTGCCCTGGATTTCCACGTTCTCCGGGTCGGCGTAGATCGGCCCCATCGTCGGGTTGGCCGGTTGCAGGCGCACCCTGCCGTTCTCCAGGTAGAAGCGCTTGAGCGTCGTCTCCTCACGGTCCTTAAGCCAGACCGCCACCATCTCGCCGTTTTCGGCCTGGGCCTGATGGCGCAGGATGACGATGTCGCCATCGTTGATGAGCGCGTCAATCATAGAGGTCCCACGCACCTGCAGCGCATACAGCCCGCGCTCATCTGGGACGAGGTCACGGGGCAACTCAATCGTATCCTCGTCGCTGAAGGTGGCGAACCCGCTGGCAGGCACCGGGATAGGCTCACCGGCGGCGATGCGACCGAGAAGCGGGATGCGGACGGTCTCGCGGGCGGCGTGGCGCACGGCTTCACCGGCCAGCTTTAACCCACGCGAGATGTCGCGGTTGCGCGACAGCAGGCCCATCTCCTCCAGCTTCGCCAGGTTGTAATTGACCACCGAGGTGGACGAGATGCCTACCGCCCTGCCGATTTCGCGAATGGTCGGCGGGAAGCCATGCTCCTGGGTGAACTGGCGGATAAATGCCAGGATAGCGCGCTGCCGTTCCGAAAGGCTGTTCTTTGCCATGTGAACCCCCTCTCCATCGGCCCAACCGCCGGAAGCCCTCCGAAGGCCAGGCCCCTCAGATTAGCTCAACTGTTCATATTATATACGAACACCTGTTCGGTGTCAAGCACCCATTTCTTAACATTCGGGCTGGGTAACTCAAGCCGCGGTGACTCCAGAACCCCGCGTTCTGGTATTCCAGCCTCGCGGTCTCCTGGGTGAAGTGGTAAAATGGAGAAGGCCACCGGGGATCGGGCGACGCCCCCCGATCCCCGGTCTCGGTCCCCGATATTGGCAGAAATGCAGAAAGGAGCGCTGGTATGGAATATGTCAACCTGGGACGCACAGGTTTGAAGGTCTCGCGCATTTGCCTGGGGACGATGACCTATGGCACCCCGGCCTGGCGCGAATGGGTATTGCCGGAGGAGGAAAGCCGCCCCTTCATCAAACGCGCCCTGGAACTGGGCATCAACTTCTTTGACACCGCCGATATGTACTCCAACGGCCTGAGCGAAGAGATTCTGGGGCGGGCGTTGCGCGACTTCGCCGCCCAGCGCGAGGAGGTCGTCATCGCCACCAAGGTCTTCTTCCCCACAGGGCCAGGGCCGAACGACCGCGGCCTGTCGCGCAAGCACATCATGGCGGCCATTGACGCCTCCCTCCGCCGCCTGGGCACAGATTATGTGGACCTGTATCAAATTCACCGCTGGGATGCCGAGACCCCCATTGAAGAGACGCTAGAGGCCCTCCACGACATCGTGAAAGCCGGGAAGGCCCGCTATATCGGCGCTTCTAGCATGTACGCCTGGCAGTTCGCCAAGGCGCTGTACACGGCCGATCGGCATGGATGGACGCGCTTCGTCTCCATGCAGAACCACTACAACCTGATCTACCGTGAGGAAGAGCGCGAGATGATCCCCTTATGCCGCGCCGAGGGCATCGCCATCATCCCCTGGAGCCCGCTGGCGCGCGGCTTCCTGGCCGGCAACCGCACTCCCGACCGCAGCGGGGAGACGACCCGCGCCCGCACGGATGCCTTCGCCCATACCATGTATTATCAGGAGAACGATTTCGCCATCGTGGACCGCGTGGTTGAATTGGCCAAGCAGCGCGGGGTGGCCCCCGCCCAAATCGCCCTGGCCTGGCTGCTGCACCAGCCCGGCGTCACCGCGCCGATCATCGGCGCGAGCAAAATGGCCCACCTGGAGCAGGCCGTCGCCGCCCTGGACATCCAACTCTCGGCGGAGGAACGCACCACCCTGGAGGAGCTTTACCGGCCACACCCAGTGCTGGGCCACAGTTGAGGGGACGCACCAGGGTATGTCCCTCCTCGCTATATCCGGCGGACGATCTCGGCCAGCGGGCGGCGCGGCGGAGGCGCGGGCGCTTCAGCAGGGTAACCGATAGGCAGGAGAGCGACAGGCCACAGGCCCGCTGGCATATCCAGGGCATGGACGACGGCCTCATCGGAGAACGCCCCCACCCACACGCTGCCCAACCCCAGGGCAGCAGCGGCCAGTTGGGCATAGGCTGCAGCAATGGTGGCATCCTGAAGCGCATACAGCCGCTCGCCGCGCTGGCCATACTTGATCGCCGACCGCGCCGGAGATGCGCAGAACACCAGCACCACCGGCGCCTGAGCGACGAATTCCTGATCGGCGGCCTGGGCCAGGGCGCGGCGGCGAGCCAGATCGGTCACCTGATAGATGACGTAGGCTTGCAGGTTGCCCGCTGAGGGCGCCTGCCGGGCTGCCTCCAGGATCGCCTGGAGCTTCTCCGGCTCAACGGGCCGGCTTTGGAAGGCGCGGATGGAACGGCGCCGGGCGATCACCTCAAACAGGTCCATCTCCACCTCCTGCGAGTGTGTCTGCTCTCCACAGTCAGTGATCTCGTGACAGCAGATGCCGGTTGCCCACATGCACCCGGCGCAACCCGGCGGCGCGGGCGGCGGCCTCGGCTTCCGCCGCATGGCGCAGGGACGTGCAGGGCAGGTCCGACATGTAAAAATTGGGCGCGAAAGCCAGGAGCGCGTAAGGGATGTCAGGGTTCAGCCCGGCGATGAAGCGGGCAATGGCCCCAACCTCCTGCGCATCCACATAGCCGGGCACGAGCAGCGTGCTGGCGACGACCAGCGGCGGGTCGGGGCGATCGCGGCTGCGTTGCGCGGCCCGCGCAAAGTTGTCCAGCGTGCGGCGGTTGCTTGTGCCGGTCAAGGCCCGGTGGATCGCCTCGTCATAGGCCTTGAGGTCAAACTTGATGCAGCCACCGCTGATCAACGACAGTTCAACAGCCTGGTCAAGCAGCCTGGGGTGCATTGAGCCGTTCGTCTCCCAGCAGATGCGTACGCCGCGCGCCGCCAGCAGCCGCGAGGCTGCCAACGCGTGGGGCATCTGCGAGGCCGGATCGCCGCCGAAGTAGCACACGCAGAAGGTGCGGCTGTTGGCTACATCGGCTAGCTCCTGGGCGCTTAACCCTTTGCCCTGTACAGGCGAGACCTGTCGGAAGTGCCAGTTCTGGCAGAACAGGCAGTTAAAGGTACAACTGGTGTAGAAGACGGCCAGGTTGTGATAGCCATAGGCCGTGTGGCCGGGACAGACCCAGTCGGCGACGCAGTTGGTGGGCAGGGGATCGCGATACCAATGCAGCAGGCCACGCCTGGCCGTCCCCGCCAGATGCACCAACCGCCCGCGCTGAGCCGTGCGCAGGCCACAATAGCCGCGCTCGCCCTCCCCAATGAGGCACTCATTGGCGCACAGGGTGCAGCGGACCCCCTCCGCCTGGCGTGGCGGCGCAGTGGGCAGGCCGAACTCGCGCCGGGTCTCTGCCTGAGCGTTCCGGGCGAGAACCAACGCCTCTTCTGGGCGGGTGCGCAGGCAGGCCAGGCACACCCCAGGGAAGGCCGCCACCAGCGGCGACTCCCGCCCGCAGACCCCACAAACACCCATAGGGACGAAGGACGAAGCCCAGGGTGGGCTACCCCATTATGACCATTGTCGTCCGAGAGCGGCTTCAACCTCAGAGCCGTTTAGCCCTCATCGTCCAGCATCCGCTCAAACCAGTTCAACCAGTCATCGCGCTCCGGCGGCTGCCAGGGTTCATCCAGCAGCCTGACCTCCACACGCTTCACGCCGGGCAGGCCGCCCACCGCCTGTTGGACCTCATCGGCGATCCAGCCGACCAGGGGACAGCCTGGCACGGTCAGCACCAGAGAGACAGTGACCTGCCCAGCGGCGATGTCAATCCCCCGCACCATACCGAGGTCCACCAGGCTCTCGCCCAGTTCGGGGTCAAGCACGCGGCGCAAGGCATCGCGCACGGCTTCCTGGGTCAGTTCGCTCATGATTCTGCTCCTCTGTAAGGGCGCCCCACAGGCCGCCCCTATTGCAACATGCCGCGAATGATCACATCCACAGCGGCCTCCTCATCCAGCCCACGCGCCATGAGCGTCTCCAGTTCCTTGCGGTTCACGCTCCCAATAGCCGCCTCATGCGTCACACGGGCGCGGTCATCGCGCACCACCACCAGCGGCATGTTGCGAGCGGTGGCCTGGTCACGCACGATCTCGGTGCAGTCCATGTGGCCGCGGGTGAAGGGCGCGTTGCCCTCGGCGGTGGTGAACACTTCGCTTATAGCGCGGTCGCGCACGGCGATGCGCGTCTTGGTCAGCCCACGCGCCCTCTCGCCATTCAGATGCAAGGTCTCGTTGACGCGGATGGTGTCATCCCCCAGGCCATAGGCTTTGGTGGTCAATTCGGCCACGCCGTCTGCGCCGACCGTGACCTCATAGTCCAGGATCAGCTTCCCCACCCGGCCATGGATCAGGCTGAAGTCGGTGATGAAGCGCCCGCCGTCATCTATCATGACTTTGGCTTGAGGGATAACCTCAATGCCCCCATGGGGGCCATGAAAATGCGATTCGTGATAGATCATTGTGGCGCGTGCCCCCACCTGGATACGCGCGTCCATCAGGTGTTTCAATCGGAGCGCGTTGGGGAAGGTACAATGGGCAATGAACTCCATCTGCGCGCCCGGCCCGATCTCATACTCGGCGTGAATCTCCTGCACCCCCTCGGCGGGCAGCATCCCGAAGCACAGGTGGACAGGGCGCTTCAGCCGGACCTCCGGCTCAACCAGGATACGCGCCCGGATGCCATCCGGGAGTTCCTCGGCTTCAAAATGCACGCCGGGCACCTCGTTGGCAGCCAGAACGCGGTTGGCGCTGACGACCAATGTGGCAAACTGGGGCGTCCTCAGCAGCGCCGGGTCACCCCCGGCCTGCCGGTACGCCTCCAGGATGGCCTCATATTCCTGCGCCCAACCCGGCTGCGTAGCCAGGCGCTGCGCCTGATGTGGTGGCAATACTGGGCTCATCGCCTATTATCTCCCCAGGCCAGGGTTCTGGCCTCTAAGCCTTGCGCTTCCCCCCAGGGCTGCGGCCCGCTGATATCGGCATGGGGGCGGCAGCGCAGCCCATAGTAGCGGCGGACTTCGGCGGGAGCGCCCTGGAAGATGATACTGCCCTGGCACATCAGCGAAGCCACGTCGGCTACCGTCACCATCTCATCGCGGTGGGTGATCAGCAGCACCGCGCTGCCCTGATCGGCCATCCGGCGGATCAGCGCGGCAATGTCGTTCAAGGTGAGCGCATCAATACCGGAGTCCGGCTCATCCAGGATGGCCAGCTTCGGGCGCATGAGAAAGACCGCCGCCAGCTCAATGCGTTTGCGCTCACCCCCCGACAGGGTAGGGTCTAGAGGGCGCTTGAGGTAGGCACGTGGCGGCAGGGCCACCGCCTCCAGGGCCTCGGCCAGGCGCTTGGGGTCAGCATCCTTCGCTCCCAACGCCAGATAGGCCCCCACCGGCAACCCTTCAAAGCGGGCCGGTTCCTGCCAAGCCAGGGTCAGCCCCAGCCGGGCGCGCTCACTGATCGGCAGCGCGGTGATGTCCTGCCCCGCGAACCAGATACGGCCCGTATCCGGTGTGTAACCGGCACAGCCCATCAGGGTATAGGCCAGGCTGGATTTGCCGGAGCCGTTCAGCCCCAATAGACCGTGCACCTCGCCGGGCCGGATGTTCAAATTGACCTGCGATAGGATCTCCCGCCCGTCGCGTTTCAGGCTCAGGTTTTCCACCCGTAACAGGTATTCATCCTTCTCTGGCATGCCTCGCCTCATAGGTAGGGGCGCACGGTTGTGCGCCCCACTGCCCCCATCATAGGCCAGGCACCACGAGAAGATTAGTGACGAATATCACCAATCCCCATGATAAAGGTCATATTTCAAATTTGGATGTGCTCCGGATTGGATTTATACTGAACTGCGGGAGGGCTTTAACATGGGTTTCTTGAAACGCCTGTCCTCGCTCTTGACCGGAGGCGCCGAGCGCGAAGGTGACCGTGACGCCTACTGGCTCTATGTCCAGTGCGACCGCTGCGGCGAGAAGCTGCGCCTGCGCGTGGACCGCCACTATGAGATCCAACCCGACTATGACACCGGCGGCTATGTCCTGCACAAGGAGATCATGGACGGGCGCTGCTTCCAGCTCATGTATGCCGAGATCCACTTTGACGCCGGCATGCACGTCACCTCGCGCGACATCCGGGGCGGACACTTCATCACGGCGGAGGATTATGCCGCAGGGGAGCAGGCATGAGGGCGCGCCCGCGGGTCGCCGTTGTCGGCAGCTTCGTCACCGACCTGGTCATCCGCGCGCCGCGCCGCCCCCGGCCCGGCGAAACGCTCATCGGTTATAGCCTGGACATCTTTCTGGGCGGTAAGGGCTTCAATCAGGCGGTCGCCGCGGCCCGCCTCGGCGCCGACGTCGTGATGATCGGGCGAGTGGGGAATGACGCCTTCGGCGAGCGCTTCCTGGAGGCGCTCAACCGCGAAGGCATCCACGCCGATTATGTGGTCCGTGACCCGCAACAGGGCACAGGGGTGGCTTCGCCCTTGGTGGAGGACTCCGGCGAGAACAGCATCGTGCAGGTCCCCCGCGCCAACGCTGCCCTCTCGCCAGCCGACATTGAACGCGCCGCCCCGGCTCTGGCGCAATGCGCCGTCCTGCTGGCCCAGTTGGAGGTGCCGCCAGCCGCCAGCCTGCGCGCCGCCCAGATCGCCACAGCCGCCGGGGCGCGCTTCATCCTGAACCCGGCCCCGGCCCGCCAGGACGCCGCCGACCTGATCCGCCTGGCCGATGTCCTGGTCCCCAACGAAGTTGAGGCGATGGGCCTGGTCGGCGTCACCGCTCACAGTGAGGCTGGCCCGGCAGAGGCAGCATGGCGGCTGCGTGCGCAGGGCGCCCCCGTCGTTATCGTCACGTTGGGTGAGCGCGGGGCACTGTTGGTGACCGAGGCGGGGGAACAGGTGTTCCCCGCCTATTCCGTGAATGTGGTGGATACCACTGCGGCGGGGGACGCTTTCTGCGGCGCGCTGGCCGTCGCCCTGGCCGAGGGCCGCGACCTGGCCGGGGCGGTGCGTTTCGCCAATGCCGCCGGTGCCCTGGCGGTCACCCGCCTGGGCGCCGAGCCTTCCCTGCCCCGCCGCGAGGAGGTAGAAAGGTTGTTATGAGCCTATTCCTGGATTCTGCTAACCCGGAGGACGCCCGCCAGGCCCGGGCGTTGGACTGCATCGCCGGCATCACCACCAACCCCACGCTGATCGCCCAGACGGGCCGCCCGGCCCTTATGGTGATCAGGGAATTGTGCGAGTTGACATCCGGCCCGGTGTTTTACCAACTGACGCGCGCGGATTACGTCGGTATGCTCGCCGAGGCTGAGCAGGCTGACGCGATCAGCCCCGGCCAGGTCGTCATGAAGGTCCCCTGCACATGGGAAGGGCTGCGCGCGGTCTGCCACCTGCACGGGAAGACGCTGTGCGCGGTCACGGCGGTCTTCACGCCGGCCCAGGCTTATCTGGCGGCTGAGGTCGGGGCGCGCTACATCATCCCCTACGTCAACCGCGCTACACGCCTGCTGGGCGACGGCCCGGCGTTGGTGCAGCAGATGACTGCAGTCTTGCAGCGGGGGAACAGGGGGCATGAAACCGAGATCTTGGCGGCGAGTATCAAATCACCGGAGGAGGCCGTGGCGGCGCTTCTGGCCGGGGCGCAGCACCTGACGCTGCCGCTTTCGGTCATCCTGCAGATGGCCGAAAGCCCTTACACGGCTCAGGTGCTGGCCGAGTTCGCCTCTGGCCGCTGATGCCAGGCCCCTCCCCCCTTTGTGGGGGAGGGTCAGGGTGGAGGCACCGATACAGCCGCTAAAAAGGGGAAGCCCCCTCGCGGCTGGGGTCCGTAGGGGGCCGGGGCACAAGGTGGGTCAGCACCGTGTGCTCCATCCAATATATTCAAGGCAGCACTATCCTTCTGTAAGGGGCGCTACATATGCCCAAATGGGCCTCGCGTCTCACCCTGACCCTGGTGCTTGTGCTCGCGCTGGGTCTGCGCTTTTACCGGCTGGATGCGCAGAGCCTGTGGAGCGATGAGGGCAATAGCGCCCGGCTGGCCGAGCGCAGCCTGCCGCTGATCACTGTTGCGGCCGCCGCGGACATCCACCCCCCGCTTTACTATTATCTCCTCCACTTCTGGGCGCAGGCTTTGGGCACATCGGAGTTGGCGCTGCGGGCGCTGTCGGCGCTGGCCGGCCTGGCCCTGGTGGCCCTGGTATTCCTCATCGGCCAGGCGCTATTCGGACGGAGGGTCGGGCTGATCGCGGCGGCATTGGCGGCGGTCAACCCCTTCCAGGTGTACTACAGCCAGGAGGCGCGCATGTACATGCTGGCGGCCATGTTGGGGACAGCCTCCACCTTCTGCTTCGTGCGCTGGCTGAAGGAACGAGAAACAGAGCGGGGTGGCTATGGCTGGGCCGCCGCCACAGCCCTCCTCACCGCCGCCGGCCTATACACCCATTACGCTTATCCGCTTATCCCGGCAGCGCAGACGGTGGCGGTGCTTATCTGGCTCTGGGAATGGCGCGATGGGCGCGCACGGACGGCGCTGGTCTGGGCCGGGATACTGGCGGCGGCTCTGGCCCTGTATCTGCCCTGGCTGCCTATCGCCTATCGCCAGCTCACCACCTGGCCCTCGGCGCGCCTCCCGGTCACTTCGCTAGAGGCGGCGCTGGTCGCCCTGCACCTGCTCGTGCTGGGACAGACATTACCGACCGAAAACCATACCTTTAGCCTGGCCCTGGTCCTCTGGCTGGGCCTGTCGTTGGGGCTGTTTCAATTCGCCCGTCGCCCGCTGCCCGTCGCCCGCCGTCTGTTCCCCTTGGCTCTGGTCCTGGCCTGGCTGATCGTCCCGCTCGCTTTCGTGCTGCTCGCCGGCCTGTTTCAGGGGCCGTTTCTCAAGTTCCTGCTGATCGCCTCGCCGCCGCTCTGCCTGCTGATCGGGGTGGGGATGATGGGGTGGGCGCGCCTTGAGGGGGCCCCTAGCGGGCATCGGTCTATATCGGCGCCCAGCCTCACCCCCCGGCGCGTGGTCGGTGGCCTGGCCGCCCTCCTCGTGCTTGCCTGGCTCACTTACGACACCGCGACTTCGCTCCGCAACCTGTACTTTGATCCGGCCTACGCCCGCGATGACTATCGGGGTATCGCCGCCGACATCCGCGCCCTGCAGCGCGAAGGCGACGGGATCATCCTTAATGCGCCCAACCAGTGGGAGGTCTTCACCTATTATTACAGGGATGGCCTGCCGGTCTATCCGGTGGCGCGGGATCGGCCCCTGGATGAAGCTGCCGAGGCGCGGGAGCTAAATGACATTCTGGCGCGGCACCGGCGGCTGTTCGCGCTGTATTGGGGCGACCGCGAAAGCGACCCGCAGCGCTTTGTGGAGCGCTGGCTGAGCACGCACGCCTATCCCGCCCAGGACGTCTGGCGCGGCAACGTCCGCTTCGTGATCTACGGCGTCCCGGCGCAAGCGCAGGCAGAAAATCCAACGCCGTTGGGGATGCGCTTTGGCCCGCACATCCGCCTGGAGAGCTACAGCCTGGCCAGCCGACGGCTGCGGCCCGGCGATGTGCTGGCACTCACCCTGACCTGGGCGACGGATGCCCCCCTGGCCGACCGGGTCAAGGTGTTTGTCCATCTCTACGACGCCGGCGAGCATATCCTGGCGCAGCACGACAGCGAGCCGGGGGCGGGCCTGCAACCGACCACGACCTGGGCGCCGGGTGAGGCGATCCGGGATCATCACGGCGTTCTCATCCCTATAGAGGCTGCGCCGGGGACGTACCGCCTGGCCATCGGCCTGTATCGTCCCGATGGCTCACGCCTGACGTTGGAGGACGGCGCGGACCGGCTGTTCCTGGGGGGTGTCACCATTGAAGGGGAGCCGTAATCTACATCCGAACGGACCCTCACGGGCCGCGTCGCCAGGCCATAGGCACATCCCGGCGTGTCCTAGAAGCCCAGCTCAGGTAAGGGTTGGCCAGGGTCGGACACATTGATGATGCGCAGCCCAGCACTCTCTATCGGCGCTGTAGGCATCGTTCCCCGCCGCCTCTCTCTGACCTGCTGGCGCAGGGGGGTGTGGGCAGGTATAATCTGGCTGTATCCGTTTACCGTGACCAGACCGCTATCAGAGGCTTAAACGGATGTCATCCTATTCCACCGAACATCCGATCGCATTGAACGGCGAGCACCTGACGCTGGATGAGGTTGTGGCCATCGCCGATGGGGCACCTGTCCAATTGGCGGAGGAGGCGCTGCCGCGCATGGCGCGCAGCCGGGCGGCGGTGGAGCAGTTTCTGGCGCAGGGGGAGATCGTCTATGGTGTCACCACAGGCTTCGGCTTTTTCAAGGACCGCCTCATTCCGCCCGATCAGGTGTTGGAACTCCAACGCAACCTGGTGCGCAGCCACGCAGCGGGCGTCGGCCCCATCCTGAGCGAGCGCGAGGTGCGGGCCATGCTCGCTGTCCGCGCCAACACGCTGGCGAAGGGCTACTCCGGTGTGCGGCCTGCGGTGGTGGAGACCTTGATTGCGATGCTCAACCGAGGCGTGCATCCGGTGGTGCCGGGGCAGGGCAGCCTGGGGGCCAGTGGCGACCTGGCACCGCTGGCCCACCTGGCGCTGGTGGTCATCGGCGAAGGCGAGGCGATCTTCCGGGGCGAACGCCTGGCGGGGGGCGAGGCGCTACGTCGCGCCGGCATCCCTCCGGTGCAACTGGAGGCCAAAGAGGGGCTGGCGCTCCTCAACGGGACGGCGCTGATGACCGGCGTGGGGGCACTGGTCACTCATCGCGCCGAGGTCCTGGTGCAGACGGCGGACATCGCGGGCTGCCTGAGCCTGGAGGCGTTGCACGGGACGGCGGAGGCGTTTGACCAGCGCCTGCACGCCGTGCGCCCGCATCCGCGCCAGGTGGATTGCGCCGCCTATCTGCGCCGCCTGCTGGCCGGCAGCACCTACCTCCGGGGGCACGACCCACTGAACGTACAGGACCCCTATACGCTGCGCTGCATCCCCCAGGTGCACGGCGCGGTGCGCGACGCCATCGCTTACGCCCGCTGGGTGATTGAGATTGAGCTGAACTCGGCCACCGATAACCCGCTGATTTTCTGCGATGGGGAGGCGCCTTGCGTGCTCTCCGGGGGCAATTTTCACGGTGAGCCGCTGGCGCTGGCGATGGATTACCTGGCGCTGGCGCTCACCGACCTGGGGAACATGAGCGAGCGCCGCTGCGCCCGGCTGGTGGACGCAACGGCCAACGGCGGCCTGTTGCCGCCCTTCCTGACGCGTAAAGGGGGCTTGCAGTCCGGCTTCATGCTGGCCCAGTACACCGCAGCCGCGCTGGCCGCCGAGAACAAAGTCCTGGCGCACCCCGCCAGCGCCGACAACATCCCTGCCTCGGCCAACGTGGAGGACCATAACAGCATGGGGGCCACGGCCACACTCAAAGCGCGGCGCATGCTCACCAACGTGGAGACGATCGTGGCCATTGAGTTGCTTCTGGCCGCTCAGGGGATTGATTTCCGGCGCGAGGCGTTGGGTGCGGGCGCCCGTCTGGGGCAGGGGACAGGCCCGGCCTACGATCTCATCCGCCAGCACGTCCCCTTCCTGGATGAAGACAGACCGCTCTCGCCGTTGATTGAGGCAGTGCGGCAACTCGTAGCCAGCGGCGCGATTGTGCGCGCCGTCAGCGAATAGAGAGGATATGGAAGACGAGCTGGCCGGCGGGCGCGTCAATGGTGACCGTCTCGCCGACGCGGCGCCCCAGCAAGGCGCGCCCTAGAGGCGATTCGTGGGAGATGCGCCCCTGGCGCGGGTCCGCCTCCATGGGCCCCACGATATGGAACTCTTCCGGCTCGCCGCCGTCCTCAGAGACCAACACCAGGCTGCCCAGCCGGACGACGTCGCTCGGCCCCTCCGACGGGATGACGGTAGCGTTCCGAAGCATGGTTTCCAGCAACTGGATACGCCCTTCCAGGAAGGCCTGCTCATTTTTGGCGTCTATGTAATCCGCGTTCTCGCTCAGGTCGCCCTGCTGGATGGCGGCCCGCAGCCGTTCCGCCAACTCCTGGCGGCGCACAGTCGTCAGGTACTCCAGCTCTTCACGCAGTTTTTGCATCCCCTCAGGGGTGAGGAAGACTTCCTTGTTCACCATCGCGTCCATCTACACAGGCCAGCGCCACTCCAGGTGCAGGTACGTGATGAGATGACGGCATTATACCATAGCCGAGGCGCATGGACAAGAGGCTGGGGTGCACTTTACGCGTGCACCCCAGCCGGTTGTTCCCTCGCCACAGGAGGAGAGGCGTACGCCAAAACGCCGCGCAGAAACGCGCTAAGGCACGACCACCGGGCAGGCCGGCGTGCCGCTCGTCGTGCACACGATGCGGCCCTGGATGGCCGGGCTGACCGGCGTGTTCGCCGCGATGTAGTCCGCCAGTACCTCATCCATGAAGTCCTGCGTGGTGATGCGCGACGTGACCACCGGGTAGCCATCGCCCCCCGCTGCCATGAAGTCATTGATCGCCAGCGTGTAATTGGAGGCCGACGTCAGGTCAATCGGCGCCCCTGTGCAACTCCCATCCGGCGCCTGGCGCACCGCGCTCACCACGCGGTTGCCCGCTGGCGCCGAGATGTCGTAGGTGAAGCACAGGCCGGAGACCTGAGGGAAGCGCCCGGAGACCGAGGGCATCGTAGAGACGCCGTTCTCCAGGAACTCCTTCAACTCGGCACCGTTGACCGTCAGGGTGGCCACGACGTTGCCGAACGGCAGCACCGCCAGCACCTGGCCGCGCGTGATCAGATACGGCGGCGGCACGTAGGGCGGGCAGAAGTCATCCGGGTTATCCACCGTCGGGCAGGTCAGGTCGGCCCGCAGGCCGCCGGAGTTGGTGATGGCGAAGTCGGTGTTGTACGTGCTGCGCATGGAGTCGGTGGTGATGTCACCGATCAGCGACTCGCAGGTGCGGCCAGCCGTATTGCCACAGGCGTCCGCGCGCGGGATGAAGCGCGTGGACTCGCCGATCACCGTGGCCAGGATAGGTTGGAGCGCTTCGTTCAGCTCATCAATCCGCGCCTGGATGTCCGGGTCGGGCGTCACCCCGATGTTCCAGGGCTTATGGAAGTCGGCGGTCTTGTAGATCACCGCCTTCGTGGCAGCATCTACCGTCAGGCGCACGCGGGTGAAGCGGATGCCTTTGCTCTTGTTCTCCACCACCAGCACGCCATTGGGCCGCGTGGTGAGCACCTGGAAGTCGGTGTGGTCGCCGATGACCGCGTCCACGCCGACGACGTTATCCGCCAGGTCAATCAGCGGCCCGGTCGGGTTGGTCAATGTACCCGCCGTGGCGCCCTCATGGCCGATGGCGATGATCGCGTGCACCCTGCCCCGTGAGCGCAACCGCGCCGCTTCTGCGTTCACCGCCGCCAGCGGGTCGGTCACCTCAAACGGGTCCAGGTTGCCGGGGAAGATCAGCTCCTCCAGGTCGTGATTGGAGAAGCCGACCACGCCCAGCTTGAAGCCGTTGAAGTGGAAGATAGTGGACGGCTGCCATTCGGGCGGCGTCCTGCCGGTGGCCGGGTCAATGATATTCGCCGAGAGGTAGGGGAAGTTCGCCAGCGGGATCAGCGTGGTGCGCAGGTAGGTCTGGCCCCGGTCAAAGTTGTGGTTGCCCAGGCCATCGGCGCTGAAGCCCATCGCGTTCATCAACTCAATGGTGGGCGTGTCGCCGAAGAAGTTGGAGATCGGCGGCGTTGCCCCTACCGAGTCGCCCGCCGCCACGGTGATGCTCCCGTCCGGCGCCTCGGCCCGATAGGCATCAAACCAGGGCTTGAGGAAGGCCGCGCCACCGATGGGGAAGCTGGGGTTGCTCGCCCCGCTGCCGCTCACATTGTCAGCGGCCTCCGAGAGCGGAACAAGCTGCCCGTGATAGTCGCTGATGTCCAGGATGGTGGCCTCCTTCCAGCGGTTCGGCGTGGGGAAGAGTTGGTAGAGGATCTTCCCGCGCGCGTTTTGCGGGCCGGGGATGCACAGGAGGAAGGCAATCGTGGGTGCCACGTCAATGGCGCGGATGCCCGCCACCGGGCCTTGCTTGCGGATGCCGGGGCCAGCGGCGATGAACGTGGCGTGCATGTTCACGTTGTGCGCCAGGTCCACCAGGTCCGGCAGGTAGCCGTGCTGGCCGAAGAACTGCGAGAAGGCGATAGGCGTGTTCGGCGTGGCCGCGTCAAACTGATAGGGTGGACGTGCCACGACGACGACATCGCCGCTGCGGCTGGGATGGAGCGAGTCGCTGCCGTCCACGTTGCGCAACTCCTCCTTGCGGAAGATCGCCTGGATCACCTGCGCACCGGGGTTGGCCGGGTCGGTCAGGCTCTGGAAGGCGCTGATGATCTGCGTGCGCACCAGTTCATAGTCGGCAGCAGGGACGATGCCGCCAGGGTCGCGCCCTTGCAGGCTGATGTAGATCGCGGCTGTGCCGCCCGCCCAGCAGGCTTTGGCCTTGGTCGGCGCGCCGCCCACACGGCAGTTGGAGGTTTGCTCGGTGGCCTGCAGCCCGGCCTGGGCCAGGACCGTGCCAGCGTTGATCGCATACCACTGCGGCGCGAAGCCGTGATCGGAGGTGGAGAAGACCGTCGCGTCGCTGCCCATAAGCTGGCGACCGAGCGCGAGCGTCTGGTCGGCCTCCTGATAGGCCGTGCGGATGTAGCCCTCGCGGATCGCCAGGCGGCCATCAGGAATGCCATCGCCGTTGGCATCATCGTAGTACGGGTTGGGGTCGCCATCCATATCGGTTGGCGTCACCAACGCCATGAACTGGTGCGAGAACTCATCCGTCGTCGGCATGCCCAACATGAGCAGGTCCGGGTGGACATGCAGCGTGTTGAAGATGTAATCCAGGTAGGCCCAGTGGGCATCCTTCCACTTCAGCCCCTGCTCCACGTAGGTGTCCTCGTCAATGATGCCCGCCTCCAACGGCGCGAAATCGGCAGCAGTGGAACTGGGGAACATGGCGTTCAGTTCCTCCTCAAAGCCGAGCGGGGTGGCGCAGGTGGGCGAATAGGTGCAGCCGTTGTAACTGGCGTTGGCGCGGGCGACCGAGGTGAAGTAGATGCGGAACTGTGACAGGTCCGGCGCGATGTTGATCGCCTTGATGTAAAAGCCGGCGGTCTGGCCCGCGCGCGAGCCGATCAACGTCACTTTGACATCCGCCCAGTCGCCCTGGGCCAGGTTGGCCACCGCCTGGCTGCCGTCCTTACCCGCCGTGGAGGGGACAACCAGGGTGTGGTCGTAATCGGTGGCGGCATTGTCCGTGGAGTCGTAGATGTAGAGATCGTAGGTGCGGTGCGGGTTCTCCGCGGTGAAGGTGGAGGTGACCGCCAGTGTCGTCTCCATCGCCGGGCTGTAGCTGGGTGGGACGTTGGTCCAGCCGCTGGCTGTAGCCAAGGTCACCCGCTCGTAGGCCACGCCGAAAGCGTTCGCGCCCTGCGGCTGGCCGGGAATGTCATAGTTGAGCAGGATGCCGCGCATGGAGAAGAAGGTGCGGAAGTCCACCACCGGCCCTTGCAACGCGGGCACGAGGTTGCGCGACCCCACCCATTCCACCGAGACGACCGTCTTCCCCGCCCGTTCGGCGGCCTGCTGGATGGTATCGGCCTGCAGGATGCCGGTGGTGGCGAAGCTGGTGCGGTTATTGAAGTTGCCCTCACCGATGCGGTGGAAGGTATTATTCGTGGAGCCGTGCTCGCCGGGCCAGGTGCCCGTCGCCAGCGTGTACCAGCCCACGCCGGTGTTGGGCGGGAAGCCCTGGAGCATCCCGTTATCGCCGCGAACGCCGCGCCGTAGGAGGTCGCGGTGGGTGGGCATCAGGCCCAGCGCGGCGTAGCGTTCCACCAGGTCCGGACGCATGCCGTCGGCGGCGAAGAAGATCACCTTCTGGGCCGTGGGTTTATCCGGCGCAGAGGGCGGGGATACCGGAGCGCTGCCTGCGGGCACATACGCCAGGCCCAACAAGAGCGCCACAAGCACAACAGCGTGAAACATTCGCGTTTTCATGGGTTCGCTCCTCTTAAGCTGAACTGTGGCTGGCCAGCCCTGAAGCTGACCAATAGCGATGATCCTCTCCCCAAAGCGAGGGACAGGGGACGCCAGGAAGCAACCGCTTCCTCCAGCAACTATCCTGCCAGATGCCTGTTAACGCTGCGTTAATGGAGGATACCAAAGGTGTGAAATCCCCTTAAAGGACCCTTAATACAGAACGCCACTGGCCAGCCCCTCCCTGGCCTGGATGGGGGGCACGTTATGCACAAGCCATCTGCCAGCGAAGCGCACAGCGATCTCGCTCCCTGCTGCGCCAGATAGCCTGGCATCAACTATAGTATACTCCTGATATGCAATTTGGGAAATTTCCCAAGATGGGACGCCTGCTGATCAAGCTGCACCGGAAACAGCACAGTATCCGCACCGCAGGGCCGCTTCCTGAGCGGAGTGAAGAGGCCCCCTCCCCTTAGAGGGTGGGTTGGGGAGGGGGATAGGTGGCCAGTGGCTACCAGCCCTCGTGAGGGTCATCCGCGTGGTAATAGGCCACGCCATCAATGCGCAACTTGGGGCGCTTTTCCCGGTCCAGCACATGGATGCGATACGTCCCTTGAGGCGCATCCACAGCGCGCACCGGGTATTCCAGATCGGCCCAACGGCAAGAGACAAGCTGACCGTCCAGCCAGATCTGGCCCGGCCCGGCGAAGTCCACCGTGCGATAGCGGCGTGCCCGTTCAACCCGATTGGTCTCACTCTGCGACATACGTCCGTTCCCCCACTTGGAAATGCCCCCTGTGATCACGAGTATACGACCGAACTCGGCGGAAGGGTATCGGGGGTCTCTGGTATCTTCCCTGGGGAACACCCCTGATTCTCCACGCGGCAGAAGCAGGCACAACAGACCAGAGAGAGCCAAACCCGATCAGGTGATATGGTACCCCGGACCCAGGGCCATGGCCGGGTTAAGCAAGCAGGCGGATAATTTGACGCCTCCTGCGCCTGGCGTACAATGAGCGGTGATGGCGCGTTCTACCTTCAGGCGAGGCTGCTGGAGCAGCCTTCTATTCCTGCTGGCGCTCCTGGCGGTCCTGGCAACAGCAGCGGTCACGTGCAGCATCCTGCTCGCACCCGCTGCGCCGCGCACCATCCTGGTCCTGGGCCTGGACCGCAGGCCAGATGAGACCGGCCCAGTGCGCAGCGACACGATGTTGCTCATCGCCGTCCGGCCGGACGTGCCCCGGGTGGCGCTCCTCTCCATCCCCCGCGATCTGTACGTAGAGGTCCCCGGTCACGGCCAGAGCCGCATCAACACAGCGCACTTCTTTGGCGGGCCGGCGCTCGCCGCCGAGACCGTCGCCCGCAACTTCGGTGTCCCCGTTGACCGCTGGGCGCGCCTGGATTTCAACGGCTTCCGCGCGATTGTGGACGCTGCCGGCGGGGTGGACATTGAGGTGCCGCGTCGCATCGTGGACAATGCCTACCCGACCGAGGACTACGGCGTGATGCGCATTGAGTTCCCCGCCGGGCCGCAGCACATGGACGGCGAGACCGCGTTGCGCTACGTGCGCACGCGCCACGGCTCCAGCGACTTTGATCGCGCCGCACGGCAGCAGCAGGTCGTGTTGGCGCTGGTCCGGCAACTGCTCCAACCCTCGGCCTGGCCGCGTTGGCCGGCGGTCGCTCAAGCGTTCATCCAATCGGTGGAGACCGACTTACAGCCCTGGGACATTCTCGCGCTCCTGCCCACGCTCGTGCGCGTGGGGCCGGAGGGCATCCAGCACGCTGTCATCAACGCCGAGATGACCACACCGTTCACCACGCCCTCCGGCGGGCAGGTGCTGCTGCCGCGCTGGGAGCGCATCCGCCCGTGGGTGCAGGAGGTTGTCGGCCCGTGAGGCAAATGACTATGCGAAGTATTGGCCCTACTCGTGCCGGCTGCCCTCGGCGGCGGAGGCTTCGTCCGTCTTTGTCGGCCCGCTGTCCTTGCCCTGCAAGGCATCGCGGAACTCGCGGATGCCCCGCCCCAGGTCGCGCCCCACGTTGGCGAGACGGCCCGGCCCGAACAGGAGCAACACCACGAACAGGATGATGAGGATCTCAGGCAAACCGATGTCTGGCATAGCGATAGCCCTCGCTTCTCCAGGGCCTTGCCCACCCGGCCCTGTCCCACCCCATTGTAACACCCCGGCGCAGCGATGGCAAGCCGTTCCCACAGACAAACCGGCATGATCGCATCCCAGGCCGCGCTGAATCGCCTGGCCGACGCCGCCCGTATGCGCCGGGCTGCCCGCTGGCTGTTCTGCATCTTCCTGATCTTGCTCCCCTCCACCTTCCGCTGGACCCTGATCCACCGCCCGGTGGGCGCGCTGTTCCCCGAATTCACCAGCCTAGTGCTCTATCTCAGCGACATCCCCCTCCTGCTCTGCCTTACCCTCTGGCTCTCGGCCCACGCCCTGGCCCCGGCTGGACGGCTGCACCTGACGCCTTGGGCCGCGACCTTGCCGATGATCAGCCTAGTCGCGCTGATGGGGGTGAGCGCGCTCTGGGCCAGCTTCCCCGCGCTGGCGCTGGAAAGCTGCCTTCGGGGAGTTGCCCTGCTCGGCCTGGCCCTCCTCGCCAGTAACGCACGGAAGCACCCGGCGCCCGCAGCCGCTGCCTTGGCCGTCAGCGCAGTCATCCAATCGGCGGTCGCGTTCGGCCAGTTGCTCGCCCAACAACCGTTGGGCCTGGGGGCACTGGGCGAGCTTCAGGATGCCGGGGTGCGGGCGGGCATGGGGTTGTGGATTCGCGGCTATGGCCTGACGACGCACCCCAACCTGCTGGGGGGCTATCTGGTGGTGGGCTTCCTGGCTGCGCTCGGCCTGGTTGCGGCCACCAGCGGCTGGCGCCGCCTCCTGAGCCGCGCCGCCGCCATCCTCATCGCTGCCGGGCTGGCCGCCGCCTTCTCGCGCAGCGCCTGGATAGGGATGGCCACCGCGCTCGTCGCGCTCGGCCTGCTCATGCGACGCAGCCGCGCCGCCAGCGGAGCAGGCCAGGCCCTGGTCACAACCGCCGCCCTGGCCGCGCTTGTCGCCATCGGCGTGATCGCCAGCCGACCGGGCGGCTTCGCCCAGCGGGTCATCGCCCCGGCCACCGCCGCGATCCAGAGCGGCGAGCTTGCCCCGATGGAGCAGATCAGTCTGAGCAGCCGGGCGCGGCAAGTGCAGATCGCCTGGCGCGAGATCCAGCGTGCGCCGCTGACCGGCCTGGGCGCGGCCAATGCGCCCATCGTCACCTGGCTGGACACGCCGGAGAGCGAGCGCGAGCGGGTGTGGCTGCCGGTGCACAGCGTGCCCTTGCTGGTGTTGGAAGAATTGGGCCTGCCGGGGCTGGCCCTCTGGCTGGTCGGCGTGATCGCGCCCTTCGCCCTCACTTGGCGGCGCGTGCGCACTCACGTCGCCAGTTTGTGGGAACTCGTCTGGCTGGCGGCGCTGGCGGGCCTGGCCGCCATCAGCCTGTTGGACTATTACCCCTGGGGCGGCGCAGAGGGCCGGGCGCTGTGGCTGGCGACGTGGGGGCTGTGGCTTAGCGCCCTAATGACACACGTAGATACGGCATCACAATAGGCGGCAGCGCAGCCTCAATCTCGCGCCGGTAGGGCTCCAGCCAGGGCGCCAGGACAAGCTGCTCGCCTAGATGCGCCGCATCCTCATCCCGGTCAAACCCCGGCCCATCCGTCGCCAGCTCAAACAACGCCCCGCCCGGCTCGCGGAAATACACCGACTTGAACCAAAACCGGTCAATCTGCGGCGTCGGCCTCAGCCCCGCTGCCTCTATGGCTGCGCGCAACGCCATCTGTTCTTCTGAATCCTTCACCCGCCAGGCCACGTGATGGACGCCCCCGATCCCCCAGCGGCCATAGCGCTCATTCGGCAACGCCTTCACCTCAATCAACGCACCGGATGCGCCACCCTCAACGCCATAACGCTGCCAGCCATCCTCGCTGCCGACGTATTCAAAGCCCATGGTCTGCGTGAGGAGCGCCTCTGTCCGCTTGAGGTCGCGCTCCCACAGCCGGGCCGCGTGAAGGCCGCGCACCTGGTGCTCCGGGGGGACGGGGCTACCCTCCCAGGGGATAAACTCGCGCCCATCACCCGTCTCCACCAGGGCCAGCCGCAGCCCGCCGGGGTCCTGGAACGGCAACACCGGCTCGCCAAAGCGCGTTCCCGCCTCGCCGAAGGCAACGCGGTTCTCCTCAAACCGCTTCCGCCAGTACACCAGGCTGCCTACAGGCACAGCCAACAGCACCTCCACCGTGAAGCCCACGCCCAACCGCGCCGGTTCCATCTCCGGCCAGATAAAGAAGGTGAGATCGGTCCCAGGCGTCCCCACCCGATCAGCGTAAAACAGGTGATAGGTGTCAGGGACATCCTGATTCACCGTCTTCTTCACCAGCCGCATCCCCATGACCCCCACATAGAAGTCCAGGTTCTGCTGAGCATGGCCCGCAATCGCGGTGATGTGGTGAATGCCATGAACTGAGTTCCGCATCGGTTGTGTCTCCATTCCCGGCCATTTTACGTTAAAAGACCTTCCATGTCCACATAGAGAGAAAAGCCTGGGTTTCAGGGGGCACATACCCCACAGCCACATTCCAGGGCCAGGTCTTGCCGGCTTGGGGGGGTAACAGGTTGACCTTTTCCCTGTCCTGCGCTATCATACACTCCCGCCCGATGGGGGTTCGTGGGGGTGTCCGGATTTATGTCCAAACTCAGCCGCTATTGCGAGGCGTGGATTGAAGCGGGCTGGCTGGCGGCGCTTGTCCTGATCCCGCTCTTTTTTAACGTTTACTCCTCCCGCGTCTTTGAACCCGATAAGATCACCCTCCTGCGCTCCATCGCGCTCACCCTGATCGCCGCCTGGGTCATCCTCCAGGTGGAACGCCGTAGGGGCACAGCGTGCTGTGCCCCCTCGGACAAGCACGAGAGTTGGGGGGACAGCGTCCGCGCCTGGTTGCGCACCCCCCTGGTCCTGCCCGCGCTGGCGCTTGTCGCCGTCTACCTGATCGCCACGATTTTCTCAGTCACCCCGCGCGTCAGCTTGCTGGGCTCGTATCAGCGCCTGCAAGGCACCTACACCCTGCTCTCTTACGTGACCGTCTTCGCCATGCTCCTCTCGGCCGTGCGCCGCCAGGAGCAGATCGATCGCCTGATCACCGTCGTTGTCCTGACCAGCCTGCCCATCTCGCTCTACGGCCTGCTGCAGAAGCTGGGCATAGACCCTCTGCCCTGGGGCGGTGACGTGGTGACGCGCATCGCCGCCAACATGGGCAACGCCATCTTCATCGCCGCCTACCTCATCATGGTGTTCCCGCTCACCGTCGCTCGCATCATAGAGGCTTTTGCCGACATCCTGCGCCGCGAGAAGCTGAGCACCCATGACATCATACGCGGCGCGGGATACACCCTCATCGCCGTCCTTCAGGTGCTGGCGATCTACTTCTCTGGCAGCCGCGGCCCCTGGTTGGGCTGGTTGGCCGGGCTGTTCTTCCTGGGCTACCTGGCGGTCGGCGTCCTGGCGGCCATGCTTTTCCGCCGCGCTCGCGGACTGCGCGGACTGGCGCTCGGCCTGGTCACCGGTTGGGCCACAGCTATTGTTCTCTTCCTGGTTGTGCTGAACCTGCCCAACAGCCCCCTGGCCCATCTGCGCGATACCCCCTACCTGGGGCGGTTGGGCACGGTCTTTGAGACGGAGAGCGGCACGGGCAGAGTGCGCGTCCTTATCTGGGAGGGCGCGGTAGACCTGATCTCGCCCCATGACCCCCTGGTCTTCCCTGATGGCCGCCGCGACCCCTATAACGCCCTCCGCCCGCTCATCGGCTATGGGCCAGAGTCCATGTACGTGGCCTATAACCGCTTCTACCCACCCGAATTGGCCCACCTGGAATCGCGCAACGCCTCGCCCGACCGCGCTCATAATGAAACACTGGATGCGCTGGTCATCACCGGTGGGCTGGGCCTGGTCGTCCAACTCTTCCTCTTTGGCGCGGTCTTCTATTACGGGCTGAAGTGGCTGGGGCTGATTCAGACCACCTTCCAGCGCTGGCTGTTTATCGCCCTCTATATCGGCGCCGGTCTCATCGGCGCGGCCATCGCCTGGGCCAGCCGCGGTGAGGCCTGGATCGGCGTCGGCCTGCCTACAGGCATTGGCTTCGGCGTGGGCATCTATGGGGCCATCAGCGTGCTTTTTTTACGCACCCAAGGCAGCCGCCTCCCCTTCAAGCACCAACTCCTGATCATCGTCCTGCTCTCAGCCATTATCGCCCACTTCGTTGAGATTCACTTCGGCATCGCCATCGCCGCCACGCGCCTGTACTTCTGGGCCTTCAGCGCCCTTATCGTGGTCACAGGTTATCTCATGCCGATGGCGGACGAGGGAGGACAAAGGACAGAGGACCAGGCAAGATCGCAGTCTCCGTCATCCGCCGTCCGTCATCCGTCCTCTGGCAAGCGCCGCCGCCAATCACCCGCTGCGTCTCGCCCCCAGGCCCCGGATGGGCTCGGCCCGACCCTGGTGCTGGGCGGTTTTGTGGCCCTGATTCTGATGGTGGTGGGCTTTGAGTTCATCACCAACCCGCCGCGCGGCTCCTCCACCCTCCAGGTCCTGTGGGGTTCGCTGACCACGCTCCAACGCCAGGAGGGGGCCACGTCCTACGGCGCGTTGCTGCTCATCTTGATCACCTGGGTGCTATGCAGCCTGCTGGCCGCCGCCGAACTGGGGCGGCAGGGCGTCTTTGAGCGCGCTGGGGTCACCTGGTGGACCGGCTTCAGCGCGATCCTGGCCCTCTCCGGCGCCGCTGCGTTGCTGTGCTACCTGGCCGTGGCAGGCGCGTTGGCCTCCATTGTCGGCGAGCGGCCTGCCGGAGGCGTCGGCATAGAACTGGTGGTCGCCATCGCCGGACGGGTCGCGGGGATGCTCAAGCTGTTCTACATCTTCACCTTCGCGCTGATCGCGCTGCTCGCTGCCGCGCTCATCTACAAACAGCGCCTGCCCCCCCTCACAACTACCACTTGGGGCGGCGCGACCGGCCTGGCTGCGCTCATCCTCGTGCCCCTGCTCATCGTCAATTCCAATCTCAACATTATCCTGGCCGACATCATTTACAAGCAGGCCGAGCCTTACGAAAAGCAGGGCATGAGCCTGCGCACCGCCACCGATCCTCAACAACGCCAACTCCTGGCCGCCTCCTGGCAGGCGGCGGTGACATTGCATGAGCAGGCGCTCTCCCTGGCGCCGAACGAGGACTACTACTACCTCTTCCTGGGGCGCGCCTATCTGGAACTCGCCACCGCGCTGGACGACCCCGCCGCGCAAGACCGGTTGCTGGAGACCGCCCGCGACAAGCTGCTCCTGGCCCAGCGCATCAACCCGCTGAACACAGACCATGCTGCCAACCTGGGGCGCCTGCATCGCCGCTGGGCCGACCTGCTCTCCCTGCGCGCCGGGCAATATGAGCAGCAGGCGCGTCAGGCCGAGGCCGCCGACGCACGCCGCCGGGCCAGCGAGAAGGCAGAAGAGGCGGACAGCCACTATACTATGGCGACAACGCTCAGCCCGCACAACGCGCTCCTATGGAACGAGTGGGCCTCGTTGCGCTGGGACAATTTCCGGGATTTTGAGGGCGCGCTCGCCCGCTATCAACGCTCACTGGAGATTGACCCGGAGTACGACCAGACCTACCTGGCGTTGACCAGCTTGTACTATGAGCGGGCGCAGGCGACCACCAACCGTGAGGAGAAATTGCAATATTACCAGCAACTCGTCCCCTATGGCGAGAAAGCGGTCCAACTCAACCCCAAGCTCGCTCGCGCCTGGGATAACCTCTCAGTCGCCTACGTTGAACTGGGTCGCTGCCAGCAAGGCATTACCGCCACGCAAACCCTGCTCTCGCTTATCTCTGAGCACGAGCCGACCATCTGGAACGCGCATCGCAACCTGGCGATCAGCCTGCGCGATTGTGGCCGCTATCCAGAGGCGCTTAACGAGGCGCAGAAGGCGTATGACCTGGCCCCTGAATCCCAGCGGCCACTCCTGCAAGAACTCATCAACGACGTGCGCAGCCGGATGGGCGCCGCCTCCTCCACGCAGACCCCATGACCACGACGTTCATGCTCATCTTCACCGGTGCGTTGCTCCTGGCGCTGGCGGCCACGCCGCTGGCCCGCCAACTCGCCCCCCGGCTGGGGCTGATCGCCCAGCCCAGGGCACGGGACATCCACACCCGGCCAATTCCCAAAATGGGGGGTGTCGCCATCGTCCTGGCCTTCCTGGTGGGGCTGGTCATCCTGGCCTTCCTCCCCCCCGCCGAGCGCGACCGCCTGTTCTTCTTCCAGCAACTGGCCGGGATCGTCCTGGGCGCGTCCCTGGTCTCCTTCCTGGGCATCTGGGATGACCGCTGGGGGCTATCCCCCCTGGTCAAGCTCGCCGGTCAGACCCTGGCGGCGGGATTGCTGGTGGCCACCGGCGTGAGCATCACCATGCTGCCCACGCCGGCGCTGAACATCGCCGCCACGCTGCTCTGGGTCGTGGGCATTACCAACGCGCTCAACCTGCTGGACAACATGGATGGCCTCTCCGGGGGCGTGGCCGCCATCGCCAGCGCCTTCTTCCTGCTCATGGCCCTCTCCAGCGGGCAATGGCTGGTCGCCACCATGAGCGCCGCGCTCCTGGGCGCGTGCCTGGGCTTCCTGGCCTACAATTTCAACCCGGCCAGCATCTTTATGGGCGATACCGGCAGCCTGTTCCTGGGCTTCGTCCTGGCCGCGACCAGTATCAAGCTGCGCTTTGATAACGTCACCTTCGTCACCTGGATGATCCCGGTGCTCGTCCTGGGCCTGCCCATCTTTGACACGGCCCTGGTGGTCATCTCCCGCCTGCGGCGCGGCCTGAACCCACTGACGACGCCGGGCAAAGACCACGTCTCCCACCGTCTAGTCGCCCTGGGCATGACCCAACGCGAGGCCGTGCTCACCCTGTACCTGACCTGCGGCACGCTGGGCCTGCTGGCTCTCTTCGTCACCCAGGCCAGCGTGGTGCAGAGCTATGTGATCGGTGGCGTGGTCGCTCTTATCGCCCTGTGGGCCTTCTGGAAGCTGGAATTCCAGCGCCCCCTGATCCTCCCGCAACCTGGCCCGATGGCCGGCCAACAGGGAAAGGTGGACCGCTCATGAGTGACACCAGCACCGGATTCCCCAACGCCGGGCTTCAGCCCGGTTCTGACCGTTCCCTGGCCGTGATCGGGTTGGGCTACGTCGGGCTGCCGCTGGCGACCGCCTTCGCCGAGATCGGCCTCCATGTGACCGGCATTGATGTGGACGAGGCCAGGGTGGCAGCGTTGCGCGCCGGCCATAGCCCCATCGCCGACGTGCCTTCGGTAAAGGTGGCGGCGGTGGTCAACGCAGGGACGTTCTGCCCAACGACGGACTACGACGCGCTGCGCGACGCCGATGCCATTTTCATCTGCGTCCCCACGCCGTTTGACGCCATGCGCTCGCCCGACCTGTCGTATATCAAAGCCGCCAGCCAGAGTATCGCTCTCCGGTTGCGCCCCGGCCAACTCGTCGTCTTGCAGAGCACCACCTATCCGGGGACCACCGAAGAGGTCGTTCTCCCCATCCTGGAACAGGGCTCCGGCCTGCGCGCCGGGGTGGATTTTAACCTGGCCTTCTCCCCGGAGCGCATTGACCCCGGGCCGGCCCATAAAGAGTGGACCGTGACCAACACGCCTAAGGTCGTGGGCGGCCTGACGCCCGCCTGCGCCGAGCGGGCGCGGGCGCTTTTGGCCCGGCTGGGCGCGCCAGTGCACGTTGTCTCCTCGCCCCGCGCCGCCGAGATGACCAAGCTGCTGGAAAACATCTTCCGCAGCGTCAACATCGCCCTGGTGAACGAATTGGCTCTGCTCTCCGAACGCATGGGGATTGACTTCTGGGAAGTGATTGAAGCCGCCAAAACCAAGCCGTTCGGCTTCATGCCCTTTTATCCGGGGGCGGGCGTTGGGGGGCACTGTATTCCCGTGGATCCCTATTATCTCTCCTGGAAGGCCCGTGAATACGACTTCTACACCAAGTTCATTGAACTGGCGGCAGAGGTCAACCAGGCCATGCCCTTCCATGTGATCACCAGGGTCGCCGACGCGCTCAACCAGCGCGGGCGCGGCCTGCCCGGCGCGCATATCCTCATCCTGGGCGTGGCCTTCAAACGCGACGTGGACGACGCCCGCAACTCGCCCGCCCAACGCATCATTGAACTCCTGATCACACGCGGCGCGGAAGTGGCCTATCACGATCCCTTTATCCCCGTCTTTCACGTCGGCGACAACGTCTTCCTCCGCCAGGCCAGGAGATTGACCTCTGTGCCCCTGACGGCCGAGACACTGGCCAGCCAGGACTGCGTGGTGATCGTCACGGGCCACAGCGCCATAGACTACGCCTGGGTTGTAGAACACGCCCGCCTGGTTGTGGACACCTGCAACGCCACCGCCCGCGTCCCCTCAGGGCGCGACAAGATCGTCCGGCTGGGCGCACCCAGTCCGCTTGTGAACTCCACGTCCCCATATCCTGATGCGAGGTGATGCCCATTGAGTAAGCGAGCCAACAAACGCCGACCCCGTCCCCATCCAACATCCCATCCCCGCCGCCCCAACGTGCCGGATAGCCGCGCAGCCTCAGGTAGCCGGGCCGCCCGCGCCCGCCGGCGGAGCACCCAGGACCGCACGGTGATGATCGCCCTCGGCGTGATCCTGGCGATCATCGCCCTGACGGCCATCGTCCTTCTGGTGCGCACCCTGCCGACGCAACCCGCTGCGACAACAGGCACCCCCCTGGCCCAATCGCAGGCGGAGACCGCGCTGCCCGGCACAGCCACCGCCACCCCCGCGCCCACGCGCACGCCGCGCCCGGCGCCGACCGGCGACCGTCCGCTGGCCGCCAAACCGCCCGCCGAGCGCAACAACGCCTTCAGCACCCCGCCGCCGATGACGATTGACCCCAACAAGACCTACACCGCCACCATCGCCACCGAGGTCGGTGACATCGTCATCCGGCTGTTTGCCGACAAAGCGCCCAAGACGGTAAACAACTTCGTCTTCCTGGCCCGCCAGGGCTTCTACGATGGCACCACCTTCCACCGCGTGCTGGAGGGCTTCATGGCCCAGGGCGGCGACCCCACCGGCACGGGCACGGGCGGCCCCGGCTATGAATTTGAAAACGAGAACCCGGAGGCCAAATTTGACCGGGCCGGGCTGCTGGCCATGGCCAACCGCGGGCGGAATACCAACGGCAGCCAGTTTTTCATCACCTTCGGCCGGGTCCAGCTCAGCGGCGCTGACTACACTATCTTCGGCGAGGTCGTCCAGGGGATAGACGTGCTCGGCAAGATCAGGCGCCGTGATCCGACCCAGAATCCTACCTTCACCGGCACCGTGATTGACTGGATTGACATTCAGGAAGGGCCATAGTAGGAGGGGCTTTCAGCCCCGAAGCCCCGAAGTAGCCGCTATGGGGTTAGCCAGCCCATGACGACCGCCGACGAGACCGCAGCCGAACACCTGACCTCTTCCCCTTCCCCTCCCCCGACAGGGGAGGGGAAGGGCTGGAGGTTGCGACTGGCCCGGCTCGCGGCCTTCGTCGGCGTAGTCGCCTTAAGCATCCTTATCAGCCTCAATCGTGAACAGGTCCAGCGCTTTCAGGCCTTTGGCTACCCTGGCATCTTCGTGCTTAGCTTTCTGGCCAGCGCCACCATCATCCTGCCCGCGCCCGGCCTCATCCCCGTGTTCAGCCTGGGCACCGCCGGCCTCAACCCCTGGCTGATCGGCCTGGCCGCGGGCGCAGGCTCCACCCTGGGCGAACTCTCCGGCTACGCGGCAGGGTTCAGCGGCCAGGCCATCATTGAGAACCGGCAAATGTACGATCAACTGGTCCGCTGGATGCGGCGCTATGGCCTGTTCACTATCTTCATCCTGGCGCTGATCCCCAACCCGCTATTTGACCTGGCCGGTGTGGTCTCAGGTGCATTGCGCGTGCCCCTGTGGCAATTCCTGCTGGTCACACTCGCCGGCAAGACCATCAAGATGGTCGCCGTGGCCTTGCTGGGCCGGGATTTCCCTGAGCTTTTGCAACTCATTGGGGGTTGACTTTGCGGCCAAGTTGTGTTACACTGCGCGCTAAATAGCGCCGGGAGGAGTAAGCGGCCGGGCCCTGATAGAGACGGAGTGGCCACAGGCTGGAAGCCCCCACAGGCGCCCGCCGCCGAACGTCGCCCGGTTTGACTGCCGAAGAAATCCGCCCTGGCGGAGAGTAGACCGGCACGGGTGAGCCCGTTATCGCGAAGCCCTGACAGTGGTCAGGGTGCAGAGTGCGCCGGCGCAGCAATGCCCGGCGAAATGAGGTGGTACCGCGAAAGGGAACGCCCTTTCGTCCTCATGAGGGGACGAAAGGGCGTTCTGTTACCCGCAAACCGGAGGAGAATAGCATGAATTGGTGGCAGACATTCTTTGACCAGGAGTATCTCTGCCTGTGGGCGCCGTTTCTGCCGCCGGAGCAGACCGCGCAGACAGTGGCAGGCATCCAGGCCGCGCTGAAGCTGCCGCCCGCCGCCGAAGTGCTTGATCTGGCCTGCGGGCAGGGGCGTATCGCCGTCCCGCTCGCCCAGGCCGGCTGCCGTGTCACCGGCCTGGATTACTCCGAGTATCTTCTGGATGTGGCCCGACAGACCGCCGCCGAAGCAGGCGTTGACATCGCCTTCCATCGCGCCGACATGCGCGACATCCCGGCGGAGTGGCATGGGCGCTTTGATGCTGTGATCAACATCTTCACCGCCTTCGGCTACTTTGAAAGCGACGCCGAAGACCAGAAGGTACTGGCAGGTGTCGCGAGCGTGCTCAAGCCGGGCGGGCAGTTCCTCATTGATGTGAGTCACCGCGACCGTCTCGCCCGCGATTTCGTGGCCCGCGATTGGCGGGAGCTGCCCGACGGCACGCTCGTCTGGACGCAGCGCTTGTTTGACCCCATCGCCGGGATGTCGGGTGAAGACCTGGCCTGGCTGGCGGATGGGCAGATCCACCGTCGCAGCTTCCGCGTGCGCGCCTATACCGCCACCGAACTGACGCGGATGCTCACAGCCGCCGGGCTGGTGCCAACAGCCTATTACGGCGACTGGGAACTCAATCCTTTCAAGTTTGACAGCCGCCGCCTGATCATCCTATCGCTGAAGCAGGAGGACGCATGAACGCATCTCAGGAAATGCCCAAAACCTATGATCCCGCCGCGACCGAGGCCAAGCTATACGCCTGGTGGGAGGCGCGCGGCTACTTCAAGCCCAGCGTGGACCCCAACACCCAGCCTACCGAAGGCGCGCCGCGCCCCTTTGTCATCTCCATGCCGCCACCCAACGTCACCGGCGAACTGCACCTGGGCCATGCCATCACCGCCTCTATTGAGGACTTAATGATCCGTTATCAGCGTATGCGTGGCATCCCCACGCTCTGGGTGCCCGGCGAGGACCATGCCGGCATCGCTACCCAGAACGTGGTGGAGAAGCAACTGGCGAAGGAGGGCAAGACCCGCCAGGATTTGGGGCGCGAGGCCTTCGTCCAGCGCGTCTGGGAGTGGGTGCGCAAATACCGCCACGTGATCGCCGACCAGCACCGCCGCCTGGGGGCCTCCTGCGACTGGTCACGCGAACGCTTCACCCTGGATGAAGGCCTGTCCCGCGCCGTGCGCACCGCTTTCGTGCGCCTCTACGAAAAAGGGCTGATCTATCGTGGCACCTACCTGGTCAACTGGTGCCCCCGCTGCGAATCGGCCATCTCCGACCTGGAGGTGATCCATTGGGAGGAGCCGGGCCACCTGTGGACGGTGCGCTACCCCCTGATCAACGAGACCTGGCCGGGGCCGACCCACCCCTGGGGCAGCGGCCACTGGGCCGACGGCGCCACCGAATTCATCAGCGTCGCCACCACCCGCCCGGAGACCATCCTGGGCGATACCGCCATCGCCGTGCACCCCGATGACGAGCGCTACCAGGGCCTGGTGGGCCGCACGGCCATCCTGCCTGCCCTGGGCCGCCCCATCCCCATCATCGTGGACCCGGCGGTGGACATGGGCTTCGGCACAGGCGCAGTCAAGGTGACCCCCGCCCACGACCCCACCGACTACGAGATGGGCCTGCGCCACAACCTGGAGCAGATTGATGTGATGACCCCCACCGCGCACATGAACGAACGCGCCGGCCCTTACGCCGGCCAGGACCGCTTTGAAGCCCGTGCCAACCTCGTCGCCGATCTGGATCGGGAGGGGCTGCTGCTGCGCGTGGAAGACTACACCCACGCCCTGGGCCACTGCCAGCGCTGCGATACCATCGTGGAACCGCGTATCTCCACCCAATGGTTCGTCAAGATCAAGCCCCTGGCCGAGCCTGCCATCCGCGCCGTCCAGGAGGGCGCCATCCGCATCGTGCCGGAGCGCTTCAACAAAGTGTATTACAACTGGATGGAGAACATCCGCGACTGGTGCATCAGCCGCCAACTGTGGTGGGGCCACCGCATCCCGGTGTGGTACTGCCACAATTGCGGCCACCAGACCTGCGCGCTTACCGACCCTACCGCCTGCGCCCACTGCGGCAGCGACCGCATCTATCAGGATGAGGACGTGCTGGACACCTGGTTCTCGTCTGCCCTGTGGCCCTTCAGCACCCTCGGCTGGCCAGAGGAGACCCCTGACTTCAAGTACTTCTACCCCACCAGCGTGATGGAGACCGGTTACGACATCCTCTTCTTCTGGGTGGCGCGCATGATCATGTTCGGCCTGGAGATGACCGGCCAGGCGCCTTTCCACACTGTGTACCTGCACGGCCTGATCCGCGATGAGCGAGGCCAGAAGATGTCCAAGTCACGCGGGAACGTGATTGACCCCTTGGTGCTGATTGACCAATATGGCGCCGACGCCCTGCGCTTCACCCTCGTCACCGGCTCCACGCCCGGCAACGACATGCGCCTGAACATCAGCCGCGTGGAGGCCAACCGCAACTTCGCCAACAAGCTGTGGAACGCCGCCCGCTTCGTGGTGACCAACCTGACTGAGGACAGCCCGCCGTCTGCCGCCCCCCGTCCCTCGTCCCTTCCCGACCGCTGGGTCCTCAGCCGCCACAACCGGCTCATCGCCGAGGTGACCCGACTGATTGAGGACTATCAGTTTGGCGAGGCCGGGCGGCAGATCTACGAGTTCCTCTGGGGTGAGTACGCCGATTGGTACATTGAGATCGCCAAGACCCGGCTGTACGGCGGCGACCTAGAGGCGCGGGCCACGACGCAGGCCGTGCTGGTGCACGTGTTGGAACGCACACTTCGGCTGCTCCATCCCTTCATGCCCTTCGTCACCGAAGCCATCTGGCAGGCTCTGCCGCATGAAGGTGAAGCCCTGATCATCGCCCCCTGGCCGCAGCCGGGACCAACCGACCCAGAGGCCGAAGCCCAGATGGGGCTGCTCATGGAGCTGGTGCGCGGCATCCGCAACGCCCGCGCCGAATACAACGTTGAACCGGGGCGGCGCATCCCTGCTCTCTTCGTCGCCGGGGACTACACCGCGCTTCTGGAAGACCATCGCGACCTGCTGGTGAACCTGGCCCGGTTGGACGCCGGGCAGACGCAGATCACCGCAGCCCTCGCGGATAAGCCCCAACAGGCCGTGACCCTGGTCAGCGGCTCGGTGGTGTGCTACCTGCCCCTGGCCGGGATGGTGGACCTGGCCGCCGAGCGCGAGCGGCTGCAGCGCGAACTGGACGACCTGACGAAGCAGGTCGCCCGCCTGGAGGCCTTGCTCGCCAATCCCGGCTTTGTCACCAAAGCCCCTGCCGAGGTGGTCGCCCGCGAACGCGACAAACTGGCCGAACTCCAGGCGGCCCACACCAAACTGGCCGAGCGGCTGGCTCAACTATCCGCCCCCAGTTCTACGGAAATTTTGAAGCACGACCCTTGACAGGCGAACCGAAATATGCTAGTTAAATATCTCGCCTGCTACTATTATCCTGGCACCTTAACAACTGAGGGAAGGAGCGAAGGACGGGTTTCCGTCGTGCTTGAACCACTCTACGGAGTGGAGAAAGTCACTTACGGAGAGTTTGATCCTGGCTCAGGGTGAACGCTGGCGGCGTGCCTAACACATGCAAGTCGTACGGAGGGAGCAGGGCTTGCCCTGGTCCCTCAGTGGCGTCCGGGTGCGTAACACGTAGGTGACCTGCCCCTGGATGGGGGATAACGTGCCGAAAGGCGCGCTAATACCGCATGCGCTCTCGGGGTCATAGCCGAGAGGAAAGCCTGGCAACAGGCGTCCAGGGAGGGGCCTGCGGCCCATCAGCTGGTTGGTAGGGTAATGGCCTACCAAGGCGAAGACGGGTAGGGGGCCTGAGAGGGTGGTCCCCCACACGGGCACTGACACACGGGCCCGACTCCTACGGGAGGCAGCAGTGAGGAATATTGCGCAATGGGCGCAAGCCTGACGCAGCAACGCCGCGTGGAGGATGACGGCCTTCGGGTCGTAAACTCCTTTTCTGCCGGAGGAGCAAGGACCGTACGGCAGGAATAAGTCTCGGCTAACTACGTGCCAGCAGCCGCGGTAAAACGTAGGAGGCAAGCGTTACCCGGATTTACTGGGCGTAAAGCGTGTGCAGGCGGCTCGGCAGGTCGGGCGTGAAAGCCCCCGGCTCAACTGGGGGAGGCCGTCCGAAACCGTCGGGCTTGAGCACCGGAGAGGGACGTGGAATTCCCGGTGGAGCGGTGAAATGCGTAGAGATCGGGAGGAACACCAGTGGCGCAGGCGGCGTCCTGGCCGGTTGCTGACGCTCAGACACGAAAGCTTGGGGAGCGAACGGGATTAGAAACCCCGGTAGTCCAAGCCGTAAACGATGGACACTAGGTGTGGGAGGTCTGAACCCCTTCCGTGCCGAAGCTAACGCGTTAAGTGTCCCGCCTGGGGACTACGGCCGCAAGGTTAAAACTCAAAGGAATTGACGGGGGCCCGCACAAGCAGCGGAGCGTGTGGTTTAATTCGAGGCTACACGAAGAACCTTACCAGGGCTTGACATGCGCGTGGTAGGGAAGGGAAACCGGACCGACCCGCAAGGGAGCGCGCACAGGTGCTGCATGGCTGTCGTCAGCTCGTGCCGTGAGGTGTTAGGTTAAGTCCTGTAACGAGCGCAACCCCTGCCCCTAGTTACACGTGTCTAGGGGGACCGCCTGGGCAACTGGGAGGAAGGTGGGGATGACGTCAAGTCAGCATGGCCTGGATGTCCTGGGCGACACACACGCTACAATGGCCGGTACAATGGGCAGCCAACCCGCGAGGGGGAGCCAATCCCATCAAAGCCGGTCTCAGTTCGGATTGGGGGCTGCAACCCGCCCCCATGAAGGCGGAGTTGCTAGTAACCGCGCATCAGCCATGGTGCGGTGAATACGTTCCCGGGCCTTGTACACACCGCCCGTCACGTCATGGGAGCTGGCAACACCTGAAGCCGGTGGGCCAACCGCAAGGGGGCAGCCGTCGAGGGTGGGGCCGGTGACTGGGACGAAGTCGTAACAAGGTAGCTGTAGCGGAAGCTGCGGCTGGATCACCTCCTTTCTAGGGAGTCCTGAACCTCCCCTGTGTGGGGCAGGTTCTACTCCCAGGTTCAGCGTCGTCACCTCGGTGGGGTGATGATGTCCTGTGTCCTTCGCTTCTTCCCTCAGGGGTTAAGGTGTTGCGCGGTTTGGGCCTTTAGCTCAGACGGTTAGAGCGTCCCTCTGATAAGGGGAAGGTCTCTGGTTCGAGTCCAGAAAGGCCCACACAGAGCCAGGGGGATGTAGCTCAGTTGGGAGAGCGCCGCCTTTGCACGGCGGATGTCAGGGGTTCGAGTCCCCTCATCTCCACCTGAGGTTGTGTTTCCTAGACCGACAATCTCAGGTGCGCAGCAGTACTACGGGGCTCGGAAGGTATTTCAGTAATGAGCACTTCTTTTTTTCTGTGAACCGGGTTACCCGTATCCTCTTATCCCCAACCATATCTTACAAGACAGGTAGAACCAAAGCCTCCTTGCTTCTTGTACTGGTGATATCCTCGTGAAATGAAGGCTGCAGGTTGTTTCCCTATCATTGGGATCCTAGTGCTAGTGACTCTCGCGGCCACGGCAGTAGCCGTAGCGACCACCCCATGGGGACCGGGGTCCGGGGCCCCAACCCCAGTTCCTCCGCCTACACCAGGCCCTGAGCCTACACTTGCGCCAGACCTGGTAAGCAGGGGAGCCCCCGTAACCACCCGTGATGAGGCCATTCGACGGGCGCTATATATCGATTCCTTGGGCACCGTCCGCGAGCAGCCGTTAACTGAAGAGGCTATTGCCGCTAATCCTGATATGGTAGTGGTCGAATTCTACGCAACACGGCAGGAAGCGTCCGATGTGTACTGGGGAGACGAATTTGCCGATCCGGGGATCGCATCGGAGCCGATGTGGGTCGTGATTATTAAGGGCAAAGTGTTGGTCAGGGTTGTTGGAGGGCTGGGCACTATGCCGGAGTTCGTCGAGGCTGACGGTGTAACATACGGGATCTCGGCATTAGATGGTAAGGTGTTAAGGGTAGTCGCTGGAATTGCGAAGAAACGGCCTTGACAGAATCGCGACTCGCTTATATAATCTCTCTTAAGAGGCAGCGAGGGTGGTGAGTGGTGGCGTCAGCTTAAGCCAATCGCTCTTGACAGATTCGCCTCTCAGATGTATAATGGCGCTTGCTTGAGGTGGAGAGAAAACGCGCTTGACAGAGGAGCTTACAACCTAACTGCATACCGTTTTCTCTGACATACGAACAGCGTCGTTCCTACGACCTGGCGTATGCCAGGTCGTTTTGTCGCCTGCCCGAGGAGGGCAGGGGACAGCCTGGCACCTTAACAACTGAACAGAACGCATCGGCATCTTCACGTGAAGAAGCTACTACGGGCACACGGTGGATGCCTGGGCGTCAAGCGCCGATGAAGGGCGTGGTACACTGCGATAAGCCTCGGGGAGCCGTGTGCAGGCTGTGATCCGGGGATACCCGAATGGGGAAACCCGCTCCGGTGAATGCCGGAGCACCGCCGCAAGGCGGGGGGCACCGCGCGAACTGAAACATCTCAGTAGCGCGAGGAAAAGAGATCATTCCCCTAGTAGTGGCGAGCGAACGGGGAACAGCCCAAACTCCAGTGACTGAGTGGCCTGCCGGCCTATGTCACTGGGGGGTAGGCAGACACGACCGAGGAGCGGCAGCGTCCTCAAGGAGTGACCAAGAGGAAATCTAGCCGAACGGTCTGGAAAGTCCGGCCATAGAAGGTGAAAGCCCTGTAGGCGAAAGGTTTCCTCCTCCTGTCGTGATCTGGAGTACCGCGGGGCACGCTAATCCTGCGGGAAGCAGGGAGGCCCACCTCCCAAGGCTAAATACGCTTGACGACCGATAGTGGACAAGTACCGTGAGGGAAAGGTGAAAAGAACCCCAGTGCGGGGAGTGAAATAGAACCTGAAACCGTGTGCTCACAAACAGTCCAAGGGCTATGCCAGGTTGCCATCCCTCATCATGCTCCGGGCCCACACCTCCCGCTGCCTTCGGGCGGCAGGAGCACCCGGCCTGGGGTTGGAGGGGTCCCCTGGCACGCCTGAGGGCGTGCCTCTTGGAGAATGAGCCGGCGAGTTACTCTCTGTGGCGTGGTTAAGGGAGTCACACCCGGAGCCGGAGCGAAAGCGAGTCTGAAGAGGGCGCTGGTCGCAGGGAGTAGACACGAAACCTGGTGAGCTACCCATGGCCAGGGTGAAGCGCGATTAACCTCGCGTGGAGGCCCGAACCCACTAGTGTTGCAAAACTAGGGGATGAGCTGTGGGTAGGGGTGATATGCCAACCGAACCAGGAGATAGCTTGTTCTCCCCGAAATCGCTTTAGGGCGAGCGTCGCGCATCTGTCATGGAGGTAGAGCACTGGATTGGCTAGGGGGCGAATAGCTTACCAAACCATCTCAAACTCCGAATGCCATGACAGCCAGCGCGGCAGTCGGACGGTGGGAGATGAGTTTCATCGTCGAGAGGGAAACAGCCCGGACCGTCAGCTAAGGTCCTGAAGTTCCCGCTCAGTGGGAAACGTGGTGGGACTACTTAGACAGCCAGGAGGTTGGCTTAGAAGCAGCCATCCTTTAAAGAGTGCGTAATAGCTCACTGGTCAAGTGGTCCTGCGCGGAAAATGTAACGGGGCTAAGCGGGACACCGAAGCTACGGGTGTCAGGCACGGTGACGCGCCTGGTGCGGTAGGGGAGCATTGCCTGGTCGTGGAAGCCGTACCGGAAGGAGCGGTGGAGGCCAGGGAAGAGAGAATGCCGGCATGAGTAGCGCAAAACCCGTGAGAACCGGGTTCGCCGAATGCCTCAGGTTTCCGACGGAAGGTCAATCCGCGTCGGGTGAGTCGGGGCCTAAGCCGAGGCCGACAGGCGTAGGCGATGGACAACTGGTCAACATTCCAGTACCGCGTCGAACCGCTATGAGCGATGCGGGGACGCTGTGGCAGAGGCCAGCCTGCGATTGGTCGTGCAGGTGCTAACCGCCGACCTCTGTGAGGCTCCTAGGGAAGTCCGGGAGCGGAGAGGGGAGCGGGATGGCGGGCCTTAGAGCCAGAAGTGGCCCGAGCCGCAGCCAAGAAAAGCCGCTAGCCAGGTTCACGCGCCCGTACCGCAATCCGACACCGGTAGGCGAGTAGAGGATACTCAGGCGAACGGGAGAACCCTCGTTAAGGAATTCGGCAAATTGTCCCCGTAACTTCGGGAGAAGGGGAGCCTCCTGGGGTGCGTCTTCGGACAAGCTCTGGGGGGCCGCAGAGAAGAGGCTCTACCGACTGGTTAACAAAACCACAGGTCTCTGCCAACTCGTAAGAGGAGGTATAGGGGCTGACGCCTGCCCAGTGCCGGAAGGTTAAGGGGAGGGCTGAGGCGCAAGCGTAGGCCTGAACTGAAGCCCCGGTGAACGGCGGCCGTAACTATAACGGTGGATTTTACATCTGGCCGTTGTAAAATCCGGCTATATGCTGGGACAGCTCGAGCATCCCACACTACCGAGGAGGTGACAATGTGATGGGTGGAGCCAATCAGCAGGAAAGACTCCTGACTCACGAGGAACAAAAGCGATGGTTCCTGGCAGGACTCTTTGAGGGAGAAGGCAGTTTATGCGTCTCGATCAAAGAGCATCCAACGGCCAGGTTCGGCTATCTGATAGACCCGAGGGTATTCTACGAATCCTTGATTTAGCCTATCAGATGAATCCAGAAGGAAAGGGCAAACGCCGTAAGAATACCAAAGAATACGTGGTCAGGAGAATCCCCAGAGACTGTACGCCGGACACTCGCGAGAGTGAAGAGACAGTCCGACCTGCATAGCGATATGCAGAGGCTGGCAGAAATGACCAGCCCGTCCGCAACTGCGGAAGGTAACAGAGTGCCTAAGGTAGCGAAATTCCTAGTCGGGTGAGTCGACAACAAGCCCGTACCGGCTAATAACGGTGGAGCCCGACCTCGTTGCGACGTGCTAGGGCGTCGTGCCAAAGAGGGGGTAACACCGTGGGAAGTCAGGTGAGCCACTTGACCCCGTAACGACTGAAGCGGTATGCTGAGATGGCGATCGTGCCGTGAGGCCAATCTAGGGTCGCCATCATACGCCGGTGGTCTCTGCGAGGATGTGCCGATGGATATCAAAGCGTATCTGAGCGGGTTCGTTGCTGGCGAAGGATGTTTCTGTGTCTCTGTAAACAAAAGTAAACGGCATCGTTTTGGTTGGGAGATGCGACCAAGTTTCTCGGTCAGCCAGAACGGTGACCGCGCTGAGGTGTTGGAGATACTGAGAAATTCTTCGGCTGTGGGACGATCCGCCCGGATCGCTCAGATCGGACGTTGAAGTATGAGGTGCGAAGCGTCGCTGACTTGGTGGAGCGGGTGCTCCCTCATTTTGAGGAAAACCCCTTGCTCTCCAGCAAGCGACGCGAGTTTGAACTCTTTGCGGAGGTGGGTCGTCGGATGTATCCAGGCGAGCACCTGACCCGCGAAGGGTTTGAGCGCATCTTAGACTTGGCGTTTGAGATGAATCCATCGGGGAACCGTAAATATTCCAAAGCGGAGATCAAGATATAGTCTGCGCCTGTAGAAATACAGGGTGAGAGCGAAGTTCCGACCCGCACGAATGGCGTAACGAGTAGAGCACTGTCTCAACGAGGGACCCGGTGAAATTGAAATCGTGGTGAAGATGCCATGTCCCCGCAGCAGGACAAAAAGACCCCGTGGAGCTTTACTGCAGCTTGGCATTGCGTCTGGGCTTGGTCTGCGTAGGATAGGTGGGAGGCTGTGAAGCTGGGGCTTCGGCCTCGGTGGAGCCAACGGTGAAATACCACCCTGACGAAGTCTAGGCCCTAACTGGTGGCGGCACACCCGCGCCAGGACCGTGCCAGGTGGGCAGTTTGACTGGGGCGGTCGCCTCAAGAGTGGGGCGCTCTGATGGTAACATCAGAGGCAAATCTGGCTATATGCTGGGACGTCCGTTCTCTACTCAGAAAGGAACGCCTCCGTTTTCTGAGGAAGGGATGTAGAATTCAGCGCTAGTCACCCTGTGTGACTGAAAATGCGACTGATGCGGATAACCAGCAGGGAAGTCCTTGTGACCCCTCAACGACTGCACGCCAGACATCCGTGTCAAGCGGATGGTGATACAGTCTGAACTTCCGGGCGACCGGAAGCCCGCAATCGGGCGTCCGCTCGAGGAGCGGGGGAAAGCGAAGGAGGGTCTCTGTCGTGCGCTCACGTGAGATAGAGGAGTACAAACGGTCACTGCGGCTCTCGTCGGAACAGCGCGAGGTGCTTGTAGGGCTGCTCCTGGGCGATGCCCATCTGGAAACCCAGAATAGGGGGCAGACTTACCGCCTGAAGATCGAGCAGAGCGCAGCGCATCGCGCCTATATTGACCATTTGTACCATCTGTTTGAACCCTGGGTGTTAACGCCACCCCAGCCCAAGCAGGTGGTCTCCCAGGCTCACGTGAGTACCAACTGGTGGTTTCAGACCATCAGTCACCCGGCCTTCCGCTTCTACGCGCAGCAGTTCTACCGGCAGGGGCGCAAACGGGTGCCCCGCCTGATCCATCGCTGGCTGAAACCGCGTGGGTTAGCCTACTGGTTCATGGATGATGGCTCGCTGAAATGGGAACAGTCGCGGGCCATTCTCCTCAACACGCAAGGCTTTGAGCTAAGCGATGTTGAACGGCTTATCCAGGTTTTGCAGCAGCAGTTTGCGCTAGAAGCCTTCCCCCGTCGGCAAACAGAAGGGTACCAGATTGTGATCCCGGGCCGCTCGCTGGAGCGGTGGGTGGCACTCATCGGTCCCTATATGTTGCCTGAAATGCTATATAAGCTGCCTCGAGCCGGACGAACACACTTGCCTAAAAGGTAACGGAGGCGCCCAAAGGTTCCCTCAGGCGGAATGGAAACCCGCCGTTGAGTGTAAAGGCATAAGGGAGCTTGACTGCAAGACCTACAAGTCGAGCAGGGACGAAAGTCGGGCTTAGTGATCCCACGGTACCGTGTGGAAGGGCCGTGGCTTACCGGACAAAAGCTACCCCGGGGATAACAGGCTGGTGAGGCCCAAGAGTTCACATCGACGGCCTCGCTCGGCACCTCGATGTCGGCTCGTCGCATCCTGGGGCTGGATCAGGTCCCAAGGGTTGGGCTGTTCGCCCATTAAAGCGGCACGTGAGCTGGGTTCAGACCGTCGTGAGACAGGTCGGTCTCTATCCGCTGCGGGCGTAGGGAACGTGAGGGGGGCTGCCCCTAGTACGAGAGGACCGGGGTGGAGCGACCTCTGGTGTGCCAGTTGTCGTGCCAACGGCATCGCTGGGTAGCCACGTCGCGTCGGGATAACCGCTGAATGCATCTAAGTGGGAAGCCCACCCCAAGATGACGTTCCCCACCTCCTTTGTGAGGGTAAGGCCACTCGGAGACGACGAGTTTAATAGGCGGCAGGTGTAAGCACGGTAACGTGTTTAGCCAAGCCGTACTAATGGCCGAGGGCTTCTTCACGATCTCGGATGCTGGGCGTTCTGTTCAGTTCTTAAGGTGCCAGGCGACATCCATAGTCAGTAGCCAGTCGTCAGAGTGACCGGAGTTCGTCTGACGACTGATTATTGCTGATGGCTAGTAAAGGCCGCTTGGTGGTTGGAGCGGCGGGGGTACACCCGGTCCCATCCCGAACCCGGAAGTTAAGCCCGCCAGCGCCGATGGTACTTGACGGGGAACCGTCTGGGAGAGTAGGTCACCGCCAAGCGGCCTGTTTGTTTTCTTCTCCCCTCAGTCCTGTGCGACCAGGAGCGAAACGCTCTCAATGTGGTAGGTCTGGGGGAACAGGTCAACGAGTTGGGTCGCTGCCAGACGATAACCGCCCGCCGCCAGGCGCCTGCAATCGCGGGCCAGCGTAGCCGGATCGCACGAGACATACACGAGGCGAGACGGCCTGAGCCGGATGAGCGCGTCAATCACGGCGGGCGCGCAGCCTGTGCGCGGGGGGTCAAGAACGGCGGCGTCCAGCGCCACCCCCAGCATAGGCAGCACCTCTTCCGCCTCTGCCTGGTATAACTCAATATGGTTGAACTCGTCTAGGTTGACCTGGGCGTCGGCGACCGCGCTGGGGTCGGACTCAATGGCGATCACACGGGCGGCATGGGGCGCCAGAAACGCCGTGAACAGGCCGACGCCGCTATAAGCCTCCAGGACGGTTTCGCGGCCCGTCAGGGCCAGGTAGCTCAGCACGCGCTCCACCAGCTTCTCCGCCAGGGGCGTATTCACCTGGAAGAAGCTGCCCGCCGAGACTCGGAAGCGGCGCCCGGCAACCTCCTCCACCAGATCGCCCTCTCCCACCAGCACAACGCTGGATCCGTCCTCAAACTGGAGCACACAGGAAAGCGGCAGGTCTGTTTCCACCGCAGGCAGTTCGTCGCCTGCGATCTCCAACACCAGCATCAGCTCCTCTGTGGCCGTTCCAACACGCAAAGTCACCCCGTTCAGCCCGGCGGGTTCCAGGTCAAGGGATTGGAACAGGGCCAGCAGGCGCGGGTCAATGATATGGCACTCACGGATAGGGAGGATGCGCTGGCTGTTCATGGCGCGATAGCCCAGGCGCCCATCCGGGCTGACGCCGAAGCGGGCCTGGTTGCGGTAAGCCCAGGGCGAGGGGCTGGGCACAGGCGGCAGAAGCGGTGGGTTGCTGAAGCCGCCGATGCGCCGAAGCTGATCGGCCAGGATGGCCTGCTTAAAGCGCACCTGCGCGGGATAGGCGATGTGCTGCCACTGGCAGCCGCCGCAAGGCCCTTCCGGCCCTGGCCCGAAATGTGGACAGGGCGGCTGGACACGGTCTGGCGAAGGGGTCAAGACTTCCATGAACCGGGCCTGGGCATAGCGCTTCTTCTCTTCCACGATCTCCACGCGGACGCGCTCACCGGCAATGGCATAAGGGACAAAGACCACCCGCCCCTCGTGCCGACCGACCGCTGCCCCCCCATAGGCCATGTCGGTCAGTTCCAGATCAATCGCCTGGCCCATTGTTGGTCCCGAAGCATCTCACTGGCCCATCAGATCAGCCGGGCCGCGACCATAATCGTCCAGGTCTGTAAGAACCAGTGGATCAGGAAAGGATAGAAGAAGGAATGGGTGCGGTAGGCCAGCAGGCCGAAGGCGGCGCCACCGAAGATCGTGCTCAGTGTCTCCAGTTCGGGCTTGCCCAGGTGGGCGATGGCGAAGGGCACGGCCTGGAGCAGGATGGCCTCATCGCCGAAGCGGCGCGCCAGGCCGAAGAGCAGAAAGCCGCGAAACAGGAACTCCCAACTGAACAGGTCCAGCGCGTTTTCGCCGATCAGCGCGAGCAACGATGAACGAGCGCGACCGGCGTAATAGCTGCTGAAGGCCGGCGTGCGGGCCAACCACCCCATGAGGGCGGCCAGGAGGACGGCAGCTACAACGGTCACCGCCAGCCCCAGGCGCCAGTTGCCCACCTGGAAGCCGTATGCCTGGGGCGATTCACGGAAGAAGAGGACGATGAGGATCAGGGGCACAATGAAGTACAAGAGAAACCGGTCGGCGGCTCTGAGCGAGGTGAAGCTGTGATAGTGCTCAATGAGGATGAGCAACGTGCTCACCACGATCATCGTGGTGACCTTCGCGTCCAGCCGCAGGCCCAGAAGTTCCATATGGCTGCTCGTCAGTAATCTGTCCCTATTCGGTTCCCGTCTGGCCCGAACATGGCCGCCAGCTTGGGCGCGTCCCGGTGCAACTCCAGCCCCCAGTTGAGGAACAGCAGGGCGATCAGGCCGAGGGCCAGGGCCGGGTGCCACAGGCTTCGACGTTGGCTGCTTTGCCTCTTCCTGCCCAGCACCTGTGCCGCCCCCCAGGCGGCGAACGCCGCCAGGAAGGGGATGAGCGGCAGGTGATAGCGCTCCTCGGCGAGAATCAGGGCATAGGCCCCAGCGAAATATAGGATAAGGGCGATCAGGAGACGGGCTCCCTGTTTGTTCCCCGTGCTGGCCGATGGGGAGAACGGCTGGAGGGCGCCGATAATGGCCAGGGGCATGAGCAGGACGAAGGGCAGGCACAGGCCCACCAGCGCCAGGGCGAGCAGTGCATCGGGCCAGTGGCCCAGGTAGTTGTTGCTGTAGAAGTAGACGAACGGGCGTTTCTCCAGGCCCCAGAAGTAGCCCAGCTTGCGCACGATCAGATAGGGCACCCGGCCAGGGTCATCGCGGATAAAGCCCAGGGCGGCCTCAATCCCGCGCCGGTTGCGCTCGGCGTCGTCCAGAATGGGCACCAGGTCAAGCGAAATACCGAACTGGAACGTGCCCGTGCCCTGGGGGTGATAGCCCAGGTAGAGGTTGGTGCCCAGGTTGTTTTCTACAAAGGTCAATTGCCCGTGTAGCCGCGTGTTACGATAGGCCCAGGGCAGGGTCAGGGCGGCCACGCACCCCAGCAGGATCAGCCCGCCCCGCAGCCGGTTCTTGGGGACGAGCAGGACGGCCAGGGGGACAAAGCCGACGATGATGGAGCGCGTCAACGTCGCCAGCCCCAGGGCAACCCCCGCCAGCGCCCAGTCACGCAGCGAGCTGCTCTCGCCCGCCCGCAAGAGGGCCAGGATGGCGAGGGCCAGGAGCGGGGTGAACAGGTTCTCCGTCGCCAGGCCCAGCGGAAAGAGCACGAGCCAGGGATAGAGCGCGACGATAAGCGCAGCCAGTTTCTCTGCGTTTCCCTCTTTTAGGGACAGAGGAACTCCAGGCCCTCTGGGGGCTTTATAAGTTCCTCGGAGTTCCCCGGAGTTCCTCGGAGTCCCTGCGATTCTGCGGGCGATCCAGTACGTGAGCGGGGCGAGCGTAGCGCCCAGCAAGGCCTGGGCCAGGCGCGCCGCGAAGAAGCGCCACTCCAGGCCGCTGAGGGCATAGATGAGTGCCAGGAAGGCCGGATACAGCGGGGCGCGATAGCTCGTGGGGATGCCTTTGGGATCGTAAGGGACGCTGCTCAGGTCAAACTGAATGTAGTGGCTGATGGTGTAGAGATCGGGCTGGGCATACCAGCGGTAGCCATTGCCGGCAACCAGGCTGCGGGCCAGCATGTCGTACTGGAACATGTCGTCCAGGCCGATGCCCAGCCGCGCCGTGAGCAGCACGGGCAGCAGCCGCAGGACGAGCGCCAACACAAAAACGCGCCCGGCGAAGCTGAGGCGGAGGCGGCTTATTGTGGCGGGCCAGGTGCGCTGTGCGATAGCTCTCAGCGTGATCATAGGCCAGGCGGTGATTATAAAACGTAACGGGCAAAAGGTAAAACACCTCCCCCGTCACGACCTTAGAACCCCGGTTTCTCGCAGAAACCGGGGTTCTGGACCCGCCCCGGCCCTTCAGGCGCGATGTCAATCGCGCGGCTCCTCTCCCGGCGGGCGTTTTACGTTTTATGGCCGATCGCTGCTATAATCGGGGGCGTGACCGTGTCCGTTGTCGCCACTGTTAAAAACGAGGCCGCCAGCATCCGGGCCTTGCTGGACTCGCTGGCGGCTCAAACCCGGCCCCCCGATGAGATCGTGATCGTGGACGGCGGCTCCACCGATGGCACCCTGGCTATCTTACGCGACTATACCCGGCGCCTGCCGCTGCGTGTGCTGGAGCGGCCCGGGGCGAATATCTCGCAGGGGCGCAACGCCGCCATCGCCGCCGCCTCCGGCGAGATCATCGCGGTGACCGATGCGGGCGTGCGGTTGGTGCCGGAATGGCTGGCGGCGCTGCTGGAGCCCTTCTCCGATGAGCGGGTCGTCGTCGTCGCCGGATTTTTCCTGCCGGACCCGCGGACGGCTTTTGAGGTGGCCATGGGGGCCACGGTGTTGCCCACGCTGGCGGAGATCCATCCGGCCCGCTTCCTGCCCTCCAGCCGCTCGGTGGCCTTTCGCAAGGCGGCCTGGGCCGCCGTGGGCGGCTATCCGGAGGACCTGGATTACTGCGAGGATCTGGTGTTTGACTTCAAGCTGTTGGAGCGCTATCGGCCCTTTGCCTTTGCCCCACGCGCCATCGCCTGCTTCCGCCCCCGCAGCAGCCTGCGGGCCTTCTTCCGCCAGTACTATCTCTACGCGCGCGGCGACGGCAAGGCCGGGCTTTGGCCGAAGCGCCACGCCATCCGTTACAGCACCTACCTGCTGGCCGTGCCTGCCATCGCGGTGCTGGGGCTGCGCTTTGGGCCGGCTTGGTGGGGGCTTTACCTGCTGGGCGCGGCAGCTATGCTGTGGCGTCCCTATCGCCGCCTGATCCCCATGCTGGCGGGCCTGAGCCTGCGAGAGCGGCTGGAGGCCATTCTGTGGGTGCCCATTATCCGCGTCACCGGTGACATCGCCAAGATGATCGGCTACCCGCCGGGCGTCGTCTGGCGCCTACACCGCACATGGATGAAATCCGCCCGACCTTCCAGCACCGACCGGAGGCCAGTGTGAACTACGACGATGATCAGGGGGCTGTCAGGCCACTCTCCGGCCCTGTGGCCGCTGCTATCCTGGCGCGGTTTGCGCTGAACGTCAGCTACCGTATGGCCTACCCCTTCCTGCCACGCTTCGCCGCCGGGCTGGGGGTCTCGCTTGACCAGGCGCAACTGCTCATGGCCGCCCGTTCGGCCACCGGCTTCGCCAGCCCGCTGTTCGGCCCGCTGTCGGACCGCTACGGGCGGCGCACGTCCATGCTGATCGGCCTGGCGGCGTTCGTGTTGGGCATGGCCCTGTGCGCGCTTGTCCCGGCTTATGCCAGCTTCTTTTTTGGCTTCGTGCTGATCGGCCTGGGCAAAATCCTGTTTGACCCCAGCCTGCAGGCTTACCTGGGCGACCGCGTGCCCTACCGGCGACGCGGGCGCGTGATCGCGGCCACCGAACTGGCCTGGTCGCTGGCCATCCTGATCGGTGCGCCGTTGGTCGGCCTGGTGATTGGGGCGCTGGGGTGGCAGGCGCCCTTTGGGATATTAGGGGTGTTGGGCGCTATAGTGCTGGTGCTCATGGCGCTGGTCATCCCGGCGCGGGCCGATCACGCCCTGCGCCAGGCGCCGCGCGTCAGCCCCTGGCACAGCTATGCTACGGTGTGGCGCCAGCCCGGCGCCATGATAGCTGCGTTCGTGTTCTTCCTGATCATGTTCGCCAACGAGAACCTGCTCATCTCCTATGGCGGCTGGATGGAGCAGTCCTTCGGGCTGAGCACGGTGCGGTTGGGGTTGGCGACGGCGGTGATCGGCGGGGCTGAGCTTGTGGCCGAGCTGTTGACGGGGGCGATCACCGACGCGCTGGGCAAGAAGCGCGCGGTGGCGATTGGCCTGGCCCTCACGGCTGTGGCCTACGCGGCCCTGCCCTTCGTGGGGAACCGCCTGGAGTTCGCCCTGGCGGGGCTGTTCACATTGTTCCTCTCCTTTGAGTTCACGGTGGTCTCCGGCCTGCCGCTGATCACCGAACTGGTGCCCGCTGCGCGGGGCACGATGCTGTCGGTGAACATCGCGGCGATGAACCTGGGGCGCATGGCCGGGGCGCTGGCCGGGGCCGCACTCTGGGCGCTGGGGGGCTTCGGCGGGGTCGGGCTGCTCTCCGGCCTGGCGTCGCTGGTTACGCTGGCGCTGTGGCTGGGCTATGTGCGCGAACGCGGCCCCGGCGAGGCCCCGGTGGTGACATTTGAGGTGTGACGGATGACGAGCGAACTCTTCACCGTTGTGACGCCGGCCCAGGCGCTGCAACGGTTGCTGGCGCACCTGCCGCCTGGGCCGCTGGGCGTGGAGACCGTGCCGCTGGCCGAGGCGCTTGACCGTGTCCTGGCTGAAGACCTGATCGCGCCCGTGTCCTTGCCCGCTTTTGCCCGCGCCACTATGGATGGGTACGCGGTGCGCGCCGCCGACACCTTTGGCGCCTCCGAGGGACTACCGGCTTATCTCACCGTCGTCGGCGAGGTGCCCATGGGCCGTGCCCCGACCATCGTGGTAGGCCCCGGCCAGGCGGCGCTGATCCACACCGGCGGGATGCTGCCGCCTGGCGCGGACGCCGTCGTCATGGTGGAGAAGACGCAGAAGCTGGCCGAGCACGAGATTGAGGTGCTGGGGCCGGTGGCGCCGGGCGAAAACGTGCTTCAGGTGGGGGAGGACATTGCGTTGGGGAGCACGGTGCTGACGGCGGGGCAACGCTTGCGCCCGCAGGACCTGGGGGGGCTGGCGGCGGTGGGCATCACGCAGGTGTCGGTCGCCCGCCGCCCGCGCGTGGCCATCCTGGCGACCGGGGATGAGATTGTGCCGCCGGAGAGCGCGCCGGGGCCGGGCCAGGTGCGCGACGTGAACACGGCCACCCTGGCCGGGCTGGTGCGCCGGGCCGGGGGCCTCCCGCTCCCGCTGGGCATCGCCCCGGACCGCTTTGAGGCGCTGGAGGCGGCGGCCCGGCAGGGGCTGGAACAGGCAGACGCGCTGGTGCTCTCGGCGGGCAGTTCGGTGAGCACCCGCGATATGACCGCCGAGGCCATCCGGCGGCTGGGCGCACCGGGGGTGCTGGTGCACGGCCTCTCCATCCGGCCGGGCAAGCCCACCATCCTGGCGGTCGCCGAGGGAAAGCCCGTGTTCGGCCTGCCGGGCAACCCGGTCTCGGCGCTGACTGTGGCCGGGCTATTCCTGCTGCCGACGCTGTGGCATCTCCAGGGGTGCAGCGCACCGCCGCCCACGCCCCGCGTCTGGGCGCGGCTGGCCCGCAATATCCCCTCCGCCCCAGGGCGCGAGGATTACGTCCCGGTGCGCCTGGAGGAGCGCCAGGGCGACCTGGGGGCCGACCCGGTGTTCGGCAAGTCCAACCTGATCTATACATTGGTTCGGGCTGATGGGCTGGTCGTCGTGCCGCTGGACGCGGGCGGCGTGCAGGCGGGCGAGCGGGTGGAAGTGAGGCTATTTGTATGAACCCGGAGCGCAAGATTTACCTGGAGGACATCCCCTTAGAAGAAGCCTGGCGGCGCTTTACCGGGGCGTTGGCCGCCGCCGGGCTGGGGGCGCCTTTCCCCGGCGAGGATGTGCCTGTGGCCGAGGCCTTGGGCCGGGTGACGGCCGCGCCGGTGTGGGCGCGCATCTCCTCGCCCCACTACCATGCGGCGGCCATGGATGGCTATGCCGTGCGCGCTGCCGAGACCGTCGGCGCCACCGAGACGGCCCCGCTGCGGCTGGCGCTGGGGACGCAGGCCGTCTATGTAGATACCGGTGATCCCCTGCCTGCCTGGGCCGATGCCGTCATCCCCATTGAGCACGTCCAGATCGGCGAGGACGCCATTGAGATCATGGCCCCGCTCCCGCCCTGGCGCAACGTGCGGCCCATGGGCGAGGACATAGTGGCAACCGAGCTGGTGTTGCCCGCCAATCACGTGCTGCGCCCGGTGGACCTGGGCGCGATTGCCGGGTGCGGCCACACCCATGTGCATGTCCGCCGCAGGCCGCGCGTGGCTGTCATCCCCACCGGCACGGAACTGGTCCCGCCGGGGGCACCGCTGAGGCCGGGCGACATCATTGAATACAATAGCATCGTCCTGGCGGCGCAGGTGGAGAGTTGGGGGGGGCAGGCGACGCGCTGGCCGATCATCCCCGATGACCCGGACCGCCTGCGCGCCGCCGTAGAAGAGGCGGCCATCTCGCACGATCTCGTCCTGGTCAACGCCGGCTCCTCCGCTGGCTCTGAAGACTTCACTGCCCGTGTCGTCGCCGACCTGGGCGAACTCCTGGTGCATGGCGTGGCCGTTCGCCCCGGTCACCCGGTCATCCTGGGGATGGTCCATTCTCCGCGCACCGTGCCCGTGATCGGCGTGCCCGGTTACCCTGTCTCCGCTGCGCTCACCGGCGAGATTTTCGTGGAGCCGCTCCTGGCGCGCTGGTTGGGGCGACCCACCCCGACCCGCCCGACCGTCCGGGCGACGATCACGCGCAAGGTGCTCTCGCCGCTGGGCGACGACGAGTATCTGCGCGTCACGGTGGGCAAGGTGGGCGAGCGCATCGTGGCTGCGCCACTGGCGCGGGGCGCGGGCGTGCTCACCTCGCTCGTCCGCGCCGACGGCATTGTGGTGGTCCCGCGCTTCTCCGAGGGCGTCCACGCGGGCGAGACGGTGACGGTGAGGCTCTACCGGCAGCCGGAGGAGATTGAGCACACGATCGTGGCCATCGGCAGCCACGATCTCACGCTGGACCTGTTGG
>Ga0209479_1000237_pt1 | contig 107334 bp, 90 predicted proteins | sample DewCreD2012metaG_2_FD_184112 | JGI IMG/M metagenome (GOLD analysis project Ga0209479, IMG submission 184112) | Hot spring sediment bacterial and archeal communities from British Columbia, Canada, to study Microbial Dark Matter (Phase II) - Dewar... ...
GGCGACGAGAAGCTCGAAAAGGGTCCGGTGGGCGTGCGCAGGCAGGCCGTGGAAGGGGAGTTCCACCAGGAGGTACCTCCCCGTCGCGTTGAGCGTGACCAGCGCGCCGGCGTCGAGGAGGCGCGGCAGATCCGGCGTCAAGTGGTACTCCGCGCCGGGGAGGACGGCCAGCGGTATCCCCGCCTCCTCCATGGCGGCCTGGAGGCGGCGCACGCCTTCCAGGATCTCTTCTTTCTCGGGCTCGTACAGGCCGGGGATCACGTGCGGCGTGGCCACGACCATATCGTACCCCGCTCTGACGTAAGCCCGGGCCATCTCCAGGCTTTCCGCGAGCGTCGCGGGGCCGTCGTCGAGCTCCGGCAGGATGTGCGCGTGCAGCTCAATGAGCAAAACAATCTCCCCCCGAATGCGGCACCGCACCCCGGAAAGGATGCACAAAGGCCCGGCGCCGAACAGGACACCGGGCCTTTAAAACCGCGGTACGGTACCAGCCCCCTTCCGTTCCCCACGCCCGTCGGCCGCCCGGCGCGCGGGGCGCTCTCGCCTTTCTAATCGGCACGCCGGTAAAAACCTTGAAGGAGGCAGGCGACAACAGGCGTGCGGCGAGGAATAATCTTTTCCGCTTTAACCGGGAGATGGCTTAGCTTCCGGCACCACTTCAACCTCTACAGCACACAGGACCTCCCACAACCGTACGTCCCAGCAAACTGCCCCAATCCGACCCTTAACCCGTGTTTTCAGGCCTTTCCGGTAACCACCAATCTCCGCGCGAAGAACTGGAAGACCTGCCTTGACCGCGCCACCTCGTGGTCTCGCGCAGCCAGAGGCAGTCGCCGGTAGGAGACCCGCGAAAAGACGGCGAATTCATCAGACCACGCCAGGTCCACCCCGTTGACTGCCGGACCTGGTAGGGATGTGCCGAACTCGGGCAGAGCAGGAGCCGCAACGCAAGTCGCGTCCCGGGGTGCGCCCGCAACGAAGAAAGGTGGGGCAGGATGCTCAGCTACGTTTACCACCCGGCGTTCCTGGAGCATGCGCTTCCCGGCCACCCGGAGCGGCCGGAGCGCCTGCTGCGCGTGATGACGGTTCTGGAGGAGAGCGGCGCGCTGGCCCGCCTCGTGCGGCTGGAAGCACAGCCGGTGGACGAGGACCTCTTGTGCCGGGTGCACGCGCGGGGCCACGTGGAGCGCGTGCGGCGGGCAAGCGAGGCGGGGCCAGTCCATCTCGATCCTGACACTTACGTCACGTCCCGCTCGTACGAAGCAGCGCTCGTGGCAGCCGGGAGCGCGGTGGTGGCGACACGGGCGGTGCTGGAGGAGGGAGCGGCAGCAGTCTTCGTGCTCTGCCGGCCGCCGGGCCACCACGCCACCCGCACGCAGGCCATGGGGTTCTGCCTCTTCAACAACGTGGCGGTGGCCGCCCGCTACGCCCTCGACCGCGGCGTGCGACGGGTGGCCATCGTGGACTTCGACGTGCACCACGGCAACGGCACACAGGCCATTTTTGCCCAGGAGCCGCGGGTGCTTTTCTTTTCCGTGCACCAGCACCCCCTGTACCCCTGGTCGGGGCAAATCGAAGAAACCGGGGCCGGCAACTGCGTGAACGTGCCCCTGCCCGCGGGAGTGGGAGATACGGGGTACACCCGCGTCGCACGGGAGGTCCTCCTGCCGCTCCTGCGCCGGTTTGACCCGGAGCTGATCCTGGTTTCCGCCGGTTACGACGCGCACTGGGCCGACCGGCTGGCAGGAATGCGCCTCAGCATCGGCGGTTACGCCCGCCTGGCCCAGATCTTGCGCGAGGCGACGGAGGACAAGATAGGAGTGGTCTTCACTCTGGAAGGAGGTTACCACCTCGATGCACTGGCTTACGGCGTGCTGGCCTGCGTCCGGGTGTTCCTGGGGGAGAAAGAGGTCGTCGACCCCGTGGGGCCTCCGCCCGCACCCGAAGAGCCCGTCCCGGAAGACGTCCTGGCCGCGATAAAGGCCAAACACAACTTGTCCGGCAGGACGGCCTGAGCAGCCCCTCATCCAAAAACGCGCGGGTGAACCGCAGTTAAAGTTCTGAGCCCATCAGGACGGTGACGGTTAACCCATTCCAGAAAACGCTTTCCCCCAATGCCTCCGCGGCGAAGCGCAACGGAACCAGGATGCGGTTGTTTTTTGCCAGGTACCCCTCCGGGAATCAGAATAGCCCTCTGGAAACGGAGCTATCTCTCCTGCTCGCCGGGCGGGGGCGGCGGCCCTGGCCCAAATCACGGCGACGGAGGTATTGTAACCGGCTTCTCTCCGCCATAGGCATATTGATAGGGGGAGGCAAATCTTATAACTGCTTCAAAGTAGTAGGTCTCACCTGCCACCCAGTTCTTTTTTGAGATATCCCCGGTATAGGAAGCGGAAGCGATAGTCTCCCAGGCTGTATATGTCCAGGAATCCCCAGATGTTCTGTACCTGATGCTTATCTCCACCGAACGGTAGTCCCCATAGGTAATGCCAGCTTCTACCTGAATTGTGCCATCTGCAGTCTTTTTGCGAACTCTCCAGGGACCTACCGTTCTGGCATCTATCGTGGTCACCGTCGGCGCCACCCGTAAAGTGGTGAAGGAAAGCTCGTCGCCCTCCAGCACCGTGGTGTCGTATTTCAGCCGGGCCTTGAACCGGTAGGTGGTGTTCGAAGCCAGACCGCTGATTGTCTCAGCATAGGTGCCGGAGCCAGCCTTGTCCACCCAGGAGGTGTAGGCATAGTCGCCGCCGGACAGCTTGTAGCCAAACTGCACCTGGCCAGAGCCGTAGCCTTTAAAGTCATAGGCCATGTTCAGGGTGGCTGATGTTGCGGTGACATCGGTGGCTTCCTGTGTGACAACCGAAGGCGGCTGCTCTTCTGGCGGCTCAGGCTCCGAGCCCGCGCCGCCCTCCGGCTGCCCGGGCACCAACAGGCTCGGCACCCCGCCGGAGGTAGGATAGCCTTCCGGAAACGGCCCCTTGGTCGGGCCGTGTCGGTCGGTCACGAAGTAGTAGGTCACATTGTCCCGCGTTGTGAATATGATATATCCCGAACCAACCCGGTACCAGTACGGATTGCCCCAAGGGTCCGGTAGGTCGCCCCACCTGATGCCGCTCCCATTCATCACGCTTTTGATCGTTCCGTCCGCGTCCCCATTATCGGCCGCAGGCCAGGAATTGCCCTCCGCGTAGTGCAGTTCAACCACGGTCTTCATCGACCGGAGATCGGCCAGCACCGCCCTTTCCTTGGCTCTGTCAACTAAAGCGGCAATGCGCGGGACAACAAAAGCCATCAGGATGCCGATGATGGCCAGCACCACAAGCAACTCAATTAGAGTAAAACCACTCTCTTTCCGCAGGCGGGTCAAGAGCCTGTCCAAGACGGCCCAAATCCTCCTTCGTCACCCGCCCCCGGCAGCTCATCGGCCGGCGGCCAATGACCAGAGTTGCCGCACAGTGCACCGGACTGCGCAGCGCCTCACGTACTTCCAGCACCCGATAGTGGAAGTGTGCCGGGACTTCACCAAGGAGCAAATTCTGCCGGACGGCGGAATCAAAGCCTGGACAGCGCCCGCTGCCGCGGCTTCCGGCGCCTTTCCGGTCGAATCCCGCAATGCTGGCTAAATTTTTTTCTGTACAAGTGACCGATTTCCTTTGGAATATCGTGACAAATGCGAAATTTCCCAGCCGTGCGGAAGGTTCCCGGAATCATCGCGGAACGTGCGACGAGTTCTCGAAAGCGGTTTCCGCCAAAAGCGGTCCCTCGCCGCCAACTTCCCCCCGCAGGCGCCCGACGGCTTCCAGGACGTCGCCTTCGCAGCACTCGTCCCCGACGTAGATCTCGTAACCCTAACTCCTGATGACGTCGAAGATGTCGCCGGGGTCTTCCGAGCGAAGGGGGAGCCCACAAGACCGGCCGAGCAGTCCTCTCAGTGTCTATCCGGGGTAAACAGCGTTGGCAGCCAAAGTGCCGGATATTACCACCGCTTCCACGCCTGCTCCTGGAAATACCCCGGCGCCGGCCAGGTAGAGGCGCTCAACAGGTGCTTTGTTAGGCGGCCGCCATTTTCCGGCCGCCATGCCATAAATGGCTCCGCCTGTGGTCCAGGCGTAACGGGCAAAAGTAGCAGGGCTGGCCTCTTCCCGGAAAGTGATGTGTTCACGTAATCCGGGCAGGACTTTTTCGGCCAGGGCGATTAATTCATCACCCAAGCGCCTTTTGCGTTCGATATAATCGGGCGCTTTCCGGTCCCATGTGACCGCTTGAGCCTGCGGTACAAGGGTTATCAGAGTCAAACCGGAATGGCCGGGCGGCGCCAGGGTTGAGTCCACCTTTGAGGGCACAAAAATGCCCAATCCTTTACCATCATCTGAAAGGAGCATCGTTATCGGTTCTGTGTCGGGGACAAAATCTGCTCCCAGGAAAACCGTAAAAGCCGAAGTCGAGGGTTGCAAAGCCTCTATCTTCCGGACAAAATCGGCCGGGAGGTGTTCTCGCCCCACCAGCTCCAGGAAGGTGCGGCGAACATCGGCATTGGAGATTATTGCCCGGGCGCAGTGAACTTCCCCGTTGGCCAGTTCAACGCCTGTGGCCCGTCCTTTTTCTACAAGGATGCGGCGAACTGCCGCCCGAAGCCGCACCTGACTTCCGCACTCTCGGACCACATCGGCCAGCGCATCGGCAAAAGTTTGAGAACCACCTGCCGGATAATAACCGCCGTCAAAGTAGTAACCGAATACAGGAGCCATCTCCCCCACCGTAAGTGTTCCCGGCTCATCGCTTAGATAACCGGCAGGCAAGGTAAGGAGTTGCTTAAGCCGCGGTTCCGAGAAATATGTATCCAGCATCGTCACAAACGGTACATCCATCCAGCGGAAAGCGCGAGGGTGGTTCCGGGGATAGGTTAGCATCTCTTCTGCGGTGCGGGGTGGGCAGGGCACACCTCCGGTGCGTTCCACATCTGCGTATAGCTCCCGATAAACAGCCTCCATTTCCGGGAAGAAAGCGGCCAGGCTCTCTTGCTCCGCCGGGAAATGTTCGCCCAAAAGGGCAACGAATTCTTCCACACAGTGAGGGACTTTAAGGCGAAGGCCGGGTAAAATGTATTCGTGGCTCGTTCGGTGCCAGTTCAAACGTTTCTCAATGCCAAGTTGCCGCAGAAGATTTCGCACCGGCCCTCGCGGCCCCAGGCCGCTTATATCGTGCACCCCCGCATCAAAAGTATAGCGAAGTTTCTCCCCATTCCTGGAGACCATTCGCTCCCACGAAGTGCAGTACCCTCCCGGTTTGTCGTGTTGCTCCAGCACCAGGACTTTCAGGCCCCGGCGGGCCAGCAAAGCCCCGGCCGTCAAGCCCCCAATGCCTGCACCCACTATTATCACGTCGTGCTCGGCATCACCTGAAGGGCGCTTTGGGCTGAACACGGGCGCCGGCCAGCGGTAGGGTTCCCGGGCTAAAATTTTTCTTTCCATCATCCGGCGTGGGTACCACTGAGGGAAAAAGATGGAGAAAACGATTCCTGTCACGAGGCCCAGGTTGGGCAGGATTGCCGCAAACCACAGCCTGGCTTCCGGTTGAAGCAAGCCCACGGCCCCAAGGCAGGTGTTAAAAGCAAAGATGAGACCCCATACGGCAGTGATTATCTCGTTGGTACGACGGAAAAGGGGGTCATTCCAGTAGGCCTGCGGCCAATCTTCCCTGGCGTACTGATAAGTGAAGGGGGAACCGGCCAGCAATGTCCCCCAGGCCATTGCCGCCAGTGTCCCGCTTACAAGCACGGCATCGTATTGATAAAAGAAACGCGAACCCAATACCACAGTAGCCAGGAAGTGGATGGCGAAGAAAGCCAGGGTCACTATTTCCATTGCCTTAGCCTGACGTTGACGCGCCCGATAGCCGTTGAGGATTAAGGAAGCCACCAGCCCGGAAGTTACCGCTGCTTTCCACATCCCCGGCCCGGAGAGACTCCAATACAGAATCCACGGGACGAACGCGATGAAAACCCAAACCGTAGCAGGAAGCTTTTTCCTGTCATAGTTGCAGGCGCTCACTACAGGAGCAGGGCTAGCGTCGAGCAGGGGCTTTTCGGTATTACGCCCGCCGTTCAGCATCTCCCGTCCCAGTCAACACCTCCAGACCGACCGCCAGCAGGAGGGCCGCAAGGTACGCCCGGAGAACCACGGCAGGGATTTCAAGAGCGTTCTCCCCCGGTGCTTCGATACCCAGAGTTTCCCTTCCCAACAAAGATCCCATCGTTCCGTCCAGGCAAGGCGGCGTTTCATGAGGAAGCTGTTCGCCCTGGCACCCTGCCGCTTTCTTCCCAGAAAGAACCGCCAGCACCTTTTCTATGTAGGCTTGCGTCTCGTCGTAAGGAGGCACTCCACCGTGACGCCGCACGGCCCCCGGCCCGGCGTTGTAGGCCGCGAGAGCGAGCCGGAGGTTGCCGCCGAAGCGGTCAAGAAGATGACGCAGGTAGCGGGCGCCCGCCTCCACATTCTGAACAGGGTCGAAGGGGTCCGTCACCCCGAGGGCCCGCGCCGTGCCCGGCGTGAGCTGCATGAGCCCGAGCGCCCCGGCCGGCGAGACCGCGCGGGGGTTGAGGCCCGACTCCGCGCGGGCCACCGCCTCCACGAGACCGGAGGGCAGCCCGAAGCGCGCCTCAGCTTGCCGGAAGAAGGCCGCGAAGGATTTGCCTTTAACAGCGGGACAGCATTCCGCGGCGCGCGGGCCGCTGACCACGGCGGCCGAATCGATGTGCACGCTCTCACCCCCCATTCTTGCAGGCGCTACAGGGCGGCACTGCCGGCTCCGTGCACTCACTCCTACCTGCCTTCAAGCCGCCTGATCCTTTCCCTGACCCGCTCTAGCTCTTCCTCCAGGCGTCGCTGATATTCCCTGAGCATGCTGAGCTCTTCCTCCACGCTCACGGTCCCCCACCAACCGAAGGGGGGCCCGAAGGGAAAACCAGAGCAAAACCCGAAGCCAAAGGGACCAAAAGAGCTAAACCACCAGCGCTTCATGCCCTTTCCCTCCAGACGCTAGTTTCTCATAAGTGGCTTAAACCAACCCGAGCGCTTTCTTGGTTTCGGCGCAGACTTCTTCCCAGTCGCACCCCTCGCAGAAAGCCGCCAGCCACTCTTTGGGCGTCGCCATCACTTTGGCCTTCATTTCCTGCCAGAGCACCTTTGACCCAACTTCGACACCGAGGTGTGCGGCCGCTTCCGCATCCATTTCCCTGATTTCTATGTCCGCTCCCGGCGTCGCAACGCACTTTTCCTCCTGGAGCGCCGGGCAAGCCCGGCAGATGTCGTCCGCGCCTTCGACCACCTTTATTTCCTCGCCCTCCGTAACCCTGCGCATTACGCTTTCCAGGTTTTCGACGAATTCCCGACTGTACCCCTCGCCCCGGTAGAAGTGCAGGCAAATCAAGTGGTGACCCCTCAACCTGATCATGCAAGCCACCCCGCCTTCTCGGCCTACTGTTTTCAGGCTACACACCTACGGACTGCACACCTTGCAGGGCACATACCCTCCCCAAACCGCTCCCTCCCTGCTTCGAAACTCCACCCGGTTTTGTGGAGCTATCTTCTGCGTCCATTGACAGTCCGGGCGATGGAACTTTTTGGAGTTCGAGTTGCCGATGTACTTCGCCCCGCCGCCGGTCTTACCGGCCGGAGTTGCAGGTGCCGCCCCCCACAACTCCTCCCCCTTTTCCCTGGCCTCTCTCTGGAACTTGACGAACATATCGGCGTATTTCACGTTCGGGGGAACCGTCATCACCTGGGCGTAGCCTTCCAGGAGGAGCCGAGCGTTGAACATTCAATGAAGCGGACCTTCTCGGCGCGGCCGCCCTCAAGGCGCATGTAGGCGGTGTCGCCGTCGATGACCTCGGTGACGGTGGCCGCAAGCAGGGATGTGGGAGTTGATTCAGTCCGCTGGGTGGTTCGGTCGGCCGGGTCACCTCGCGGAGGGACTGGTCCTGCCCGGAGGCAGGCGGTTCCGAGCCTGGCCCCGCAGGCGCAGGGCCGCACCCCGCCAGGCAAAGAACAAGGAAAAGCAGCAGAATCCAGAGAGTAAGCGTCCGCAAGGGCTGCGCGGCGCGTTCGGGCATCCCGGTCGACCTCCCCGCCGGGATTAATGTGCAACGCGGGTATGCGGGTGCTTGACGCGGCCTGGCGACGAAAACGGCGGCGATCTCTGTCGGTTTATCAATTACATGTTTGCCGCCGGGTGAGGAAAATCCTGCCTGAGGAGAGCCTCCTGCGGCTACATTCAACAGCCGAAGGAAACGAGCACCAGGAAGAAATTCGAAATGCAGCTTGTTTTACAAACTATACCGGACGTGACTCTGCCGCCGCGTCGCATAAAGGTTCCCCGCGAGAGTTAAAAGTAAAAACAGCGTTCAAAAGGTTCCCCAAGGACTACTAGCCGCATGTTTCGCGTTCAGATGTTTGTGACAATGGGCCTGTTGCCAAACCCAACTAGAACACCAGGAGCCAGGATGGGTCAGGCCGGAGGGTGCCAGATACTTTGACCAGTAAAGCCTAGATCTGGGCAGCCACCGTTTTCTTTCCCCCCATCACCTTGACCAACTGTCTGATGTTGTGCACCGCCAGGGCAAGCAGAGCCTGGATGTGCACCCTGGCCGTGCCCCGGAGCGTCGCCAGGTCCAATCCGCGCGGCCCTTTCACTTCCGCTTTTGTCCCGCAGGCCCGGTCGGCCACCGCTTCCTCCGGGCGGGAGCGGGTGCTGAAGATGTGCTTGCCGATGAGATGAGGCAGGACGTGACACTCCGCCGCCCCGCCGGGCGACGGCTTTTCCGCGGTGACGATCTGCGCCCTTCCCCCGTCCACCGCGATGTGCACCTTGTGGGCCAGAAACGGCCTTAGAAAACCTTTCCGGGTGACGAGCGAGGCATCCGGGTCGGTGCGGCTCACCCACTTCTCGTTGGTCCGCAGGCTTTTCCCACCAGCTTTCTTCTCCGGCGCTTCTTCCCGCGGCACCTCGCCCAGGCCTGAGGAACCGCTCCCGCCCGGGTCGTCAGGGCCCTCCAGGGGGTTTTCTTCCCACACGCGGTCGAGGTACGCCTCCGGCGTCTCTTTGAGCCGGTGGCAGGCTTCTCTCGCCACCAGGGAGTCAAGGGAGGCGTTGGCCTTGAGGAGCGTGGCGTCGAGGAACACTTTGTCTCCTTCCACCAGACCCGCTTCCCGGCACATCCGGACGACCTCCCGGAAGAACTGCTCGTAGACCTCTCTCCCGAAGCGGGCCCGCGCCTTGGAAAGGATGCTGTGGTCGGGCGGCATCTCGTCTAAGTCGTATCCCAGAAACCACATGAAGGCCAGGTTGAGGCGGCATTCTTCGGCCAGCTTGCGCTCACTCGTTAGCCCGTAAAGATATCCGAGCAGCGACATCTTGAAGATGACGACCGGGTCCACGGAAGGGGCGCCGGTGTGGCTGTAATAGGGGCGCACGTAATCATAGAGGAAGCGGAAGTCGACGGCGCTTGCGATCTTGCGGAGGAGGTGGTCCTGCGGCACGCGCTCTTCAAGGCTTACCTGGTAGAAGAGCTTGGATTGCGGCACCTGGCGGCCCATCAAGGTGCATCACTCCATGTTCTGTCTTTTATGGAGGAGAATTCTACATGATCCGCAAGAATCCTTCAGGCTTAAGGAGTTTGGCAACAGGCCCATGACCATAAATGGGGATTATTCAGTGACCATAATTGTCCCTTTTTAGATTACCACCTACAGTCCCCTTGTCTTCGGGGCATTGGTTGCAACCGCCGTGCATTCGCGTCCCGTAGCCCTGGATTTCAATGCTTCCGGGGGCTCCCGGTATCGGGTCAACCCCTCATTTTTTCGAAAGAGACTTTTCTGCTCGGAAACCCCTTCCTCTTTCGAAAAACCATCAGTGCCCTGAAAAAGAATAATCTCAAGGATTCTCGAGAAACATGCCCCCTCGCAGGGAAAGGCAATCTGGCCGCCAGGCCCACCCGAAAGAAGCCATTTTCGAAAAAACATCCTGTACCCCCACGGTATTTTCACCACTTCCCCGCCGAGTCCTTCCACGGTTTGAACGCATCTGGTTGCGTCATCCAAAGCAGACGTGATGGTACTGGCATGACTCAGGGCAGTTCCCCGTGCCCGGGTCAATTTCCTCGGCCACAAGCCGCGCCTTCTCATCTCTTGTCTCGATGAACCACTGGCGAAGTTCGTCGCTTATAATGTGAATATCCCTCTTTATAATAAGTCGGTCGCTCCGGAATTCGGCATAGACGATACAACCGAGGTTAACCGGGAACTCGTACAGTGCCTCCATGGCGAGCGCGTAGCCGGTGGTGCTAAGCCGGTGGAAGTCGCGGGGTTCCCCGAATTTAAGTTCCAGGATCATAGGCTCCGAAAAGACGAAGGCGTCCGTACTTAGACTTTCGCTCAAGCCTAGGAAGGTCCCGTCCAGCTTCTGCTCCAGTACCAGAGGCACCACCAGGTTAACCAGGGCGTCGGCGCCAGTGTAGGGGTGGGCCTGTATTTCCTTTCGCCCCGCAAGAAAGCCGCGACACATCGTGCCTGGCGGTGGATGACCGCTCCAAGGGTATATTTCTTCCCCTCGTAAGTCTCCTCTGCGTCCAATCGCTCCAAAACGCGCCGCGCAAGCTCGCGCCTTGTCTCCTCCGTCAGGCGTCCGTCCTCAAGGTTGATGGGCGTCCCTCGAGTAACCAGCCCAATAACGGTCCGGTCTACCACGCAGGGACGGAACTCTTCCGTCAGATCCAAGACGAGGCTCGGTTTCCCCGGGCGGTCTCAAGGTGCAGAACAATCCGAACTGCCCAAAGCCACGCTGGAACGGGTGTTGATGGTGAGGAGCACCATCGAAACCGCAAAGGTCCTGGGGGTTTCCAAAGCCGCCGTCCGTCGGTGGGTCAAAAGCGGCAAACTGCCGGCGTTACGCGTAGGAGCGGATTATTACCTGACGGAGGAACCATCCCAGCCGGAGTAAGTCTGCCAGCAGTGTGGAAAAAATACCTAACCGGTCGCTAAACGATAGGTTTTGCCTACAGTGCTACCAGATACGGAGGAAAGCATAGCACAGTACCTCCTACTGATCACCAAGCCCTTTCAAATCTCTGCAGTACCGACACTCCCTGGTACTGGTTTCAACAGCATTTAAACTACTTTCCGTTATATCGTACATCAACTTTTTCTCCTGCAGTCCTAAACAACCCGTCACTAAGTCAATGAAAACGATTACTGCCTCTGACACAGCTAATGAATTTAAAGCCATAAGCGAAGGTGGTTCCTTTTTGACCATTTTTTGTCCCTCGGGCACCGATTCCATAGCTAAGAGAACGGGATCAATACCATTCAGACATTGAAGGCATGCTTCCCCCGGAATTGCTAAATGGATTACGCCACCTGCCCTCTGAATTTTATTGTTTTGTATATTAATGCCGACTCCCGCATCAATCAATGGGATCAGGTACCGAAGAGATGCCTCATTTACGATTGCCCGGCTCACGAGATTATCCGTGCATACGAACAGGACTTCAACGTCTCTCAGCATTTTAATTGCTTCTGGAGAATCAATCCTCTGATAGACCTTTTTGACTTCTGCATTAGGAGTAACACAAAGAATCGCTTCTGCCAAAACGTCAACCTTGTATCTTTCGATATCCCTTGGGCCAGCACCAAGGAGCCGATTTAAATTACTTTTTACCACCCTCTCGTCATCGAAAAGAATAAATTGTCTTACGCCTAAGTATGCCAATTGGATTGCGACAACCGATCCGGTACCTCCTGCACCTATAATTGCAACAGTGGTATCAGCTATCATCTGCTGCCCCTCAACCCCAAATATTTTAACCTGCCGGCCGTACCTGTCCAAATCAACCGCAGTTTCTTTCCGTTGCCTATTACTCGTGGTCGTAATGGACCTCAAGGGCCTCCCCACTACTAATATCCATTCTATAGGCTTTGGCCCATTAGACCCTGGCTCCCAGAACCTAGCGTCAACGCGACCCGTCGCATCCATTACCAAGGTTCCGTGAGGTAGCTTATCCTCTGTAATCATTAGTAAACGGGGCATAACTTCAGCTTCGTTTCTATCATCCACAGAAGAGAAAGTACAAAGAGAACCTGGATGGCTGTGGGCCATTATTAGCGAAAGAGCCTCGTCAGCAGCCTTTTGGGCCAGTGCCATAAAGGCACTGGCCTTAAGCCGCCGTCCGGAAGATGTTTGGTACACCATATCTTTGGACGGAATCGGAATTATCTCTCGAATCAAAAATTTCAAACCTGTTTCGGTCCGGGCTACTCCTGCAAAAAGAGCTGCTCCTTGTTCCACAGAGGTGTCTGAAAGAAGATTCTCCGTTAAATGGTTAAAATCCTCGGATGTAATTACGATCTTGTTAGCCATTGACTTTACCCTCCATCCATTTCTGTACCGCGCAAAGATAAGTAAGGATACCGTGCCGCAGCGGGTCCCAATTCTGACAGTTGAAGCACTGAGTTACTACCTCCCCATTGGGAAGAGTTAGGTCTATGCCGTTGATGGGTGCCTGATAAGCCTTGTCAATATGAATCCTCAACACCCCTTCTCCGGATTGCCCTTTGAAACCTGAAACTATCGGGAATCCTCTAAGAATGACAACCCAATTCTGATCGCCGGTCACCTCGACCTGGACGTTATCTGTGCCGTATTCTTCTTGAAGAATGGACACATCCTCTGCTAATCGAGGAGGGAGAGGCCCCGCAGCCTCTCCCTCGATCCAGTCCGGCATATCAATGTAATGCTGGCCAGGTTTGAGAGCGAAGTTTGACTCAGTTACTTCCACATATTTCCGGCCGTCTTTTAAGTACAAAGCACGACCGGGCGGAATCCCAATAAGTGTTCTAAAACCTGCATAACTGATACCTTTAGGCACATCAAACTTTTGGCGATTGAAAAAAATCGGAATGACCTCTTGCATTAGAATCACCCTTTCTGAGAAGTTTTTGGTTCACCGCTATTCGAAACAGGGAAGCTGAAAACAGCGTCCCTGTAAATTAGGGATTAAAATTGAAACGGAATCGAGAGCATCACCCTCCTCACCATAGAATAAAAAAAGAGCCTCGCGGCCCCAACTCTGGTCCTTAAGTCAAGTCCAGATGTTAATAATCCCACGTCTCTTCTTCCTCTTCCTCCTCCGTATCTGGAAAATACAAAAGGGTGAGAACAAGACCTAAGTTCGAAAAACAAACGGAGTGCTCGATAAGGTCCAAATCATCAGGAATCCCTCGACCGGACAACCAGCCACGAGGGCCTAACCTTTGGGGTCCTTCTGGCACACACAGTCCTTTAAAAAAGTCTGCAGCATAGGTGTCATCAGAGAGAAGGCCTGAACGAAGTTCATATCGGAAACTTTCAGACTTTTTGCTCCAGAGGATTCGACCATCACCGGAGACTACAACTGCGCATCGGTCTGGTGATAATTCTACTGCCCTTAAAGCTGCGGACGTAAGCGAAGTACCAAAATCGTAACTTAGCTCCTTAATAGTATCCAGGTTAAACGGGCTTCGCCCCAACCGATTCCGGATTAATGATTCTGGCATAAGAAGTTCTGCAGCAAACTGGTTGGCTTCATACTCTTGTATCTTTTGTGCTTTAAACGCTTCTATATCCCTCCCGCTGCAGCGATACTCCTGTTGGTCGTGACCTTTGATCTCATAATGTCCGAGCTCGTGGGCAGCGGTGAAGTTTCTTCTTTCCGCATACGGAATTGAGCTGTTAACGATGATTAGAGCTTTACCTTCACGCCGGATAAGACACCCGTCAAAGGCTTGTACACCCCGAAAATCAGATTCCCGGTAACTAATACCTCTTTCACGGATTAACTCCTTGACATTGACCGGAAATGAAGTAACCCTTAATTCATGCAAAACCTCTCTCGCGTAACCAGCCGGAGATAATCGTGGTTTAAATTCGAAGTGACTCATGATTCTGTTTTGCCAAACTCCTCCTTGAAGATTTTTTCAATCTCCTCATTGACTATCTTTTCCTCCTCGGGAGTAAGTTCCTTCTTCCGAAAACTAACGGCCTTTTTTTCTAAAAAATCAGAACCCCTTTTCTTGAATTGTTGAGCTAACTCGTCCACCAAATCGTGTAAACGCCTCTTTTCCTCCAATAAGCGCGAAGGAGATGGACGATTCCTTCTAAGTATGTCAATCATCTCTAACAATCCGATGAATTCTTCGCGGAAGCTAATCGGACATTGCTTAATAAGTTCTGCTTTATCAGGCTTTCCGCCCTCATTAAGAGCGTCAACATACCTTGTCAACAATCTATCAACCTGACGATCAATCTTAGTGTCATCCTCAACCATTGTAACCCTCCTAACAATAAAAGGCCGGCCTTGTTCTTAAAATGCAACTGCTGCTCCAATGCGAAATCTGCGGAGATCCGCTCTTTCAGTCCCCTTGTCATCGGGGGTTAGCGGTGTAACTCAATTCCCTTGTCGTCGGGGCCCTTGATCTACCAATACTTTCAGTCCCCTTATCATCGAGGTTCTACATTCATATTGACAGACGTTTCAGTTTTCCGCTGAAAAATAATAATGTATAAATTCAGTAGCGCCGTCTAAATTCCTTTCTTAAGGCTTGCAACGCTCGCCTAAAAAGGGATTCCAATGCATCAATGGATCTTCTCATAATAGCCTCTACTTCCGCATAACTCTTTTCTTCAACAGCTCTCAGAATGAGAATCTGTTGATAATCCTCAGGGAGCGCCGCCATCGCTGTCCAAACAGCCTCGTACTCTTCCTTCCGAACTAAAATTGCCTCAGGATCACCAAAGTAATCGTAGGTATCTCGGTATGTTCCGTAGTCAACCTCAACCAACTGCTCATCACGACGTTTTAGCTCCCGCCATTTTTCTTTCAAACAATAATCGGCAATTCCACAGACCCACGTATAAAACGAAGCAGAACCGTTGTACCGTCCGATATTGAGAAACGCCCTTGACATAGCCTCTTGAGCAACCTCTGCAATAATATCTTCGCGGTTTTTAGTGTTAAGAGGAACCTTACTGGATACCCACAATCGAACTCTTTCATAGTTCTCTTCAACCAATTGGTAACCGGCATCCGGATTACCGGCCAAGAACATCCGCACGAGTTCATAGTCCTGCTCCTTTTTCACCTCATTACCTTCCTCCTTGTCCACTAACACGCTAAACGGACCTACTCGAAAATAGATTGTCGCCGGGTATGAAAAACCGTCGGATAAAAACTCAAAGAGTATAATAGGCGTTAAACTCGCCGTGGAGCGGTGATAAAGGGTGATTACTTCCGATCCGATAAGATAGTAGTTTTACTGAAAAAGCAATGGCATCTATTAGATTTACCTCAACCTTCCTCCCATTGCGTTATCTTGGCCCCCAACTGCAAGAGCGTCTCCTTCACCTTGCTGTCCAAGGTGATCCGGTCAAAGCCAGTCGAGGAGTGGGCTTTGATCTCGATGATGATCTCTGGACCGGAACCGGCTCCTTTCAAAGGGCGGATGACACGGTGACGATGTGCGAAAGCTTGTCCCAGGGAACGGCGGCTTTAATGGCTACCTGGGTAACTTGGTGAGGTGCTGTAAACTCCGCCCGATTTTCTTTCGCAGTTGAATCCAGACCGGCACCCGCTCCCGCCTGTTCTCCTCCCGGCGGGTAAATTAATTCATCAGGAACTGGACCGATGATAGTTTCGCCGCCCGCCGCTACTCTTTCTTCAGCCCATTTCTCCGCCGCTGCCTTTTCAGGCCGCAAAACCAGGGAATCCGGCGGTACGTCCAGAACAGCTTCGTCGAAATAAACCCGCTCCCCGATACGGACACCGAGCAGCCGGCTCTTAACCCCCTGTTTGACTGCTTCCACGAGTACGTTTTCGCTCTCCAGGCAAGGAAGCCCTGGCGTTTTTAGAAAGAGTTCGTAAATCCCCTGGACACTCTTTTCTTCTTCATCTTCTCCTAAGGCCCTTTCCAGAATCAGCTTGGGTGTAATGAGAGACAGGATCCGCTCCTCGTTCTTCAGGCTCTGGAACACCCGGCCGGAAAGCGACTTTCCCCCTACAGTGGGCAGCCCAATGTCCCGCCAGACAACCGTTCCGTTCCCGTACCAGCCCACATGCCGATAGGCGGCAATCATCTGAAAGGGAAGGTCTTTTTCCGCCTGCTTCAGCCTGGTCTGGACCTCTTCCCGGGCACCCGGGGTAAGGGAAAGGCTTTTGTCCTGCGCTATCTCCTGAAGCGCTAAGAACCGCCGCGAAGACTTCTCAAATCAGCGTATGCGCCCGGGCCAAACGCGACGACAAACAAGGTATTTGAGGAGAACACTAATGATAAAAAACGTTCGAACCGAGCGTCACTCAAATCTACTCCAAAGAAAATCCAACGTATTTTTAAGTTTGTTCGTAACCTCGCACTTCCCCGTAAAAGAGACCATGCCAAAGGGCCTATGAAAAGCAAGTTCTATAATTTTTTGCCTCATAGGCAAGACTTCTTTAGAACTTACCCAACAATTTGGCCAGTTAACACAATATAATTCCTCAGCTCCACCTTTCAACGGTACCTTGTATTTCACTAACAGAGGGATTCTAATTCTCTGGGAGACTTTTTCAACACCATTCTCGTAACGTTCAAATTTGCTGTAAATGACGGCATCATCAAGATATCCTCTTGCTTCAGCAACTTTAATACAGGATCGAGTAAGTACGCAACCAGCCCATTCTTGCTGCGTTTCCATCATATATGCTTCTATGAGAGGCTCTCCGAAGTATATATTGGAATTTAAGTCGTAGTAAAAAGAGCCGTAGCTTAATGCGCCTCGGAGACAGAATCCGAGGCTGAAACCGGTCCCAAGTAATGAGATAGCAACCCATAGAATGTGTTTAAAGGCCTCAATAGAGTCATCTTCCGTAAAAACAATTATAGCATCGGAAAAATGAACTGATTTGATCGGGTTTTCCCAGTTTTTTAGGTGTGTTTCTAGTTCTGTGGGATCTCCTCCGTACCCTTTGGCGATATTCGTGCAATGAGCCAGATTCATCATCAACGTCGCCAGCTTTTCTTGTGGCACATTCCGAACAGCGTATTTAAAGCCTAACAAATCAAAAAAAGTAAAAACGCTGTAATCCCAGGCATTCCCTAAAATCCTTTCCTTATCAAGGTAAGGAATAATCAAGAATTTGGCTACCATAAGCCTATTCTACCGCATTACTCACCAATTAACCGGCCCGAAACTTCTACAACTGGTGAAGACTTAATCCCTCTCCACCGTCCTCAAGCTCCGCGAAAACGATCCCGCAAAGAAAAATAGATAATTCCTTCTTGTGCAGCCTTTTGAATCTTAATCTCTAGCGCGTCAACAAGCGAAATATGGCCCTCAAGGATCAAACTTAAGTCCGAACCATCAAACAAAACGATGTTGGATTTGACGCCACGGGTAAATTCCAAAACGACTTCCGGTCGAAAGCCGAAAATGGAGACGAAAATTCCTCGGGTACTTGTAATTTTTTGTCAACTTTGGTTTTGAAAGCCGCAAGGTCTGCCTCTGAAGGCGGTTCCGATCGCCACCGGGCCTCGACAAGATAATCGAAGCCCTTAAATTCAAAGTGGCCATCAATCTGCTCGGTAGCTGTACGATACGGTCGGCGGTAGGGAATCTCGTGAACCTCGAAAAGCTCGGCCAGAAGTTCTTCGAGTCCATAACCACGCTCCTGAGGCTTTTCCCGACCTGAAATCATTGCAGTAAATCCATTTCGTAATTCCTCCATTTTCTGTGCCCTGGCCGCGAGCGCAGCCTGCTTCCGGCGAGCTTCCTGGATCTTTTGTTCCGTAGCGCTTCTTTCTTCTTCAACAATAAGCTTTTGTCCACGAGCAAGCTCCTTTAGCCACTTTAAAGCTTTTAGGGCAGCATCCCGGTCTGGCACCGATTCATCAGGAACATTGCGAAGCTTGCAAAGTTCCGTAACAAGCCTTCGTTGGATCAGAAAACCTTCTTCTCCTAATGCATCCAGTTCTGCGAGGACGTGCCTGATGATCTTATATTTGGACTCATCAGCAAAGCGATCATATATCTCTGCCGGCACCCCGCAACTTAAAGGAAACGTACGGAAAGGGTCTTTCAACCAAAATGCCTTCCCGCAGACTTGAACAACGGCCTCTCTCATTTCAAAAGGAAGCCGAGAATTCACAATTTACACCCTCCCAGAATTACGTAAACAACAAAACTACCGGGACCTCACATGGTTCACCGAGAAGCTCCTGGGTGTCTACATCGATCAGTTTGAAGGTGAGCTTCTCCGGCGGGGTTTCCGCCGCCAGGAGGCCTGAGGACCAAGTGATAGACAAAGGAACTTCGGGGGTTTGGACGCTGATCTTAACCGCTTCAGAGGTCTTGCGGATTCCTGGACCCGTTACCTCAACGGCGACCCGGCGGGGGGCGTCAAAGACCGTGCGCGGCTCGGCAAGGAGCCTGATCCGTACCGTGGCCGAAGAGATCCGTTCGGGCAGTACCATCTTCACGCCCACCTTCCAGGTGACGGCTGCATCAATGGCCAACACCGGAATGACTGCCTCCTGAAGACTTAAACCACCGTGGAAAAAGACCGGAGTCTCACCGGGCAAACCGAAGATGCTGTATCCCGCCGGGAAGGCAAAGAGCGTGTCCCCGGGCCAGCCGAGGCGGTGGCCCTCGATCTCTAACGTTCCAGTGGTAGCGCGAAAGCTTCCGGCAGCGAACCGGTGCTTAACAACCACCCGTTCACCTGCCGGTGCTTCGAGGCGTACCGGTGCTCCCGCGACTGCAGGGATAAAGAGAAAGCCGTGGTCCGCGGTGATGAGCACCTTGGTGCAACCCAGACGGCCCAAGTGCTGAACCACCCGGCGGATGCGCTCCACCAGTTCTAAGAAGGTGCCCGGGCTGAGATCGGCGGTAAAGGTGCCGAAGTCGTCAATCCCGTCCCATAAGACGACCAAATGGGAAGTGCCGGACGGCAGGCTTGGCAAGCCTTCGGCCTCTTCAAGGCTCAGAACCCGCCCGCTGCGGCCCAAGGTATTTCGGAGGTAGTCCCGCCGGCGGTTGCTTCCTGTCACGTTCTCGCTGCCGATGGATAGGCTAAACCGGTCCTCTACTCCCAAGGAAAGCCCTCTTTCCGTCCCTGGCAGAAGCGCCGCCATACCCACTTCGGTGATGCTCGGAAGGGAAGCCTTCCGCCAGTTGAGCGTGACCCCGAACTCCCGGGAGCCTTCTAATAGCTCCTTTAAGTAAAAGGCGAGGTCGAAGCGGAGGGCGTCGATAAAAAGAATGGCGGTGCAGCCGGGCACGGCGCGGACGGTATCCGACCAGAACTTGACCTGGTCAGGCGGCCATCCTTCTTCCCGAACCAACTCGGCCAGCCGCTTCGCGGCTAAATCAACATACTCCCGGTAAAGACGCAAGGCCGGAGCCAAAAACCGGCCCTGCTGCTCCGCCGTCAGTCTGCCGGGAACCGCCGCCAACTTCAGTGCCCAGGAGTCAAGCCGCCACCAGCCTGCCGGAGCGGTGTAGGCGGCTACCAGGTCCGCCACCCGCCGGTAGCCGGGAAGTGCTTCAAGCGCCGCCGCACAGCTCCCGTATAGCTTCGCCGCCAGTGAGATGGGCTCCCAGTACGGTGCTTCTCCCGCACGTGCCCAGAAAAGAGTCTTCCTTTCTGTCGCTACCCGGGCAAGTTTTTCTTTGTTTTCGGTAAACCTGCTTCCTCCTGTACCGGCAAGCGCCTCGGCCTCCCGCAGGAAAAGCTCGTCCACCGCCAGAAAAGTCTCCACCCCTACCAGGCGCTCGTCCACGTTCAGCCGCTCGCCGATCCGGTATTCCCGCTCGATCTCCCGCGCCGCCTCCTTGTAAGTGTCCTGGTAGGAGAGGTTTTCTCGCCACGTCCTGGCGATGGTTGCCACCAGCCGGCGTCTGGCGGTATCCGGCAGTAAAGCCGGGAAAGCATCCGCGAGTTGCCCGCTCTTTTCTACCAGTTCGGTGAGCAGGATCGCCGCCGCCAACCGCCGGCGCAATGTGTCGGGATCGTCCGGGAGAGTGGAAAAGCCGAGGTCCTCCTCAAGCAGCCGCCGCCAGAAAGGGAAAAGACCGTGTTTCTCGAGGGCTTCGCCGAAGGATTGGCCACTCAAAAAGCGGATGACCGCCTCTTTTACTTCAAAACCGGGCAGGCTGAAGGCCAGGGCCAGAAGCGCCCGGACCAAGCTTTCCTTCGTTACGGGCTGAGTGCCCATCGCCACCTCCCAACTGCCTGCCAGGGCGCGGGCGCTGGCGGTGCGGGCACCACGGAAAAGTTCCCGGAGTTCCTGGTCTACGGAGAGGCCCGCCGCCTTGCGTAAAAGTTCGAGAAAATCAAGCTCCAGCCAGACGCCGAACAGCTCCCAGTCCCGCAGCCAACTCTGGGGCGGGGGTGATTCGGGGATATAGACCAGCCACTGCTCTCCGAAAGAAGGATCCGTGGTTTCGAGCATAATACGCAAAGCGAGGTAGCTCCCACCAAAGGGTAGAAGCCGCCTGGGCGAAAAAAGCGCCTCGTCCACCAGCGGCTGGAGCGTCCCGCCGGGGTCGTACCAGACGATCACCGGCTTATCGTCGTAACGGGAAATCTCGGCTTTCAACCACTCCCGGAGCATCACTTCACCCCTTTACCCGCGTCGCCTCACGGGCCAAAACTCCGGCCTGCTTCAAAGGTTCGATGTTCACCCGCACGCCCCAGTCGCGCGCGGGCCGGTAGCCGTTAACCGCCAGTTCGTTGACCTTCTGCTTCACCCATTCGCTGCGGCTCTCCACCCGCAGCGGTCCGTGGGGAGACAGAAGACGGGATAGAGCCGCATCGAAGGCCGAAAGTTCCTCCCGGCGGTCGAGCGCCGCTTGGTATTCCTCTTCGCGGCGGCGCCGCACCCGCGCGGCCTCGCTCTGCGCCCGGGCGACCTCTGCTACAAGGCGCTCCACCTCTATTTCCGCCGCCGCCAGGAGGGGCCGGAGATAGAGGTGCTGCACCTTGTAAAGCGTATCCCGGTCGAGCCGGTGCCAGTAGACAAAGCAGGAGAAGGCGGGTTCGCTCCTTCGGCCGCGCCGGGGGGCGAAGTTCTGGCTCGAAAGCTGCCAGATAATTGGGCGCAATCGGTAAAGGGTGAGGTGGTAGGCAAAAAAGTCTTCCGCCAGCCACCTCTCAAGAAGTTTACCTAAGATTGTGGCGATCTCTTCTTCAATAGCCGTTAAATTCTCCGCTCCAAACTCCGCCGCCAGTTTTTCCCGCACCCGGGCGGCAAGGCCCGGCTCTTTTCTCCCGTCAGGCAGCCAGAGGCCGGCAAGCGGCACGATGCCGTCGGGATCGGAGGCAATCGCCCGGTGGGCGAAGTAGTGGAGCAGCCGGCGGATGTGCTCACGTACGCTTAAAGTAGCGGTCTCCGCCACGGCGGGCGCTTCGGCGTCTTCCTCCACCTGCCCTTCGGTATCTTCTGCTTCCTCTGCCGCCGTTTCTTCTGCCAGCTCTTCCTCGATCAGCCGCCGGTCCGATTCGCCGATACCGTAAAGCCGGTACACTTCATCATCACTCTGCCGCCGGATCTCCTCCAGCCTGTGGCGCAAAAGGCCCTCCCGGCGCATAACCTCCTCCGCCAGGGCCGCCAAACTTACCGGTCCCCGCCAGGCGCCCGCTCCTTCGCCCCGGACCTCTTTTGCACTCGGCCAGTCGCTCCAGGCAAAGTCCTTGGCCAGCGGATGGCCGGTCACCGGTCTGGAGTTAGGGTCGAAGCCGCGCCAGACCTGCAAGATCTAGGGGGCAATAAACTGGGTGGAGGTCTCGTTGCCGGTATCCCATTCACGCAGGAGGGCGTAGGCTTCAAGAAAAAGTGCGGCAAGACAACTACTGGTTACAAGCTGGGGATTGATGGGCAGTTGTGCCAGATGCCCAGCCTCACGATTTCTTCCTGAAGGATTGATTATACAAAGAAACATAGCCGCAGGTAACGAGTGGATAAAGGCACCCAAGCTATGGAGGTTTTTCCTCGATTGCCCCTCAAGCATAACAGCCATCCGTTTGGCTGTAAAAACGACACCTGGAGGCAGGAATCCGATATCCATCCGAGGGTCATCCCTGATCCAGGCTGATTTCGTCCACGCCAGCCCCGGGCGGAAGTAGAATGATTCGTTACGAACCACTGCCCGATCAAAGTTCTTTATCTCCGCCCCGTCGTTCTCCCAGTTGACCACCAATTGAATGTCGTGGTAGAAGGGCCTGCCGCCCTTGGCGAACGGCACCCACTTCTTCCCCTGCCACGTTTCCTCCCGGCTGGTGCCGATCTTTTCCACCGGCACCTCCCACCAGTACCTGGTGAAGCGAAGGTCGTCGCTTGTCTGGAGACCCACCTTCACGTCGGCAATCTTCGGCTTATCCGGCATCCCGGCCACGTCCCGGTCCAAAGGCGGGTACTTCTGGAAGAGTTCCCGCAGGGATTTAGGCGCCCAGTAAGCGAAGGGCGTGCCGGGCACCTCGGCCAGCTCGCCCAGGGTGGTCTCGAAAACGATCCGCTCCGCCAACGCTACCCTTCCTCCTCGCCCGCTTCCTTCAAAGCCTCCGCCCGCAGCTGCTCCGAAATCCAGAAGCCCATAGCTGCCAGCCGGTCGAGGTCGGCCCTTAGTGAAGGGATGATCCCCCGCTTTTTGGCTGCCAGCAAAAGCCCTACCGTCCCGATCGGTTCCAAGCCCAAGCGGCGGACAACCCGCCGCGCATCCAGGTCGTCCAGCACCACCGAGGTCACTCTCTGCTCAAGCGCCTGGACGATTACCTCCCGTTCGCCCGCCCCCAAGTCCGGTAACAGCTTCAGAAGTTCCGGATTGGTTAGCGGACATTCTGCCAACCAGGTGCCAAGGACAGCGTGGATCGGCTCAAGTGCCGGATCAGGCTTCTGCCGGATCTCTGCCAACACAGCTCCAGGAACGTACACCTGATCTGCGCCCAACAGCAGCAAATCAAGGCGGCCGAGGCGCGCCAGGAAAAGCAGCGGTCCGGCGTCTACGACCCGCGCCCTCATCCTTCCCCCAGCTTCCGCGCCGCCTCTATCTCCCGGGTTACCTCCTCGTCGCGGAGGTTGATCGCCGGCACGCCATACCGGGCCAGGGAAGCAAGGAAGGTCAGCCGGTCAAGGCCCGCGAGCTCTGCCGCCAGCCCTGCCGACACCCGCCCCAATTCGTAAAGCTTGGCCGCCAACAAAAACCGCGCCTCGGCAGCAAACTCGGCCTCCGACATCTTCAGTGCCTCCGGCAGTCCCTCCGGTACCGGTATCCGCATCTCGCGCATGGGGTCACCACCTTTTTTGCTTCCATTATACCCCTTCCACCGTCCGAGAAACATTCCCGGAGGCGGCCATACCCGCGAGTGCCTCCTCGAATTTCACCCGCTTCTCGTCCCACTGCCAGGGGGTAAGGCGGAAGAAGGCCACCGGGTGATCCTGCCACCTTACACCGTCCCCGGGCCACCTTTTGCGCAACGTGAAAGCCGCCCAGCGGGCGGTCGCGCCGTCGAGGACGTTGAAGCCGAGGTCAAGCACCACTTCCGGCAGGGCATCGCGGCGCAAGATCTCCTCCCGCAGGCGCTGGAAGGATTTTAAGAAGAGAAACGTCCGTCCGGTCAAAGCGCCGATGTAGCCGCCGGGCCTGGTTAGGTTCACCGCCTGCTCGATGAAGGCGGCGTAGTAGTCGCTGTGGGTGCGCGGGTAGTGCTCCCGGGCGTAATTTTTACAGACCGCAGGCATCGCCCCGTAGGGCGGATTCATCAGGATGATGTCGTACCGCTCACTCAGCACATCTATCAGGTGAACCGCCTTCTCGGCGTCAAGGCCGAAGAAGAGTGTACCCATATCGTTTTTGGCGCTGGCCTGACGAATGTATTCCCGGATAAGCTCCAGGATCTCCTGAACGGAATAACCCTTACCTGCAGGCACCCGCAGCTCTTCTTGCACCAGCTCCGGTAAACCGAAGATTTTCACCTGCACGCCGCGCCGCCCCGGTGTCACGGGCACGGAAACCGCAGCCAGAGCCTCTTCTATAGGCCCTACCGTCTTCAGCAGCGAACCGATACTGAAGGCGTTCGCGGCCGCCTCGATGAATTTCTCCACCGCCTTCCGGAAAGTCGGCCCGAGTCGATTTTCGAAGTACGCAAGAAACGCCTGCCGGCGGCCGCCGTCGGTGAAGCGGACGTCGGCGCAGACGATGTTGATCCGCGCAGGCCGAAAAACAGCACCCGCATCCTTATACGCCTCGAAAAGAGTCCTGGCCTTCAGGTAAAGCGCCAGGGCCGCGATCTGGCAAGCCCTGAGGTCTATGTCCACCCCGTAGAGGTTGTTCTCCAGGATCTTCGCCGGGATCTGCCAGGGCGGCATCTCCGGGCAGGCCTCCCGCCACATTTCGAAGAGCAGGTCGAAGGCCTCCAGCAGAAAGTGGCCGCTACCGCAGGCAGGGTCGAGAAGCTTCAGTTCCTCTATTTTTAGCGGCTGGCCTGACGCCGGGAAGCCGTTCCGCACAGGCACAAGATAGTCAAGCCGTTCGGCCAGTCCGGAGCCGGGGTGAGTCCCGAGCCACAGCCTGCCAAGGGTATTATGCACCAGGAACTTGACGATCCAGCCGACGGTGTAGAACTAGTTAATCGGGGGAATATGGTCCGGCTCAGGATTGCGCCGGAGTTGGGCGCGGATCTCCCGGCGCACCTCGTCGTTGAAGTACTGGTAGGCCCAGCCCAGGCTTTCGAACTCCCGCCACACCGCTTCGGGGACCCGCGCGATCTCCTCCCGCACCAGCCGGTTGGCCGGCAGGCGGGGCTTGAGGAGACTGTAGGGATCGCCCTCCGTTTGAAAGAGCAACGGAACGGCAAGTTCGGCGCAGGCTTCTTCTAAGGCACGGTAAGAAAGCCCTTCGGGATCGGCTGCCAGCTCCGGGTGGAAATCGGCCAGGTCCCGCTCCCGTAAGCTGCGGTTCCCGTACTCCGGGCGGGCAACAACAGTTTCCCTGATCAGGCCGTGGACCTCCGCAACGCGCAGGGCTAAAAGGCGGTTGAGGAAGGTGAAGGCCGCATGCCGAATCCAGCGGCGCCGCGCCTCCGGATAAGGCAGTCCTTCGCGCGCAAGCGCCTGGTCGAGCTTCGCTCGCTTTTCCCGGCGTTCTACCGGGATTTTTTCGAGCGGGAGCGAATTCTCCGGCAAGAGACCATAGAGGCGCAGGAGCTGTTCGAACTCCTCCTCCAATAAGCGGCGGGTATTCAGCACAAGCTGGCGGATCATATTGCGCTCTTCCCGGTTCATCGCTCTCGCTCCTCCGGCGTCACCGTAATCTTCACCCTGAAGCGCAGCTGACCACGCAGTTTCTCCCGGATGTAGCTTTTTGCCTCGCTGAGAAGCGCGTCGAGATCGCCAGGACGGGCGACCACCAACTCCTTGGTGAATGGTTCAACCGAGCCGGGCTCCTGGTCCTGAGAAGGGCTTTCTTCTCTCTGGGCCAAAAGGTTGTCGAGTTCGGCGAGCAACTGCCCCTTAACCAGGATCACCTGGGCCGGCGTAAGCTCCTCGTACCGCCGGCGGCACCGGGGGCAGAGGAGTGCCTCAGCTGCAAGCGGTTCGCCGGGGCAGTTAAAACCCTCTACGGACTGCAGGAAATCACCTCTCCCCGTGTCTCCGAACGCCGGGTGGCGGCGGAGTTCTTCCACGGCTTCCGCCGCCGTACGGTTTACTTCCGCGTGCCGGCGGTCGTAATCTTCCTGATAGGCCCGCCGCAGGACCGCGGCGATGGCAGACAACTCGTTATACCTCTCCCAGAGGTCTTCGGCTAAAAGGCCCTGCTCCAGGCTCTGCCACCGCGCCCGCAGCTCCCCGGAGAGGTCCCGCGCCCAGCCGGCGGTTTCCCGGATGAACTCCCGGAGCCCGCGGTACCCGTCAAAATGGGGCTCAAACTCTTTGAACTTGCGGAAAAGCGGTACCTTTTCCCGCAAAAGTCCTTCTTTCTCTAAGAAGCGCCTCAACCGGGCGTTGGGGTCGTCCAAACGCGCTATCTCGGCCAGCACCTCGGCCACCATGCGGCAACCTTCCGCTACCTCCCGGGGAAGCCCGACATCCCGCGCCCGGTCGGCAAGACGTGCCGCTTCGGAGGACCACGCCGCCGCTAATTCCCGGATCCTGTCGCTAACCTCTTCAAAGGTCTCGCCTACCGGACGGCCGGAAATGCCAATGTAAAGTTCGCGCGCCCGGCGCCAGTCAACCGCCGGCAAAACCTTAAAGACCGCATGCCGGAAGTTCCGGTAGCTTTCGAAGATTTGGCGGACCCGGGGATGGGCCGGGTCGGTCAGTTCCTGGTTGTCCACCTTGACGCTGACACTGCCGTTTTTAAAGAGGGTCGCCAAAACAAGGCGCAGGAGCTGGTGGCTCCAGCCGTAAGGCTTCTTCTCGAAGTGTGCGGCGAGGGCGCCGCCGGTCATCTCCAGCCCTTCGCCCTGGCGGCGGCGGAGTTCGCCCAAAACCTGGGAGGCCGCCCGGCAAGCCGCGTTTATCCCCTGCGCCCCGACGAGACCCAAATCCTGATAAACCTGCGGTAGGAGAGCACCGGGGCGCCAGGTCAGGATCTTTGCGCAGTCCTCCTCCCGCTCCACGCGAACGTCAATGAATTCCGTGAAGACATTAGCGGCTATCCGCTTCAGGGCATTTTCCAAAGCCGAGGCCAGACTCGATCCTTTCGGTTCGCTTTCTGCGCCGCCAAGGTAAAACGTGCCGCCGAGAAAGGCCCGCTCGAGCAACTCTGTGAGCCTCCGGTTGCGGTTATCCTCCGCCTCCTGGCGGATTTCCTGCTTGTACCGTTCCTGGTCTCCCGCCAGCGGCCGCCCGCTTAAAGCGTCAAGCGCCTTTTCGATAGCAAGGGTCCGTTCCAACATTCGTTCGAACTCCGGCGCTTCCCTGGCCAGACAGAAAAGGGTATCGGGATCGGCAACACTTTCCGCAAGCACGTCTTGTTTTTCTTTGCCGCTGAGGGGGGAGTAGAGGCGAACCTTTAGCTCCCCCGTCTCCCTTATCACCTGCCCGTCGGCCGTAAGAGCAACATTCTGGGGCGTGCGGGCCCGTTCCCCGTGTTCGTAGCGGAAGCGTTCCAAAAGCTCCCGCACCAGCCCCACAGCCGCCTCTCTCTTTGCTGCCGGTGAGGGCCGGTGCTGCCAGACCTCCTGTTCGAAATCGTGCTCCACAGGAGAAAGGAACCGGTAGCGGCCCTGTTCCTCCACCACCCAGTCTTCCGCCTTTAGGGTTTCAAGCGTCTGCTTTACCGCTTCGCGGTGCGCGGTTACGTTACCTTCAATGTTCGGATACAGCACCGCAGCCACATTTTCCACAGTTGTCGGCAGCCATTCCCCGACCTGTTGTAAGAGGAAGAGCGCTTTGGCTACCTGCGGCGCGGGTAGACCCTCCCCAACATTCAGCGACCGCAGGCGATTGGTGATCGCGTGGTGGTGGGCCGACTGGATGATGCTCAGTTCGCTGCTGATGGCGTCGTAGAGGAGGTCAAAGGTAACCAGACTGCCAACCGGACGTCCGGCAAAAGCAGCAAGCGGGCCTTCACCGCGCAATACCGCGTGGACTGTCTGGAGCATCGAACGTTCCCGGCCGCCCAGCCGCCGGCGAACCTCCTCATTCCCCCAACTACGCTGGCGTAACGTGCTAAAGGCCTCCTGCAAGAGGATGATCGCGTAGGGCATCAAGGGGTAGAAGCGGACAAAACGCTCCCAGGTTAGCCGCGGGTCGAGCCGCCCGCCCGCCACACCCTGAAGCACAGCGCCGGCGGAAAGCTGCCCGGCCAAGCGTTCGTACACTCCCCGCAACACCCTCGTTCCCTCCGGGCTTTTTTTGAGCAAACGCTCCGCCACGACTTCCTCGATATTCCCAGGCGTTAACTTAAAACGCAGCCGGAAGCGATCCTGCAACCAGGCGAGCACCTGCTGTTCAACGCCAAGTTTCGGCATCAGTTCTTCCAGGGTCTCCTGCGCCGTAGCCACCAGCCAAACCTTTCCCCTGCCCTCCTGGACCACTTTTTCCGCCAACCGGTTAAGGTCGGTGACCCTTTCCTGGCTTTCCCCGATATAGAGCCCGACCTCGTCCAAAAGCACTACCAAGCGCCCCCGTTGGGGATCGAGTTCCTCCGCCTCCTGCCGTAAGCGGACAGCGATCGTCTCAGGGAGGATTTCAGCGAAGCGCGCCTTGCTGTCGTCCAAAGCCCGACGCGCCGCCACCTCCTCAGGATACCGGTCGGGGAGAAGATGAACCAGTGCCCTCGTCAAGACCGCATCGGCATTCAGGCGGCGCTCTTCCTCCCAACTGCGTCCGTAGTGGTCCCGAACCCATTCCCGGAATTCCTCCCACTTCCCCACCGCCGCCAGCTCTTCTTCCCAGGCGGCAACCCAGAAGTCGGTGGAGAGACCCTTCTCTTTTAGAAGCTGCCGGTAGATCACCCGGCTGATGGCGGGTCGGGCCGGATCGCGATCCAAAAGATTAACGTAGAGGGCCTTGGTCTTGAATTCCCGGGTCAGCAAGGGTATCAGGCTTCCCAGGTCAAACTTCTCTCCTAAAAATTCGGTAGATAAGACCTGCGTTCCGCCGGGTCCCGCAAGCGGGCGGTTCTCTAAAAGATAACCCAAGGCCTTTAAGAAATGGGACTTCCCGGAGCCAAAGAAACCGGAGATCCAAACGCAAAGGTCCTCCCCCAGACCCCGGCGCGACTCGATAAAACGGTCTACAAAGGTCCGGAAATAGCCCTTGATCTCCTCCGTGGCCACATACTCGTCCAGTTCTGTCCAGACGCGGGCCGGGTCGTGGTCATCCACCTTGATGACTCCCACAATCTCTCGTTCGGGTTCCCGCGCCAGTAGGCTTCGTATAGTGCTCACCTTTGACACCCCCTACAGAACCTCGCCCCGGTAGTAAGCCGCCGCCCTATCGAAAGAACGATCGCTTAACATCGCCCCCTCTTCGTTGCCCGGGTAGAGAGCCACTAAAACGTGGGGCACCTTATTCTCTAACCGCGAAAAAAGGGAAGAAAGCCGGACGAACGGGAAGAGAGCGCCCGCCCGGGTAAGGACACAGCACGTCCGCGCCGGAAAAGGCTGGAGCCGCCCCAACAACTGCTCGGCCATTTCTTCCGGAAGGTGCTCCGCCAGCCGCCCTGCCAGTTCGGCGCGCGAGTCAAGACGCTCATACTCATATAGCTTTGCCAGCAGGGACTCCTCTGAAGTCGCCCCCATAAGGTTTCCGAGGGCCTCTTTGAAGACGGAAAAGAGAGAAACTGCTCCCGCGTTATAGCCGTTGGTTTTGAGCCTGGTCACAAAGTGCCGAAATTCTTGGAGCGCCCGGAGCTCGTCCTCTGGCGGATAAAGGAAACGGAAGAAGGGCACCCCGTCCAAAGGCCGGTAGCGGCCGTCCAAGACCCCTGTGACCCGCTCATATAGCACCTCAATCTTCGAAACCCACGGCACTTCTCAGCCACTCCTCTACTGTAGCGAATGGGGTATGAAACTCTACTAGGCCGCCCGCCTCCTCGTAGCGCCACCACCGCTCCTTCTGTCCCGCAAACACCAGTTCAGCAAACCAGGGCTCGGAGACCTGAAGCAGCGGCCAGAGCTCGTGTGCTCTGGCCTCCCGGAAGGAAAGCCCCTGCTCCCTCAGCCAGAGCCAATAGAAGGCAAAGGCTTCCCGCTGGAGGATGAGCGGACGGAGCTTTGTCCCCGGCGCCCGCTCTAAAAGCCCGAAATCCCGCAAAAAAGCAAGCATACCCCGCGCCCAGCGCACCTTGGTATAGGCGGCCCATTTCTTTAGCTCCGGGTGGGTTCTGCTCTTTTCTTCCAGAAACCCGAGTACCGCGTCCCGCGTCAAGACGCCGTTCCCCCTGCTCACCTGGGGCAGCACCAGCTCCCGGTAGATATCCGCCACCAGCGCGTCGCTTAAGAGGTAATAAGGGAAAAGAATGTGGGTTTTGGCCACTTCCGGCAGAGCCGCTTTCACCGCTCGCGCCACCAGAGCGGCGGGCGGCAGGGAAGGATGCGGATTTAAAAACCGCCGCCGGAAAGCCTGGAGCATCGCCTTTATCGTATGGGTAGAGGTTTTGCCCAACAGATTTTCCTTAAGGGCCTCCTCAGACAGCCGCTTAAAATCGCCGTGAACCGCAAAAGCCTTCAACAGGCGAACGGTCTCCAAAAGATGGATACCGCCACGGTGAAGATTACATTTATAAACAACCGCCTCACGGGACGATGGCAAGAGCATTAACCTCCGGTTTTACTGTTTGGTTTCGAGCGCCTTGAGAAGACACTCCTTAGGATCCGCGTAGAAAACTATCTCCAGTCCACCCAAAAGCTCGGAAGGCACCTGCGCCAAATCGCGGGCGTTGGCGGTGGGCACCAGGATGCACCGCGCGCCGTTCTCCCGCGCCAAATGCACGCACTCCGCAAAGCCCTGGACGGGAAGAACTCCTCCTTGAATGGAGATCTCCCCGAGAACCACCGTGCCGCCGCGCACGGGAATTCCAACCAGGGCCGAGAAAAGAGCGACAAAAAAGGCGGCCGCGGTTTGGCTCCCCTCCTTGGCTTGCATCAGGTTTACCACCTGGAAGTGGGCATCGTAATCCGCAACCGAACGGTCAATGGCGAAACGGGTGATGTTGCTCCGCAGGTAGTCAAAGGCGGTCCGGATCGCTTCGCGCATCGCCCGTCCCACGGCACCGGTGACACTGTAACCGCCGGATCCCTTCATCAGCGCCACTTCCACCCGAAAGAGAGCGTAGCGTCCTGCTTCCACGTCCCAGCCCACGGTGTGGACAATCCCCGGCGCCAAAGGCTCCGCCGTGATAATCCCGCCCTCCGCCTGCTCCGGGAGACCGGCAACCTTCTCCGCTCCTGTAGCCCGGTCCCGGTAGGAAAGCGCTGTGTTCCAGTACTCTACGCCGCCCATCCGGCGGAGCTGCTCCTTCACCCGCCGGCGCATCTCCAGCGCTAAACCGAGGTATTCTTCTGCCTCCGCGCGGGAAACCTCTCCGTCAGGATGGATAAGTTTTACCAGCCCCGAAAAGGTTTTGCGCACCGCCTTTTCGTCCCGGCGGTTAAGCGCCTCGCCTAACTCGAAATACTTGTCAAACAGGCCGGCGTAGCTTACCTTGCGCAGTTCGCGCAAAACCTCGGCCAGGTAGTCCACCACCAGCCCGAAATGCTCTGTGAGCAAGTGGCTCGCCATCTTGGGCATCTCCCAGCCGGGCAGGTAGAGATGAAAGCGGTCTAAAAAGGCGAGATCCTGCATCTCCTGGGGAAAGGGCGTGAAGAGGTGGCTGGTTCGCACCGCCGTCTGGATATCCACATTGATGTTGCCGACAAAGACAAGGGAGGCTAAGGCGGTAATCTCTTCGCGGCCCCGGCTGAAGCTTCCCGACTCCATATAGTCCTTCAAAAGGTTGATCGCCTGGGGGTTTGCCAGGCGGGTTAAGCCCGCCACTTCGTCAAAGGCCACCACATCCCAGAGGGCCACCAGACCCAGCCGGCCCCGGCCGATATGGGCGATGAAAAGGCTGGGAACGGTAACTTCACCGCCGGAAACGAGAATGGCGTAGGGGGAAGTTTCCCGGTAGACAAAACTTTTCCCCGTGCCCCGCGGCCCTAATTCCACAAGATTGAAGTTTGCTTCTACCAGCGGGATTAAACGGCAGAGATAAAGGAGTTTTAGCCGCGGCGAGAGGGAAGCGGGTTCGACGCCGACGCTCCGGAGAAGGAAATCTATCCATTCCTCGCGGCTAAAATGGGGGCGGGCCTCTTTGACTTCGTCTAAAATATCTGTCTTGGCCAACTGAATCGGCCGCAGATTTTCAATAACGAAGGGTCGAAGCTGCCCCCGGTGCGCCCGGTCAGGCTCGTATTTGAGTTCCACCACCGCCCAGACGCCGCCGGCCAGGGTGCGCTCGTAGCGGTTAACCAACTCCTCTGGGATATTCACATGGTCAATCTGCAGGTTAACGAGAGTCGCCCAGTATTTATCCTCCGTTTCCACCAGCCGCACCTTCACCTTGTCAATGACCTGGTGGCGCCCCCTTTCCCGCACCTGGGCCTTGAACCACTCCGCCTGGTCCGGGCGGACGTAGTGCTCCTGCAGGACGCGCCGGACCTCTTCCAAACCCGCATTTACAACCTCCTGATCCCGGGAAGAACAGTACTTCCCGAGCAGGTACTCAAGCACGTACGTGGGAACATTAATCTGCCCCTTGAGGCTATTAGCCAGACTCTTCTGCACCACGCGCCCCTCAAAGTGCGCCAGCGCCTTTTCATCGAGCTGATCCATCGGCTTTGCTCCCTTGTTTAGGAGTTACTCATTAACCCACTCATAAACCTTATGCTTGGGTAACCCAATATACCGTTGGCGTGATTTTACCGGTGTCGTGAGATCTTGACTTAACCCCATCTTCCCGGAGCCCTCAAGCTTTATTTTACTTCTATCCCAGATTTCCCGGAAGGGAAATACTACCTCGCGGAGATTAAGCAGCTCCATAGCAATTTCTCGATCAGAAACGTCCTGGGAAATAATAACTACTCCTAGACACACATCTATTGGAAACTTCGAGTCATCCCAAAAATCCTCGTCACTGGTTAAGATCATCCGATCAAGCTTCCGAGCCAATGCAAAAACTGCCTTGTCATCCTTCCCCTTCAAGCCTAACTCCTCAGCAGTTCGCACATTCATTCCTTCGCCACGCATCCACTCAACAACGGAGGGATGAATATTTTCGTCAGCAAGCCATCTTGCCGAACGTCTAAACCGGTCCTTTAGCCAGGAAAGGTCCTCACGAGTGATCTTAATTTCTCTCCACAAACGTTTCACCGATTACAAAAATCAGGTTCCCCAGCCTCTGCCTATCTCCATAGGCCAGCCGGATCGCTGCGCCATCCAGCGCTCCACGGAGAAGTTCAGGTCGCGCCGGAATTTCTCCGGCAGTATCTCCCGCCAGCCCACCCGGCCGGCGTGGAAGGTGCGCATGGCGTGCCGCAGGTGGTCGAACGCAATCAGGTACCAGTCGCCCCGCAGGTTGTAAAGATGGTACGGCTCGACCACCCGGGTCTGCTGCACGTCGCGGCTGGCGGTATAGTATTCCATCCGCACGCGCAGCCGTTCCCGGATGGCGCGGTCGAGATGCAGGAGCAGTTCCTCCTTGACGGTGACTACGGGTGAGGCGGCAAAGGTAACATTGGGGTATTTCCCGGCGCGTATCTGGCGGTCGATCTCGAGGATCCGCTCCAGTTGTTGCCGGCCGGACATTCTCCTGCCTCTCCCCTCACCTGCAGCCGCAACGCCGATACATATACCGCCGCGTGTCCCGTAGTCACCGGCACATAATCCGGCCCCGGGCTGCGGGTGCACTCAACTTCAGTTTAATGGGCGTCACTGTAAGCAGCGTTCAGTTTGCACTGCCCGCGCAGATTTTTCCCCGGCTGCGCGGCGCATGACGGTAAACTTCCTCTGGCCAAAGAGGTGCCCTCGCCGACGCGGAAGGCGGAACTCTTACAAGGTGGGAAAAGCAAACCAAAAGGGCCGACCGGGGCCAGTTTTTACTTTAGCTTCCTCGCTGCACCGGCTCGATACCGAGGCCGTTCAGCCACTCCCGGATCCACCGGGTAAATGCGGCCATTTTCCATTCGAACCAGCGTTCGTGCTCCTCCGGGTAATCCGCGAGGACGCGCTTGAAGCGATGTGGCCTCACTTTCACCGCTGTCTGTCATCGCCCCTCTTTTCCTGAATGCCGGACCCCAACTCCTCAGACACCCCCGCGCCGGCAGCGAGGGGTGCACCTACCTTCAGTCTAACCCCGCTCACTGCAAGCAGTGTTCAGTCCGCACCGCCGGCACAAGATTTTCTCCGGCCCAGCAAGGCGTCACGGTAAACTTTCCCTGGCCAAAAACGGCCCCCTTGCCCACGTGCACAAGCTCGCCGAGGCGGAGCAGGGGCCAGAACTCCCGCACCGGCCCGGCGTAAACCGCTTCGCCTACGAACCCCCCAAGGGGCACCTTTCGCTCCTGGCGGGAGGAGTAGCGCTCCCAGTCGAACCAGCGGGTCCCGTCCTCCACCAGGCGAACCCCGGTCGCCCGCCGAATGATGCTCTGAAAATCGGCCTCGTACGTGCAACCGTGGTAAAAATAACAAATGGATGAAATGCGGCGCAGGAGGTTGCGGATTATAACGTGAAACTCGGGCGTGCGGGCGAGCCGGCCCGCGTACGTGATGCGTGCGGGAGTTAGAAACGTGAGTCTTGCCCGGGAGACTTCGCCGTCAGGGGGAAGGTCGTCCGCCGCACGAACCCAAATATCTGCAGCCGTAACGCCTAAATCCCTGGGACGTACCACGCGGTCGGTATGCCGGTAGATGACGGCGTTTTCTCCCGTAAGCGGGTTCGTGGCGACAACCTCGGCCAGCGTAAACGGGCGGCGGCCCCGGCCGATACCCCGGCGGCCGAACTCATCCAGGGTAACGATAAAATAGGGCAGGAGGTTGGCCGCGCGCCCGATAAGAATCAGGCTAACGACCAGCGATTCACCGGGGTCGTAGTCTGTCTTTTCCTCCAGCGGGGGTTCCAGCACGAACGGCCTCGGGATGTTGTCGTAGTTGCGCAGGACTTCAGCTCCCGGCGGGGGCTCGCTTTCGAAAACGAGGGCGTAGGGGCAGTTATGCTTTACCGGGCAGGGCTTGCATTCCCGCCGGCCGGTAACGCAAATGAGCCGCCGGAAGGTGCCGGCGAAACCGCCGCGAAAGGTAGAGCCTTTATAAGGCGGAAGAACCAGGCCGTGGGGGCCGGCCAGGAGCTTGATGTCGTAACGGCTCAGGCTGAGGTTCTCCGGGCAGGGTATGGCGGTCAACCGGCATCACCCGCCATATTTCAAGCTTCTGGCAAGGTATTTGACATCCTTCCAGTTTTTCCTGCCCGAGGGAAAGAGTTTTTCAAGCGTCGGCCCTTAACCTGCCCCGGGCGAGAGAGGCAAAAATGCCGCCGACGCAGAGAACGGCGAAGACGGCGAACGCCGTTCTTATTCCCAGGAGAAACTGCCCGTAATTCTGCGGGGCGATACGTGCCTGCCCGAGGAGCACCGCGAAGATTACCATCACAATGCCCATGCTGAGCATCTGGCCGATCATGCGCATCGTTCCGGCGGTTCCCGCGGCCACGCCATAAAACCTCCGGTGTACGGCACCCATTATTGCGTTCGTGTTCGGCGAAGAAAAAAGCGCGAAACCGATGCCGAGAAGGATCAGGCCGGCCAGAATGTAGCCGAACGACGTTTCGGGCGTGAGAAAAACGAGCGCGAAGAGCCCCGCAACCGTCAGGCCCATGCCCGCAGAAGCAACCGCCCGCGGTTCGATCCGGTCGGAAAGGCGGCCGGCGAAGGGCGAAAACAGGGCCATGACCACCGGTTGCGCAACCAGGATCAAGCCGGCGTCCTGCGGGGTGAGACCTTTCAGATACTGCAGGTAAAGGCTCAAGAGAAAACCGACGGCAAAGGTCGCGCTGTAGTGGATGAGGGCGGCCAGGCTGGAAAAGGCAAAAACCCTGTTTGTCTTGAAAAGGGAAACGTCCAGAACCGGGTTTTTTACCCTGCCCTCCCAGGCTACGAACGCAACAATCCCCGCCACGCCGACCGCAACAAGCGCGATGCCCGTGAGGCTGGGAAGCTCCGAAAAACCGTACATCGTTGCCACCAGCCCAAGGGAGTAAACCGCGGCCCCCAGGAAATCAAAGGACTCTCCCTTCGCCTCCGCCCACTCCCCCTTAAGCTTGAGCCAGACCAGCACCAGGACGAGAAGCCCCAGGGGAACGTTGGCCAAAAACACGCTCCGCCAGCCGAAATAGTGGGTCAACAATCCGCCGGCAAACGGGCCGAGCGACAAACCGGTGTAAACCGCGGCCACGTTGATTCCCAGCGCCTTTCCGCGCTCCTGCGGCGGGTAGACAGAGGTGAGAATGGCCACGCCGGTGCCGAAAATCATGGCGCCGCCGATCCCTTGCAGGAACCGGAACAGGATCAGCGACACGCCGGAGAACGCGGCGGCCGACAGTAGGGAAAACAAGGTGTAAACGGCCGTGCCGTAAAAAAAGATTCTCTTTCGTCCGTAAATATCGGCCAGCCGTCCGACAGGCACCAGGAACATGGCCGCTGAGAGGAGAAAGGCCGTGGGAACCCAGCTGAGCAACACGGCGCCGAGGGCGAACTCCCTGCCGATCAGAGGAAGGGCGACGTTAATCGAAGACCCCATAAACGGGGTAAGGAAGGAACCAACGGCGGCCACAATAGCGGCTGCTCTCTTCGTTGCCACGTCGTATTCCACGCATACGCCCCCCTGCGCAGACAAGTCACTGGCTGGCTTCAATTCTTCACTTTCGGGCCGATTTCCTGCTAGCGCCCACCTATTCTCCCTCGAGGCGGCGCTTCAATCTCTCCAGCACCACCGGGTGACCGCGCAGTGAAAACCGCACGCCTTCGGGCAGGTATTCTTCGGCCAGTATTTGCAACCGGTCGCCAAGACGCGCCACTTCGCCCAGCCGGTTAAAAGGAACCAGAAGGGCGACTTCTTCCAATGGCGCCAGGGCAGCTTCGATGCGTTCAAGCAGTAGGGGCAGGTTGGTACCGTGGAGGGCAGAAACAGCGATGCCGTCGGGCGGAAGGGGGCCGTGGTAGCAGTCGACCTTGTTGTACACTTTTATGATGGGGCGGTCGTACAGCTTAAGCTCGCCCAGGAGTGACTCCACGGCCATGACCTGCGTTTCCAGGTAGGGACTCGTGAGATCGATGACGTGCAGGAGTAAATCGGCCGCCAGCAACTCCTCCAGGGTGGCCTTAAAAGCCTCTTTAAGTTTCGGTGGCAAGTCTTTAATGAACCCGACCGTGTCGGTCAGGATCGCCTCCCGACCCGACGGCAGCCTTATCCGCCGGCTCACGGGGTCGAGGGTGGCAAACAGCTGATCCCTTACCAGAACCTTGCGGTCACTCAGCGCCAGGGCATTCAGCAGGGTCGACTTGCCGGCATTGGTGTAACCGACCAGGGAAACCACGGGCACGGCCGCCCTGGTACGGTGCCGGCGCAGCAACTCGCGGTTTTCCCGTACCTCCTGGAGTTCTCGCTGCAACTGGTAAATGCGGCGCCGCACCGCGCGGCGCAATGCCTCCAGCTTGGTTTCGCCCGGGCCGCGCGTGCCAATGCCGCCGCCCAGACGGGATAACACCTCGCCCAGACCCAGCATGCGCGGGTAAACGTAGGTCAAGCGGGCAAGCTCTACCTGGATCTTCCCTTCGCGAGATTGCGCCCGGCGACGAAATATCTCCAGGATGACCTGCGTCCGGTCCCACACTTCGACGTCGCCCAGGAGATCCTCGAGGTGCATAATCTGGCGCGGCGAAAGTTCCCGGTTAAAAACTACGGCTTCAAGTTGTTCCCGTTCTACGCGCTTTTTGACCTCCAGCACCTTACCTTCGCCCAGAAGATAATTCGGATCCGGGCGGCGCCGTTGCAAAACGGTGTCCACCACCCGGATACCAATATTAAGGGCGAGCTCTTTCATCTCAACGAGGACATAGCAGATTTCCTCGTCGTACTCGTCCACGGCCAGGTAGCAGATAAGCCCTTTTTTCATGCTCAACTCCTTGTACGTAAGAATCTCTCTCTATTCTACGCCCCGCTCCGGCAAACTGTCCACAACCCGGCCGGGGACACACGGAAGGCCTCCGGGAAAAGCTTCCAGCCGGAAGGCAAAAGAACCCTATCCAGCGGTCGAAAACGCGCTTTAACGGAAGACGCTTCTGTTCATCCTGCAGATCATCCATTCGCCCGCCTTTTCTACCGCTCGTACCGGGGAAACGGCTTTTGGGCGGGGAAAGCTTTTGTTTGCACCCTGGCGATTGTATAATTCTACAACAAAAAGTCTGAACTTTCTAACACCTTTGTCCCACCCAGCATCCGTTCTCTCCGCATCATGCCAGCGTTTGCGGTCTGCAAACCACGGAGCCTTGCCGAAATCTGTTGAGAGAAACTGTAATGCACCCCGGGATAAGAAAAGGCGCAGGGAGGTGCCTCTCATGGATTAGCCGGGTGCAAGACGTGTTTGCTTTTAAGTTAACAAGTCAAGGAGGGATGACAGATTGAACACTGCCTTCTGGGTCTGGGTAGCTGTAGTCCTGTACTGGATTTACTGCATTTACTGGGGTATCCAGGGTGCCCGTAAATCGAAAACGGCCGGCGAGTACATGATCGCGGGGCGCTCCCTGCCCATGATCGTGTTTATTCTGGCGGCCACCGCAACCTCTTTCAGCGGATGGACGTTCATCGGGCACCCTGGCCTTATCTGGCGGGACGGTTTGGCTTACGCTTTTGCCTCCTTTTACGTGTTAACGATCCCGATCACCGGTGCCTTTTTCGCCAAGCGCCAGTGGTTGCTGGGTAAGAGGTACGGCTTTATCACGCCCGGAGACATGTACGCCTACTATTACGGTACCGAGGCGGTGCGCTGGCTGGTCGTGCTCGTGGCCTTCCTTTACTCCAGTTTCTACTCCGCCGTCCAGCTCATGGCCTGTGGTTCACTCTTCCAATGGGTTACCGGCGTCCCTGTTGAGGTGGGCACCATCCTCCTGGCGGCGGTCGTCGTCTTCTACGTGGCCGCAGGAGGTATCAGGAGCATCGCCTGGGTGGATTGCCTCCAGTGTATCCTGTTGATCGTCGGTATCATCACCCTCGGCGCATGGGTGCTGCACGCCATCGGTGGCTGGGAGGTGCTTTCCCAGAAAATTGCCGCCCTCGACAAGACTTACACCCAAGTGCCGGGCGTGATGCAGCCCACAATGGGCAAAACCATCTGGACGGGGACGATGATCCTGACTTACCTGTTCTCCCTGATGGGCATCCAGTCTTCGCCCGCCTTTACCATGTGGGCCTTCGCCAACAAGAACCCGAAGCCGTTCCCGTGGCAGCAGGTTTTCGCCTCCACGGCCGTGGTCGGTTTTGCCCTGTTCTTCTTTACCGCCATCCAGGGCATGGGCGGCCGGATTCTGACCGACGTCCTTAACATTACCTCCGACCGCGACCTGGTACCCAAGTTGATGCATGCCTTCCTGCCGGCGGGATGGCTGGCGCTCGTAACTCTCGGTGCCCTGGCCGCCATGCAGTCTACGGCGGCGCCGTACATCGGAACCGGTTCTACCATCCTTTGCCGGGACGTCTACTTCCGCTACATCCGGCCGAAAGCCGGACACGCCGAACAGATCTGGACCTCGCGCGTTCTCGCCATCTTGATCACCGCCGTCGCCATGGTGATTGCCTTCAAGTCCTCGGCGGCCCTGGTGATGCTGGGCGCTCTCGCCACTGCTTTCGGTTTCCTGATGTACCTCCCCCTGCTCGGGGTCGTCTACGGGTTGCACCTGACCCGGTACGGCGTGCTCTCCGGACTGATTGCCGGCATCGCGGCGGTTTTCATCACCGACCAGGTGGCCCAGTTTAAGTACCCCCTGACCATCCACTCCGCCGGCTGGGGTATCCTGGCCGCCCTCACGGTGGGCCTGCTGGTGAGCTATCTGGGACCGAAAGACTCCGAAGAAATCGCGGCCCGCAAGAAGGAGATCCGCGCCTGGCTCAACGACATTGACGCCCTCACGCCGTCCCAGAAAAAGTGGCGCAGGGCCATGAAAGTCGTGGTTCCTGTGTGGTACCTGTTTGCCATCGGCCCCCTGGCGGTGCTCGGCAACAACGCCTTCTCGTTCCTGGGCTTCCCCCACCTGTGGGCCTGGCAACTCGTGTGGTGGGTGCTGGGCATCGTTATGATGTGGGCGCTCTGCTTCAAAGCCGGCATGTCCACCCTGACCGACGAGCAGATCGCCAGGGTAGAGCGGGAGGCCAGGCCGGTGGTCTTCGAAACGATAGAGGAACGGCCCGCGGCCGCACCGCAGCCGGTTCCGGGAACACGCTCCTAGAAAGTTCTCCGGCCGGGTCGCGTCTTCCGGCGTGCCCGGCCGGTAAACTCCGGTAAACTAAAGAAGGAGGAAGACATATGCAACTCGAAGATATTGTTTTGATCGCGACTCTGTTTGCCATAGGCATCTTTACGGTACTGTTTGGGTTATTTGCGTGAGCGAATCAACCTGCCACGCTTTGCGGGGGAGTGAAAGGCATTGCCCCACAACGACGACGTCCGGGAAGTTTTGCGCAACATGGAACCGTTTCGGGCCCTGGATGAAGAAGTAATCAACGAACTGGTCCCGAAGCTACAACTGGCCAGCTTTTCCAAGGGCACCTACGTCTTTAAACAGGGGACGCCCAGTCTCCACAAACTCTTTCTGGTGGTAAAGGGTCTGGCCGAGGTGACGGTAGCCGGCGAACACGGTGTGGCAACAGTGGTGGGTTACCGGCGGCCGGGTGAATTCTTTGGCGAAACGGTAGTTCTCACCGACGAAGCGTATCCCGGCTCCGTAATGGCTAAAGAGGATCTCACGTGCCTGGTAATTCCGCGGGAGATTTTTGAAAACCTGATGTACCACTACCCGGACGTCGCCGCCTTTTTCAGCCGTACCCTGCTCGAGCGCATGCGGGGACTCTACCAGGAGATTGTCGCCGAGCAATCCTATGAGGCATACAGTCGCACCGAGTCACCCCTTTTCCGGCGCCGCGTGAAGGAATTGATGTCGCGGCCTGTGGTAACCTGTCGCCTTGGCGACACGGTAACGACCGTGGCCTCGCTGATGCAGGAACACAACATCAGCGCCGTGGTCGCAATTAACGACGAGGGACAACCGGCAGGCATCATTACCGAGCGGGACCTGGTCAACAAATTGCTTGTCGAGTCGCAGTGCCGCCCCGAAGACTGCACGGCGCAGGAAGTCATGAGTACCCGGTTGGTTACCGTCGAACAGGACGCGTATCTGAACCAGGCCCTTCTCGAGGTAATAAAGCACGGCGTTAAACACGTCGTGGTGATGGACCGCGGCATGCTGGCCGGCATCGTCAGCCTGGTTGATCTCGTCAAGGCACGCAGTACGGGTACGTTCTGGATCGCGCACCGCATCGAGACGCAAACAAGCCTGGACGGCCTTGCGGACATCGGGAAGGAAGTGGATGCCTTCCTCAACGCGCTGGTGGCGGAAAAGGCCTCGGTCAGAGACATTTTTTCCCTGGTGTCGGAACTTTATGATACCCTGACACGCCGCATTATCAAGCTCTGCGAAGAAGAACTGGCCGCGGAAGGCTGGGGGGCGCCTCCGGTTCCCTATTGCTGGATAAACATGGGCAGCGCGGGCCGCCGGGAGCAGATTATGCGCACCGACCAGGATAACGGCATCATCTACGCCAACCCGGACCCGGAAAATGCCCAGAACGTGTCCGCCTATTTTGAGCTCCTGGGTACCAGGATCGTGGATGGCCTGATCCGTTGCGGTTTTGCCCCGTGCAAGGGCGGGGTGATGGCGTCTAACCCGGCCTGGTGCCGCCCCCTGGATGCCTGGGAGGCCACGGCCCGCCGCTGGATTTACCGGGCGGACCCGAACGACATTCGCATGTTAACCATCTTTCTAGACTTCCGGCCCACGTGGGGCGACACCAGTCTGGCCACCAGGCTGTGGGACTGCGTGTTCAGGGCTTTCAAAAGTTCGAGCGCCACTTCCGCCCTCCTGGCGCGTGACGAGATACAGTACAGAGTGCCGCTCAGTTTCCTGGGGGGCTTCATCACCGAAAAGTCCGGACCGCACAAGAACGAGATCGACCTCAAGGCGGCGGCCTGCGTCCACATCGTCAACTGCGTCCGCATTTTTGCCGTTACCCACGGCATACGGGAGACGTCCACTTTCGGCCGCCTGGACGAGCTGGTAGCTGCGGAAGCTATTTCCCGCGACGACGCCGAGTTCATCGGTGCCGCTTACGAGACGCTTATGATGTTCCGGATTCGGGAGAACATCAAGAAACTGGCCCGCGGCGAGAAACCCGACAACTACCTGAACCCGCACCTGCTGAGCAAGCGCGAGCAGGCCCTGCTGAAAGACGCGTTCTCCGTGATCACCCGCCTGCAGAAGATAACCGCGGGCCAGTTCAGCGACTTCGGCCAACATTACCTTACTTCGTAGAAGCCCGGGGCGCCGGGCCTCACCCCGGGATTCAAGCAGCGCTTAACCCAGGAAACCGCGCAGGTACCCGGCTTCCAGTATAAGGCGTGCCAGGCCTTCGCGCCGACCGTCCTTCACGGCCTTAATGATCCGCGAAGTAATCTTGCGGTGTTCTTCATCTACCCTGAAAGGAAACAGTTCCGTTCGCAGAAGATGTCTCAATTCCGGCAGAAGCTTGAAAACGTCCTCATTAAAGAAGGGCAGAGCATCCTCAAGGTCCTGATCGAACTGGTGGTATACGGTTCGCAGGTAGCGGGCATCTTCCTTGTCCAGGCCCACGTACCCCAGCAATTCCGGCGGTAGACCGATCGAGTAACAGGCGGCGCAAAAGCCGATAGCACGCGGCAGGCTCACGCCGCCGGTTTCCCGGGCATACCCGAACAACCCGATGTGCAGTTTCCGCTTTCGGCGCTGCGGAATGGCTGAGGCCACGTAATTGACCAGCGGCGCCAGGACGCGTACCTCGCTGGCATAGGCGCGGGACACGCTATCGATGATGCGGATGCACCGTTCTTCGTCGACTTCCACGCCTTTCCCGCGGGGCGCCGCGTTGATCTTCCTTATACCCTCCAAAACCGCGGCCACCGGGTAATCGTACTTAAACGCCGACTGGATGGTGAACGTTTGCACGTCCGGGTATTCGGCCAGCACCCTCTCCACCGTGTGCGGCTTCAGGTTGCCCCGGAAAGGAGCCGAACCTACGCCGAGAATGGGATATATTTCGACGCCGGTTTCCTTTTCGAGAGCGGCCAGTCGTTGCAGGGCCACCTTGTTCAACAAGACGGCGCTGATCATGCCGTAGTTCAGAGCGGGGTCGGAGCGGGCGAGAAAAACGCGCTGGTAGGTAAACGGTTTATTTTCCAGGTATCGCCGCAGGATAGCAGCGGCCTCCAGCATGTGGTGCCGGTCTTCAAAAAGAGGGATGACGTTGATCTCCTCGGGCTTAAAATCGCCGACCCACTCGGCGATCGAGATGTCCCCGGGGAAAAAGGGCAGGGTCTGGCGTCCGGCAACAAAGTCCTTGTAGAAGTAGTAAACCCGGTTCAGGCACTTGTGCGAGGTGGTCATGGGCAAGATGACCTCAAAGATAGGGGGTATTTCCTCTCCGTACACCAATCGCGCCGCATCAAACGAACGCGGAATGGACTCCAGGGTTTCGATTAGAACCTTGCCTTCCGTCTGCTCCACCGTGGGGTTGGGAACCCGGAGGGTCAGGAAAACGTCCTGCCCCAGACGCTTCAGAGCAAAAAAATGCTCGTACTGGGTCAGGAGCTTTCTGACGACAAAATCATCTACCTCTTTACCTTCGCAGTCCCACATCTGCTCTTGACACTGCAGGTGGGAAAACACGTAATACGCTTCTTGAATTTCGTCCTCACCGGACATGTCCTGACTGTTGGCAAAGAAAGGTACCGCCACGTTGTCGGGGTGCTGCGTGCTCATCGTTCTGGGAATTTTGTGTTGAATCTTCAAGAGAATCAACCCTCTTTCCGACCCCGTTTACACGGAACGGCGTCTTCCCCGTTTTTACAATCCACGCGCCGCAAGTTTAAGCAGGCGCCTGCGTAAGCTGTCAAGGTTAAAGGGCCGCGTGCAGATGGCGCCTTCCTCCCAGGGGCAAACGGTCAGGACGGATGCCTCTAATTCGTCGACCGAAAACGGTCTGGTTATAAAATCATCTGCCCCGCTGGCGTAAGTTTCCAGTACCATCTTCTTATCGCGTGACCGCCCCATCACCAGGATCTTAACTGCCGGGGCAGTCGCTTTAACGGCCCGCACCAGGACCGGCCCTTCGTCGGTAGCATCAAGATCAAGGAGCACGATGCCGGGACTTTCCGTCCGCAGGATAGAAAGGGCTTCCTTTTCGGTGGCCCCGTGCACCTTGTAACCCCACTTCTGCAACTGGCTTGCCAGATACTGGTGAATAAAACCCCGGCCAACGAGAAGAATGACGGACCCCGGCTCACCAGGAACGGCCTTGCCGCCGGAAGCCAGTACCACCCTATCTTTACCCGCCTGCTTGGCGGCACACAAGGCCTTATCGGCGCCGTCCAAAAGATCCTCCCCTGTATCCCCCTCCGGACCCGCCTCAGCCACGCCGGCACTGAAGGTGAGCCTGATCTCCCTGCCGGTACGGGGGTCGGTCACCACCTGCTTGCGCCAGTTATCCCGCACGCGGTTAACCACTTCGCGCGCCAGGCTGCCGTACGTATGGGGCATCAAAATCGCGAATTCCTCGCCTCCGTAGCGGGCAACCACATCGCTGCGGCGGAAGGCCTTTCTGAGAAACGCGCCAAAATCTCGCAGCACCATGTCCCCAACGGCGTGCCCGTAGGTGTCGTTCACCAGTTTGAAGTCATCCAGATCACACATGACCACGCTGAAAACGTGCCCGTACCGCCGGTAGCGTTCGAGTTCCTCCGTCAGCCGCTCGTTCAAAAATCCCCTTGTATAGCAACCGGTTAGTTCATCGCGAATCGTCTGTCCGTGCAGCCCCTGGAGCCTGGCGATCCGGTTCATCACCGTCGCCACTATATCGCTCGCGCTCAGCGGCCGCCTCAGGAAGTCGTCGGCAAGCCCCGGCTCGCATGCCGCCGCTTCCGGCTCCTCTGCTTCACCGCCCAGCACGACAATAGCCGTCCAGGAAAGCCTGGCATCGGCGCGAATCTTTTTGCACAGGTCCGATACCGAACCCCCCGGAAGCGCGGGGAAAATAACGGTGGCCTCCGGTCGAAAACTCAGCGCCAGTTGAAGGGCCTCGCCGGCGCTGGCCGCCTCTTTCACCAGTGCGCCGTGGCTTTCAAACACGTTGCGCAACAGATGCCTCTCTTCGGCTATACCCCCCACCAGGAGCACCCGCGTCTGCCGGCCTAATTCTGTCCCCGTCTCCGGAGAACCATCCAGGTCTTTCTCCATAAAGCACCACCCTGGCGTGTCTGCGTTCGGTTTAATTATACATGTTCGGGCATCACCCGGTTTTTCCTGTCTGGCAGGAGCTTCCTAACGCTGCAAAATTTAGTCGTGGCCGCTTCCGGTCAGGGCCCCCGATCCCGGAAGCCCCGGTTTTCCTGGTGGGCGATTCGGAAATACTGACGGCGGATTTGGGGGTTGGCCGGCTTAAGGCAGTACCTGATTGTTGTAGGATTGTTGTCAAACGGCGAAAATTAAAAGGCCCCCGACTCCTGGAAGCCTTGATTTTTCTGGTGGGCGATAGTGGATTCGAACCACTGGCCCCTTGCTTGTAAGGCAAGTGCTCTCCCTCTGAGCTAATCGCCCCAATTCGGTTGTCGACCGTCGGTCGTCTGTCGTCAGAGGGACTTTCCTGTTTTTGCCCTTTCTCCCTCCGACCTCTGACGTCCGACGTCTGAAACTGTTTTTGGTGGGCCCACCAGGATTCGAACCCGGAACCTACCGGTTATGCATCCCACTACAGCTTTCGCTGCCCCTTTCGGGTTTGTGGGCTGGACTATCCCTTCACCCCCAAAACAGGGGTGCCCGCCGTCTAGTCTCTACACCTTCCTCGTTGGCGAGGCTTGGCTCGGGATTACCATACCGTTTCCGGCTTAGGCTTCCCCGAATTTGGCGGGTTTCACCTGGGGATTGCTCCCCAGGCAGCCCTTAACAGCCAGCCATATCCAACCCTCACCTGGACTTAGGCTTGCTGCCTTGAGCCGGCTGCTCTAACCGTTGAGCTATGGGCCCGAAAAAATTATACTAAAAACCGGTCCGGTCGTCAATGTGACGCCGGACCAGTTTACTCCAGGTAGTCCTTGAGTTTCTTGGAGCGGCTGGGGTGCCGCAGTTTTCGGAGCGTCTTCGCCTCGATCTGGCGAATCCGTTCCCGGGTAACGCCGAACTTCTGCCCAACCTCTTCGAGCGTGCGTGCCCGGCCGTCGTCCAGGCCAAAACGCAACCGCAACACGCGCTGTTCGCGTTCGGTAAGGGTCTTCAGCACCTCGTTCAGCTGTTCGCGCAGGAGCGTAAACGAGGCCTCCTCTGCCGGTGCCTGGGCGTCCTGATCCTCGATGAAATCACCCAGGTGCGAGTCTTCCTCCTCACCGATGGGCGTCTCCAGCGAGACCGGCTCCTGCGCTATACGCATGATCTCGCGCACCTTCTCCGCCGAGATGTCCATTTCCCTGGCGATTTCTTCCGGCGTTGGTTCACGCCCCAGTTCTTGCAGCAATTGCCGGGAAACGCGAATCAGTTTATTAATCGTTTCTACCATGTGCACCGGGATACGGATGGTACGCGCTTGATCGGCAATTGCCCGCGTGATGGCCTGCCTGATCCACCACGTGGCATAGGTGCTGAACTTGTATCCCTTACGCCAGTCAAATTTCTCTACGGCCTTGATAAGTCCAAGGTTGCCCTCCTGGATGAGATCAAGAAAGAGCATCCCCCGGCCAACGTAACGCTTGGCAATGCTTACCACCAGGCGCAGGTTGGCTTCAATGAGGCGCCGCTTGGCTTCCTCGTCGCCCTTCTCCATCCTCTTGGCCAGTTCGACTTCCTCTTCCGGTGTAAGGAGAGGAATCCGGCCGATCTCCTTGAGGTACATCCGTACCGGGTCGTCTATGTCAACCCCTTCCGGGACGGACAGGTCAACCTCGACTTCATCTTCCTGGTGTTCCGGCTCCAGGGTCTCCAGGTCAGATACTTCCGGCACTACTTCGATGCCCATGTTGGCCAGCTTTTCGTAAATGTCATCAATTTGCTCCGGTGTCAGATCGGCACCCTGCAGCCCGTCCATAATCTCGTGGTAGGTAAGACTGCCACGCTGTTTACCCTTTTCCACCAACTCTTGCAGCTGTTCCTTGATATGGTCCTGCATGTGGTTCTACCCTCCTTTCACCCGGACATTACAGGCGTCAAGCCTCTTTATCTCCAATAACAACCTGGCTACCCGCAGGCCGTCACCCGCGCGGTCTGCCGCGGCCAGATCCGCGAGGAGTTTTTGCCGTTGCTCGCGGTGCTGCGCCCGCTTGAGCGCGGCGATGTAGTCCCGGGCCATCTGTTCCCGGTCCCCCGGCGGTAGCTCCTCTGCGAGCAAGGCACAAAGCAGATTCTGCTCTTCCTCCTCAAGGTAGTTGGTTAATGTCGCCGCACCAGGAAAATCATTACCCAACCTGATAATGGTGTCAAGTATCCGCTGGTACCCGGGATGCTTGAAGAAAGTATCACCGAGTTCCTCACGCACCCGTGGTACGAGGCCGGGATCTTCAAGCATCAGCCGGAGCAACCCGGCTTCAACCCGCCGGGCGGCTCGCCTTTCCTTAACGAGAATATTATGTCTCTCGCTAGCAATTTTATCCGAATTTGGCCGCTTTTCTTCCGTATTGGCCTCGAATTTCCTTAGTTCACCTTGAATCGTTTCCCAGGAAAGGCTGAGCATCCTTTCTACCGTTCGGATACCCTCCTCACGTTCCACGGCGTTCCGCATGACCTTCAGATTGGGTAATACGTACCGGAGGGCGGCGACTTTTTCCGCAGCGGTGCTACACCTTCGCCCCGATAAGAACCTGCCCAGTTTGTACTCCAGGAGCGGTACCGCCCCCGCCACCAGGGCGTTCCAGGCCTCGCGTCCCTCGCGCCGCAAGAACTCGTCCGGATCCTTCCCTTCCGGTATGGTTACCACCCTGACCCGGCAACCGATTTCCTGCAGCAGGTCGAGCCCGCGTATGGACGCGGCGACCCCTGCGGCGTCGGCATCAAAGGCGATCACCACATCCATGGCGTACCGCATTAAAAGGCGACCCTGCTCCCTGGTCAGGCTGGTTCCCAGGGAAGCTACCGCGTTGGTTATCCCGTACTGGTGCGCGGTGATAACGTCGGCGTACCCTTCGACAAGCACGGCACACCCGCGCTCCCGGATGCTTTCCCGCGCCAGGTGGATGCCGTAGAGAACGTGGCCTTTGTTGAAGAGTGGCGTGTCGGGCGAATTAAGGTACTTCGGTAATGCGTCGTCGAGCACGCGCCCGCCGAAACCTATAACCCGCCCCTGGGCATCCGCAATCGGGAAAATAATGCGGCCACGAAAGCGGTCGTAGACGCCCTTCTCGCCTCGCACTGCCAGCCCAAATGCCACCAGTTCGTCGGGTGTGTACCCCTGCTTCTGTAAATAGTTTATGAGCGCATCCCAATGCGGGAGCGCATAACCAAGCTGAAAACGCTCCTGCATTTCGCGCACGATGCCGCGCTCGGCCAGGTAACGCCTGGCATCTGCTGCCGCCGGGTGGCCGGCCAATATTTCCTGGTAATACCGGGCGGCCAGCGCGTGGGCCTCCCGTATCCGGTCCTTTTCGCCCGTATCCGGCGCCACAGCCACCGGCACCCGGACACCCGCGCGCGTCGCCAGGCGGCGCACCGCCTCAGGAAAACTTACGTTTTCCTTGAGCATGATAAATTTGAAGGCGTTACCCCCGACACCACACCCGAAGCAGTAAAACAACTGTTTTTCCGGCGTAACGGTGAAGGACGGCGTCTTCTCCTGGTGGAAAGGGCAAAGCCCTACGAAGTGACGTCCTCTTTTTTCAAGGTGCACATACTCGCCAACCAGTTGCACGAGATCGGTACGCGCACCGACCTCTTCCACCAGTTCTTCAGGGAGCAACCCGCGCACAGCAACCACCTTCAGCCAGGCGGGTAGCAGTTAGTAGTTAATTCGCTAACCCTTGGGCATTTTCCTGCCGTACCGGCAAGCTTTTTTGGGGTACTTAATACACAGGGAAGCCCTGCGGGACAAATAGCCGTTCAAAAACCGCGACCGCGTACCGGTCCGTCATGCCGGCAATGTAGTCACAGGCCACCCGTTCGGCACCGAACTCCTCCAGCCGCCGTCGGTATTCCGAGGGCAGCGCCTCCGGATGGGCAGTAAAATAACCGTATAAAGCGCGTACCACGTGTCGGGCTTTGCCCTCCTCCCTTTTGGCCGCCGATCCTTCGTACACGTTCGCGAAGAGGAAGGCCCGCAACTCGTCCATCGCCGCCTGCACCTCGGGGCTCATCCGGATGACCGGCTGGTCCCAGCTCGCGGCAATCAGGTCGGTAACCATGGTATTGATGCGCTCCCGGTGGGAGTACCCCAGCACCTGCAGACACTCTCGCGGCAACTGGTTCGGTTTCAGGATGCCGCCGCGCAGCGCATCGTCAATATCGTGGTTGATATAGGCTATGCGGTCGGCTATCCTGACCACCTGGCCTTCCAGCGTCGCCGGCGTGCCGGGTCCCGTATGATGCCGGATGCCGTCTCGCACCTCCCACGTCAGGTTGAGACCACGCCCGTCCTCCAGTACCTCGACCACCCGCAGGCTCTGCTCGTTGTGCCGGAAACCCTCCGGGAAAATTTCGTTTAGCGCTGCTTCCCCCGTGTGCCCGAAAGGCGTGTGGCCCAGGTCGTGGCCAAGCGCAATGGCCTCGGTAAGATCTTCGTTCAGGCGGAGGGCGCGGGCAATGGTGCGTGCAATCTGGGCCACCTCCAGGGTGTGGGTCAGCCGCGTGCGGTAGTGGTCGCCCTCCGGAATAAGGAAGACCTGGGTCTTATGTTTCAGCCGGCGAAAACTCTTGGAATGAATGATCCGGTCCCGGTCGCGTTGGAACGCGGTCCTTACCGCACACGGTTCTTCGGGCCGCTCCCGTCCCCGGCTTTCCCGGCTGCGACAAGCATACGGCGAAAGTATGGCTTCTTCCAGTTCCTCGCTTCGCTGGCGCAGCGGTGGCAGCACGCTATCCGCTCCTTTTCCCCGAACGTCTTAAAGAAAAAACCCCGGGGGTGCCGGGCCCCGGGGTTTAAGGGCTCGCTCGCGCCGCCCTGCACATTCCTCGCAGCGGTGCCGTGGCCTGCGCCACTTCAAACACCCGGCGCCCCAGAACACGGGCACGGTCCAGCCCCCATTGGTCGTTCAAGACCGGTTCCTGCGCACAGGCGCCATGGTGGCCGGCATCGGCATCCGTAAGGTGCCCGTCACCGACGATGGTTATGCCCTGGCTGAGCATCATATCATGCAGCGCACGCAGGGTGGCCTCCTGCCCCCCGAAGCGCGAAGCCCCGGTTACCACACCGCCCCCCACGACGTTCAGGAGCGCCTTTTCCTTGCGGAGGCGCCGCGTTTTGTCCCAAAAGGCCTTGAGAGGCGCGGCCACCGTACCAAAGTAGACAGGACTGCCCAGGATTAAACCGTCTGCCTGCCGCAGGATGCCAAACATCTCGGCCAGCCTGGTGCCCTCGTAGCAGGTTCCCTTGCACGGCGAAGAACAATGCAGGCAGTAGGGAGCTTTGACGCCGGCCATACCCTCGACAGCGTGGAGGAGAACGGTCTCGGCCCCGAGCTTCAGCGCCTCCTCCAGTGCAGACGCCAGAAGCTTTACGGTATTGCCGTCGCGGCGCGGGCTGCCGTTTACGGCCACCACTAGCAGCATGCTCTTTTTCCCCTAATGAAAAACATATCTATATAATATACGCCGACTGCTGCCGAATCTCAACTCCTGTATAAGATTACCTGCCAAGATGGAGACGCAAAATACTCGTATAATGTGGGCCGCGCGGCGTAAGATGACTCTGCATCAGGTGTAACTCGCTCACGGTGACCCGGTACGGCATCCCGGCTGCCGCCAGATCTGCCTCCGCCCGCTGCCGCAGCGCCTCCACGCCCTGCGGCCGGCGGAGCCGCGCCAGCGTCACGTGGGCCGTAAAGTGCCTTTCCGGGGCAAAACCGAACTTGCCCGTAGCCTCCTCCACCACCCGCCATAACCCTTCCAGCGCCGCAAGGTCACCACCGACGCCTACCCACAACACCCGCGGCGGGTTGCCAAAGACACCCCAGCCGCCCAACTCGAGGACGAAAGGGGCCACGCAGGGAACTCCCTGGGCCACCGCGTTGCCAAGCGCAGGCACCAGCGATGCGTCCACTTCACCCAAAAACTTGACCGTCAGGTGGAAATTCTCCCGTTCCACCCATTTGGCACCCGGCAAAAAGGGCGACCACTTTTGCCGGAGCAGGTCAAGCCCCTCTTTCACCTCTTCCGGCAACGTGATCGCCCAGAAGAGACGCAGCCTTGAAGACACGCCATCAGCCTCCGTTTTTTCCGGACCTTAAACCCTCCAGCAAGATTTTCCGCTCCACACCGGCTACCAGGCGGCGCGTCTGCACCACCGTGTCGGGGTTCACGCTGACGCTGTCGATCCCGTTCCTGACGAGGAACTCGGTGAACTCGGGATAAACCGAAGGCCCCTGCCCGCAAATGGAAACCGTCTTCCTGTACTGGTGCGCAACCCTGATCAGGTGCGCGATGGCCGTCAGGACGGCGGGGTCACGCTCGTCAAAGTAACCCATATTGTCCAGGATGCCCGAATCGCGGTCGGCGCCCAGAATGAGCTGGGTCAGGTCGTTGGAGCCAATGCTGAACCCGTCTACCAGCGGGCTGAACTCCTCGGCCAGGAAGACAACCGAAGGCACTTCGGCCATGATCCACACCCGGAAGTCACGGTTGGAGCGCAGGCCTTCGGAGGCCATAATCTCCAGTACTTTTTCCACCTCCCATGTGGTCCGGACAAACGGCAGCATTGCCCAGACATTGGTCAGGTGGTACTCCTCGCGCACCTTGCGCATGGCCCGGCATTCCAGGCGGAAACCACCTTCGTACTCGGGCGAGATGTACCGGGCTACGCCGCGCCACCCCAGCATCGGGTTGTTTTCTATAGGCTCCACCTCCTCGCCGCCCTGCAACCCCCGGAATTCATTGGTGCGGAAGTCACTGAACCGCACCACCACCGGGCGGGGGAAGACGGCCTGGGCAACGGTGGCGATTCCATCGGCCAGGCGATCAATGAACAGTTTTTCCTGCCCGGTTCGCAGGAGATACATGGGGTGCGCACCTATGTGGTCGGTGAAAATGAACTCGGTACGCATCAGGCCGATCCCGTCAAAAGGAAGATCCTGGTACCGGCTGATAACCTCCGGCTGGCCCAGGTTCATGTAGATCTTGGTCCCGGTTACCGGGTAGACCTCCTTGAGAATATGCGGCGAGAAAACGGCCCCTCCCGGCGCATCCACAGCAGCGGTGGCTGCCGCGGCTTCCTGCTGCTTGAGCCGGCCCTTGTAAACCACACCGCGGGTGGCGTCCACGGTAACTTCCATCCCCGGCTTCAGCACGTGCGTGCCGGTCTTGGTACCCACAATGCAGGGGATGCCCAGCTCGCGGGAAACGATGGCCGCGTGGCAGGTGCGCCCGCCTTCATCGGTGACGATGGCCGCCGCCTTCTTCATGGCGGGAACCATGTCCGGGTTGGTCATGATGGTAACCAGGACGTCCCCTTCCTTAACGCCTACGATGTCCTCCATGGTTTTTACAAGGATGACGCGCCCGGTAGCGATCCCGGGCGAAGCAGCCATGCCCTTGACCAGTACTTCTCCCTCTCCGGTTTCCGCGAGGGTGGTTATGGGCCGTGCCTGGAGAATGTAAAAGCGCTCGTCGTCGGGATCGTAGGCCCACTCGATATCCTGCGGGAACCGGTAGTGGTCCTCCACGCGCTGAAACTCTTTGGCCAGCGCCACCACTTCCTCGTCCGTGAGGCACTGGGCCTTGACGTACTCCGGACCGAGCTTTTCGGCCACCGCTACCTTGACCGTGCCCACGTCCCGTGCCGGGTCGTTAACGATCATCGTGGTCTTCTCGGCGATCGTTTTATCCACGATCTGCCAGGTGGTTTTGTTGACGATATATTCGTCAGGGGTGACCGTCCCCGAAACGATGGCCTCCCCCAGGCCCCAACTGGCGTTGATCATTATCTCCTGGCGGTTGCCGGTTATCGGGTTGGCGGTAAAAGCCACCCCGGACCTGCTGGCGCGGATGAGTTTCTGGACGACGGCCGAAAGGTAAACCGTAAAGTGGTCGAAGCCGTGACTTTCCCGGTACGAGGTCGCCCTGGCCGTCCAGAGAGAGGCCCAGCAGCGCCGTACGTGCTCCACCACCGCGGCCGCGCCCTTAATGTTCAAATACGTGTCCTGCTGCCCCGCAAAAGACGCCTCGGGCAAATCTTCCGCCGTGGCCGAGCTGCGCACCGCTACCGACACGTCGTCACCGCCCCCAAGCTCCCGGTAGGCCCGCGTTATTTCGTCGGCGATTTCCGGAGGCACCGGGGTAGCTTTGATCAAATCGCGGATGCGCGCGGTGTTCAGGGTCAGCTGCTCCACGTCGTTGATATCCGTCTGTTTGATTAACGCACGGATTTTGGCCTGCAATTCCATGCGTTCCACAAAGTACTTGTAAGCTTCTGCGGTGACGCAGAAACCCGGTGGCACGGCAATGCCGGCCCGCGTCATTTCCCCCAGGTTGGCCCCCTTGCCCCCAACGAGACCCACGTCGTCCTTGCCGAGTTCGGCAAACCACTTGATAAAACGGTAGGAAGACATCGTCAAAACCCCTCTCTCCTTTTATAATTAGTAATCAACTACCGAGCGCCCATTTTTCAAACGGGCGACTAGGAAGTTTCCGCGGCATATCTCTTACCCCGGTAATATATCTCCAGCACCCGGCCGGCCGTCTCTTCTACCGCCTTGTTGGTCACGTCGATGACCGAGCAGCCGGCCCGGCGCATGATTTCCTCCGCGTAAGCGAGCTCCTTCAAAATGCGTTCCTGGTTGGCGTAGTCGGCGTCCGCCGGTAGACCCAGGGTACGCAGCCTTTCCCGCCGGATACTCAACAATTTTCCGGGATCTATAACGAGACCGATCAGCCGGTGCGGCGGGATGTTGAAGATCTCTTCCGGCGGCGGCACCTCGGGGACCAGGGGTATGTTGGCCGCCTTGATCCCCTTGTGGGCCAGGTACATGCAAAGCGGCGTCTTGCCGGTGCGGGAAACACCCAGAACGACGATATCCGCCTGGGTTATCCCCCGGGGATCCTTCCCGTCATCGTACTTGACGGCAAACTCGATGGCCTCCACCCGGCGGAAGTACTCCTCGTCCACCTTCCGCATGAGCCCGGGTTCGAGTTTTGGCGTGGCGGTGGTTACTCTGGAGAGGGCCGCCATTACCGGCCCCATGATGTCCACCGCCGGGATGTCGTGCCGCGCCGCCTCGCGCAGCAGGGTCTCGCGCAACTCGGGCAGCACCACGGTAAAAACGATGATACTGGGAAAACCGCGGGCCTCCTCGATAATCTCCGGGATTTCCTCGGGATGCGTCACGTAGGGAACCCGCCTGATATCCACGTTGCCGTGGTTGAACTGGCTGGCAGCCGCGCGCGCCACGAGTTCCGCCGTTTCCCCGATGGAATCCGAAATGATGTAAATCACCGGCCGCATATCCGGGAGGCCCGCCAAACCCATATTGTCTTTCACTTACCTTCCCCCATTTCCACAAACAACCGCGTCACGTTCGTCTTGCTAAAACGACCGACCACCTGCAGTCCCTCACTCCCGTCCGGCCTGGTGGCGCGCCGCACAACGGGCAGCGCATCCACTTCGTGGGCGACGAGGTTCTTGGCGGCCTTCCACGCCGTTTCATCCGGGTAAGCCACGGCGATATTAGGCATCCGCGTCATGATCACCCCCACCGGGACTTTTTGCAGGTCTTTGCCGCCGAGGGCCACCTTGAGGAAGTCTTTACGCGAGACCACACCCTGCAAGAACGCGTTCTCGTCGGCTACAAACAGGGTGCCACAATCTTCCAGGAAGATGGTAACGATGCCGTCGTGCGCGGTGCAATCTTCGCGTACGACCACCGGCCGGGACATGACTTCGCCCACCAGCACCCGCCGCAGGCGCTCGGCCACGACCTGGTTCGGGGACTTGCCGCTGAAATAATACCCGACCCGCGGCCTGGCTTCCAGGAGGCCGGCCATGGTTAGAATGGCCAGATCCGGGCGCAGTGTCGCCCGTGTCAGGGAGAGCCGTTCGGCGATCTGCTCGCCGGTAATCGGTCCCTCGCCCTTTACAATGTTTAGAATCGCCTCCTGCCGCTTGGTAAGCTGCATATACCCCTCCCCCGGCAAGAATTGTGTCATACTAATTAGTTCCTACAGGGGAATTAATATGTATTAATACGGTATGTATGATCGCTATTCCTGCCTGAAAAGAAAAGTCTATGTAACGACAACCAGCCGGGAAAAGTCGGCCACTTTCTTTACCAGGCCGGCCACTCGCCGGAGCAGGGCCAGGCGGTTCTCCCGCACCGCCAGTTCTTCGGTCATCACCAGCACGGCATCGAAAAAGCGGTCAACGGGCCTGCGCAATTCCGCCATCAGCGCCAGTGCCTCCCCGTAGCGGCGCGCCGCCAGCAGGGGTTCCGCCCGTGCCGCTACTCCCCGGTAGGTGCTCAACAGTTCATCCTCCGCCGGGTCTTCAAACAGGGCAGGGTCTACCTCGTCATCCGCCGCGTTTTTTGCTAGATTATGCGCTCGGGTAAAGGCTGTATGCACATCTTCGAAGGCCGGCGTGGCGCGGAAAGCCTCCAGGGCGTATCCCCGCTCCCAGGCATCCCGGATATCGCCGGCCCCCGCCGCCAGCACCGCCTCGACGGTGTCGGCGGCCAGGCCCCGTTCCACAAAAAGACCCCGCAGCCGCTGGACCAGAAACTCGCCCAGGCGGCTTACAGTGTCTTCCTCGCTTAACTTCAACCGTCCTGCGTACAAACCATACGTCTTCCGGAACAGGTCCTCGGTATCCAGGAAAATTTCGGCTTCCAGCAGGAGACGGCACATCCCCAGAGCCTGCCGGCGCAACGCGTAGGGATCCTGCGATCCGGTGGGCACAATACCCAGGCCAAAACAACCTACCAGGTTGTCGGCCTTTTCGGCCAGGCTCAGCACCCTCCCCGGCGGCGTGACGGGCAGTTCATCGCCCGCTCCCCGCGGGAGATAATGTTCGTAGATGGCCTGGGCCACGACCGGGTCCTCCCCGCCGCGCAACGCGTACTCGCGGCCCATGACCCCCTCCAGTTCGGGGAATTCGTAAACCATGCTGGTAACCAGGTCGGCCTTGCAAAGACGCGCGGCCCGCATCGCCCGCTGCGCGTCGGTGGAATCGAGGCCCAGCACCCCGGCCAGGTAGGCGGCCAGGGCTTCCAACCGCTCGGTTTTCTCGTACAAGGAGCCCAGCTCCTCCAGAAACACAATCTTCTTGAGTTGCTCCACTTTCGCCGCCAGCGGTTCCTTGAGATCTTCCTTGTAGAAAAACCGGGCATCGGCCAGGCGGGCGCGCAATACCCTTTCGTTGCCCGCCCGGATGGCGTCGATGTGCTCGGCAGTGCCGTTGTGCACGCCGATGAAAAGGGGCAGGAGGGCGCCGTCCGGCCCGTAAACCGGGAAGTAGCGCTGGTGCTCGCGCATGGGGGTAACGAGCACGGGCGGCGGTAGTTCCAGGTATTCCGCCGGAAAACGGCCGCAAAAAGCCGTTGGATATTCAAGCAGGTTGGCCACCTCGTCCAGGAGTTCTTCATCCGGGCGTACCGTGCCACCGGCGGCTTGCGCCACCTCCTGCACCTGGCGCCAGACCTCGCTGCGCCGCTCGGCAGGATTGACGAGCACAAAGGCCGCGCGGAGCGTGTCTACATAGGTGCCCGGTTCGCCGAGCGCGTGGGGGCCGGGACGCAAGAAACGGTGGCCGTACGTGTACCGGTCGGCACGGACGCCGGCAAGGATGAAAGGGACGACGTCTTCCCCGTAGAGCGCCACCAGCCAGCGGATGGGACGGATGAACTTGAGATCGTAGTCTCCCCAGCGCATGGACTTCGGGAAGGAAAGGGAGGTGACGATACGCGGGGCGAGTTCCTGCAGCACCTCTCCCGTGGCCCGGCCCGGTTCCTCCTTAATGGCGAAAACATAATCGGTGTCGCCGACCCTGCGCACGACAAGGTCATCGACGCGCACGCCCTGGTTTCTGGCAAATCCCTCGGCAGCACGTGTCGGCCGGCCCGCGGCGTCAAAGGCCGCTTGCCGGGGCGGCCCCTTCACCTCCAGGACAAGCGGCGTCTGCCGCGCCGCGAGGCCGAAGACCCGCACGGCCAGGCGTCGCGGTGTACCGCAGGTACGGATGTCTTCAAAAAGCAGGCGCGCCTCCGCCAGCAGCTGTTCGGTAACCGTCGCCAGTTCCTCAAGCGCACCGGGTAAAAAGCGGGCAGGTATCTCTTCGGTACCGATCTCCAGAAGAAAATCTTTCGCCAAGGTTATGCCCCCTTCAGGAGCGGGAATCCCATTTCTTCCCGTTGTTTCAGGTAGGACCGCGCCGCCATCCTGGCCAGGTTGCGCACCCGGGCTATGAATCCGGTCCGCTCCGTAACGCTGATGGCGCCCCGCGCGTCCAGCAGGTTGAAGGTGTGCGAGCACTTCAGGACGTAATCGTAACCCGGCAAAACGAGGCCCTTCTTCAGAATCCGCCTGGCCTCTTGCTCGTACATGTCGAAAAGCCTGAACAACAATTCCACGTCGGCATCCTCGAAGTTGTACGTGGAGTGCTCCACCTCGCCGCGATGATGCACGTCACCGTAGGTGACCCCGTCCGTCCACACGATATCGAAAACGCTATCGCATCCCTGCAGATAAAGCGCCAGGCGCTCGAGGCCGTACGTGATCTCCGCCGCGACGGGCCGACAGTCAAAGCCGCCGCACTGCTGAAAGTAAGTAAACTGCGTGATCTCCATGCCGTCCAGCCAGACCTCCCACCCGAGACCCCAGGCACCGAGGGTGGGCGATTCCCAGTTATCTTCAACAAACCGGACGTCGTGCGCCGCGGGGTCGATCCCGATGGCCTCCAGGCTGGCCAGGTACAGATCTATCACGTCATCAGGTGAAGGTTTAAGGATCACCTGGTACTGGTAGTAATGCTGCAAGCGGTTGGGGTTTTCGCCGTAGCGCCCATCGGTAGGGCGCCGCGAAGGCTCCACATAGGCCACCCGCCACGGCTCCGGGCCCAGGACGCGGAAGAAGGTGGCCGGGTTCATCGTCCCGGCACCTTTCTCAACGTCGTACGGCTGCTGGACAACGCAACCCCGGTCTGCCCAGTACCGGTCGAGCGCGAAAATGATTTCCTGGAAGTTCAGTTTCATTCACCTCGCCGTTAAGAAAACTAAAAGTTCATTTTTCGACCTGACGGGCCACAATACCTGCCGCGGCTTCTTACAGTGCCTTCCATTATCTGCCTCCCCTGGCATGACCGGCCCCTAGCATCCTCCTGACCGGGGCTTTTTACTCACCCCGTCCTCGAGCCGGCGCAGGAAGCCGAGGGACTTAGGTTCCTGCTCCAGGTGATAGCAAACAGTGGCTTCCAAAATTTGCTTTAATTCATCCAGGCCGCCCCGGTCCACCCGGAGGGAGGCGAGACGCTCGAAGGGCCAGCTTTGCAGGGCACCAAGGAGCCGCAGCGTCCCCCGGCGGCATGCCATAGCCTCCGGGGCCTTTTCCGCGCATGGGCGACAGAGGATCCCGCCGGCGCGAGGCGAGAAAAAGACCTCCTCTCCCGGGGCGGCCGTGCAGACAGCACAGGTCGCAAGCTGGGGCCAGAAGCCCGCGAGGGAGAGCAACCGGGCCTCGAAAAGGCGCAGGGCAAGGGGATCGACCCGGGCGGCAAGGTATTGCAAGAAGGTCAGGAAAAGCCGGAAGGCAGCCTCGCTGGGCTGCTCCTCCGGCAGGAAGGCGTCGCTCAACTCGGCCGCGTACGATGCATGTGCCAGCCGTGCCAGGTCGCCGTAAAGCACCGGCCAGGAAGTAATTTCCTCTGCCTGCCGGACCGTGTAGAGTTCCCTGCCCGTGGCCAAAAGATATCTGCCGTGGGTAAAGGGCTGGACGGCGCCGCGCTTTTTGCTCGCCGGCTTGGCCGCCCCGTAAGCCATCGCCCGCAATTTGCCGCGTTCCCGCGACAGGAGCACAAGCAGCCGGTCGGCTTCCCGTAGGGCGCGCGCCCGCAGGATAATTGCCTCAACGTTAAAAAGCCGCACGACCGTCCTTCCCTTCCGGCCTGCAATCCGCTACAATGAAAACCGTAGAGGAGCTGAAACAGATGCGCATCGTTGTAGCCATCACGGGTGCTTCCGGTGCTGCATACGGTATCGCCCTGCTCGAACACCTTGCCAAACTCGAGGTCGAAACCCACCTGATCCTCACGGCAGCCGGCCGCGAGATCGTGCATCTCGAAACCGGCCGTTCACCTGCCGATCTGGCGTCGCTGGCGACCCGCTGCTACGACGAAACGGACTTCACTGCCCCGGTGGCCAGCGGCTCTTTCCTCCACGACGGCATGGTTATCGCTCCGTGCAGCATGAAGACCCTGGCCGGGATTGCCTCCGGCTACGCCGCCAACCTGGTACAGCGGGCCGCAGATGTAACCATAAAGGAACAGCGCCGGCTGATCCTCCTCGTGCGGGAAACCCCTCTGAGCGCCATTCACCTGGAAAATATGCTTAAACTGGCCCGGCTGGGGGTGGTCATTATGCCCCCTGTGCCCGCCTTCTACCTCCGCCCGGCCAGCCTGGAAGACATCGTCCTGGGCACCACCGGCCGCGTTCTCGATCTTCTGGGCGTTCCCTGCGCTCCCCGCGGGCGCTGGGGTAATGATTACTGCAAATAGAGAAGCATTACGGAAGCCAGGCCAAAATAGACAGACATGCTGATGACGTCCATCAGGGTAGTAATAAACGGCCCGGATGCCAGCGCCGGGTCCGCCCCCAGTCGGTGTACCAGTACCGGGACCAGGCTCCCGATCGTCGTCGCAATGGTGATGTTCAAAGCCAGCGCAGGGCCAACCACCAGGGCAACGAGCACCGACTGCTGCCAGATAAGCGCTGCTATCGCCAGAACAACACCGCAGGCAAGCCCCACCAGGATGCCGGCCTGCGCCTCCCGCCAGATAACCCGGATGAAATCCCCGGGCCGGTATTCACGGGTGGCCAGGTAGCGTACCACCAGCGCCAGCGACTGCGTGGCCGCGTTGCCCGGTCCGCCGGCCATAGCCGTCATAAAAAAGGCCAGGACGTACATCGTCTGCAAGGTATTGGAAAATCGCTCGATTACGTTTCCGGCGACCAGCTGTCCCAAGAGGAGCCCCACCAGCCAGGGAAGACGGCGCACCGCACGGTGCCAAACTGTTAGACCCGGGTCCAGCGCCTCTTCTTCCTCGATATTCGCCGATACCCGCAGGAAATCCTCGGTGGTCTCCTCCGTCACCACGTCGAGGACGTCGTCTACGGTAACAATCCCCAGGAGGGTATGGTGATGATCGACGACCGGAATCGCCAGGAAGTCGTACTTGGCTACGATCCTGGCCACGTCCTCCTGGTCGGTACCCACGTTCACACTTACCACGTTGGTCTGCATAATCTCGCCGATGCGCGCACCCGGCCTGGCCAGCATTAATTCGCGCAGGGAGACTACGCCTACCAGCTGGTTTTGCTCGTTGACCACGTACAGGTAGTAAATCGTTTCTGCTTTCTCTGCCGCTTTCCGTACGAGCTCGATGGTTTCCTCTACCGTGGCCCCCTCGTGAATGGCCACGAATTCGGTGGTCATGATGCCGCCGGCCGTGTCTGCTGCGTAACCCAGGAGTTCCTGCACGTCCTCGGCCTCGGCGGCCCCCATTAACTTTAGGTATCCCTCCACCACGGGAGACGGCAGTTCGCTCAACAGGTCGGCCGCGTCGTCGGCAGGCATTTCCCGCAAAATTAAGGCGCTGCGCTGGGGACCGAGACCCTCGAGCAATAACTGCACCTGGCGGCGGTCGAGCTTGAAAAGTACCTGCGCCGCTTTCTCCGGCGGCAGGACGCGTACGATCTTGATCTGCTGGGCAAGGTTAAGGTCCGGCAAAATCTCGGCCAGGTCGGCATAGTGCAACTCGTCAAGGAACGTTTTCAGTTTTTCAGGTTCGGCTTCGGCAAGGAGGGCGCATATTATTCTGCGCACCTCCTGGTCCCTGTCCACGGTAATCCCTCCTCCAAAGGGTCGCTTGCGAGCCCGTACCGGGGTAGGCCCCTCGACCCCCCACGATAATTATTCTGTCTCGTTTGTTGACTTCGGTCACCGTCCACGGGCCCACCCCCCTTAAAAAGAGAAAGCCACCTGTTGGAGGTTCGGGGAAACCAGGGGCTTTCAACCAAGGATACCTTACCAGCTTGTGCTACCCTTGTCAACTACCTGCGGGCGCCGATTGCGATCCAGCTTGGTCCGGCGCCGGTTACGGAACAATCCGCCTGGCACCTATGTACCGCGCCTTGTAGTAGGCGTCATCCAGCGACTGCCAGCGCACGCTGCCGGCGGCGGAGCTGGCGTGCAGGAAGCGGCCGCTGCCGCAGTAGATGCCCACGTGGGTCGCCCCGGGGCCGTAGGTGGAAAAAAAGACAAGATCCCCCGGGCGCAGCGCCTCGCGTGCCACAGGTGTGCCGCACGTAAACTGCGCGTAACTTGAATGGGGCAGGTTGATGCCGAATTTACCAAACACGTGCCGAACGTACCCGGAACAGTCGAACCCGGTCGGGGTGTTTCCCGACCAGCGATAGGGGACGCCGAGAAGGGATTCGGCGTAGCGGAGTATCTCCTGGACACGGTCACCGGCGCGGGAAGGTTGGCTGACCGGCGGGCGGGGAGGCAACGGGGCCGCCCCGGGCAGGCGAAGTACCTGACCCGGAAAGATAAGATCACCCTTTAAACCGTTGGCCGCTTTCAAGGCACCTACCGTCGTACCGTACCGGCGGGCAATCCCCCAGAGGGTATCGCCGGGCTTGATGGTGTAAGTGGCCGGTGCCGGGCCGGCGTAAGCCGTGCGCGTGACCGGAAAGTTGTCCACCGGGGAGAGACCGATCTGGGGTAGCGGGTAAAAGGCCGCCGCAAGTGCAAGGCTGATGCCGGCCAGGAGCCTGGTAGGGGAACGCTCTGGCCGCCTGTTTGTCCGCCTGTCTGGCAAAAATTGCCACCTCCTTACCACGATATGCAGTTTCTTCGTCATCGGTTGCCAAAATCCTGCCACATCGCAAAAAAGAATGAAAAAAATAGGGCGGCCGCTTAAGGTCGCCCTATTTTCGCCAGGTACTCACCTGTACTGAAGCTGCGATCGTAATCGCTTCTTTTCCAGGGCGGCGCGCAACGCCGCCGCCGTATTCTCGAGCTTACCCGCCTGCACGCGGAGCAGAAGATCGTCCAGCACTTCCTTAACCTGCGGCCCCGGTCCCGTCAGGGCGGCAATCTCCCCGCCGGAAATCGACAGGTCGGCCGGGAAGAAGGGGACGCGTCTCAGGATTACTTCTACCATCCGGCGCAGGGCACGGTTCTGCTCAAGGACGGCTTCGATGTCGACTTTGCCGGCCAGAAGGTCAGCCTCGCGCAGGGTGAGCAGCTGCTGCACAGCTTCCTGCAGTTGCTCGCGGTTGGAAAAAGATCCGGCCAGGCGCCTGAGCCACCTGATGACCCTTTTTTCCACCGGCGGGGGAAAATCCATGTGATTTCTCACGAGCCACGTTACCCGTTCGACATTGGCCGGGGGGATACGCAGCCGCGCAAGGATCGCCCGGGCTATCCTGGCCCCGACAAGCGCGTGTCCGTGGTCGGTGGGCTGACCCTCCCTGTTTACCCCGCGCACACCCGGGAGGCCTTTGGCCACATCGTGCGTGAGAGCTGCCCAGCGGAGGACGATTTCCGGCGGTACGCCCTCAACCACCCGCAGGGTGTGTTCCCAGACCGTGTAACGGTGGTAACGCGGGTTCTGGTAGACCCCTTTGAGCCTGGCCAGTTCGGGCAGTACCGGTACCACCTCTTCGTACCCGTCGTGGCGCCCGTGGCAGAATGAAGTTAGAAGTCTGGTGGCCTCCATAAACCGGAGGCCCTTGGAGGCGAAAGGTGCTACCAGGATGCGCTCGATTTCGGCCCGCACGCGTTCCACCGAAAGCCCCTGGATCCGCCACAAAACCCGCGGGATGGCCTCGCGCGTCGCCGGATCAACGTCAAAACCGTACTCGGCAACAAATCGCGCGGCGCGGAAGGCCCGCAGGGCGTCTTCGGCAAACCGTTCCTCCGGGTCGCCCACCGCCCGTATCAACCGGCGCGCCAGGTCTTCCCGGCCGCCAAACGGGTCGATGATCTCTCCCTCCCGGGACATGGCCATGGCGTTAATGGTAAAATCGCGGCGCGCCAGGTCGTCTTCCAGGTGCCAGACAAAATCGACCTTGGCCGGCCGATGCGCATCCTCGCCGTACCATTCCGTGCGGAAGGTGGCAATTTCGATCTCCTGGCCATCGATAAGCCAGGAGGTAACCCCAAAGGCCACCCCTTTCCGGAAGGCCTTGATGCCGTGCTTGGCCGCGAGCCGCAGCGTCATTTCGGGACAGGCGTCGGTGGCGATATCGAACTCCCGCGGCTCCCTCCCGAGCAGGTAATCCCGCACGGCCCCCCCGACCACGTACGCCTGGTACCCGGCCTCGATCAGGATGTCCAGAGCCTTGCGCACCGCCGGCATGAACACGGCTAATCCCTGCCTTTGATGACCGCCAGTGGCCGCATGCGGGCTACCTTCTTCGTCAAACCGATGTCCACCAGCGCGTTGACGACCTCGTCGATGTCCTTGTACGCCTGCGGAGCCTCGTCCAACAGGTCGCGGAAATCCCTTATATTATAAAGTATGTCACCCATCTGCGCCTCAAACTGCTCCCTGGTGATGGTCCTGGTAGCCGCCCCGCGGGAAAGAGTCCGTCCTGCACCGTGGTTAACCGAGAAAAAGGCTTCCGCCGCCAGTTCGGTACCCACCAGCACGTAAGATGCCGTACCCATGCTGCCCGGTACCAGGACGGGGTGCCCGGTATCCTGATAAGCGGGAGGATTGGCCGGGTGGCCGGCCGGCAGGGCACGCGTCGCCCCCTTCCGGTGCACCAGGAGACGCTGTCCACGGTGCGTCTCCCACTTGGCAATGTTATGGGCGACGTCGTAAACCACCTCGAGCCCCATTTTGCTTTCTGGAAGCCCCAGCACGGTAACAAAAGCCCGGCGCACATCGGCGGTAATGATCTGCCGGTTAGCGAAGGCGTAGTTCACGGCGCAGGCCATGGCGGCATAATATTTCTTCCCTTCCGGCGAATCGATCGGCGCACACGCCAGCCCTTTACTCGGCAGGTCAATGCCGTACCTGGCTGCCGCAGGTATGTGGTTTTTGGAATAATCGGTGCATATCTGGTGACCGAAGCCGCGGCTGCCGGTATGGATCAGCACCGTCAGCTGGCCCTCGAAGAGGCCGAAGCGGCCGGCGATTTCCCGGTCGAAGATGGTTTCAACCCGCTGAATCTCCATAAAGTGGTTCCCGCCACCCAGGGTGCCAAGCTGTTCGGCGCCACGCCGGATGGCCTCCCTGCTTACCGCGCCAAGATCCGCACCGGCCAGGCACCCGTATTCCTCGATGTATTCCGCGTCTTCCGGCCTGCCGAAGCCTGCTTCAATGACCGCCTTTACCCCGCGGTGAACCACATCCTCAAAAACGGTAGCCGTGATCCCCTTGTGCTTCCCCTTTTTCCCGATGCCGGTGGGCACCAGGCGCTCGATTTCCTGCATCAGCGCCCGCAGCGTGGGTTTATCGAAATCGGCCCGCAGGCCGGTCCGCAGGAGCCGCACTCCGCAATTGATATCCATACCCACCGCGCCGGCCGAGATAACACCGTCCGCCGTTACCGCCATCACGCCGCCGATGGGTAACCCGAACCCCTCGTGCATGTCCGGCATCCCGATGACCGGCTCAACCACCCCGGGCAGTTGCGCGGCATGGGCCAGCTGCTCCAGCGACTTGTCCTCCCGGATATGGGACAAAAGGGCTTCTGTGGCATAAACGAGACCGTTCACCCGCATCTTGCCCGTGCGCGGCAGGCGGTAACGGTTACGCCCGATGCGTTCCAGTTGCATAAGCACTTCCCCCTTTCCCGGTCTGCCGCCAGAGGGCGGCGCAAGCAGTGCAAAGCAGGGCGAGGCCAGCCCCCGCGGCAAACGCCACCGGCGCACCCCAGAGATGGGCCACCGAACCGGAAAGGAAATTGCCCACCGGGGTGACACCTATGAAGACCAGCGTGTAAACACTCATCACCCGGCCCCGGAAACGATCGTCGGCGTTCAACTGGATGGAGGTATTTACCGTCCCGACAAAGATCATCATCGACCACCCGGCCAGGGCCAGGAGAATGAGGGCCGCCGCGAACGATTTAAAAGGCGCCAGGACCAGCTGGGCAAGGCAGAGCCCCAGCACGCCACCGAAGAGAAGCACCGGTCTGGGACCGGCATAACTCACCCACGCCAGGGTCAGGGATCCAAGCAAGGCACCAAGCCCGAGAGCGGCAAGCAGGAATCCGTAAGCCTGCGCTCCGCCCTGCAAGACGCTCCGGGCAAACACCGGCACCAGGACATTAAAGTTTATGGCCAGGACGCTCACCATACCCAGCAGCAGGATGGGCAGCAGAATGTCGGGCGTGCCCCGGATGTACCGTAATCCTTCAGTAATTTCCCGCCAGACAGGACCTCCCGTGTCCGGGCGCTCCTAGCGCCCGGGTAACCGGATGCGCAAAAGCTGTACCAGCACCGGGATAAAACTCGCCGCGTTAAGCAAGAAACAGACCGCCAGGCCAAAGCGGGCAATGAGCAAGCCGGCAAGGGCCGGCCCCACCACCCGCGCGGCGTTAAAAAGCGACGCGTGCAGCGCGATACCGTTCATCAGGTCCTGCTTGCCTACCAGTTCAATGATAAACGACTGGCGCGCCGGCATGTCAACGGCATTCAGGGTACCCATTAAGGCCGCCAGGACAACTACGTGTCCGTAATGTACCGTCCCGGTGACCACGAGTAACCCGAGAACCAGAGCCAGCACCATCATCAGCGACTGGGTAATAATGATCAGGCGCTGCTTGGGCACCCGGTCGGCGATGACCCCGCCAAGCAGGGAGAACAATAAAATGGGCGCGAACTGCGCCGCGCCGACCAGGCCGAGCAGGAAGGCCGAGTTGGTAAGTTCCAGCACCAACCAGGACTGCGCCACACTCTGCATCCAGGTACCGATCACCGAAATGCATTGGCCCGTCCAGTAGAGGCGGTAGTTGCGGTGCCGCAACGCCGCCAGCGGGCGGGCCTTTCCGGGTGGTCTTGCTTCCGGTACGATGTCTAAGGCCGCCTGGTTGACACGCAAATGCATCGCCTCCGCCCATATCATAACACGCGGCGCCTGAGGTAATCCAGACCCTCCGCAAACCGGCGGGGAACAAAACCGAACTGGCGCTCAATGCCGTCCAGGTCGGTAATATTATCGAAGTCCAGTTGCGCCAGTTCGTTGGTGGTAACCGGTGGGTCCGGCAATACCCGCTCCAGCACCGGGACGACGGCCCGCAGCAACCAGACGGGAATATGCACCTTCCGGGCGCGCCGGCCCAGCACGCCCAGGACAACGTCCAGCATCTGCTCGTAGGTCAGGTACTCGGGACCGCCGAGCGGGTATATTTTACCGTAGTGGGGCGCCCCCTCCTGCCAGACCCTGCCCACGCAGCGCGCCACGTCCTCCACCCAGACCGGCTGGAACCGGACCTTTCCGTGCCCGGGAACCGGCGCCAGGCCTGGCGCCATCGTCACCGCTTGGACCAGCCGGTCCACGAAGCCAAAACCCTCGCCGAAAATGACCGAGGGGCGGAAGATGGTGTACGGCAGCCCGCTTTGCCGGACCGCTTCTTCGCCGAGCCATTTTGAGTACGTATAACGGTAGCGAGGCTCCGGTGCTGCGCCGAGCGCACTCATGTGGATGAAGTGCTCTATGCCGGCCCCCCTGGCCCCCTCGACCACATTCTGCGTGCCCCGCACGTTTACCGCCTGGAAAGTGCGCGGCCCACGCTCCCGGATAATGGCCACCAGGTGAATCACCTGCTTCGCTCCCGCACAGGCCTTCCGCAGGGAAGCAGGGTCGGTTACGTCGCCCTGCACCAGTTCCACCCCTGGCGCAAGCACCTCTGCCGCCTTATCCGGCCGGCGGACAAGACAGCGCACCCCGGCACCCAGCGCCAAAAGCTCACGCACCACGTGCCGCCCGACAAACCCTGTAGCCCCCGTAACCAGAACCATGAGGCGCCATCCCCCTCCCGGGAATTTCAAATTTGAAATCTGGAATTCGAAATAAATATAACATATGCAGGAAAAACGTTGAAACCGAAAAAAGCGGTGTGGTACAATCAGGCAGGCGAAGTTTTGCCGCAGGGTACGAGGAGGTTGGGATAGTGCCGTTAGGCGCACACATGTCCATCGCGGGCGGCGTGGACAGGGCTATTCTCCGGGGCCAAAGCATAGGTTGCGAGACCATCCAGATTTTCACCAAGAACACCAACCAGTGGCGGGCCAAACCCCTCGCGCCTGGCGAAATCGCCCGCTTCAAGCAGGCCCGGGAAGAAGCCGGGATCAACCCGGTCTTCGGACATACCTCTTACCTGATCAACCTTGGCTCGCCCGACGAGGACCTGTGGCAGAAGTCGGTGGACAGTTTCCTCCTCGAAATGGAGCGGTGCGCGGCGCTCGGCCTGCCCTACCTGGTAACGCACCCCGGCGCCCACATGGGGGCCGGCGAAGATATGGGCCTGCGCCGCATCAGCCGGGCATTGGACGAGATCCTGGCCCGGACGGACGGGTCAGGCATAACCATCCTTCTGGAAACCACCGCCGGGCAGGGCTCCAATCTCGGGTACCGGTTCGAACACCTGGCCAGGCTAATAGAAGAGAGTGCTTATCCCGACAGGCTTGGGGTTTGCTTCGACACCTGTCACGCCTTTGCCGCCGGCTACGACCTGCGCACCCCGGAGGTCTTTCATCGGACCTTTGAGGAGTTCCATACCCTCATCGGCATCGACCGCCTGAAAGTCATCCACCTGAATGATTCGCGCAGCGACCTGGGGAGCCGTATAGACCGTCACGAGCACATCGGCCTGGGGAAGCTGGGGCTCGATGCCTTCCGCCTGCTTCTAAACGACCCTCGCTTCCGGGACCTCCCGATGGTTCTCGAGACACCGAAGGGTCCCGACATGAAGGAAGACGTCATGAACCTGGCCACCCTGCGGCGCCTTATCGAATAAGGCCCTGCAGCTTCAATACACGCCAAACCACAACCGCGGCTTCGGCCCGCGTCGTGTTTGCCGTCGGGGCGAAAGTCTGGTCGGGCCGACCGTGGACGAGGCCCAGCTTGACCGCCCCCGCGACGGCCTCCCGCGCCCACGGGGCAATAATCCCGCCGTCCATAAAGCTCCCGAGTAATCTTTCTCGCTCGCCGGCCGTAACGACCGTGCCGGCGCCCGCTTTTTCCAGGACGCGCAGCAGGATTACCGCCGTTTCCTGGCGGGTCACGGGACGCTCCGGCGCAAACCTCCCGTCACCAAGACCGGCGACCAGGCCGGCACGGCAGGCCGCCTCTACAGGCGCATAATACCAGCTTCCCGGGGGAACGTCCGTAAACCTTGCGTGCACCGGCACCGCCTCGGAGATGCCCAGCAAGCGCAGGCACACCATCACCATCTCGGCCCGGGTTAACGGCGGGTCGGGCGCAAAGCGCCCTGCGCCTACGCCGCGAACCCATCCCCGCGCGGCCAGTTCCTCGATGGCTTCCTGGGCCCAGTGGCCGGTAACGTCACAGAAGATTGGCCGCGCGCCTCCGGAAATGACCTCCGCGGCGGGGACCGCACCGGCGTCGTTGCCTTGCACGCCGCGGTTCCGGTCGCCGCGCCCCTGGGACCTGCGGTGCTCTGTTTCACCGTCACCGCCCGGTGGTGGGTCTTCCCCCGGCACACCGCCATCGTTCGCAGACCGATCGCCCGGATACGTTACCCTGAGCGTGCGGGGCGGCGAAACAAGCCCCTCCCCGACACTCGCCACGGCCGTTATGCGCAACAAATTTTCGCCTGCTTCCAAGGGCACGTCCAAGGCCCAGGCGCCGCCCTCACCGGCGGGAGCCGTGTACACCGTGCCGCCAACGGATACCTGCACCACCGCTCCCGGATCGTTAACCGTACCGACGACGGTGCATCGCGGTACACCCACGACCGCGCCGTCCGCCGGCCAACTAACTTCCACCAGGGGCACTGCCGCCAGGGTGCTGAAATGGGCCGTATTAAAGGAGAGCACCCCTCCGCCGTCTCCTTCCGGCGGCGTATACGCAATATCGGTGATTAAATCGCCGGCCGGCTGTCCGTTCACCAGGATTTCCGGTGCAGAGGTATAGGGCAAGCCGTAAAAGGTGACCCGCGCAGGAAGGTGCTGAAACGTGGGTAACGCTTCGGTATCGAAAACAAGCACGCCGGTTCCGGTCAGGTCCAGGTAGTCCCCAAGGTAAACGATTTCACTTACACCGGCGGTGGTCAGATCGATGCCGGTGAAGGCAATTCTGGCGCGGCCTTCGCGGTGCAGGACAACGTCTGCCCGGGTAAAATCTTCGATACTTGTCCATTCGGTGGTTTCGCCATCGAAGCCCATGAGGTCGGGCTTGAGATTAATCGCTGCTTCAAAGCGCGCCAGTTCGGTGCCGGTCTTTCCTTCGCGTACGATAATGGGGTAAACGCCGGGAGTTGCGTCCGGTAAAGGCCATTCAATCAAGTAGGTAAAACCACCGTCTTCCGTCTCCCCCTCAACGGACGTACCTGCACCCAGTTTGCCGGGGTCTGCGTAGAGTCCGTCCGGTAACGGACGTTTGGCCACCACTTTCAAGCGCAAAACGTTGTTTTGCGCCGCGCCGGGGTAGTAATAGTAGCGTTCTGTGTCCGGAAGCTCCCGCCCTGTGTAGGTGAAAGCCGCGACCGAGGCTGCCGTTGGCAGGGGATAGCTTTGCTTTACCCAGCGATCCGCAGCCCAGAAAATCAACGGATTACCGGAAGCCAACACCAGGTCCAGGCCGGCGAAAGTGCCGGTTGTGCTCCAGGAATCAATCACCATCGGGTCGGCAAAGTCGCTTCCCTCTCCAAAGGTGTACTTGAGGGCGCCGGTTTGTCCCTGGCCGATGTCATACCACAAAAGATGCACGGCCCCGTCAGGGGCATGCGCTCGCAACTGGTTGGTCTTCAGAACCCCGGGAACTACTGCTGCCTTTTCCCCTCCAGACCAGCCGTATAGCCGGCCCTCCACGCAGCCGTTTTGCTCGCCCCAGAACACCTGCACCTGGGGACCTGTGGCCAATGTGGCGGTTGCTGCAACGGGCTGGGTGGCGGCAATTGACGAAAGAGATGCTTCCGTTAAATTTGCTACGTGCACATTGTAGTTTTGGTTGGGAATGTAATATACGGCGCTCAGGTAAACCTGGCCGCTTGTACTGAGAGCGGCCGAGGGTGACGCGTACTGATAAGAACCGCCGGCTCTGAGAACCTCCGCTTCTTCTGTACACGCCTGCTGTTCGGGTGCCCAGGAACGCCATACTACCAGCGGATAATACCCAAAGCCCAGTTTCTTTAAGTAGTAGATAGTGATGCGGTCGCCATTTTTCAACAGCACAGGTTGGCCTCCTGAGCCGGTCAGCTGCGTTGCCACCTTTTGTTGGCCATCCGGGGAAATAAACAGGTGGTGCACGCCACAATTCCCGTCATCCCACACCACGTGAAAACCTGCCCCTGTTACCGCGAAATCCAGTCTACAAACCCGGCTCACGCCGGTAGGGTAACTATAAACGGGCGACATAAAACCGGACCACGAAAACCCGTCCGACGAATGCAAAATATAGATACAGTTCTCTTTGAAAAGCTTATGGGTGGCCACCGCCATGTAGATGTCGCCGCTTACGGAAGTTGCTACCCGGGGGCCGGCGGTAATCGTTTCATTTGGGAAGGAGAGGATATCCCTGGTCACCCACACAGGAGGAATACCGGCAGCAGCGGAAACGGGACGGAAGGACAAAAGAGGCAACAAAAAAACGAGCAGGTAAATAGAGTACCGGCAGCGCGACATTTGCTTCACCTGGGCAACAAAAGTTGGGTATATTCTACAGGCATATTATCGCCACGGCAAGGGTTAAATCACCGGTGCGCGTACGATAGCCACCTGTGAAAATGCCAGGCCGAGTCTTGCCGTGGTTTTCTAGCACCGGTAGACGCGCGGTACCCGGGCGCTGACGGCGCACACGATCTCGTAGTTTATCGTCCCGGCCACAGCGGCGACCTCGTCCACGGGCAACAGGGCATCACCCTGCCGCCCGAAGAGAACCACCTCGTCACCCACAGCTACGTCGGCGACACCCCCTACATCGACGATAATCTGGTCCATGCATACTGTGCCTACAACCCGGCAACGCCTGCCGTGGATGAGGACCTCGGCCCGGTTGGAGAGCACCCGGAAGTAGCCGTCGGCGTACCCCACCGGGACGGTAGCCAGGGTGGTGGGGCGCGGCGTGACGTGCGTGCAACCGTAACTTACCGGGAAGCCCCCCGGCACCTTTTTTACGAAGGCCACCCGGGCTTTCAGCGTCATGGCCGGGTGCAGGTCCACGCGTTGGGTTTGCACCTCGTGTGAAGGGTAGAGGCCGTATATCATGATGCCGGGACGGACGAGGTTAAAGTGGCTCTCCGGCAGGTCGATTACGGCCGCGCTGTTGGCGGCGTGGACGAGAGGCGTCTCCAGGCCCGCCCGGCGCAACGCAGCCAGCGCGGCGTGAAAGCGTTCCAGTTGCTCGCGGGCGTAAGACTTGTTGGCCTCGTCGGCGGTGGCAAAATGGGTAAAGATTCCCTCCACCTCGAGACGAGGGAGGGAAGCAACACGCAGAGCGGCCTCCAGACCCGCACCGTTGGCGGGAAAGCCGAGACGACCCATCCCCGTGTCGATCTTCAGGTGCACGCGTACGGTCCGCTGCGCCTTTTGGGCCGTATCCGACAAGGCACGGGCCAGCTCGAGGTCGTAAACTGCTTGGGCAAGGTCTAAAGCCAGGATTTCGGGGTACTGCTCCGGCGGCGTGTAACCCAGCACCAGGACGGGAGCGTCTATCCCGGCCTGGCGTATTTCGCCGCCTTCCCCGACCCGGGCCACTCCGAGCCAGGTGGCGCCGCTTGTTACGGCACGGCGCGCCACCTCGACCAGGCCATGCCCGTACGCGTTCGCCTTCACCACCGCCATGATCCCGACGCCCGGCCCCACCAGGCGGCGCACCTCACCGAGGTTGTGGGCTATAGCGCCAAGGTCGATTTCGGCGTATACGGGGAAAATCATCTGCTATCCGCGCCTCCGCCGGGGCAGATGGTTTCCTTGATGGCTTCGGGCAACCGTTCCAGGATATCGCCGGCGATCAGGCCGGGCTGCCCCTTCGCCTCTGCGGCCAGATCCCCGGCGCGGCCGTGGAGGTAAACCGCGGCGGCAGCGGCCCGCGCCGGCTCGAGACCCTGCGCCAGCAAGCCGGCCACCGCGCCCGTCAGCACGTCGCCGCTGCCCCCGGTGGCCATACCGGGGTTACCGGTAGGGTTAACGTACGTCGTACCGTCCGGCGCGGCAACAATCGTCCGCGCCCCTTTCAGAACCAGGACGCAGTTCCAGGCCCGGGCACCACGCTCGGCAACGCCGAGGCGGTCATCCTGCACTTCGCCCGTGGTCGTACCGAGAAGGCGGGCCATTTCGCCGGGATGCGGGGTTAAGATAAGCGGGGCCTCCACGGGTGCCGGAAGAGGAATAGCATCCGGTCCGGCTGCGCTTTCCCGGCGGGTCTCCCCGTGCATCGCGGCGGCGAGGGCGTTCAGGCCGTCGGCATCAACCACGCACGGGACACGCACCTCGGGCAGGATTTCGCCGACCAGGGCCACCGTTTCCGGGTGTGTCCCCAGTCCGGGCCCCAAAGCGAGCACCGTGGCCCTCTTAAGAAAACGCATAATCTCATCCCGCGCGTTGCGGCTCAGGTATCCCTCCGCCGTCTCGGGCAGGCCGAGCGTCATGGCCTCGGTAATCTTGGTGGCGGCCACATCCTGGAGGCTACGCGGGACGGCCACCGTCACGAGGCCGGCCCCAACCCGCAGGGCAGCCGTGGCGGCCATGCAGGCCGCGCCCACCATCCCCCGCGACCCGCCCACAATCAGCACGTGGCCGAAGTTTCCCTTGTGCGCTTGGGGTGCTCGTGCAGGCAACCAGGAAGCCACCAGCTCCCGGGTTAAAAGAAAGCGCCGGCCCCCGTCAAGCAAGACGCGCGGCAGCGAGATGTCGGCGACGGTGACCTCCCCGGCGTAACTCGCCCCAGGCTCCAGGATCAGGCCAAGCTTGGGCAGGCCGAAGGTTACCGTCCGGGCGGCGCGGATGGCGGGGCCGTGTACCTTGCCGGTATCCGCCTCCACCCCGGATGGGATGTCGACCGCCACGACCGGCCGGCCGCTCTGGTTGACCGTTTCCACGACCCTGGCCAGGCGGTCGCGGATAGCGCCGCGAAAGCCGGTCCCGTAGAGGGCGTCGACCACCGCATCCGCCTGCATCAAGCCCAGCTGCAGCACCTGCAGGGCGTTGCGGTCACCCAGAAAATAAATTTTCTGGCCCAGGCGCAGCCAGATATCCAGGTTGACCCTGGCGTCCCCCGTCACCTCGTCCGGTTCGGTAGCCAGCATCACGCGTACGTGCGCTCCCCGGTTGAGCAGGTGCCGCGCGGCTACAAAACCGTCGCCCCCGTTATTCCCTTTGCCTGCCAGCACAAATACCGCCTTGCCCTTTAAGGTGCCAAGCAGGTCGCCTACCGCCTCGCACACCGCCCGCCCGGCGTTCTCCATAAGCAGCAAACCCGGTATATTGTAGGTTTTGATGGCCGTGCGGTCGATTTCCCGCATCTCCTCCGCCGTTACCAGGCGCACGCTATTCTGCCCCCTTCAGCGCCACGGCAAAAGCTACGGCATGTTCCTTTTCGTGGGCCAGACTGACCAGCACCTGCTCCACTCCCAGGGCGCGGGCAATGGCGGCTGCCCCCCCGCTCAGCCGGACAACCGGCATCCCGCTTGTGGTCTGCAATATTTCGACATCCTGCCAGTGACAGTTCGCCACCCCGCTACCCAGGGCCTTTAAAACCGCCTCCTTGGCTGCAAAACGTGCGGCAAGGCACGGGTGCGGGTCACTGCGCGCCAAACAGTGTTCCCGCTCGCGCTCGGTAAAGACGCGGGTCAAAAAACGGCCGCCGCTGCGTGCGGCGGCGCGCCTGATCCGGGAAATGGCCACGATATCGATACCGATACCTGCTACCAAGTAACATCTCCCCACCGTGGGCCTTGCTTACTTGCTTCACAATAATTATAACCACAAGATTGTAACTGCGCTGCCAGGGAGACCACCTTAGAACCCCAGGAGTTTCCTGAGTTTCTTAGCCTGTGCCCTGCTCAGGGGTACCTCGCTCTGTTCCTTGTCGTCCACCACCAGGGTGTAGGTGCCGTTGAAGAAAGGAATGATCTCTTTAACCTTGTGCAGGTTGACTACGTAACAGCGGTGCGTACGGAAAAAGATGGCCGGGTTAAGCCTGACCTCCAGCTCCTTTAGCGTGAAGTGGGTCAACAATTTGTCGGCATAGGTTTTCAGGTATACGGCATCTCCTTCGGTGAACGCGTAAACGATGTCGGCTTCGGTCACAAGCACCGTCTTGCCGTTTTTCTCTGCCGGCAGCCGATCGATACGCACCGGCGTGATATCTGCTACCGCATCTTCGGAAGCCGGCGCGGCTTCCCGGACAACGGCGCGCATCACCTTATTGATCGCGCGGCGCAAGCGATCTTCGTCGATCGGCTTCAGGATGTAATCGACCGCGTTAACCTCGAACGCCTTGATGGCGTACTCGTCGTAAGCGGTAACAAAAATCACCGCCGGCTGCTTCGGCAACTCCTGGATGGCCGCACCAAGCTCCAGCCCGTTCATTCCGGGCATGGCAATGTCCAGGAAGAGAACCGAATAGTCGAGTGCTTTAATCAGCGCCAGGGCCTCCTGGGCATTGGCCGCTTCACCGACGATTTCCACGTTGTCGAACTTGCTGAGGGCGTAGCGTAGTTCCTGGCGGGCAGGATACTCGTCATCAACGATTAAGGCCTTGAGCTTCACTTAAAACACCTCCTTCATCTTCCTCCTCGGTGCGGCCCTTGATAAGCGGGAGTTTGAAATAGACCCGCGTACCCCGGTTGACCTTGCTTTCTATGTGCAGGGCGCTCTCGGGGCCGAAAAGGCTCTTGAGACGCTCGTTGACGTTGCTCAGGCCCACGCCACTCCCCGAGCCAAATCCGGGCTCGAAAACATGAGCCAGGATCTCCGGGCTGATACCCACACCGTCGTCACTGATCTCCACGTACATCTCGCCGCCGGCCCGACGAATCATAACATGCACCGTTCCTTCGCCCATCTTGGGCATGATCCCGTGCTTCACCGCGTTTTCGACAAGCGGCTGCAGGGTCAATACCGGTACCTGGTAGTCAAGGAGGCTCCTGTCGATATCCTGTGTAACACGGAGTTTCTCGTGGAACCGTGCCTTTTCCAGCTCCAGGTACGTGTTGATGCACTCCAGCTCCTCGCGTAAGGTGATGAAATGCCCCGTCTGCTTAAACGCATGCCGGAAAAACGACGCCAGCCGGATAAGCAGGCGGCGCGCCGTTTCCGGGTCGGTCCGGCTAAACATTATAATCGTATTCAGAGTGTTGAAGAGAAAATGCGGGTTGATTTGGGCCCGCAAGGCTTCGAGTTGGGCCTTGGTGACCAGTTGTGCCTGCAAGTCGAGCTCGGCCATTTCCATTTGCATCCCCAGGAGCTGGGCGATCCCTACCGCCAGTTTAACCATCGCGGCCGGGATGGGGCCGTCGCGGTCGGTGCGGTAAAGCTTGACCGTCCCCACTACCTCGCCGCGCAGCTTCAACGGGGCAATGACGGCCCCCTCCAGCGGACAAACGCAGTCCTTAACCGGGCATTGCAGGTCCTCTTTGCGCTGGACGATCTTCAGCTCGCCGGTAGCCAGAACCTGCTTGGTAGCGAAGGTGATTATCTCTTTCCCGGCCGGGTGCCGGTCACATCCGGGGCCGATGAAAGCCAGCACCCGTTCCCGGTCGGTGATCGCCACGGCAGGCACGTCGCCAATCTTCTGGATTATTTCCGCGGTCTTGCGGGCCGTTTCCACGTTCAACCCGCGCCGCATGTAGGGCAACGTTTCGCTCGCAATGCGTACGGTGGGATCCACCGGCTGCTCGTCAAACTTCAGCGTGATGATCCGTCGCCCCACTGCGGTGCCCCGTAAGAAAGCATACGCCAGCGGAATATTGACAAGAAGAAAGACGGCTACCACCGGCCATAGCTTCCAATTCCAGGCCAGGATAGCACTGCCAACAACGAGTTCGGCCAGAGCAAATCTCGCCCAGCCATTATCCAGAATTTTTTGAAAGTACAACCTGACTCCTTCCCCTGGAAGCGCTTCGACTTTTACTTACTTTTATTTAAACTATACAACATATGCGGCGAACAGTAAATATTACAGATGTGTAGCTCGGGGAGCCATGGCGTACCCCAACTGCCTGACCTTGCGGCAGTAATTCTTTACGCCCTGGCGAAAGATCAGGTTGAGCGTTCCAAAAACCGGCCAGCGGTTATGGAAGATGCCAAAACGGCGCAAAATGCCGGAAATGGAGTAGGCTTGCGTCAAGAGCCACTGGAATCCTTCTTGCAGTTGTTCGGGGGTTATTTTTAGCGGCTTAAAAACCACGTTGTTACCGTTGTATTTCGACCAGTCGCGGTCAATGATGCGTCCCTCTTTTTCCATGCGAGCAAAAAGGGTTGTACCGGGTAGAGGCGTAAGAATCGAAGCCTGGAGAAGGTCAATTTTGGCCTTAAAGGCAAATTCCTTGATCCTTTCGAAAACGCTCCGGTCATCGCTATCGAGGCCGACGATAAACGCCCCAATAACGCCGATCCCGTAATGATGCAGGCGCTTGATCGTACTTACGTAGTTTCTGGTATCGTTGTGTAACTTGTGGAGTTTGGAAAGCTCCGTGGGCGAAAGACTCTCAAAACCAACGAAAAGACCCTTGCAGCCGCTTTCAGCCGCGAGCTTTACCAGTTGCTCGTCCTGGAGTTGCGGGAGGGAAGCCTGGCTTACCCACCGCTTGCCGAGTCCCTTAAGCGCGGTAAACAACTTGCGGGCGTACCCCGGGTTACCCATGATATTGTCGTCTACAAAGATAACCAGCTTTTCTTTTAAGCTTTTAACCTCCTCGATAACTTCGCGTATGGGCCGCTGACGTATGGTCCCGCCAAAAAATCTGGTAACCGAGCAAAAACTACAGTTGTACGGGCATCCCCGCGTAACCTGGACGGTGGCCGTGGTAAGATAGGCTCCCTTCTTCAGGAGATCCCGGCGCGGCCGGATGCCCTGCAATTCAGGAAACCGGTTGTGACGGTAGAAGCGCGCCAGCTTGCCCCGGCGACAATCCTCTACCACTTGCGGCCACAGGCCCTCCGCTTCCCCTATAACTACCGCGTCCGCGTACTGGGCCGCCTCTTCGGGCAAGGCCGTTGCGTGAATACCGCCGATAACAACCGGAATCCCCCGGCGCCTGAATTTGGCCGCGATCTGGTACGCCCGGTTGGCCTGGGCTGTGGTAGCCGTAATGCCTACAAGGTCCCAATCGCCGTTAAAATCAATCTCTTCTACTGCTTCGTCGACCAGGCGTACCTCCACATCTGGCGGGGTAAGTCCCGCCACCGTCAGCAGGCTTAGCGGTGGAAGCACACCTCGTCCTGTCCTCTGTGGGTTCGGCCCACTCAGGGGTGATACCAGAAGCACCCTCATAGGTTTTCCTCCCCCTCACGTACGCTATACTTCCCCCGGTTTTACACCTCCCTGCATGGTATATTCATCCTCACCTGCCGATTTCCCTCTCAAGTTTTAAAATTATGCAACAAAATATAATAGCCTTTGAATGCGCCCCACCGGTAGGAGTCGACCAGGAAAAAGTCACCGGCGTACAGAATTCTTTATATGGACCGATTGTGGGGGTGGCATGCGTGGCGCACCCGGGCTGGTTGGCGAACAAGACGCTAAGCATTCACATCCCCGGCCGAGGAACTTTCCAAAGTCGTGTACTCGGTTTGCAAAAGGGTTTGCTCGTCGTCCTGGCCCCGGCATCGGGTGCCCAGCTGGCATGGCTGTCCCCCGGCACGGACGTAGAATTCACATTGCCCGGGGAAAGCAACGCCAAACGGGAAAACCTGCCCTCGTTAAAAGGGAAAATCGTTGAACGGCGTTTAAAGCCGGTACCCCTGCTCCTTATCAGCCCAACCCACGACATACCTTTCGCCCAGGCAATTTCACTCAGGCCGAACAAGATCGTAACCGTCGCCAGCGGCAAAGGTGGAACCGGCAAGACCTTCCTGACGGTAAACCTGGCCGTCGCCCTCGGCCGGCGCAACCTGCGCGTAGGCATCCTCGACGCAGATCTCGGGACGGCTAACGTCGCGACCGTCCTGGGACTCCGACCTACCGCAAACCTTGGCGTGGTGCTTACCGGCGAAAAGCGGCTGGCCGAGATCGGCATCCCGGTCGGCCAAGGTGTGGTAGTCTACCCGGGTATCGCGGGTGGATACGTGCCTGATATCTCCCCGTGGCAATTCGGCCGGCTCCTCGCCGGTATCGGTGAAATAGAGGGAACTTTGGATCATCTCCTCATCGATAGCGGCGCCGGCCTCTCGCCCCGCACGACGAACTTTCTCCTAGCCGCCGACTTTGTAGTCCTCGTGACCAACGATACGTCCACTGCTATCCTGGACGCCTACGGCCTGCTGAAATCCCTGGCCGTAAAATTCTGGATCCCGGAAGTTGGCCTCGTTATCAACCGGGTTGCCGAGACCGCCCACGCGCAGGAAACGGCGCTCCGTTTCGTCGAGACGGCCAGGCGTTATTTAAACGTGAGAGTTCTTACCCTTGGCCTGATACGCGAAGATAGCGCGGAGCACGAAAGCCTGCGCCACGGCCGCCCGCTGCTGGTTTATGCGCCCGATTCCCCCGCCGCGCACGATGTGCAGGCGGTGGCCGCAAGATTGCGGGATCGTCTGGTAATAACGGCGCCGCCTTCCCGCCTGCAGGTCCGGTAAAGCGCATCGGAGCGCCCCGGCAACGGGGCGCTCGCAGCCAGAGAGCCTAAAGCATGGCCCGCTCGGCCAGTTCGATTGCCTTTTGCACGAACCGACCGCAATCCCTGGAGCTCAGGTACCCATAGTAGTTGCCCTTGATTAGGTGAGCTACGCCCATTTTACGGGCCAAAGCGTACTTGGTACGGTCGCTCAGGTACTTAGCCATTTTAGACCCTCCTTATTTTTATTCTTGCGGCGCGCCAGCGAAGATAACCATGCTTAATTTTGCATAGCACCCCGCAAACTTTCTTGCAAGGCAAATAACCAAAAAGGGCACAGACAATACTATGGGTGAGCAACAAACTTATTGTTTGGGGGTGTACCGTTTGGTACAGTTGGGAAACTTTCACGTTGGAAAAGGAGAAACAGCCAAGCGACCGACCGCCGACGTAATGGAAGTCGGCGCTCTGTGGGATGCACTAATGGAGAGGTACGACACCATTCAGTTTACGCAGATTTTGCAAAACTTCGCTCACGACCAGGACTTGAAATTGGTTCTGGCGAAAGGTTTGACCAATACCCTTGAGAAACAGGTAAATAAGATCGAAGAAGAAATGAACGTGCTGCAAATACCTCTACCGGAAAGGCCGCCGAAGTCTGTTAATGTTCCGTCCACAACCGGCGTTTTCGAAGACGAACTTATATTCGGCCTGGTATTCGCAGGAATTCAGCATATGCTCGCCAGACACGTGGAGCACATTCGCGCGATGACAACAAGGGATGGCCTGCGAAAAATGTTTATCGAGTTTCTCCGGGCGGAACTCAGTATCTTTGACAAAATGGTACTGTATGGCAAAACTAAAGGCTGGCTCAAATCCCCGCCGAAGTTCGTACCGTGAAGCAATAAACCCTGCCCTTCAGGAAGGCAGCGTACGATGGAACAGCTTGGGCCCGCTCAAAGAGCATCGGCTGCCCATTCTACGACATCTTCATAATCCCGCCTTTGTTTGCCATCTCAGACCCTTTCGGCACGTACGTTCTGCAACAAGTGGACATGCAAGAACCTGCCGAACTCCTCTCCCGAAGATAAGCCAATTCAAGCCCCAGGTTGATCGGCTTGAGGGGTAGTCACAGTCCTCAGGGCCCTGGCAGATGATACACGGGTCAAGGTAGTCTACGCCCTGAGTGTAAAGCTGAGCTTTGTGTTCTTACCGGCAACCTAACGGGACAGCTCTTTTTGCTGCAGGCCTAAGCCTGCTACCGGCCGGACGATTGGCGAAAGCCAGGGAAGAGGGCCTGAGAGCCCTCTTCCCACTTCTGGCGTCCAGCAGAAGGGCGGGGCACGAGAGTCACTAAAAACCAGGTGAAGATTGGACGGTTTACAGGCGCGTGCTGTGCCAGATCGCGTCTAGGAGCCAATTTCGAACGAGATCAAGCGGTCGAAATAGTGGGGCATAAACTGCCGGTTCCAGGCGGCGTTAGGCAACGTGTCGTAATCGAACCACATACGGACGGTGACTTTTTCTCCCCTGGCAAACCTGCCGCAGGCAACCACCGCCTTTTTAATATCCTCGTCCAGTTCTGCCAAACTGTGGCCGGTGGCCACAATACTATCATTGCTGGCAATCCATTGCCGGCCGTCGTGGACCAGGCGCAGTTCCATATGCGCCCGCATACGCCAACCCCCTTCAGCCTCTATTCGACCGTAACGCTCTTGGCCAGGTTACGCGGTTTGTCGACTTCGCAACCGCGGGCGACGGCGGCGTAGTAGGCAAAGAGCTGGAGCGGTATTACCGCCAGGACCGGGGCCAGGAGCGGGTGGGTCCTGGGAATGTAGAACACCTCGTCCGCTACCGCCTCCAGGTGTTTGTTGCCGGCGAAGGTTACCGCCAGTACCCTGGCCCCACGCGCTTTGACTTCTTTGATGTTGCTTATCATTTTCTCTTCCAGTTCGGGCTGCGTGGCCAGGGCGATAACCGGCGTGCCCTCCACCACCAGGGCCAGCGTACCGTGCTTCAGCTCCCCGGCAGCGTAGGCTTCGGCGTGGATGTAAGAGATCTCCTTGAGCTTCAGTGCTCCCTCCATGGCCACGGCGTAATCCAGGCCGCGCCCGATGAAAAAGATGTGCTCGGCAGCGGCGTAGCGTCGGGCCGCCCGGGCAATCTCCGGTGCCCGTTCCAGGACGGCGGCTGCCTGTGATGGCGTCTCCCACAGGGCGGCAAGTATATCCCTGGCTTCCGCGCCGGCGACCATACCCCGGCGCTCGGCCAGCCACACGGCCAGCAGCACGAAGGCCACCAACTGGGTGACGTAAGCCTTGGTCGAGGCCACCGCAATCTCCGGCCCGGCCCAGGTGTAAAAGACGAGGTCCGCCTCGCGCGCAATGGAGCAACCGACCACGTTAGTGATCGCCACCACGCGCGCTCCTTTGGCCCTGGCCTCCCGCAAGGCGGCACGGGTATCCGCCGTTTCGCCGGACTGGCTCACCACGATAACCAGATCGGACGGGGCGATCAACGGGTTGCGGTACCGAAACTCGGAGGCGATATCTACCTCGACGGGTACCCGGGCCAGATTCTCAAGCAGGTACTTCCCCACCACCCCGGCGTGATACGCCGTGCCACAGGCCGTGATGAAAACCCGCCGGATACCTTCAACATAACCTGTCTCCAGGGCCGCCAGTTCGTTAAGCGTCACCCGCGCGCTTCCCTCGCCCAGACGCCCGCGCAGGGTTTCGCGTAAGGCTTTCGGCTGCTCGAAGATCTCCTTAAGCATAAAATGATCGTAGCCACCCTTCTCGGCCTGGTCGGCCTCCCAGGTGACGTGAAAAACCTCCCGCGCCTGTGGTGTTCCCTGCAGGTCAAAGATATGCACTCCCTCGGGCGTGACCTCGGCCAACTCGCCGTCATTTAGCAGATAGGTATCACGGGTGTACGGGAGAAGCGCCGGGATGTCCGACGCCACGAAGTTTTCCCCTTCGCCGAGCCCGATGACCAGCGGGCTTTCCTGCCTGGCCGCAATCAGGCGGAGGGGTTCGTAACGCGTCATGACCAGGAAGGCATAGCTGCCGCTAAGGTGCTTCACCGCGCGGAGCACCGCGGCCCGGAGATCACCGTCGTAGTAGTGCTCAATCAGATGGGGCAACACCTCGGTGTCAGTCTCGGACTTGAATTTGTGACCCAGGCCGGTCAGCCAGCTCTTGATGGTCATGTAGTTTTCGATGATGCCGTTATGTACCACGGCAAAGTGGCCACTACAATCGGTGTGCGGGTGGGCGTTAATATCCGTCGGGGCCCCGTGCGTGGCCCAGCGGGTATGTCCGACACCCACCGTGCCTGTATAGGGAGTCCCATCGAGTGCTCCCACCAAGACGCTGATTGTCCCGGCGCGCTTAACCACCACCAGGCCCCCGTTTTCCGCTACGACAAGACCGGCAGAGTCATAGCCCCGGTACTCCAGGCGGCGTAAGCCATCTATTAAAATGGGGACGGCCGGGCGTGCCCCAGCATAACCAACAATGCCACACACTATTAACCAGGCCTCCTTCGTATAAAAACCAAAATGCCGGCCAAAAGGCACAGCATTCCTGCGGTCCGCGCTGCAGGCGGCGCACCCGGGCAAGACTACCCCCACAAACAGCAAATGGTACCACCCGCAGCCCGCCTTTTGCCTTTCTGTCACCCGGCGCTTTTGTCCCGGCGGTTACCCGCCGGATTTGTGACGCCTTTAACGGCCGTGACCAGCCGGGAGGCATCCGCCGAAAACTTCGATAAACCTCCGCCTCGTCAACCGGAACGGTCGTCGGAAGTCAGCCGTCTAACGTCCGAAGTACCGGATTTTCGGCCCACCTGCAACCGTACCGGTTCTGGCGCTTGGTTATTCGGTTGAGTTCCAGCAACCATCACCATCACTTGCGTTCATTTCTCACCCCCCTGTCGGCCTCCACCACGGCCTCAACCAGTTGGTTTACTACCTCAAGAAGTTCTTCCTCGCTGGGACCCTCAACCATTACCCGGATAAGCGGCTCCGTCCCAGAGGGGCGGACAAGGACGCGCCCCTGGCCGTCCAGCCGGGCTTCGCACGCCGCTACGGCCTCGGCCAGAACCGAACTGGCCATTACCTTTTCCTTGTCGGTCACCCTTACATTCTCCAGCACCTGCGGAAATTCCTGCATCTGCGCCGCCAGCTCGGAAAGGGGTTTGCCGGTATCGATCATCACGGATAAAAGCTGCAGGGCGGTGACCAGACCGTCGCCGGTGGTGTTATGGTCGAGGAAGATGATGTGTCCCGACTGTTCGCCACCCAGGCGGGCGCCGCTGGCCAGCATTGTCTCAAGCACATAGCGGTCGCCCACTTTTGTCTGCAGGACCCGGATGCCGGCTTCGCGCAAAGCGACGTGCAGGCCGAGATTGGACATGACCGTAACCACAACCGTATTCTGCGGCAGGCGGTTGCGTTCCTTGAGATACTTGCCGCAGATCACCATTATCCGGTCGCCGTTAACGATACGCCCTTTCTCATCCACGGCAATTACGCGGTCGGCATCGCCGTCAAAGGCCAGTCCCAGGTCGGCACCCTCGGCCAGCACTCTTTCCTGCAGGCAAGCCGGGTTGGTGGACCCGCAGGCCACGTTAATATTCGTGCCGTCGGGTTCATGGTTGATGGCCACCACCCGTGCCCCAAGGGCACTCAAGACATGCGGGGCCACGCTGCAGGCCGCGCCGTTGGCGCAGTCCACAACGATTTTCAGGCCGCCGAGCGCCGGCGGTCCTACCCGCCGCGCGTGGGCCAGGTACTGTTCGGCGGCGTGCGGCACCTCGCGCACCTTGCCCACGGCAGCACCTGTGGGCCGTGGAACATCCGTCGCCTCTTGCTCCAAAACAAGCTGCTCGATCATCTCCTCCAGGCGATCGGGCAGCTTGTAACCGTTGGCCCCAAAAAACTTGATCCCGTTGTCTTCTACAGGATTATGCGAAGCGGAGATAACCACGCCGGCCCCCGCCCCAAGGGCGCGGGTGAGGTACGCCACCGCCGGTGTCGGGAGCACACCCAGGCGCCAGACGTCTACCCCCGTCGAAAGGATACCGGCCGTCACCGCCGCCTCCAGCATGTCACCTGAGATGCGGGTATCCCGCCCGACGGCAATGGCCCGTGCCCCCGCCTCCCGGGTCAGGATGAAGGCACCGGCACGGCCGATTTTGAAAGCCAGTTCTGGTGAGAGTTCCCGGTTGGCCACTCCACGTACGCCATCGGTGCCGAACAACGACCCCATAGCCTCGCTCCAGCCTCCCGTCGCGCGTCTACTTCAGCATATGCCGGCCGCAGGCAACCTGTAATCCTGCAGGACAGGATTTTTATTGCCGACCCTCCGGTGGTTTGGTATTCCTGGCACTATCGCCCAGCTTCAACAGGCCGTAGGCAAAACTGTCGGCCAGTGCCTGCCAGCTCGCTTCAATAATATTTGAAGATACACCGACCGTACTCCACGAATGCTTCCCGTCGCCGGTCTCGATCAGCACGCGCACGACAGCGCCCGTGCCTGCCTTTTCGTTAAGGACGCGCACCTTGTAGTCGTTAAGTTTCATTTTCTTGATGGCCGGGTAAAATTCCTCCAGGGCTTTGCGCAAAGCATTGTCGATGGCGTTAACCGGCCCGTTCCCCTCCGCCGCGGTATGCACCACCTGGTCTTTCACGCGGAGCTTGATAATCGCTTCCGTGTACATCTTTCCTTCCCGGATTTCGACAATGGTCCGCAAATTCTCCAGGAAAAACGGTTCTTCGTAACCGTTGTAGGCCCTGCGCAACAGGAGCTCGAATGAGCCTTCGGCGCTCTCGAACTGGAATCCCTGGTGTTCGAGTTCCTTGATCTCGGCCAGAAGTTTCCTGGTCTCTTCGCTGCTCCGCTCCAGCCCCAGGTTTAATTCCCGGTACTTATACATCAAGTTCGAAAGCCCGGAGAGTTCCGAAACCAGCACCCGCCGCTTGTTGCCCACCGCCTCCGGGGGAATGTGCTCGTAAGTTTGCGCCGCCTTCATCAAGGCGCTGACATGCACGCCTCCCTTGTGGGCAAACGCGCTCGACCCCACGTACGGCTGGCGCGGATCCGGGTGGATGTTGGCCACCTCGTAGACGTAGCGCGAGAGGTCGGTCAGCTGGGCCAGGTTCTGCGGCGGCAGGGTGGAAATATTCTTTTTGAAAGCCAGGTTGGGAATGACCACGCAAAGGTCGGCGTTCCCGCAGCGTTCACCGAAACCGTTCACCGTACCCTGGACGTGGGTAACACCCGCATCTACTGCAACCAGCGCGTTGGCCACGGCCATGCCGGCATCGTTGTGAGTATGGATACCCAGCGGGGTCCGGACGTGGCGCCGGACGTCGGCAACGATTTCGTACACCTCCAGCGGTAGCGTACCACCGTTGGTATCGCACAGCACCAGCGTCCTCGCGCCCCCTTCCTCCGCGGCCCGCAACGTGGCCAGGGCATACTCCCGGTTGGCCTTGTACCCGTCGAAAAAGTGTTCGGCGTCGTAAATGACCTCAAGCCCCTTTGACTTCAGGTAGGCCACCGACTCCCGGATCATGGCCAGGTTCTCGTCGAGCGTGGTCTCGAGGGCGCGAAAGACGTGAAAATCCCAGCTTTTACCGAAAAGCGTCGCCACTTTCACGCCGCTGGCCAGAATGGCCTGCAGGTTGGCGTCTGCTTCCGCGCACAGGCCAACCCGCCGCGTGCTGCTGAACGCGGTAATTTTCGCGTTGGCCAGCGGCTCTTTTTGCATCCGCTGGAAAAATTCCATATCTTTCGGGTTTGATGCGGGCCAACCGCCCTCCACAAAGTGGAACCCCAGGCGGTCGAGGCGCCGGGCAATTTTTACCTTATCCTCTACGGAAAAGGAGATGCCCTCTGCCTGGGCTCCGTCGCGCAGGGTGGTATCGTAAATTTCAATCATCGCCATAACTCGCGCCGCCCCCAACTCTCCTCTTGACATAGTTTATGAGACCGCCGGCGGCAATGATTTCCTGCATGAAGGGAGGAACGGGTTGGGCCTGGAACGTAGCGCCGGTATTGAGGTTGGTAATCAAGCCCGCGGCGGCATCCACCAACACCTCGTCGCCGGCAGCAATGCCATCCACCGCCTCCGGACATTCCAGGATGGGCAGACCGATATTGAAGGCGTTGCGGTAAAAGATGCGGGCAAAGGAGCGGGCCACGACACACGCGACCCCTGCCGTCTTGATGGCCAGCGGCGCGTGCTCCCGCGAGGACCCGCAGCCGAAGTTTGCCCCCGCCACAATAATGTCGCCGGGTTTGACCGCCCGGGCGAAAGAAGGGTCCGCGTCTTCCATGCAGTGGGCGGCAAGTTCCGCGGGGTCGGTCGTATTCAGATAACGCGCCGGAATAATTACATCGGTATCAATGTTATCGCCGAACTTCCAGGCGCGGCCCTGGAACCGCATCTAGATCACCTCTTCCGGATGCGCTATACGGCCGGCAACCGCCGAGGCGGCTGCCACGGCGGGATTCGCCAGGTAAACCTCGCTTGCCGGGTGACCCATGCGTCCGACAAAATTGCGGTTGGTGGTCGCGACCGCCCGCTCGCCTGCGGCCAGGATTCCCATGTGCCCTCCCAAGCACGGCCCGCAGGTAGGCGTGCTGACCGCCGCCCCGGCCTCGATAAAGATGGCGATGAGTCCTTCCGCCAGCGCCTGCCGGTAAATCTCCTGTGTCCCGGGAATGACGATCAAACGCACATCCGGGTGCACCTTCCTGCCGGCCAGAACGCGCGCGGCCAGGCGCAGGTCGGCCAACCGCCCGTTGGTACACGACCCGATTACGGCTTGATCGATACGGACGTCCCGCGCCTCGCTTACCGGTCGGACGTTGGCCGGCGAGTACGGAAATGCCACCTGGGGTTCAAGACCGCTCACATCGAAGGTAAAAACCGCCGCGTACGCCGCATCGGGATCGCTGGCGTAAAACCGGTACGGTCGCCGGGCCCTGCCCCGGACGTAAGCTTCGGTAATTTCATCGGGCGGGATAATCCCGTTTTTAGCCCCCGCTTCCACCGCCATGTTGGCCATGGTGAAGCGTCCGTCCATGTCCAGGCGGGAGATGACCGGACCCGTGAATTCCATGGCGCAGTACCGCGCTCCCTCTACCCCGATCTGCCCGATGGTGTACAGGATAAGGTCCTTCCCCCCTACCCAGGGGCGCAACTCCCCCTGGTAAATAAATTTCATCGACGGGGGCACCTTGAACCAGGTCTCGCCAAGGGCCATGGCCGCAGCCAGGTCGGTGGAGCCGATACCGGTGGCAAAGGCCCCCAGCGCGCCGTAAGTACAGGTGTGCGAGTCGGCCCCGATCACCACGTCTCCCGGAACAACCAGTCCCTGCTCCGGCAAGAGACAGTGCTCGATCCCCATCCGGCCAATCTCATAATAGTACGGCAGGGCGTACTTTTTGGCGAACTCGCGGACAAGCTTCGCCTGTTCCGCCGCCTTGATATCCTTGTTGGGCGTAAAGTGATCGGGCACCAGCACCACCCGCTCCGGGTCGAAAACCGGCACCCCGATCTTTTCGAATTCCTTTATCGCGAGGGGAGCGGTGATGTCGTTTCCCAAAGCGATGTCAATGCGCGCGCTTATAAGTTCCCCGGGTCGGACCACATCACGGCCTGCGTGCGCCGCCAGTATCTTTTCCGTTATGGTCATTCCCATGTTGCTCTCAACCCCGATGCTTCCTGGCGGGCCCGTTAAGGTCGTGGATGATCCTGTTGAGGGCATCGATGTAGGCGCGGGCGCTGGCTTCCAGCACGTCCGTACTTATGCCGCGACCGGTAAAGATTTTCCCGCGCTCATCCTGAACCTTTACCGTAACATTACCCAGGGCGTCCTTGCCTCCGGTCACGGCATCAAGGGCATAACTCACCAGCGTGGCCTTAATTCCCGTAATCTTGTCGATCGCCCGGTAGATGGCATCCACCGGGCCGTCGCCGCAGGCCGCTTCTTCGACCACCTCGCCCCCGGTAGCCAGGCCTACCGTTGCGCTCGGCACCACGGTGGTGCCGGAAAGGATGTGCATGTATTCCAGTTCGAACGTGGGCGGCGTCTGCCTGATCTCGCCTTCCACGATCGCCTGGAGGTCTTCGTCGGTGATCGTCTTCTTGCGGTCGGCAAGTTCCTTGAAACGGACAAAGGCCTTATTAAGTTCCTCTTCCGAAAGTTCGTAACCGAGCTCGATCAGCCGCTGGCGAAAGGCGTGCCGGCCGGAGTGCTTCCCCAGTACAAGGCTAGACCTGGTAATGCCGACCATGGCGGGGTTCATGATCTCGTAGGTGGTGCGCTCCTTCAGCACCCCGTCCTGGTGAATACCCGATTCGTGGGCAAAGGCGTTCTTACCCACGATGGCCTTGTTGTACTGGACCGGCATACCGGTGAGGGTGCTCACCAGCCGCGAGGTGCGGTAGATCTCCTCGGTGACAATGTTGACGTGCTTCCCGTAGATATCGCGCCGCGTATGCAGCGCCATGATCACCTCTTCCAGGGCGGCGTTGCCGGCCCGCTCGCCGATACCGTTGATGGTCCCCTCCACCTGTTGCGCTCCGTTCAGCACGGCGGCCAGGGAGTTGGCTACCGCCAGGCCCAGGTCGTCGTGGCAGTGGACGCTGAGCACCACCTTCTCGATCCCGGGTGTCTTTTCCCGGATGGCCCGGATGAAGCCCCCGAACTCCTCGGGCGTCGCGTACCCCACGGTGTCCGGAATGTTGACTACCGTCGCGCCCGCGGCGATCACTGCGGCCAGCACCCGGCACAGGTAATCGAGATCGGAACGGGACGCGTCTTCTGCCGAAAACTCCACGTCCGAGGTGTACTTTTTGGCGCGCCTTACCCCTTCCACCGCCGCCTCCAGCACCTGTTCCCGATCCTTGCGCAGCTTGTATTTCAGGTGGATATCCGAGGTGGCAATGAAGACGTGGATCCGCGCTTGTTCGGCCTCCTTCAGCGCCTCCCAGGCCGTATCAATATCCGGGAAGCTGCACCGCGCCAGCCCGGCCACGGTCACCCCGCGCACCTCGCGGGCCACCGCCTGCACGGCTTTAAAGTCGCCTGGCGAGGTATAAGGGAAGCCCGCCTCGATCACGTCCACCCCTAACCGGACCAGCTGGCGGGCGATCTGTACCTTTTCCGAAACGTTCAGGCTTACGCCGGGTGATTGCTCCCCGTCGCGCAGGGTGGTATCAAAAATGTAAACGCGCTCGCTCAAGCGCATCTTCCCTCCTCTACTTCCTGAGCCAGGGCATCATCTTGCGCAGTTCGGCACCCACCTGCTCGATGAGGTGCTCGCGCTCCTTTTTCCGCAGGGCGTTAAATACCGGCCGGTTGGCCTGGTTTTCGAGCACCCACTCCCTGGCAAAGCGGCCCTCCTGAATCTCTTTGAGCACCTTCTCCATCTCGTCCCGCACCGCCTGGTTGATGATGCGCGGTCCCACCACGTAGTCGCCGTACTCCGCCGTGTTACTTACACTCTCGCGCATTTTGGTCAGGCCGCCCTCGTTAATCAGGTCCACGATCAGTTTCAGCTCGTGCAGGCACTCGAAATAGGCCATCTCGGGCGCATACCCCGCCTCGACCAGGATTTCGAAGCCCGCCTTAATCAGCGCGGCAACGCCCCCGCAAAGGACGCACTGCTCGCCAAACAGGTCCGTTTCGGTCTCCTCGCGGAAGGTGGTTTCAAACACCCCGGCCCGCGTGCAACCGATGGCGCGCGCGTAGGCCAGGGCAAGCTGCCTGGCCTGCCCCGTATAATCCTGGTGTACGGCAATCAGGCCCGGAACACCGGCCCCCTCCAGATACAGGCGGCGCACCATGCGGCCCGGCCCCTTGGGGGCCACCATGAAGACGTCCACGTCGGCCGGCGGCACGATCTGGGCGTAATGGATGTTGAACCCGTGGGCGAACATCAGCCCCTTGCCGGCGGCGAGTTGCGGCGCGATGCTCTCCCGGTAGACGGCGGGCTGCACCTCGTCGGGAACCAGCATCATAATTATGGAAGCGTCCCGGGCGGCTTCGGCCACCGGCAAAACGGTCAACCCGTCGGCCTCGGCGCGTGCCCAGTTCGGGCTGCCCGGCCGCAGGCCCACGACCACGCCCACCCCGCTGTCTTTCAGGTTCTGGGCGTGTGCGTGCCCCTGGCTGCCGTAACCGATGACGGCCACCCGCCGTCCCTCAAGCAACCTTAGATCGGCGTCATCATCGTAGTAAACCCGCACCACCGTTACTCGTCCTCCTTAACCGTTACGGATGTTACTTTGCTGCCGCGCAGCATCGCGATCTTGCCGGTACGAACCACCTCGCGTATACCGAAGGGCCGCATCGCTTCTTCAAAGGCATCAATCTTCTTCTCGTCGCCGGTAATCTCGATAATGAGCGTGCGCCGCCCGATGTCCACGATGTGGGCCCGGAAGATCTCGACAATCTGAATGATCTCGCCGCGCGCCGTGGCATCGGCGTTTACCTTGATCAGGGCCAGTTCTCGCTCCACGTGTTCCTCCGCCGTCACATCCTGCACCTTGATGACGTCGATCAGCTTGCGCAGTTGCTTGGCCACCTGCTCCAGTACTGCCTCGTCGCCCTCGGCCACGATCGTCATCCGCGAGATGGTCGGATCCTCGGTATGGGAAACCGCCAAACTCTCAATATTGTAGCCCCGGCGGCTGAAAAGTCCTGCTACCCGGGCCAGCACCCCGGGATGGTTTTCTACCAGTACCGAAAAGGTACGGCGCATCGGTAAAACCCCTGCCTTTAACCCAGCATTTTGTGAATCGCTTCGCCCGGCGGCACCATCGGCATCACGTTTTCTTCCCGGTCGATGTGGAAGTCGATAAAGACGGGTTTTGGTGAAGCGATGGCCTGCTCCAGCGCCGGTCTGATCTCCGCCGGTTTTTCGACCAGGATTCCCTCTGCCCCGTAAGCTTCGGCCAGCTTGACGAAGTCGGGGTTTAAAAGTTCCGTGTAAGCGTAGCGGCGGTTATAGAAGAGCTCCTGCCACTGCCTCACCATCCCCAGATACCCGTTGTTCAGGATGGCCACGTTGACCGGCAGTTCGTAGTTGACCGCCGTCGCCAGCTCCTGGATGTTCATCTGGATGCTGCCATCGCCGGCAATATCGAAGACTATCTCGTCGGGGCAGGCTACCTGGACCCCAATGGCCGCCGGAAAGCCGAACCCCATGGTGCCGAGCCCCCCGGAGGAAATGAACGTCCGCGGCCGCGTGAACGTGTAGAATTGCGCGGCCCACATCTGGTTCTGGCCCACCTCGGTGGTTATGCGCGCCTTGCCCCCGGTAACTTCGTAGATCCCCCGTACGACCGCCTGGGGTTTGAGCCCGTTTTCCTTGTAAGTCAGCGGGTACTCCTTTTTCAACCGGGCAACCTTCTCCTGCCAGGCCGGGTTGGGACGGGCGTCCAGGATCTCAAGTATCTGGCGTAAGACGAGCTTAACATCGCCAACAATCGGCACATCAACCCGGACGTTCTTGCCGATTTCCGCCGCGTCGATATCGATGTGAATTATCTTTGCTTCCGGGGCAAAACTCTCGACCTTGCCGGTAACGCGGTCATCAAAGCGCGCGCCGATGGCGATCAACAGATCGCAGGCCGACACAGCGTAGTTCGCGTACTTGGTGCCGTGCATGCCCAGCATGCCCAGCGAGAGCGGGTGATCGCCCGGGAAAGCCCCCAGGCCCATCAGCGTCGTGGTGACGGGCGCCAGGAGTTTCTCGGCCAGGAGGCGCAGTTCCTCGGAGGCGCCGGAACTGATCACGCCGCCGCCGGCGTAAATCACGGGCCGCTCTGCCTGGACCATCAAGGCTACCGCTCTCTTTACCTGGACCGGGTTCCCTTCCCGCGGAGGGCGATAGCCGCGCAGCCTGATCGGGCCCGGATCCTCGTAAGGGATCTTCGACGCGGTTACATCCCGCGGCAGGTCGACCAGCACGGGTCCCGGCCGGCCCGTCGTGGCGATGTGGAAGGCCTCCTTAACGGTACGCGCCAGCTGGCGTACGTCTTTCACCAGGAAGTTATGTTTGGTTATCGGCATGGTTATGCCAGTGATATTGGCCTCCTGAAACGCATCGCGACCGATTAAACTGGTGGGCACCTGGCCGGTGAAAGCAACCAGCGGCACCGAGTCCATGGCCGCAGTGGCAATCCCCGTTACCAGGTTGGTCGCCCCGGGGCCCGAGGTAGCCAAGCATACGCCGGGTCGGCCGCTGGCCCGGGCATACCCGTCGGCGGCGTGGGCCGCGCCCTGCTCGTGGCGGGTAAGAATGTGCCTGATATCCGCGTCGTAAAGCGCGTCGTACACCGGCAGGATGGCCCCGCCCGGGTAACCGAAAACGATATCTACGCCCTGCTCCTCCAGGCATTTAACCAGGATCTCGCCACCGGTCATAAGTTCTTTCTCTTTATCCTTACCCATTCTTAATCACCGCCCCACTTGCTGCCGAACCAACCATGCGGCTGTAACGTGCCAGGTACCCCTTCGTGACCTTCGGCGCCGGCGGCACCCAATCTGCCAGCCGCCTCCGCAGTTCCGCCTCCTCCAGCAGCACGTTCAGCCTGCGGCCGGGAATATCGATTTCGATGATGTCGCCGTCGCGCAGTGCCGCCAGCGGACCGCCTTCGGCAGCTTCCGGCGCTATGTGCCCCACGCACGCCCCGCGCGTTGCCCCCGAAAACCGGCCATCTGTCAGCAACGCCACGTCTTTGTCAAGGCCGCGCCCGGCCAGGGCCGCCGTGGGGGTCAGCATTTCGCGCATTCCCGGCCCGCCTCGCGGGCCCTCGTAGCGGATAACCACCACCTCGCCCTTCGCAATTCTCCCCGCAAGGATGGCGGCCACCGCCTCCTCCTCACCGTCGAACACCCGTGCCGGTCCCCTGTGCACCAGCATATCCGGCGCCACGGCCGCGGCCTTGACCACCGCCCCGTCCGGCGCCAGGTTTCCCCGCAGGATAACCAGCCCGCCGGTCGGCATGTATGGATCATCCGCGCTCCGGATGATTTCCGGGCGGCGGATGCTCTGCCCTCGCAGGCTTTCTCCCACCGGCCTGCCGGTTACGGTAAGGGCGTCCAGGTGTAAGAGATCCTTCCGCGCGAGTTCGGCCATCACTGCCGGAATGCCGCCCGCCTCGTCCAGGTCCTCCAGGTAAACCGGGCCGGCCGGGCTCAACCGGCAGAGATTCGGCGTTCGCGCGCTCACCCGGTCCACCGTATCCAGGTCAAGCGGAACGCCGGCCTCGTTGGCGATGGCCAGAAGGTGCAAAACGGTGTTGGTCGAACATCCGAGCGCCATATCAACCGCCAGCGCGTTTTCAAAGGCCTCGGGGGTCAGGATTTTTGCGGGACGGATATCCCCCGCAAGCAGGCGCATCACCTGCATTCCGGCCATCTTGGCCAGGCGCCGCCGGGCCGCGCTGACCGCCGGCAGCGTGCCGTTACGCGGCAGGGCCAACCCCAGGGCCTCGGTGAGACAGTTCATGGAATTGGCGGTAAACATCCCGGCACAGGAGCCACACCCCGGACAGGCCTCGTCCTCGAGTTCCGCCAGCGACGCGGCGTCCATTTTCCCGGCCGCCACCGCGCCGACGGCCTCAAAGACCGTACTCACCGACACCCGCTGGCCCCGGAAACGCCCGGCAAGCATCGGCCCGCCGCTGACGAAAATGCAGGGCAAATCGAGGCGCGCCGCGGCCATCAGCATGCCCGGCACCACCTTGTCGCACGCCGTAATAAATACCAGGGCGTCAAAGGCATGGGCGTGCGCCATAACCTCCACCGTATCGGCGATCAGTTCGCGGCTGGCGAGGGAGTACTTCATCCCGGCATGATTCATGGCAATGCCGTCGCAGACGGCAATGGTACAGAATTCCACCGGGGTCCCGCCCGCCATCCGGACGCCGGCCTTAACCGCCTCGGCCAGCTCGTCGAGATGGATGTGCCCGGGGACAATCTCGTTCTGCGAATTCACCACTCCGATCAGCGGGCGCCTGATTTCTTCGTCCGTGAGACCAAGCGCCTTGAAAAGTGACCGGTGCGGCGCTTTCTCGAGACCCTTTTTCACCACATCGCTTCTCAATTTGCAACGCGCTCCTCCGCTTCCGGATAGATCGGTTCGCCGTCCCACACGGTCAGGGCGCGGAAGGCGTGAATCAACTGCCAGGTCACCTTGCCCGGTTTCCCGTCGCCAATGGGCCGGCCGTCAACCTTCACCACGGGAATGATCTCGGCCGCCGTGCCGGTCAGGAAACACTCGTCGGCAGTGTAGACGTCGTACCGCCCGAAGAGCTTTTCCTCGACAGGAATTCCGGCCTCCTGTGCCAGCTCTATAACCGCATTGCGGGTCACACCTTCGAGAATGCCCGCCCAGGACGGCGGCGTGACAAGACCCCCATTTTTGACGATAAAGATATTGTCACCCGTGGCCTCGCACACGTACCCTTCAGCGTTCAGCATGATCGCCTCTTCCATTCCCGCCAGTCCGGCCTCGATCTTGGCCAGGATGTTGTTCAAGTAGTTGAGCGACTTGATGCGCGGGTTCAGCGCCTCCTGGAGGTTGCGCCGGGTGGCCACGGAAACCACCTCCAGTCCCGTTTCGTACAGGGCAGGCGGATAAAGCTGGATGGACGAGGCAATACAAACCACGGTAGGCCGCTTGCACTTGCGCGGGTCGAGCCCCAAATCCCCCTTCCCACGGGCCACGACAAGCCGGATGTAGGCGTCCCGCAGGTTGTTGCGCCGCAGGGTCTCCAGGACAACTTCTTTCATCTCATCCTTGGATAAAGGAACGTCAAGGGCAATGGCGCGGGCCCCATCATACAGACGGTCAAGGTGCTGTTTTAGCCGAAATACCCGGCCGTGGTAGGCTCTGATACCTTCGAAGACGCCGTCGCCGTAAAGAAACCCGTGGTCAAAAACCGATACCACCGCCCGTTCCTCGGGCACGAACTCACCGTTCACGTAGACGATAAGCCCCAAGCCCACCAACTCCCTTACAAAATTTGATTTTAATAACGAAAACCTCCCGCCCGGCAGCCTCCTGACTGCCAGGGACGAGAGGTCATCTACCCGCGGTACCACCCTGCTTGCCGCCGCCTCGCGGCTGCAGCCACTCCGTGTGTCGCCACACCGCTCTTAACGGGAGCGACCCGGCAAAGACTACTGGGGCCTTTCGCCCGTTCGCCCTTGCGGCTCCGGGGTGATCACGGCACCCGCGCCCCGCACCGGTTTTCAGCTACCCCGGCTCTCTGTCGCGGCCGGCTACAGGGCCTCCGTCCCCTTCCTTGCCTTTGCCCGATAAATTTAATCGTAAGTATACTGAATTGGCGTCGACAGTGTCAAGGATTTTTTGCTGGTTGTCACCGGCCTGTGATATTGTCATTCGGTGTGCGGTCCGAGTATCAATCCGATTGGGTGTACTCTGCAAGACAGAGTTTCATAAGATCCAAACAGGCATTGACATTCTGGCCCTGCCGCTCGTAATATAGTATCGTAATACGATAACGAAATTCGATAGGAACTTTACGCGATGAAGAATAGGGAACTGTTCTCCGGCTTCATTCGACTGCACATTCTTTACCACGCGGCGAAAGGACCGGTCTTTGGCCTCTGGCTTATCCGCGAACTCGAGCGGCACGGGTACAGGTTGAGTCCCGGCACGCTTTACCCCATTCTCCACAGCATGGAGAGGCGGGGTTACCTAGTTTCTACCACGGAAGAGGCGGGGGGTAGAAAGCGGCGTGTCTACCGGGCTACGGAAGAAGGCCGACGGGCGCTGGCAGCTGCCGGGGTCAAAGTGCGGGAGCTGTTCGGCGAATTGTTCGCCGAACACCCGGGCGGGCGTTAAACATTTGCAGGGGGGATCGGCCGAACTATGGAATACCTCGCGGTTTCCCTCGCGGCCGTTGTGGCCGCGACCCTGACCCTGTTTTCCGGTTTTGGACTGGGAACCCTGCTGTTGCCGGTGTCGCGATCTTTTTTCCCGTAGAAGTTGCGGTGGCAGCTACTGCCCTAGTACATCTGGCCAACAACGTGTTCAAAGCGGCCTTGCTGGGAAGACACGCGGACCGGCGAGTTGTAGTTGCCTTCGGGTTGCCGGCGGCGGTGGCGGCCATCGCCGGCGCCGGGTTGCTGGCGTTCCTGGCCGACCTCCCGCCTCTCGTGCGGTACGGGTTAGGCCCCCGGGAGTACACCGTGACGGTTGCCAAACTGGTGGTTGCCGCGCTGATGATCGTCTTCGCCCTGTTCGAGTTGATCCCCCGCCTGCAGGAACTGACTTTCGACCGGAAGTACCTGCCCGTCGGCGGTGCCGCTTCCGGGTTCTTCGGCGGGCTTTCGGGACATCAGGGCGCGTTGCGGTCCGCCTTTCTCACCAAGGTCGGACTGGGCAAAGAGGCCTTCGTGGGCACGGGCAGCGTAATCGCCCTGCTGGTGGACATCGTACGGATCGCGGTCTACGGACTTTCTTTCCTGGGCCGACATCTGGCCGCGGCCGGTGCCGGTAACGGGCCGTGGTTGGTGGCTTCCGCCGTGGCCGCGGCCTTCCTGTGTCCTCTGGTCGGTGCCCGGCTGCTGAAGAATAGAAAAATCACCATCAGGAGCGTGCGGTACGTCGTGGGCACCATGCTGATGCTGCTTGGAGTTGCTCTGGGTACGGGAATGGTATGAACACCGGTCGGACCGCAAAAGTTTAGCCTAATCGCCGGAGTGCTGCCGGCCGACCCCTGGTGGCCGGAAAACCCCGGGAGGCCCATGGCAGGCCTACCGGCCTCAACCGTTCCGGCCGTCGTTTTGACCGTCGTTCCGGCCTCCAGTTGCGGTATCATATTGGGGAGAAAGCCCTCAGCAGTTGATCGGGGTGAGGTCGTAGAATGGCGCCGGTGACGCCCGTGCTTACCCTGGCTTTCGGCCCCCACCGGGTAGAGATGCTGCCCCTGATGGGCGACCACATGCGCGCGCACAGGGTGGTTATCCTGGAAGAGCCGCCGCACCCGGACTTTCACCGCATGCTGCGGCGCGAGACCGGCATCCGCACATACCTGGCCAGCGGCGATTTCAATTTTCCGCGCTTCGCGCTGCGCGCCTGCCGCCTGTACCAGCATCTCTTCTGTACCGCGGGCACTGCCTTTTACCAGGTGGAACCGTACCTGGCGACGGCCAGACAACTGGCGGAGGGGAAGAAACCCTGCACGGCGCTGGAACACCGGGTGTGGGAGCACGAACGCGAGGCTGCCGGTGCCCTGCTTGCTTATTATCAGGCGGTCACCGAAAACAATTTTGCGGCCGTGGTTCAGGCCGTCAAGGCCTTCGCCCATGCCGACGCCCGACGGCTGCGCCTGCGGGCTGCCCTGCGCGCCGAAGCCATCAACGCCCTGGTCAACCGGACGGAAGGCAACGTCTACGTGGAAGCGGGTTACATTCACCTCCTGCTCTTACAGCTCCTTCGGGACCGGGTGAAGCCCCCGGTAACCGTACGCGTGTTATACTTGCTCCGCGAGCCCATCCGCGCCGTAAGCGGGCTCCCCTGGCGCCAGCACCTCGGCCCCGGGGACGTGCTCACGCTGCGCTACACCTTCGGAGCCCGCGCTTCGCGCTGGGACGACCTGCTGGCTGCACGGAGCCTGATCTACGTTGCCCTGCTGCCCAAGGAAGAACTGCTGCCGCGCGAGGCCGACCCGTATCCCCACCTGCGCCGGGAACTCCACCTGTGCCGCTTTGTCAACAGGTTGAGCTACCAGGAGTGTGCCGCGCTGTACCGCCGTCTGGTTAAGCCCGCTTCACGCGGACGGTGACGGTAACCCGTTAAAAGCAAAAGTCGGTCCTCTGTAGCGGCCAGAAACGCCGCAACGGCGGCCAATGGCCGCGGCCGGGATGATGTGAAGACGCGCATTGGGCATACGCGTGGATGGGCGGCCGGCATGCGCCACCGGGACCAGGGCATTACGGACCAGACATCACAGTTAATGCCTGTGATATTATATTGCACAAGAACCGGAAGGTCAGACGCAGGAAGCCCGGGGTGGAGGCTTTCTCGCGGCGTGGCCACGGAAGCCGTGAGAGGGGGTATCCGGAAACCGGGCAAACGGGTGGAGGTGAACCGTTATGCAATTCCAGATCGGTAACACAAAAATCACCATTCTCAAGGGAGACATTACGCAGCAGGATACCGAGGCTATTGTTAATGCCGCCAATTCCAGTCTGATGGGGGGCGGCGGCGTGGACGGAGCAATTCACCGCGCCGGGGGGCGGCAAATCCTGGATGAATGCAAGGAGATCGTCGCCCGCCAGGGCCCCTGCCCCACGGGAAAGGCCGTCATTACCGGCGGGGGCCGGCTGAAGGCACGTTACGTGATTCACGCGGTCGGCCCCGTCTGGCGCGGGGGCGAGGCCGGGGAAGACGAGCTTTTGCGTCAGGCGTACCTCAGTGCCCTGGATCTGGCCGCAGAACGGGGCATCAAGTCCCTTTCTTTCCCCGCCATCAGCACCGGCGCCTACCGCTTTCCCAAGGATCGCGCCGCTCGTATCGCGCTGTCCACCGTGGCGGAGTACGTCAAGGCAAGGCCCTTCAAAGAGATCAGGTTCGTACTTTTTAGCGACGAAGACCTTGAAATGTACGAGCGCGCTGCCACGCCGCTGAAACGAAGTCAGTATTTACAGGCAGACAGCAGAAGCGTTAAACTTGGAGACAATAGGCTCAAAACCCGGGAGTTGTTAGATTAAGGAATAGCAAGGCGGAATGAAGGCGGTTACAAGATGCTTGTCGTCTCTTTCCCCCTGCAGGAAAAACCGGCCGAAATCTATGCACGCTTTTGTCGTACTCCGGGCACGGCAATTCTGGCCAGTGGCGGCGAACCGCGCCCGCAATCCCATTTTCCCCTTGCCCGGTGGTCTTTTATGGCCGCAAGACCGTTCATGGTCTTTTCCTGTTTCCGTGAACGGTTATCTCTTACCCCTGACAATACCAACCTCGCCCTTCCCGGTGACCCGCTGGCGGCGCTGGAACGGCTGCTTGCCGCATTCAGGCTTACGGCCGTAGATGCCCCGGTGCCCCTCCCTGCCGGCGCTATCGGCTACCTATCTTACGAACTGAGGACGGCCGTCGAAAGAGTTCCGGCCCGTGCAACGGACGATCTCGGATTGCCCCATCTGTACCTTGCCTTTTATGACGCTGTCGTAAGCATAGATCACCATCGAAACACGGTCTGGGTCACGTCCACCGGACTGCCCGAGAAAGGCCCCGCCGCGGTAGCGCGGGCACGGGAGCGGTGTGAGGAACTTCTTGAGCAGCTTCGCCGGCCACCGGAACCCGTCTCCTTATATCCGACCACGCTGCAGGAGCGCGCCTTAACGCCGACTTCGTCCTTTACCCGCCCCGGATACCTGGCCGCCGTGCGCCGTGTGAAGGAGTATATCGCCGCCGGGGACGTCTACCAGGTCAATCTTGCCCAAAGGTTCGCCATACCCGCGATGTTGCCGGGTTTTCCGCTCTTCCTGAAATTGTTAGAAACCAACCCGGTACCCTTCGCCGCTTATCTTTCCGGACCCGGCTTTGAACTGGTAAGTTCCTCGCCGGAACGTTTTCTCCATTTTGACGCTGCTGCCGGCGTGGTTCACACGAGGCCTATTAAAGGTACACGTCCGCGCGGTGGAACAACCGAAGAAGACAACAGGCTGGCCTTAGAACTTCTCGCCAGTGAAAAGGACCGCGCCGAGCACGTGATGATTGTGGACCTCGAACGCAACGACCTGGGCCGCGTGGCAGAGCCAGGCTCCGTTCGCGTTCCGGAGTTCTGTGTTCTGGAACCCTTTCCCACGGTATTCCACCTGACATCCACCATCGAAGCACGGCTCAAGAGAGATACCGGCGTAGCAAAACTGCTGCGCGCCACCTTCCCCGGCGGTTCCGTCACCGGAGCACCCAAGATCAGGGCCATGGAGATCATTGACGAAATCGAGCCCGTAGCGCGGGGCATTTATACCGGGGCCATCGGGTACTTCAGTTTTACCGGTAATCTGGACTTAAATATTGCCATCAGAACACTCGTCCTGGCCAGAGAGGCAGTCTATTTTCATGCCGGTGGCGGCATCGTCGCCGACTCCGACCCGGAGCAGGAGTACCAGGAAACCCTGGACAAGGCCGCCGCCCTGTTCGACGCTGTCGGTCTGCCCCGTAAAAACTTTTACAAGAGCCAAACCGGGGCGAACTACGACATTTGGAGGGAAGGCGTTGGAGGTATTTCTAAACGGGGATTTCGTTGACATCCGGGAAGCCCGCGTTTCGGCATTCGATACCGGTTTCCTGCTGGGATACGGGGCCTTTGAAACGATGCGGGCCTACGCAGGGAAGGTATTTCGTCCCGGCGCACACCTGCAGCGGTTGAACCTCACGTGCACTGCCATCGGTATCCCTTTCCAGGGAGAGACACACTGGTTGGAAAAAACGGCTGCCGAACTACTTGCCCGCAACGGGTTTTCAGAAGCACGCGTGCGCCTTACCGTGACGCCCGGTCCACAAGAACTTCAGTCTTCTAACCCCACCGTGATGATCGCGGCGTTTCCCCTTCAGAAGACCCACAATCCGACATCGGGTTGGCGTACCTCTCTTTACCGGGGGATCATCAGCTCGCGCGACCCCCTCCGCGCGCATAAAACCACGTCTTACCTGGAAAAGGTACTGGCGCGGCAGGAAGCAAAAAAGAACGGTTTCGACGAAGCCCTGTTCGTAAACGAAAAGGGAAACGTAACCGAAGGAGCCGCGACCAACATCTTTTGCGTCCGTGCAGGGAGGCTCCTCACGCCGCCCGTTACCGAAGGCTTGCTGCCGGGGATCACGAGGGAGGTAGTGGCAGAACTGGCCGCAGGGATCGGTATTCCCCTTGTTGAACACCCTCTTTCGGCCATCGACGTGGTACAAAGCGACGAGGCCTTTTTGACCAATTCGGTTGTGGAGATCGTGCCCCTCCTTGCGGTTGGCAACACACCCGTGGCCGATGGGAAGCCCGGCCCCATAACGACGGATCTCCAGAGAGCGTACCGGGAACTCGTTAAACGCGAACTTAAAATATATTAGCCGTCTCTGATTTCCCTACTGGGATTGAACCCGTAACGGTATAGTGCTTTCCCAATACTACCCCTGTACCCCTCGCAGGAAGGCATCGCTGTAAATCTCCCGGTTCAGGAGTACGCGGGCCGCAGCCACCGTAGCCAGAAGTTCTTCGTCCAGCACGTTGGCGATGGCTGCATCCAGGCCGCTGGCCATCGCCATGGCCAGGAAGGTCCGGTTTAACAGGGGACGATGCGGGCAACCCTGCGAGATGTTGCTCAGGCCGATCACTGTTTGCGGCGGCGGGTCCGCCAGGGTCTTGACCTGGCGTAACGTCTCCAGAACGGCAGGGGCGTGTTCCTGCCCCACGTTTACCGGGAGCACCAGCGGATCGATGAACAGGTCTTCGATGGGAAAGCCGGCCGCGTCCGCGGCCACGACCGCTTCCATGGCCAGGGCGAGCCGGTCGGCGGCGTCGCGGGAGACACCCCGCCGGTCCATGGTCAGGACGATTAACCGGGCACCGTAGTACCCGGCCAATTCCAGGTACCGGGCAAGCCGCTCCGGGTCGGCGGTGGTGGAGTTGATAATGGGCCGTCCTTTGGTCACCGCCTGCAGGCCCGCTTCAATCACCTCGGACTGCGCGGCGTCAAGACATAGAGGTGCGTCCGTGACCTCCTCAATCACCCGCACCAGCCAGGACATGGCTTCAACCGGGTTTTCCGCCGCCGGCCCCGTGTTGACATCCAGGAAGGCCGCACCCGCCTCCGCCTGCGCCACCGCCAGCCGCTGGACCGGCTCCGGGTCGCGCGCCTGAATGGCTGCGGCCACGTCGCGGAAAAGACCGTTGATGCGTTCGCCGATGAGGATCATTCTTAGCCACCTGCCCTTCCATTTTAGCCCATGATCCGCCCCGGATGGGTGGTGGGGGCGGAGCCTCCCCTCCCTGCCCTGAGGAATAGAGAGATTCGGCTTCGCTCCCTCAAGGACCCTTTACAAAAACCTCAATACGGTCTCCAACCTCGCGCGGCCCCGGGCGACGGCGGCGCGAACGGTCTCCGGCGCCGGACCGCCGTGTACCCGCCGGGCGGCCACGATTTTTTCAAGCGCGATAGCCTCGTAAACGTCGCCTTCTATATGCGGCGATATCTGCCGCAACTCTTCCAGCGTAAGCTCTTCAAGCCCCCTGTTCTGCTCCAGGGCGTAAAGCACGGCCCGCCCGGCCGCGGCGTGTGCGTCCCGGAAGGGCACTCCCTTGCGTACCAGGTAGTCGGCCAGGTCGGTGGCGTTCATAAAACCTTTGCGGGCCGCACGGCGCATGCGGTCGGCCCGGACCCGCATGGTGCGCAGCATCGGAGCCAGCACCGCCAGGCACGCTTTCACCGTGTCCACCGTATCGAAAAGGGCTTCCTTGTCTTCCTGCATGTCCTTATTGTAAGCCAGGGGAAGGCCCTTCATCACGGTCAGCAGAGCCGTAAGGTGTCCAAAAACCCGCCCCGCCTTTCCGCGAATGAGTTCTGCCGGGTCCGGGTTTTTCTTTTGCGGCATAATGCTCGAACCGGTGCTGAAGGCGTCGTCCAGTTCGATAAACCCGAACTCCTGGCTGGACCAAAGAACGAGCTCCTCCCCTAGACGGCTCAGGTGCATCATTATCAGCGCGGCCGCGGCGCAAAACTCAATGACAAAATCGCGGTCGCTCACCGCATCGATGCTGTTTTCGGCCACCGCCGCAAATCCGAGCTCGGCGGCCACCGCCGCCCGGTCGATGGGAAACGGGGTGCCGGCCAGGGCGCCCGCCCCCAGAGGCAGCACGTCCGTCCGGCGGTAACAGTCGCCAAGGCGCTCCAGGTCGCGCAGAAACATTTCAAAGTACGCCAGCAGGTGGTGCGCCAGGGTTACCGGCTGGGCCCGCTGCAGGTGCGTATACCCGGGCATGAGCGTTTCGACGTGCGCCGCGGCAAGGTCGAGCAGGGTGCGGCAGACCTCCCCGAGAAGGCCGGCGATTTCCTTTACCTCGTCCTTCAGGTACATGCGCATGTCGAGGGCTACCTGGTCGTTGCGGCTGCGCGCCGTGTGCAGCTTTTTGGCTGCCTCGCCGATTTTCTCTACCAGAAGGCGTTCGACCAAGGTATGGATATCCTCGTCGTCCGGTGCGGGCACCACCCGCCCGGCGTCAAAATCTTCCAGAACAGCCTCCAGTCCCCGGATGATGGCCTCGGCCTCTGCCGGCGCAATGATACCCACTCTCCCCAGCATCCGGGCGTGGGCGATGGAACCCCTGATGTCCTGCCGGTAAAGCCGGCGGTCGAAAGCCAGCGAGGCGTTGAAGGCGTGGGCCAGCGCGTCGGTTTCCTTCCGAAAGCGGCCCCCCCAGAGTTTGGACATGAGCTATGACCTCCGTGTTATCCGACGACCTTCTTTCTCCTGCAGCATGAGCGCCCGCACCTTGAGCGGCAACCCGAAGAGATTGATAAACCCTGCGGCGTCCTTGTGGTCGTACATCTCGTCCCGGCCGAAGGTGGCCAGGTCATGCCGGTAAAGTGAGTACGGCGAACGCACGCCTGCGGGCAGGCAATTCCCCTTGTAGAGCTTCATCCGGACCACGCCGGTGACCGTTTCCTGCGTCCTGTCCACAAAGGCGTCCAACGCCTCGCGCAGGGGCGAAAACCACAGGCCGTCGTAGACCAGTTCGGCATACCGGATGGCCACCATTTCTTTGAAATGATACGTAGCCCGATCCAGCGTAAGCCTTTCCAGTTCCCGGTGCGCAGCAACTAAGATGGTTCCGCCCGGCGTTTCGTATACGCCACGCGACTTCATGCCCACCAAACGGTTTTCTACCATGTCGGCGATGCCGATGCCGTTCGCTCCGCCAACGGCGTTCAGCTCCTGGAGCAGGGCTACCGGGTCAAGGGCGCGCCCGTTAAGCTTGAACGGCCGGCCGCGTTCAAATTCGATCTCCACGTAGGTCGGGACATCCGGCGCCTGCTCCGGCGGCACCGTCAGGACATACACGTCGTCCGGCGGTTCCTGCGCGGGATCCTCCAGCGGCCCCCCTTCGTGGCTCAGGTGCCAGAGATTCCGGTCAAGACTGTAAGGGCGCTCCTTCGTCACCGGGACGGGAATGCCCCGCGCCTGCGCGTAGTCGATGGCATCCTCGCGGGAACGAATATCCCAAAGACGCCAGGGAGCAATAACCTCCAGATCGGGCGCTAAGGCCTTGACCCCGAGTTCGAACCGGACCTGGTCGTTACCCTTGCCCGTGGCTCCGTGCGCGACGGCGTCCGCGCCCTCGGCACGGGCAACTTTCACCAGGTACTTGGCGATCAGCGGCCGCGCCATGGATGTCCCGAGCAGGTACTTCCCCTCGTAAACCGCCCCCGCCCGCAGCGTGGGGAAAATGTACTCCTCCACAAACTCGCGCCTGACGTCTTCCACGTAAACCTTGGCCGCGCCGCTCTTGATGGCTTTTTCCTCGACGCCCGCGAGTTCTTCCTCCCCCTGGCCGAGGTCGCAAACCAGGGCAATGACCTCGCAGCCGAAGTTCTCCTTCAGCCAGGGAATAATGATGGAGGTGTCAAGTCCTCCCGAGTAGGCCAGCACTACCTTCCTGGGCATAGAAAGACTCCTTTCCAGATTTCTTGACTGGTGGCGTTCATTCCCGGACGAGGGAATTTGGCGCCCCAGCGCGACTTGCGGAGCTTCGGTTACCGTTCTTGGCGCAGGCGAGGCTGCCATCTCAGCCTGGCGAGGACGCCCGCGGAGCCAACCGCTAAGAACGCGTGCCCGGCCCGAATCGAAGGCTCCGACGGCAATCTGCAGCCTGGCCAGAGGTGGTCCGAGCCAAGTTCAGAACGGTCGAAGCGGAGCACCGGAGCGACAGCAGCGCGCACGGGCTCCCAGCATCCGCGTCTATAAGAACATCGCCAGGATCGCCTTCTGCACGTGGAGGCGGTTCTCCGCCTCGTCCCAGACGGCGCTGTGAGGGCCGTCAATAACATCTGTCGTCACTTCCTCGTCCCTGTGAGCGGGCAGGCAGTGCAGGAAGATAAAGTCCGGCTTCGCCCGCTCCACGAGCCGCCCGTTTACCTGGTAAGGGGCGAAGTCCACGAGCCGCCTGGCGCGCTCTGCCTCCTGTCCCATGGACGTCCACACGTCGGTCACCACAACGTCCGCCCCCGCCACGGCCTGCGTCGGGTCGTGTCCGACTTCCACGGCGCCGCCCGAGGCCGCCGCGTCCGTACGCGCAACCTCGACCACCTCCGGTGCCGGCTCGTAACCCCGCGGGGTGGCCACGGCGATGTTCATTCCCACCCGGGCGCATCCAAGGAGGAGGGAATGGGCGATATTGTTTCCATCCCCAATAAAGGCCAGTTTCAACCCGGCGAGTTTTCCCTTTTGTTCCCAAATGGTTAGCAAGTCGGCCAGAATCTGGCAAGGGTGTTCGTGATCTGTCAACCCGTTAATGACCGGGACGTCGGCATAGCGCGCCATCTCCTCTACATCGGCGTGGGCAAAGGTGCGCACCATAATGCCGTCCACGTAGCGGGACAGCACGCGGGCCGTGTCGGCAATGCTTTCGCCCCGTCCCAGCTGCAGGTCCTGCCCGCTGAGATACAGGGCGTACCCGCCCAACTGCCACATGGCCACCTCGAAGGAAACCCGCGTCCGCGTGGAGGCTTTTTGAAAAATCATGGCCAGGGTTTTTCCCCGGCACAACGCGTGCGGCTCACCTATCTTCTGCCGGCGCTTCAACTCGCGGGCGAAGGTCAGCACCTCGACAATCTCCTCGCCCGTCAGGTCACGCATGGAAAGCAGGTGGCGTCCACGGAATCTGGTCAAGGCTGTCCCTCACCTTCCTTTGAAGCTTCTTCTTCAAATACCCGTTCCAGCACGTTGACGGCCTCGTCCACCTCCTGCCTTGTGATCGTGAGGGGTGGCACAAGGCGGAGCACGTTCCCGCTAACGCAGTTGACGAGCAGGCCTTTATCGCGGCAGCGCTCGACAAAGGGGTCTCCCGGTTGTGTTAGTTCAATGCCCACCATAAGACCCAGGCCACGCACTTCCTTGACGAAGGCGTACCGCGATGCCAGCTCCCGCAGGCGCTCCAGGAGGTACGCGCCCACCCGGGCCGCGTTCGCCGGCAGGTTCTCTTCGAGGATAGTCTCGACGGCGGCCAGGCCCGCGGCGCAAGCCAGGGGACTACCCCCGAAGGTAGACGCGTGATCTCCCGGCCCGAACGCCTGCGCCACTTCTTCCCGCGCCAGCAGCGCCCCGATGGGAAAACCCCCGCCAAGGGCCTTGGCCAGCGTCATGATATCCGGCTTGACACCGTAATGCTCGTGGGCAAATAGATGCCCCGTGCGCCCCAGGCCGCACTGCACCTCGTCAAAGATAAGGAGCAGCCCTGCGCGGTCGCAAAGTTCGCGTACCCCGCGCAGGTAGTCCCCGTCGGCAACGTTGACGCCGCCCTCTCCCTGCACAGGCTCAAGCATCACGGCACAGGTGTGCTCGTTGACCGCGTCCTCCAGCGCGGCCAGGTCGTTGAACGGCACGTACCCGAATCCCTGGGGCAGCGGTTCAAACCCTTTCTGGTACTTGAGTTGCCCGGTAGCGGTAATGCAGGCCAGCGTCCTCCCGTGAAAAGAATTGAAGGCGGTAATTATTTCGTAACTCCCCCTGCCTTTGTGGATTTTTGCCCACTTGCGCGCGAGTTTGATGGCTCCCTCCACCGCTTCGGCGCCGCTGTTGCAGAAAAAGACCCGCCCCAACCCGCTGTGTTCCGCCAGAAGTGCCGCGAGCCGCGCCTGCTGCTCGATGTAGTACAGGTTGGAACAGTGGATGAGACGTGCCGCCTGCTGCCGGATCGCCTCCACCACGCGCGGGTGGCAGTGACCCACGGAGCAAACGGCCACGCCGGCGGCAAAGTCCAGATATTCTTTCCCGTCGGCGTCCCAGAGCCTCGCGCCTGCGCCCCGTACCGGCGCTACCGGCGCCCGCCCGTACGTGCGCATGAGGTAGCGATCGCTTAAGGCAAATA